>ERZ809426.1895-NODE-1895-length-10540-cov-7.917406_pt1 | contig 10540 bp, 9 predicted proteins | sample MGYA00520791_ERZ809426 | MGnify/ENA primary metagenome ERZ809426 (study PRJEB31576, sample SAMEA3212668) | Homo sapiens | biome: human-gut; feature: human gut; material: fecal | place: Sweden | collected 2012 ... | reverse complement strand
GGAAATGATGGAAAACCCTGCGGGTTTTCCATCATTTCCATGCCCCGCCGCACACCCCCTTTTTCCTCTCCGGCTTTCTCCCTGTCCGTAGAGAAAAGACTATTTACCCCATAGGTCATAGGGGGCTTAGATTATCAATAGGTTTTTCCACCTTTTCAGAATAGCCCTATACCCTGCACCCTGTCAAGGGGGCTTAGATTATCAATAGGTTTTTCCACCTTTTTTCTCGCCCCCTTAGATTATCAATATATTTTCTTTACCCTCTTAGGGGGCTTAGATTATCAATACATTTTTTCCACCCTCGCCCCTGTGCTGGAAAGCAAGGCTTTCCCTTTTCCTCCGCTTGGCTACAAAAAAGCACACCCGCGCCATACCGTCAAGGGCGGCTTTGCCGCCGCCGTAGGCGGTTTACCCTTGACGATCTGGCGGGGGCGTGCTATCCAGCCAACAAGCGGAAGAAAAGGGGGTCTGTTCGCTCCGCTCCCTCGTCCTCACTTCCTGCCCTGCTCTCGTTGCTCCCGTTCTTTAATTTTCCTGCACCCGTTGTAACACTTCCACCCCTGTTCTTTTGGGCGGCGGCACTCGGTCAAATACTCGCAATTCCAGCACCCACGGGGCAAGCCCTCAAATTCTCGTTCCCGTGACCAGTTCAGCACCAGACAGCCTTTGAAGCACTTGCCCCAGCTCCCGTTATCGTTCCGGCGGCGGCACATTCCCAAAACCTCACAATGCCAACAGCCACGGGGCAAGCCCCGGTATTCCCAGCTGTACGGCAAATCCCGCAAAAATCGGATAAGCCAATAATACACACGCAACACCCCTCTACAACGCCGCTACACGCCCTGTACGCCCTCTTGGGTATTCCGGGTAGGCTATCCCCCGGAAAACGCCGTACACGGCAAATACGGGCTTCTGTGGCGGCAATAAAGCATACAAAAAGGGACAGGCTCCAAAGCCCGTCCCTTTTGTACCATTCAACCTATGCCGGACTTCCCTTCCCGGCTCCGGCGGCGGTAATGGGTTCCTCTCCTGTTCGTCACACACGCAAGGGGCGTTTGCCCTGCTATGCGCCCTTTATCCCCTTTATGATACCGCCCCACGGTTTTCCAGTCAAGGTTATCGGTCGCGGTCGCGCCCTCGGTCGTGTGTCCGCTGGTGGGTGCGCTCCTGTGCCTGCTCCGGCTTTAAGGCTGTGTCCAGCTGGCGGCGGGCTTCTACCTCGGCTTCAAACCGGGCAAGCGTGGTCTGTCCCGGTTCATCAGCCGCGACACACTTCGACATTTCCCGTTCTACTGCCTGCCGCTGTTCCGGCGGCACTCTCCGGGCAAGGTCAAGAAAGGCGGTCTTTGCTTCGGCGGCTCGGTCTGCCGCGCCTATGTTGGCTCTTGCGGCTTTCACTTTTGCCTGCTCCTGTGCCGCAAGCGCGGTTTTCTCCCGGATAACTGTATCAGCTTGCGCCGGGTCGGTTATGCCAAACTCTTTTAGCTTGTCTATGGTGTCCCCATGCAAGCGATAGAAGTTGTCCAGCTTCTGCTGTATGGCCTTTTTCTCCCTGCCCTTGAACAGTCCCAGCTTGTCTTTTTCGGCCTGCAACGCCCGTATGCTCTCGCCCTGCTCTTTCTCTCGCTTCACAAGGTCGGCAATCTGCGCCGCCTGCTGGCGGTAAATGGGGTTTTCTTGGTAGTTGGTGCGCCCCCGGCTCTGTATGGTGGCGGTCACAAAAGCCGCCCGGTGCGCGGCAAGCTGGCGGGCAGTTCCGGCAACATCAAAGGCCGGGGAAACTGCCTGCCGCTGTTCCGGCTCTCCGGCTCCGCGCCCTGGCATTTCTTTCTTTATCGCTTCTTGCTTCGCCTGCAAGCGTTCATAGGCGGTCGGGGCGGGCTTCTGCTCCGGCTCCTGCCGCTGGCTCTCTATGACGGAAAGATAGCGGCTTACCCGGTCTTGTAGGTCGCAAATATCCGCAAGGGCTTTTTGCTGGTGGTACACGAAATAGGGGATTTCCTGCTTCTCATAAACAACGGTTCTCCCCTCGCTGGCCTTGCTCGGCTCCTGCCGCTGGACATTGGCAGACAGAACAGAAAGCCGCTCTTGTATCAAGCGCAATTTTGCTTCGTCCTGCTCGGCAATATGAAGCTGTTTATCCAGCCCGGAAATGCCCTCGTGAACTTTGCTCCATGCCATATCTTCCCGAATAGCATTGATTTCCCGGACAACTTGGTTGTGCGCCTTGGCAACCGCCAAAAGTTGGCGGTTTGCCGCCGTGATTTCCCGGTTCCTTTCGCCGCGCTCTGATACCTTGCCGCGCTTCTCCATGTTCTTCGCGGCAACGCCTATATGCTCGGTGGGTATGCGCTGTTTGCCCTGCTCCTTTAGGCTCCTATGGTCTACGCGCTGGGGCAGGTTTTTTTTTTCAAGTTCGCGGTTCACAATCGCCGCCCAGTTCTCCCGGCTCCGCTGTAAAAATTCCTTGGTGTTCCAATCGGTTGTATCTCGCTTTACTCGCTTGTATATCTTCCGATTGTTCTTATCAACTTTTTGCAAAATGCGATTGCCGTTTTTATCTAAGACATAATCGTTGATTGCCTTTGCTCCCCATTCTCCGTTTTTCTCAATCGGTCGCATGGTTAGCATGATATGAGCATGGGGGTTTCCGTCCCCTTTGTCGTGTATTGCAAAATCCGCGCACATTCCATTTTTGACAAAGGTTTCCCGCACATAGTCCCGCACAAGTTCTATCTGTTCGTCCCGGCTCAACTCGATAGGCAAGGCAACTTCATACTCCCGCGCAAGCTGGGCATTACTCCCTTTTTCTTGCCGCTCTACTTCGTTCCAAAGGATAGCCCGGTTTTGGTATTCCTGCGGGGCGTTTTCGCACAACATCACTTCGGAATAAACCACGCCGCCCTTGTTGGTGTAGTCGTGGGTTATCCCGTCATAATCGTTTGTCAATCTTTCGCCGCTTCGATAGGCGGCGGCTCCAACAGCGGAACGCCCTTGCCCTCGGCTGATTACCTTACAATGACAATGATAGATAGCCATATTTCGCGCACCCCCTTTCCCCCGTCCGTTGCCCCCGTCCCTCGGTTTCCTCACGGTGAGGAAACCGACAAACGCGAAACGGGCTTTTCCCGTGTAGCGTTTGCCGCTGGAACAGAATACCGCAAAGGCGGTTTTCTGTTTCTGCGGTGGCAAGGAAAGAAATGCGGAAAGCGTTTCTTTCTTGCCTGCCGTCTGCAAGACCCCTCGGAGAGCGCACACTCAACCGTAGGTTGAGTATAAGTGCGCCCTTACGGGATATGCCCCCGCCACACCTTGCCCACATTATACCGCCAATCTTCGGATATGGCAAGGGTGTTGCAATCCGCACAGACTATGCGGGCGGGGGCGTGTCCCGCGTTTCACGCGGAAAATGTGAAATGTGCCAGTGGCACATTTTATATTTGGAGTGTGGAACGCAAAAGCACCGGCTATACGCGGTGCGCCTGCGGCGGCTTTATTCATTGCTTTTTGCTTCGGTCTGTGGTAAAATTGAAGCGATAAAAAAGAAATGAGAAAGGCGGTGCAAACCCCATGGCAGAACGCAAAACCAACGAACAGAAATTAGCCGAACTGGAAAAGAAAATGGAACAGTTAAAGGCGCAAAAAAAGGCGATACAGGCAAAGCAAAGCAAGATTGAAAGGGCGCAAAGAACGCGCCGCCTTATTCAGAACGGCGCACTTGCTGAAAAGTATCTGAACGCGGAAAATATGCCCCCGGAAGATTTTGAAAAACTCCTTTCCTCTCTCGCCGCTCTGGATAGCGTGAAAGCCGTTATCCGCAAAGGGGAATAAACCATGTCTGACGAACATTTATTAAGCGAACTGGAAAGAGAAATTGCCCGCGCTGAAAAGGGCTTGCCCTCTCAAAATCAACCGGGCTTTAAGCAAAAAAAGCCCCGGCGTTTTTCAAGAAAAGATTACTCCTTGCCGGGGGAATATCCGGGCTTTCTCGTTGCCCTCTGTGGCGTGATTGCAAAGCCTTTCGGTATGCTCGTTTTGCTGTATGGTATTGTGGGCGCAATCGTCCAGTTTTTCATTTTCCGAAAAGCTATCGCCGCGTCCGGCTTCTCGGCTTTTCTGGATATGCGGTCGGTGTATCTCCTGCTTTTTCTGGTGTCTTTCGTTCTCCTGTATAAGCTGGGTGTACTCCTTGCCAAAATTGCAAATAGCTAAAAAAAGAGGGTGCGCCTGTTCTGCCTGCGGCAGATCGGGCGCGCCCTCTTGGTGTTATAGGCGGCTTGTAAAGGTTTTATCTTCGTAATAGTTGGCTTTCTGCAATCGCCTGTACCCGGTCGGGAACACGCAAACCACATCTTTCAAATACGCAAATTCTTCCGGCTTGATTATGCGCCGTTCCTCGGTGGTCTGGCTCGTTCCCTGTCCCTTGCCGATACCCATTATATCGGCGTTATAGTTACTGCTCTTTTTCGCCTTGTCGTATGTACCCACCAGCTTGGAACACCATTCTTGCGTGTTCGGTTCGCTGGCTTTCAAAATGGCCTTGTAAGAACAGTTATCCGCGATAACCTCGGCAATATCTTTCCCGTAAATCGCGTTTAGCTGGCTCTTGCTCTGGACGATAAGGGCAATATGAATTTTCTTGCTTCTGAGGGTGGCAAGGCCGTTGCTGATAGTGTCGATTTTACCCAGCCGGGGGAACTCGTCAATCAAGAACAGAATAGGGGTGTTTTGCCCCTCGGCTCTCCGTTCAAAGGCTTTCAAGAACTGATTACACATCATGCCCAGCAGGTCTTTCCACTGGTCTAATTTGTGTTCGGGAATACAGCAGTAAATATCATAGCCGTTTTCAAGGTCGGCGGGCGTGATACAACGCCCCTCGCCGGACAATGCCCTTTGCAAATTATCATCAGTCGCAAATACCGTGATATGGTTGGATAACTCGGTAAACACGCCCGAAAGGGTCTTATCGTCCATTCCGTCAAACTGGCTGATTTCTGCCCTGGCTCTTGCGGCTCCCGGCTCCTTGTCCAGCATGATAAGGGAAATTAACTGTTTCACGGGCTGGCTTTTGATAAACTTCATGGCTTCGGAGAAAGACAAGCCCTGCCCGAACAAATACACAATAAAGCCCGTCAACATACTTTGCGCGGCCTTTATCCAAAACGGCTCCTTTACATCGGCGGGCAAGGGGCAAATGGAAAGGGCAAGGGCGCGGGCTTCGCCGGAAAGGTCGTCCGTATTCCGCAACACATAGAACGGGTCATAGCCGCAAGCCTTCCGGTCGGTGGGATTGAATACTTTAATCTGCGCTTCGGAACGGGCTTTTTTCGTCTTTTCGTATAACTCGCCCTTAATGTCGATTGCAAAAACCCGGTCTTTCCAACTCATAAGCGTGGGAATGGCGATTGCCGCCGTTTTACCACTTCCCGCGCCGCCCACAACAAGAATATGCCCGTCTGTGGTTTCCGGCATGGTGGCATACTTGCCGCCCTGCTTGCCGAACACAACGCCGGAAAGGTCTGCGGCTGTCCGTAGGGCTACGGTATCGCCGCCCAGCTTCGCTTCAAAGCCCTTTTTCGGCTGTCGGTTCGCAATCAGATTTACCCAGCTGAAAGAACGGTCTTTCTTGACCATGCGGACAAGGTTCTGCGTCAAGGTCAGAACGGCAAGGGGGAAAGCTGCGTACCATAGCACCTTGTCAATGAGGAAGTAAAGAACGGGGTTTGTATAGTTCGGGTGGAAAGGCTGTCCCGACACGATTTCCACCAAAAGCCCTAAACAGATAGGCAGGCAAAACCAGATAAGCCCGGTAAAAATAGCAATTTTTATAAGTTTTCCTATGCCTTTGACCGCAAGGAGAAATACCCGCGCCAATAAGCCTAAATCTCGTCCGTCCATACTGTCCCCCCTATCTGTCGCGCCCCATATCGTGGGATTGCTCGTTGATATGCTCTTTTATCTTCTCTTTCATTCCGTCCATTTTCGCCTTTAATCGCTCCATGGCGGGGCTTTCCTTGGCCTGCGGCTCCTGCGCTTCTGCCCGTTTCTCGTCATAATACCCGGACTTGATAAGGCGAACATACTTGTCTTGGGTGTTGCCTAAATCCCCTAATTGCTGGCTTTCCGGGGTGCGCTCCCGGCTCTGCTCCGGGCTTCGCTCGGCTCCCTGTCCGTCCGGCTGGTTCTTCCGGCTCTGCCGCTGTTGCTCGGCCTGCTGGCTCTGCTCTGCGGTGGCCTTATCCTCTTGCCGCCGTTCCTGCTCATGCCTGCGGCGTTCCTCGTCCTGCCGCCGCTGTTGCTCGGCTCTCCGGCGTTCTTCTTCCCGGCGTTGTTCTTCAAGCCTGCGGCTTTCCTCGGCTCTCCGGGCTTCGCTGTTGGCCTGCCGCAAGGCTTCTTCTCTCTGTCTGTCCTGCTCGTTCATGCTCTCGCTTCGCTCCTTTCTTCGGCTCATGCCCCACCAAAGGACGCGGGGGGCAATCAATACCAAAATGCCCAGCGTTGCCGCCGGAAAAATCACGCGGTCTATGTTTGTCCCCCCTTTTCAAAGCCCCGGCACAGTTCCGGCTCTGCCGGATCTGCGCCGGGGTATCTCTGCATTACCCTTTTTTCGGCTCCGGCTCCGTGGTGGTCTTTTCCTTTTTCTCCGGCTCTTTCTCTGGCTTCGGGGCAGTAAGGGCGGCTATCTGCTCTTGATATGCCGACATTTTCTCATAGAGTGCCTTAATCTCTGCGCTGTGGGCGCGTTCCAACTGCTCGCGCTCCTTGGCAATCTGCAACTGGGCTTCCATTTCCGCGCTTTTCACGGCGTATTGTGCTTCTTTCAACTGCTCCTTTAACTGCCCGATTTCCGCTTTTGCCGCCTGTTCATCAGCCTGCAAAGCGTCATACCCGCCCAGCTTGCTTTCGGCTTCTTGTAGCTTGCTGGTAAGCATTTCAATGATAGCCGCCTTATCTGCGGCGGTTCGCTGTGCGCTCTCTGCCGCTTCGATAGCGGCGGCGGTTTCCTTTTCAGCTTCAACGGCTCTGTTTTCGCTGTTCTGCTGTGCGCTCTGCGCCTCGGCAAGCATGGTCTGTAAGGCTTCAACCTTGCCTTGCAAGTCAACTATGGTCTTGTCCTTGCTCTCCAAAGAGGAAATAAACTGCGCCTTTACCCGTTCTTCGGCTTCGGCGTTAATCTCCAGACTGTGAAGAAAAGCGTCCATCAATGCCTTTGTGTGCATTTCAAAACTTTCTATGTCGGTCTGGCGGCTCGGTATCGCTTCTTTCGCCTTTACCAACTCCATCATGGACAAAAGGCTGTCCATGCCTTGCGGCTGGCTTACCCCTTGTTCCTTGCAAAAGGCGCGGAACCGTTCCGCTACTTCCTCTGTTACCCTCATGTTTAACTGCATATCTGCCATAGACAAAACCCCCTTATCGTGATTTCCTATGGATATTATACCATATCAGCCCGCCAATTTCAATACATACTAGCATTATACTAGCGTTGCTAATGCTAGTATAGCAAATGAAAACGCCCCCATGCTATCAGCGGCAAGGGGGCGTTATTCCCGTTATTTATGTTATATAAGTTATGCAAGTTATGTCTATTATTCCGGCTTGATTTTCTCGTACTCTTTCAACTTCGCGGCATTGGCGGTCACATACTCGGCAATCAGTTCCGAAACAATATCGCTCACGCTCTGGCGGTTCACATAGGCGATTTTCTGCAAATCCCCGTAACTGCTGGGATAGAGGGCAAGGCTTACGCGCTTCTTGGTTTCCCGGTCGGCCTTTGGCCTGCCCTTGCCTGCCGCCGCCTGCTTGCTGGCCTTGGCAGGCTTCGCCGCCTGCTCCGGCTCCGGCGTTCCTGCCGTTCCTGCAATAATCGACTTAAAAGCCGCTTCTTGGTCAAATTTCGCCTTTCCTCCCATTACTCCGATACTCCTTTCAAAAACTCCTCGATAAACGCCTTGTAATCCTCTGATACCGTGGATTTCCCGGCATAGGCGAAAATATCCGTCCGGTTCGCCTGCGCTTCTTCTACGGCAACTGCCGCCCGGATATAGGTCTTGTAGATTGGCGCGGAAATGTACTCGCTCAACTGCTCGGTCAGCTCTTTTATCTGGCGGCTGATATTCGCCCGCGGATTGAAACGGGTAAACAGAATACCCATTATCTGCACATTGGGGTTGCAATACTTCTGTACGCTCTTAACCGTGGAATTTAGCTGATTGATACCCGTGGTGGCGAATATGCCCGCCGTGGTCGGTATCAGAATATCGCTTGCCGCTGTAAAGGCGTTGACGGTCAGAACGCCCAAAGAGGGCGGCGTGTCGATGATGATAAAATCATAATCGCCGGCAACCGGCTCTATGGCTTCTTTCAAGCGGTGTTCCTTGCCCGTGTGGGACAACTCCTGTTCGGCTCCGGCAAGCATGATATTTGCCGGGATAACATCATAGCCCCCGCCCATGTGCTGTATGGCTTCTTGCGGCTCCGCGTCCTGCTTCATCAGTTCATAGACGGTCGGCACATTGTAGTTTTCCGCGCCGCAAGCCGTGGAGAAATTGCCCTGCGGGTCAAGGTCGATACCCAAAACCTTGTACCCTTTCGCCGCAAGCCCTGCGGTCAATGCCTGGGCAGTCGTGGTCTTGCCCACCCCGCCTTTCTGGTTGGCTACTGCTACAATACGCATTGGTTCACGCTCCTTTATATAATGTATTTATGTTATATAACTTATATACATTATTGTACCACCATAATGTATATAAGTCAAGAGAATAGCAACAAAAAGAAAGGGGCAAAAACCGCGATTTTTCAACGGTTCCCGCCCCTTTTCGACATTGTTTGACACCCGCATACTCACCGTGAGGACGGGGCTTTTCTGTTGGCTCTCCCCATGCGCTGAACAAAGCCGGGAAGTTCCTGCGGCTCCGGCTCTGGCTCTGCGGCCTTTATCTTTGCCGCTTCATAGTGCTTATACACGGTTTTCTTATCAAGCCCGGTTCCCCGGATAACATCACATTTTCTTGCGTCCGGGTGTTCGCGCAAATAGTCTATGACCGTCTGCGCCGCGCTGGGTCTGCCCTCTGGCTTCATTTGGTTTTCTTCTTTCAAAATTTCCTTTGTTGCCCGTGCAAGGCGTAAATGGATTTTCTGTTTTCGATAATTCCGATTATTTCGCGGCAAATTAAGTTCCGTTATCTTCTCAATATCTTCCAATGTGAAGTTATAGTATTCTCTGTGGTAGGTTTCCAACGCGCTTTTTATATCTTCTTCGGTCAAGGGGTTGTCATGCTCCACCCGGCGCAATTCCTCATAGGCCGCATACATATCCCGTTCCAGCTTCTCCCGTGGTACATCATTCTTGCAAGCAAAGATTACCATGCACATCAAGTAAAAATACCGATGCCCGCCCTTTATCTCTCCGATATACCGCAACCACCAATGATACAAAGCAAACCTGTCTTTTCCGTGTACCTTTCCGGCTATATCCCACTTTTTCGGTCTTTTGTTGCCTTCCTCAACCACCCGTTTATACCAATCTGCATAGGCTTCTTTCGCCTGCGCTCTCGTCATTTTAGACGGACGGAAAGGGCGGTTTATATCAACCCGGTTTTCCGGCTTGGCGTACTCGTTGAGATAGTCCAGCGTCACTTTCTCGCCAATCTGGAACGCCCGCAACGGCGCACCATACTTTCCGTTGATACTCCCCACCATGCGGAAAGCCTGATTGATAGATTGATACTGTATTGCTTGCTTGGTCGAAGTCGATTTGTATTCCCATATTCTGAAAGTAAGGTCATACTTCAAGGCTTTCAGCTGTAACTTGATATTGGGGTAAAGGTCTATCGGCTCTTGGAACACATAGTACAGATGGACGCCCGCGCCGCTCATCACAAGGAAAGTGGGGGTCGGCAAGGTTCGCACCCGGCTTGCGGGCTGTCCGAACCGCAAGAGAAGATTTTTCAATTCATGCGCCCCCACCCCGTCAAGGTCAAATATCAAAGCGTTCATGCGCTGGGCGTTCTGCAAGCGGTTTATCCTGCCCCGATAGGACAAACCGCTACACAAGGTCATAGGGTTACACTCCACATAGTTCATGTAATCAGATTCCCATGTATCAGACAGCATAACGCGCCGCCTTAGTCTGCGCTCCGTCCCCTCGTCCTGCGCGTCTTTGTAAAGATAAATCGCGTTGGGCTTGGAATAGTCGGTGTGCTTCTCGCCCTGCTTCTCATTGTCCGGGAAAATATACTGATAGAACGCGCACCCGTCCACCTCGTCATACTGATTGCACAAGATACTTTCCAACTCCCTGTAAGACTGCGGAATTTCCATGCGGTTCACTTCCTTTCAATAACTTATATACCATACATACATTATATAACATAAATAACGAAAATACAAGGCATAATTTATAGTGCGGTGGGGAACGATAGGGGGGAAAGGGGAAGCCAAAGAGCGGCGGCAAAGCCGCCTTAAAGAGAAAGCCACCTCCCCCTTTCCCCCCTGCTCTGGGGCATGGAAATGATGGAAAACCCTGCGGGTTTTCCAT
>ERZ809426.1892-NODE-1892-length-10573-cov-20.099734_pt1 | contig 10573 bp, 9 predicted proteins | sample MGYA00520791_ERZ809426 | MGnify/ENA primary metagenome ERZ809426 (study PRJEB31576, sample SAMEA3212668) | Homo sapiens | biome: human-gut; feature: human gut; material: fecal | place: Sweden | collected 2012 ... | reverse complement strand
TTTCAGCCCCTTGTCCTGCCCTGTAGGTGTAATTCCTAAACCGTTTCTCCATTCCTGCGCTTTCTGTCTGAACCACTGCACAAGCGGAATATCATTCACGTATATATGGTAGTATCCTTTCCTATTCTTGTCCTCCTCAAACGAGAATGCCGCATTCTCGTCACGAAACTTTCGGTTGAATTCAGGGGAATAGAAATCGCCTTTCAACCTCACCTTCTTTAACTTGCACAACTCTTGGATTACCCTTTCAGAGAAATTCAAGGTGTTTCGACAGAAGTCAATCAACGGCAACAGCTTCTCCACATAAGGGAAGTATCGCTGTATCTTGTCCATATACTCGTTGAACTTGGTGCGTTCTTCTCTATGTTCAAGTTCCATTGTCTTGATATGCAGTATCAATTCTTCGTTCTGACTTTCAAGTGTGGATATGCGCTGCTGCAATTCTTCTCTTTCCGCTTTCAACTTATTGCTGCCCAAAAGAGAACCAACCTTTGCCACGAGTGCCGTTTTCGCTTCGGTCTTGGCGGCTTCCAGCTTCTCCGACTTGATTTCTTTCCTGATTCCGTTAAGCTGCCGTTCCGCTTGTTCCTGTTCGGTCTGTAACTGTCGCACATTAGCTTCAAGCTCTCCCGTCTGCCGTTTCAGGTCACGGTAGTATTGGGCGGTGGTGGTATGCCCTGCTTCCGAACCCCGTATGCCACGCTGCAAGCCGTACTTCGCCATTGCTTTTGCGTAACTGTCATGATAGGCTACCAATTCCTCACGTGTCAGCAGGTCATCGGCGCACAGGCGGACGGCGTTGGCTTTCTTTCGGTAGGTGCGTTTGCCCTCCGTCTGTTTCTTCTTGGCTTTCCTGCGCTCGCCCGTCACTATCGGCACGACCGTGGCATGGATGTGCGGCGTGTGCTCGTCCATGTGAAGCACAGCCGATACGGTGTTCTCCTTTCCGAACGTGCAGTGCAGCCATTGCAGGTTGTCGTCGCACCATTCGTCCAGTCTGCCCTCGTCCTGCACTCTTATCATGTCCTCGTGCGTGCCCGAAAGCACGATGCGGATTGCCCGCACTTGGTCGGGCGTTATCTTCCGCCTGATGCCAGCCGTGCGGATGCGGTGGCTTATCGCTTCGGTGCGGTCTGCCACACCGTCGGGGAACTCCACCAGCTCACGGTTGAGGTTGGTGCGTGTCGGGTCGGCGTTCTTTGGCATGGTCTTGCGTTCGATGTGGTCGGATGCGCCCGTGTCAGCCGACCCTTTCGCCTTGTTGATTTGGATGCTTATGTATCCCATGTTCGTTTCTCGTTTTTTAGGTTCTACAAACTTGTTTGTCGGTATCCGTCAGCCTGCGGTCGTGCCGCACGGGGCAAACGGGGGTGTCCAGAGGGGTGTAACCCCGTTGGCTCATTGGGGTGTTTTTAGCATGAGCGAAGCGGTGCGTGAAGAAAACGCCCTAATGAGCTATGGCTTTTTGTTCCCCAAAAGCCTGCGGCGGTGTCAATGGTGATGTCGGCTGTTGTCGGTTGCCTTTTTCTTTTCGCCAGCAACATTGGTTGTCCCTTGTCGGTCGGCAGGATGGAAGTCCGTCCGACCAGCCTGCGGATGACGGTGTTTCCCACTGTTACTTTCTCAGCGGACTTGTTGAGGGGTAAAAAAGCGTTGAACTGTTGAAATTGATATATAACATATTGATATATTGCAAAATACACACTAAACAATCTCTCAACAAAAGCGTGTCGCCCAACAAACGGATACGAAAAGGAAAAATGAGGTCGGAGTGATATGCCGTTGCTTCTTCTTTTCATCAGCCGTTGTGTGTTGTTGGCGGTCTGTTGAGGTTGCATATTCTTATATGCCAATACTTTATTACTCTTATTCAACAATTCAACAGAATATCAAAGCTTTTCCAGCAATTCTTTCGTAACGGTGTAATACCTGCCCACGCTTCTTTGGGTCTGGTAACGGTCATTGCCGCCGTATTGGTAGGCGGTATAGGTAAGACCGTTGGGAGCGGGTGTCAGCTTCCAGCACTCCTGCACCACTTTCCGCACCTGCGACTTCTCTACCTTGACTTGCGAGCAGACCAGCAAGGGAATGATGTCGTTCAAGCAGAAAGACACCGTTTCCACCTCCATCTTCGCCATGATGTCAAGCAGCAGTTCCGCCATTTCTATCTCCAATCGGTTGCGGTTGCTGCGGATAATCTTCCGCAGGGCTTCCGTCTCCAGCAGCTTCGGGTTGAACCACATGCGGCTTTCCTTTTCGGTGGACAGCCGTCTGTGTTGCAGGAAATACAGGAAAGCGGGTATCTCCGCTTTCAGCTTTTGCAGGAAGTCGGTATCGTCATTCTGTAACGGCACAATCTTCCGCACCCAATAGCGTGTTTCCCCTGCGTCGATGATGACGGGCAGGTGCTCGTTGTTGGAACAAAGCACGAACTTGGCGAAGAAGCCTATCTCATCACGGTCTTTGCCTTTCGCCTCCACCTTGTAGGATAGCGTGGTGCTGAGGTTCTTCAACCGTTCGCTGTCCTCACGGCGGTTGAGCAGCACCTCGTCCACCATGATGAGCAGCTTGCCTGCCCAGTCGGAGTTGAACTGGCTGCGGAAGTCCTCGTTGGTGTTGAACGTCACGTTATTTTGGAAAATGGCTTTCAGGAAGTTCAGGAACGTACTCTTGCCCGTGTTCCTCTCTTCGGATACGAGCAGCAGGATGGGCAGCTTCTGAATGGGGTAAAGGTAGAGCAGTTGCAGGTAGTCCATGCCCAGCCCGTACTGTTCGCCGAAGATGTGTTCCACCAACGAACGGATGCAGGGGAAATCCCCCTCCTGCGGTCGGTGGCTTATCGGTTCGTAGAGGTTGAGGAACTTGCCGACCACGGGCTTGTAGCCCACATGGTCGGGTACGGTGCAGAAGCCGTCATACTTGGGGATGCCCGCCATGTAGTCCTTGCCGTAGTCCTGCCGCAAGGTCTCGGAGTTCCATGCGATGCGTTTCCTCACATAGCCGCCGTCAATGCGGGGCTGGTCCACAATCTTGTAGAGCGTTGTGCCTACACGGATGAATGTCTCTTTTTCTGTCATTAGCCTTACTTGGTTTTAGTGCCGCCGACACCTTGTCGGCAAGCGGATTAAACATGGTTGCAAAGCTACGGCAGGACGGTTAAAACCTTGATACGTAAAACGATGCAGAACGGCGCAAAAGAAACCGACGGATAAGAAAATGTAGCGGAACGGGCAATATCAGCCACCAAAAGGCGAAAAGAAAAAGCCCGAAGAAGCAAAACCGCACTTCTTCGGGCAAATGGGTTGCCGCAGATATTCGTTGGCAAATGGATATGTTGGTTTATAGGTTTACTGATGTCATTACAACACCACATCAGGTTAAACCGTTCGTAAACAGGTAGTAAAAGTACACAAAGTGCACAATCTAACATCTGCATGAGGGTTTGCTGCCCATTGAAACCCACAAAACTTGCCTTTCTTTTCGCAAGCACAGCCTTTCCAGCAGGGCATTGCGTACACTTGCCGCATTGGATGTGTTGATACGGAAAGCCAGTGCCACGACCATTGGCAAGGCGTACACATCCGTAAGGTAGCCGTTGGGCAGCTTGACGTGCCTTTCCACCTCATAGGGCATCAACACTCCGCTCTTGTACACGGCTCGTATGGCGGCACGGAGTGTCGGGGCGATAACACCGAAAAGCTCCACTAACTCCATTTCGCTCATCCATACGTTGGCGGTATTGGATGGTACGGCAACCCTGCCGTACCCGTCCATCGTGATTGTTGTCCGTTCCATCAGCTGTGCGTTATATGGCGAAACGTCCGCTTACCTTGCTCTCGAAAGCGGATATGTCGTTTTCAAGCTTCGTGTTCGTCACCTTCGCGTAAATCTGCGTCGTGGTGATATTTGTGTGTCCGAGAATTTTGCTTACACTCTCTATCGGCATACCATAATTGAGAGCCAAGACAGCGAAGGAGTGGCGGGCAAGATGGAATGAAATCGGCTTTTCTATTCCGCATTTCTTCGCCACAGCCTTGATGCGCTTGTTCACCATGTCAAGCGAGCCGATGTTGAACAGCCGCTTGTCTTTTCTGAACGCTTCATGCCGCTTGATAATCTGCATCGGGATGTCCATCAGCTTGATTTGGAACGGCACGCCCGTCTTCTGTCGTTTCGACACAATCCACGATGCGCCGTTCATTTCAACGATGTTGTCGGTGGTCAGGTTCTTGATGTCCGTGAACGAGATGCCCGTCCAACAACCGAACAGGAACAGGTCTCTTGCCAGTGCAAAGTTGGGATTGTCCAGCTTGATTGCGCCCAGTGCCCGCATCTCGTCTTCCGTCAGAAAGCCACGCTCCTTGTGGTCGGGGTCAACGTGGTACATCGCAAACGGGTTTCTCGGTATCTTTCCGTTGTAATGTGCGGTAGTGACGATGTGTTTCAACGGTATGGAGTATATCCACACGGATGATTGCGCCAGCCCGACCTCGTTTCGCAGGTACAGGCAGTAATCACGGATGAAGTCCTCCGTCAGTTCGTTCATCGCCATGTCCGTCCGTTTGTAGTGCTTCTTTATGAACTCCGCCACGTATTTGCGGACGGTCAGGTACTTTTGGTACGTGCGCTTGGAGCGGTCCTTGCCCACCCGTTTGGCGAACGCCTCGTTCTCCCTGTCAAAAGCACGCAACAATGTTTCGTACTCCGTGCCGATGCCTTGATAGGCATTGTGCACCATTTCAGCCGTGACAAACGCCTCACGGTCGGAAAGCCGCTGGTAATGCTTCGTTATCTGAGCCTTGATGTTGTCAAGGGCATAGTTCACCGCCACCGCCTCACGGCTCTTGCCTTTCGCTCGGTTGCCCTTGGCATCCCAAAGTTCCTTTGAGATACTCTGTTTGCAACTGAACTGCGCGATAGTCCCGTTGATTGTAACCCGTCCCATGATGGGGACAATTCCGTTCTTTTCCTTGCTTCCGTTTACATAGAAGACTGTCTTGAAAGTGCTCCGCATAATCATTCTTTTTGTTTGGTGCAAAATTAGTTTATGGGAGTTGCAAAGGCAGAATGTAAACCTACGCAGAACACAGAAATAGAGCCTGTTAGCGTTAAATGTGCATTCGGTGTCGGGTAATGGTTTGGAAGTGCATCTGCTGCTGCAATCTGCCTAAATCCGTTTTCTCGACCTTATGCCGTTCTGTGCCACTTGAAGCCAAACTCTCTGACAGTCAGCGAGAATACTCAAATCTGCTTATTTTTGCTCTTTATCCTATTCTTTTATAAAAAAACTTATGGTCTTTAATTTGCAATTGATAGGATCCATTGAAGCCATTCTTGTGTCCAATTTAACAATGAGAGGAAATGAGATTTGTGATATGCTAAATGAACGTATAAAAAATGAATCCAGATTATTTTGAAGTCAGACTAAATAGGTTGTTGATTTTCTGCTGAATATTGAAATGAAAGCATAATGGTTGTAAAGCCATGAAGTCTTACATTGATACAGTTGATGATATAAAGGTTACTGCAATAACAGGTTTAACCAACTCTAATGGTATCAATTGAGGCTGGCTCAAAATAAGTTTGAAGTTTATTTGAGCCAGCCTCTTCAAATTGGATTTGCGTTTATTCAATCATTTTCTTCAAAGTATTTTTCATGACTTCATGGTCGCGGAAGTCGTTGCGGAGCTGATAGTGTCCAGACTTGTCTACCAGCACATACGAAGGAATACCGTCAATTTTGAACTGTTCGCAAAGGTACTTCCATTGCTCGTTGTTCAGGCGGAAATGTTTTCCTTTGATGTTTGGAATCGCCTGTTTGTAAGTGACGAGAGGAGACGTTTCGTTGGCCAGGTAAATCCATACCAGGTTGTCGCTCTTCAGTTCCTGTTCCTTCAGCGGTTCGTTGGCACGGATAGACATGCGGCAAGGTCCGCACCAGGTGTTCCAGAAATCTACTAGGATGACTTTTCCCTTGTAGGGCGCGATGAGGGCTTCGAAGAGCTTGTCCGGGGTTACTTTGGGTGTCTTTTCGATGATGGCTTTTCCTTCTACCTCCTTGAGAGCAATCTGCGCGTTTTCCAGCATTTTCAGAATCGCATCCCGGTAGAACGGGTTGTGTACGCTTTCAAGTATTTTCCGGTCGGTTTCGGTCAGTGAGATATTCGCGGCTTTTTGTACTAAGGGTAAAACCCGTTGCAGGTCTTCGGCAAAGGTGCCTTTTAGTTTTGCTTCTTCAGGCCAGTCGATGAGTGGATTGGAGATGCTGCGGGCATAGGACATGATATTTTCTCCCATCAGCAGTTGCTCGTCGGCAATAGGGAAGAGTTTGCACAATGCGGCACGGTTTTCGGCTGTCAGCGAGTCTATTTTAATGTCCAGCGGTTTGTTGCGGTCCCATTGGTTATGTACCATCCGGTAATTATATGTACGAAGAGCGTCGCCTTGGGCCATAGCTTCCACAGCTTCCTGTTTCAATTTTAGCAGGGCCAGTTCTTTTCCTACAGATGGCAGGTCGCTTTGTGCGATACTATCGGAAAGTGACTGGTAAAGTTGGACGATATGCTGGGTATATTCGGCGGCCGTCATCTTGTAGTCTGCGGATTCCTTTGAAAAAAGATTCATGCTGTAAGGTTTATCCGGATACAATGCGGAAGAGGTCAGGCCTGCGTATGTGCCTGTGGCATAGCATCCTGGTGCGCTTTTGAAAGGAGGAAGCTGTTTTTTCTGAGTCCGGCGGTCCATGAGCATCTGTCCGCTTTGGTGCATGTCAATATACAAATCAATTTCTTCACCTGGAGCCAGCCAGACCCTGTTTACTCCTATTCCTGCAAGGACAAAAGCTTGTGCAGATCCATACTGCCAGAACTTGAATTCGGCCTCTCCCGTATTGGGATTGACGGGGGCGGTGAAAGATTGCTGTCCGTTCAGCAGGGTATTGACATAGAGATTCACTTCCTTTGCCAGTCCCTTCCGATAACCTGAAAGATGGACATGTACTGCGGTTTCACCCATTTTGAATAAGGGAGCGGGAAGGGAAGAAGGTACGGCCTCGTTCGCACGGATAACTTCGGCCGGGATGTCAGACGGTACGGTGGCTTCCGTTTTTCCCGTCAGGTCGATACCGAACAGTTTGAAACATTCGTCGCAGTCGGATTCAATGAAGTCGAACGAGCGTGTGCCGAGGGGGAGGGGGGCAAAGCTCAGCCGGAAGGAGGCTTCTCCCGTTTCGGGCATCCAGAAAAGAGAATCGGCTTCAATGCCCTGCGTGCCTTTCAAGGCATATTTCTTGCCGTCGGCTTGCAGGTAAGATTCAGAACTGATTTTAATCCAGTAGTGTGGGCGGAAATAAGCGTCCGTATAAAGCACCGTAGCCGTGTCGCTCAGTTCCACTTTCGAAATGTCGAGTGTCATGGTGTTGGCCGACTCGATGAAGGGGTTTTCTACGCTTCTGATGACAGGTGTGTTTGCGGTGGTGCCCAGCCATGCTGTGGCGGCCAATGCCAGTAGGGCAATTTTATTTTTCATGTGGATTCAGGTTTAATTGTTTGCGTGAATATAAGGAAAGGCGGATGAAAGACAAAGAATGTGTCTGTTTTTTAGAAATCTATATCTTTTCTCATTGTCAATTCTCTTCATAGACTCCTTCCCGCGGTAGAGGTTTGTCGAGGTTGGCTACACCTAAGGCAGTGATGGCGGTGACAGTTGCCGTATGCTCCAGGTATTCCGGGATGTTCTTGGTAAACAAATCACGTTCCGTATGCCAGATTTCCCCATAATTGAAATTATATCCTTTGACATCTTTTGTGGTAAATCCGTATGTCGGGACACCATACGTGGCAAATACTTCCGAGTCGGTGCCACCCGCCACCTTCGGTAGTTTACGGGGCGGCCGCACGGTTACTTTAAACGGGATGTCTGCCCGAATCTTTTGGATGGGTTGGGTTATCTTGACGAAATCATCATACATCGCTTGCGAGACAGCTATTCCGACGGGAGGTTCCGGCCCACCGTCACGGTTGAATACGTTGACAATCTTCGGCAACTCCTGCTGATGTTTCTTGCAATAAGCTTTCGAGCCTAACAGCCCGAACTCTTCTCCGGCAAAGGCGATGAAGAGGATGGTTCTCTTGGGTTTGGCTCCCGACAATGCCAGCATACGGGCCGCTTCCATCATGGGAGCAATCCCTGTGCCACAGTCGATGCCGCCTGTACCCGTATCAAAGGCATCTAAGTGTCCGCAGACGATGACTTGCTCGTCCGGGTACTTGCTACCCCGTATCGATGCCACCACGTTGTGATATTTAATTGGTCCGAGTTTGAAATGATTGCGGATATCGAACTCCAGCAGGAAGTCTTCCCGCCGTTCTTTTACCATCTGAGCAATGATGTCGAATTGATGCCGGTCGAGCTTGATGTCAGGAACTTCCGGCAGGTTGTCGAACGTCATGCTGTCAATCATCTTCCGGTCATAGAGCGCGCGGATGGGTACCTCTGATGACTGGATGAATCCTAAGGCACCGGCTTCAACCATCTCATGGTAGTAAAGCGCCGGGAATTCCTTATAAGGAATCATCTTGTTGTTTTCACCCTTCTCCCAGTTTCTTTTTCGGAGTTCGGCATTCTTCTGGTCGATTTCTTTATTCTCTTGTTTGATAGCCTGACGGATAGAATCAGCCTGTGCCGTCCGGTCGATTGGCCAGCCGTTGTTTGTGCCGGAAATCAGTACCCAGGCGCCTTTTAACTTGAGTTTGATGCGTTCGAATTCCTGGTCGGTACGGGGCTCCATCAAAACGTGACCGCGCTGTACCCCTTTCGTTCCGGAAGTATACGAAGGAGTCGCGAAATGGAGGGTCATTCCATGGTCGTGGCTCAACAACTTTCCAAACCAGGGCCCGCGATTAAAACCTACAGAGAGTTCGCCGGCTTCTTCCAACTGGGCATCCAGTCCCCACTTTTTGTATTCGTGTACCATCCATTCGGCAGCATTCTCATACGCATCCGATCCGATGGGGCGTCCACCAAAACGGTTGGTTAGTATATCCAGCTGGTGTGTGGCCTGATTATCCTGGTGTCCGATTTCAATAATCTTCTCAACGACGGCTTTCTGAGCAAAGAAAGGCTGTATCCATAATGACAAAAACGCAGTGCAGCAAAATAGTAGTTTTTTCATGTGTCAAAGAATTGAATGTTTTTGGTTGCAAAAGAAACGATAAAGCGGGTAAAATCAAAATAAAGAGTAAGCTTTTCTTTAAAGAATCTTTATAGCTTCGGTATTTCCTGTTCTGTAAATACAGGTTTGTGTGTTTTTCGGTTGCCATCGGGTAAAAAGAAAAAGTCCTGTAAAACATTTATTTTACGGGACTTATCTTTATTTCAGCGGAGAGACAGGATTATGAACCTTTCTCTCTTAAGTCTATGTAAATCATCGTTTTAAATCAGTTCAATTTTTCAAGTGTAACGATTTAGTAACTGAAAACTGTCTTTTTATGTCACTCATAGACTTTCGCTTGTCCAAACTTCATCATTACATTACAATGTTAACATTTTATTTTCTCATAGCAATAAGGATAAAGGATATAATTGAACTTTTGCATAAAAAACAAAGCTATCTCTAATAGATAAATATTAATGTTATTAGTCCCGATTTAAAGTAGAATCTAAACGAATCGTACTCAATCGGGACTATTTGTATTATAAGCTTTTATTAATGCCCACAATAAATGAATTACACACAAGCAATTATAGCTTTCGGATCAACATCCTGATAATGAACTTTCAAATTATGGAGAGCTATAACTAAATATTCTATGATATTTTTAGGATTATCTTGTTTTCTGTCATTCAAATCAAGTTCTTCTGTATGCGGTTGTGAGGAACAAAGTAATATTATTTGTTTATCTGATAATTTACATCCTCGGACGGGTGGTCCCGCCCTTGGCGCTGGCCGTTCCCCGACCGATGAGTTTTCTAATAGGAAATAATGCGTGACACAGTTTATTTTACACTACCTAACACATCAAGGTGATCCCAAAACGATTGCTTGTCATTATCCATTATTATTTCTTTTTTCCGTGTTAGTAGAAACCTCTTCCGACCCATTTACATCTTTCTCAATATTATTCATTCCGTCTTTGAATGAACGTACACCTTTCCCAAGACCCTTCATCAGTTCCGGTATTTTCTTGCCTCCGAAAAATAACAGAACGACCAAGACTATTAGAATAATCTCCTGTGTTCCTATTCCAAACATAAATAATTGTATTTTAAGATTAAAGATTTTATTTGATACATTCTATCCAAACACGAAGTCCGTCTTTGTCAGTCCTGTTCAAGAGTTTTCCTTCTTTCCAGTCCAATTCAGGATAAGTTCTTTTAAGTATCTTTACACTATTGGCTATACTGCTGCCTCCGGAAGTCGCGAATGGTATCAGTATCTTACCTTTCAGCACATGGCTTTCTATAAATGTATTGATGATACGTGGCGACAAATTCCACCAAATCGGATAACCGAGAAAAATTATATCACTGAAGTTTCGCAAGTGAATAAATATCAACTTGCTTGTTTATAAAT
>ERZ809426.1885-NODE-1885-length-10671-cov-6.873964_pt1 | contig 10671 bp, 9 predicted proteins | sample MGYA00520791_ERZ809426 | MGnify/ENA primary metagenome ERZ809426 (study PRJEB31576, sample SAMEA3212668) | Homo sapiens | biome: human-gut; feature: human gut; material: fecal | place: Sweden | collected 2012 ... | reverse complement strand
CTTTCCCTACACGACGCTCTTCCGATCTTGTTTGTGCATTGGTCGCTTTTCTCTACTATCGTTACGGATATGACCGTATCAAGCGGTTGTTACACAGACAAAAGTTGGCTCGTATGGTGCTGGAAAATAAATGGTATGAAGCAGAAAACACCAAAGACAGCGTTTTTTTCACTGACCTGCAAAGCAGATCAAGAGAAAAAATCGTGTGGTTTCCAAAGATTTATTACCAGATGGAAAAGGGACTGCTTCATATCTGCTGTGAAATCACAATGGGAAAATATCAAGAACAGCTCCTGTCCTTAGAGGATAAACTGGAATCGGGGCTGTACTGTGAGCTGACCGACAAGACACTGCATGACGGATACATCGAATACACCCTGCTCTATGATATGATAGCGAACCGTATTTCGATTGATGAAGTGATTGCCGAAAACGGCGGTCTGCGGTTAATGAAAAATCTGGTGTGGGAATACGATTCACTTCCCCATGCCCTTATCTGCGGTGGTACAGGTGGTGGAAAAACCTATTTTCTGCTGACCATCATTGAAGCCTTGCTTAGAACCAATGCGGATTTATACATTCTTGACCCGAAGAACGCTGACCTTGCAGACTTGGGAATGGTCATGGAAAATGTCTACCACACGAAAGACGATATGATTGACTGCGTCAATGCCTTTTATGAGGGCATGGTCACACGCTCGGAAGAAATGAAACTGCACCCGAACTACCGTACAGGGGAAAACTATGCCTATCTGGGGCTTGCTCCACAGTTCCTTATCTTTGATGAATACGTGGCTTTCCTAGAAATGCTCACGACAAAAGAAAGCACCGCCCTGTTAAGCCAGCTAAAGAAAATCGTCATGCTTGGCAGACAGGCTGGATACTTTCTGATTGTGGCTTGCCAGCGTCCAGACGCAAAGTATTTCGGGGACGGTATCAGAGATAACTTTAACTTCCGTGTGGGGCTTGGTCGCATGAGTGAACTCGGCTACGGTATGCTCTTTGGAAGTGATGTGAAAAAACAGTTTTTCCAGAAGCGAATCAAAGGGCGTGGATACTGTGATGTAGGAACAAGCGTCATATCGGAATTTTATACTCCCCTTGTACCCAAAGGATATGATTTCTTGGGTACGATTGGGGAACTTACACACATAAGGCAGGACGGACAAGTGGCGTGCGAAGCGAAAGCCACAGGTACGGACTAGCCTTGCTGGTGTGGCGGTAGCCACGCCAGCATATATCAAGCCCCTCGGTATCTAACAGAGGGGCACAAATCACAAGGAAACATACACAAAAGTTACCGATTCTTGGCTAAAATCAAGCGTTTGGTAGCTTTTTTTACTGCTGTGACATCGGATTAAAAATGTCACAGTTTTTTCGTAAAGGGGGTATCACACTGAATGATACAGAGTGGATACAGGATTTTGCAGACAGGCGTTTGCAGTACGGTGTATCCCAGACGAAACTTGCGGTCATGGCTGGAATCAGCCGTGAACATTTAAGCCGTATTGAATCCGGCAAGGTGGCGGTCACAGAAGAAATGAAAGTGAAACTACTGGAAGCTCTGGAAAAATTCAACCCAGAAGCACCGCTTACCATGCTGTTTGATTATGTGAGGATACGGTTTCCGACACTGGATATTGGACACATCATTAAGGACATCTTACAGCTCAATATCCAGTACATGATATATGAGGACTTCGGGCATTACAGCTACACGGAACACTACTACATCGGAGATATTTTCGTATACACTTCTCCCGATGAAGAAAAAGGTGTTCTGCTGGAACTGAAAGGAAAAGGCTGTCGCCAGTTTGAAAGTTATCTGCTGGCACAGGAACGGAGCTGGTACGACTTCCTTATGGACGCTCTGGTGGACGGCGGTGTGATGAAACGCCTTGACCTTGCCATCAATGACCATACAGGAATGTTGGATATTCCAGAACTGACCGAAAAATGCCGGAATGAGGAATGTGTATCGGTGTTCCGTTCCTTTAAGTCCTATGCTTCCGGCGAACTGGTCAAGCATGAGGAACAGGACAAGGCTGGTATGGGTTATACGCTTTATATCGGCTCGCTAAAAAGTGAGGTGTACTTCTGTGTCTATGAAAAAAGCTATGAACAGTACATCAAACTGGGGATTCCCATTGAGGAAGCACCGATAAAAAACAGATTTGAAATACGGTTGAAAAATGAACGTGCTTATTATGCTGTCCGTGACCTGCTGACCTACTATGACGCTGAACGGACGGCATTTTCTATTATCAACCGTTATGTACGCTTTGTGGATAAGGAAGCAGACAAGAAACGGAGCGACTGGAAATTATCTGTCCGCTGGGCGTGGTTCATCGGGGAAAACAGAGAGCCGTTAAAGCTCACGACCAAACCCGAACCCTACACACTGGACAGAACCCTACGCTGGATTCAACGGCAGGTTGACCCGACACTCAAAATGCTGGAAACAATCACAGCGAAAACAGGGATTGATTATCTGAAAGAAATCCGTAAATCCACGAAACTGACGGAAAAGCATTACAAGATAATTGAACAGCAGACCACATCTACCGAAGATGTGATTTTAGAAAAGGAGAATTGAAAAATGCAACGATTATTATTTGACTTCCTGTTCTTCTCTTTAGGGGGAACAGTTGGCGTGGTTGCCATGTGTATTTTACAGGCTGGCAGACAGTCTGACCGAAAAATGATGGAACTGAAAGGAGAAAAGAAAGCATGAATTTTGGACAGAACCTTTATAACTGGTTTTTAAGCAATGCACAGAGCCTTGTGCTGATGGCGATTGTTGTTATCGGTATCTACTTGGGATTCAAGCGTGAGTTTTCCAAACTTATCGGATTCTTGGTAGTTGCCTTAGTAGCCGTTGGTCTTGTATTCAATGCGTCCGGCGTAAAAGACGTATTGTTACAGTTATTCAATAAGATTATTGGAGCGTAAAGCCTATGGAAGAATGTAGCGTATTGATTGAAACGACCAAATCAGCAGAGGATAAAACCTCTCGCTGGTTTGATTTACCCATTGATTATGAGCTGTTCCGTGACCTGCTCGGGGTGGAAGCTGACAGTAAAGATTATCAAATCACAGATATGAAGCTCCCCTTTGCTGGCGATATTGTAAGGACAACTTCTGTAAGACGATTAAACAAGCTATACTTTGCTTACACGGATTTATCGCCAGAAGTTCAGCAGGCATACAAAGACTTGATTCCTTATTTTGGCGGTGTTGAGGATTTGTTGCAGGAATCCGAAGAATTTTTGTTTTATCCAGAGTGTCACAACATCATGGACGTTGCCCGTTACCGCTTGGAGCATAACATTGAATTTTCTGCTCTTTCCGAAAAAGGAAAGAAATATTTTAATCTGGAAGCCTACGCCCATGAACTGGAAGAAAAAGGACGTTATGCTCTCTGCAACAACGGTATGTTCAAGCTCTGATGGTGGTGTTTCTTATGGCAGATTTTATGAATACAACCGAAAGGAAGTGAACCGCTTATGATTGATGATATGCAAGTCTATATAGCCAATCTTGGCAAGTACAATGAGGGAGAACTGGTCGGGGACTGGTTCTCTTTTCCATTGGACGAAGAAGTGATTGCAGAACGTATCGGCTTAAATGTAGAGTACGAAGAATACGCAATCCATGATACGGACAACTTCCCGATGGAGATTAGCGAATACATTTCCATCGAAGAACTGAACCGTATCTATGAGCAGTTGGAAGAATTACCGGATTACCTGCTGGACGACTTGGACAGTTTTATATCCTGCTATGGAAGTCTGGAAGAACTGGTGGAACATAAGGACGACATCATTCTGTATTCCGGCTGTGAAACAATGACCGATTTAGCCTACTATCTGATTGATGAAGAACAGATACTCGGAGAAATCCCGTCCTCTTTACAGAACTATATCGACTATGAAGCCTACGGGCGTGACCTCGATATAGAGGGGACATTTATTGCAACAAACGCTGGTATCTGTGAGGTACTGCGTTAAGGGCTGGCAGATCAGCACCGCCACTGGTGCTACTGTCAGCTTTTCTCTTGGGGGCAGTCTGGGAAATCCGGCTGTCCCTGTTGTTATGAAAATGAAGAAAGGAGTATTTACAAGTGAAGAAAATCCGAAGTTATACAAGTATCTGGAACGTGGAAAAGGTACTGTACGCCATCAATGATGTAAACCTGCCATTCCCCGTGACCTTTACCCAGATTACATGGTTTGTGCTGACGGAATTTATCATCATTCTGTTTGCAGATGTACCGCCACTTTCCATGATTGAGGGTGCGTTTTTGAAATATTTCGGGATTCCCGTTGCCCTTACATGGTTTATGTCACAGAAAACCTTTGACGGGAAAAAGCCATACAGTTACATCAAGACGATGGTGCTGTATGCTCTGCGTCCCAAAGTGACTTATGCCGGAAAAGCCGTGAACCTGCATAAGCAGAAATTTGAGGAAACTATCACGGCAGTAAGGAGTGTGACCTATGTTCCCGATTAAATATATCGACAATAACCTTGTCTGGAATAAGGACAATGAGGTGTTCGCCTACTATGAGCTGATACCGTACAATTATTCATTCTTATCCCCAGAACAGAAATACCTTGTGCATGACAGCTTCCGTCAGCTTATCGCACAGTCCCGTGAGGGAAAGATTCATGCGTTGCAGATTGCAACCGAAAGCTCAATCCGAAGCATACAGGAACAGTCCAAAAAGCTGGTCACTGGAAAGCTCCGTGAGGTAGCAATCCAAAAGATAGACGACCAGACCGAAGCCCTTGTATCCATGATAGGCGACAATCAAGTGGATTACCGTTTCTTTCTGGGATTCAAGCTCATGGTCACAGAGGACGAAGTCAATCTGAAGAACATCAAAAAATCGGTATTTCTGACATTCCGTGAGTTTTTGAATGAGGTAAGACACACGCTGATGAATGACTTTGTTTCCATGAACAATGATGAAATCAACCGTTATGTGAAGATGGAAAAACTGCTGGAAAACAAAATCTCCCGTAGGTTCAAAATCCGCCGACTGGAAGCCAAAGACTTTGCGTATCTGATGGAACACCTCTACGGCAGGGACGGGATAGCCTATGAAGATTATGTGTATCCTCTGCCAAAAAGAAAATTAAAAAGGGAAACACTGATTAAGTATTATGACCTTATCCGTCCTACCCGTTGCGTGGTGGAAGAAAGCCAGCGATATTTGCGTCTGGAACATGAGGACAGCGAAAGTTATGTGTCCTACTTTACGGTCAATGCCATTGTCGGGGAGCTGGACTTCCCATCATCGGAAATCTTTTATTTCCAGCAACAGCAGTTCACATTCCCTGTGGATACTTCCATGAATGTTGAGATTGTGGGAAATAAGAAAGCCTTAACCACTGTCCGTAACAAGAAAAAGGAATTAAAGGACTTGGATAATCACGCCTATCAAGCTGGAAATGAAACAAGTTCAAATGTAGTGGAAGCCTTAGACAGTGTCGATGAACTGGAAACAGATTTAGACCAGAACAAGGAAAGTATGTATAAGTTAAGTTACGTCATACGGGTGTCTGCACCCGATCTTGACGAACTGAAACGCCGTTGTGATGAAGTCAAGGACTTTTACGATGATTTGAATGTGAAACTGGTTCGCCCTGCCGGAGATATGATGGGACTGCATGGAGAGTTTCTTCCTGCCAGCAAGCGTTATATCAATGATTATATCCAGTATGTGAAATCCGATTTTTTAGCCGGACTTGGCTTCGGTGCTACCCAGATGTTGGGCGAAAATACAGGAATCTATATCGGATATTCCGTGGATACAGGAAGAAATGTCTACCTGCAACCGTCCCTTGCCAGTCAAGGGGTAAAAGGTACGGTCACAAATGCGTTGGCTTCTGCTTTTGTGGGTTCGCTTGGCGGTGGAAAGTCATTCTGTAATAACCTGCTGGTATATTATTCCGTCCTGTTCGGTGGACAGGCAGTTATCCTAGACCCGAAAAGTGAGCGTGGAAACTGGAAAGCAACACTGCCGGAGATTGCAGAGGAAATCAACATTGTAAACATTACCAGTGATTCCAGCAATCAAGGGCTGTTAGACCCGTATGTGATTATGAAAGATGTCAAGGACGCTGAAAGTCTTGCCATCGACATTCTGACATTCCTTACAGGAATTTCTTCAAGGGACGGTGAAAAGTTCCCTGTCCTTAGAAAAGCTGTCCGCACGGTATCCCAGAATCAGAACCACGGGCTGTTGCAGGTCATTGAGGAACTGCGAAAAGAGGATACCGCCGTATCCCGTAACATTGCAGACCATATCGAAAGTTTTACTGACTATGATTTTGCACAGCTCCTGTTCTCGGACGGTTCGGTGGAAAATGCAATCAGTCTGGATAACCAGCTCAACATCATACAGGTTGCAGATTTGGTTCTGCCGGATAAGGATACTACCTTTGAGGAATACACGACCATTGAACTGTTGTCGGTATCCATCTTAATTGTTATCAGTACCTTTGCCCTTGACTTTATTCACAGTGACCGAAGCATTTTTAAAATCGTGGATTTGGACGAAGCATGGGCGTTCTTAAATGTGGCACAAGGAGAAACACTCTCAAATAAACTGGTGCGTGCTGGTAGAGCCATGAACGCCGGAGTCTATTTCGTGACACAATCCTCTGGGGACGTATCGAAAGAAAGTCTGAAAAATAACATCGGTTTAAAGTTTGCGTTCCGCTCCACAGATACCAATGAAATCAAGCAGACCTTAGAGTTTTTCGGGCTGGACAGTGAGGACGAAAACAACCAGAAACGGTTGAGGGATTTGGAGAACGGACAATGCTTAATGCAGGATTTATACGGGCGTGTCGGTGTGGTACAGATACACCCTGTCTTTGTAGAACTGCTCCATGCCTTTGATACCAGACCGCCGATAAAAAGTGAGGTGGATTTGGAATGATGAAATCTGTCACAAAAGAAAAGGTATTCCATGTACTGAAACAGGTTCTGCTTGCCGTGACCGTCACGCTGGTACTGCTGTCCCTGCTTGGGACGGTAGCTCATGCGTCTGGACTGGTCGATGATACGGTCAATGCAGACAACCTGTATTCAAAGTATCCGCTTTCCAACTATCAGCTTGATTTCTATGTGGACAATAGCTGGTCTTGGCTACCGTGGAACTGGCTGGACGGCATTGGAAAATCAGTGCAGTACGGGCTTTACTGTATCACAAATTTTGTCTGGACAATCAGCCTGTATCTTAGCAATGCCACAGGATATGTGGTGCAACAGGCGTATAAGCTGGACTTCATCAATGACATGGCAGACAGTATCGGGAAAAGTATCCAGACACTTGCCGGAGTGACCGAAAACGGATTTTCCAGCAGTGGATTCTATGTGGGATTCCTGCTCATTATCATTCTGATTGTAGGTGTTTATACCGCCTATACAGGGCTTCTCAAAAGGGAAACCAGCAAGGCACTTCACGCTGTTATCAACTTTGTGGTGGTGTTCATTGTGTCTGCGTCCTTTATTGCTTATGCTCCCAATTATATCCAGAAAATCAATGATTTCAGTTCGGACATCAGCACCGCTTCTCTGGACTTGGGGACAAAAATCATGCTCCCCGATTCACAAAGCAAAGGCAAGGACAGCGTAGACCTTATCCGTGACAGCCTTTTTGCGATACAGGTAGAAAAACCGTGGCTGTTGTTGCAGTTCGGGAACAGCGATACCGAAGAAATCGGGACTGACCGTGTGGAAGCTCTGGTATCTGCCAGTCCGTCAGACGAAGATGGGGAAACAAGGGAAAAGGTTGTCAAAACAGAGATTGAGGATAACGACAATGACAATCTTACCATTCCACAGGTCGTAAACCGTCTTAGCATGGTGTTCTTCCTGCTCATTTTCAATCTCGGTATCACAATCTTTATCTTCCTGCTTACTGGCATGATGTTGTTTTCCCAGATACTCTTTATCATATATGCCATATTTTTACCTGTCAGTTTTTTACTGTCCATGATACCGACCTATGAGAACATGGCGAAACAGGCAGTTGTCCGTGTGTTCAATGCCATTATGACAAGAGCCGGAATCACACTGATTGTGACCGTGGCATTTTCAATTTCCAGTATGTTTTACAACATTTCCACAGACTATCCGTTCTTCATGGTGGCATTTTTGCAGATAATCTGTTTTGCCGGAATCTACATGAAGCTCGGAGAACTAATGAGTATGTTCAGCCTGAATGCTAATGACAGTCAGCAGATAGGTCGCCGGATTTTCCGTAGACCGATGGTGTTCATGCGACACAGGGCAAGACGTATGGAACGCCGAATTGCAAGGGCTGTCGGTGCTGGAAGTGTTGCAGGTGCGGTGGCTGGTGCAAGTGTTGCCAGAGCCGGAAAGCCAGCAACGAACCAACCGCCAAAGAAACGGGAAAATACTTCTGCCAGCATGGGAAGCCGTGTCGGTTCTGCTGTCGGTGCTGTGATGGATACGAAAAATAAAGTCCGTGACAGTGCTTCTTCTCTGAAAGAAAATGTGAAAGACTTGCCGACACAGGCTGGTTATGCTGTCCACTCTGCCAAACAAAAAGCAAAGGATAACGTATCTGACTTTAAGCGTGGCGTTGTGGAAGAACGGGAAAACCGACAGGAACAGCGTACACAGAAACGTAACCTGCACAGGGAAAATATCTCACAGAAAAAGCAGGAATTACAGAAAGCACAGGAAGCAAGGCAGACAGTTCATGCGAATGGATCAGCGACAGCCGGAGCTACCAGAAGCCATAAACGCCCTGTTGCCACACCTGTTCCAAAAACAGCACAGACCGATACGGTCATAAAGCCGGATATGAAGCGTCCTGCTACTTCCCCTGTGATAAAAAATGCAGAAATCAAGGCTGGAAAAGAAACTGTCCGAACCAACATCAGACAGGAACAGCAGGTCAAATCGGTTGCCAAAACGAACCAGCCAAACGTAGCGGAAACTATCAGTAATCATAAGAAATCTACGGTACAGAAAACACAGGTCAATGGGAAATCTGCCCGTAAAACTGTTACGAAACATTCAGAGAAAGGACGGAAAAAATGAGATTAAAGCGTATCCTTATCATAGGTACGATATTTCCTGTCCTTTTCTCCATCGTTCTCTTTTTCGGGATATTGATTTCCGGCGAAGATGACGACAATTCAAACAGCTATTCGCCTGTTTATTCTGGCATGAACCTGTCAGCCGATGTCCTCAAACATCAGCCGATGGTAGAAAAATACGCCAGAGAAAACGGTATTTCGGAGTATGTAAACGTCCTGCTTGCCATCATACAGGTGGAAAGTGGCGGTACGGCTACCGATGTCATGCAGTCCAGTGAAAGTCTGGGGTTACCGCCGAACTCATTAAGTACAGAGGAATCTATCAAGCAGGGGTGTAAATATTTTGCGTCCCTGCTTTCTTCCTGTAAAGGGAAAGGTATGACAGACATTAACGTGGTCATTCAGTCTTATAACTATGGCGGTGGCTATGCTGACTATGTGGCGAAGAATGGGAAAAAGCACAGTTTCAATCTTGCAGAGAATTTCGCAAGAAACAAATCTGGCGGTACAAAAGTGACCTATACCAATCCGATAGCTGTCAGTAAAAATGGTGGCTGGCGTTATAACTACGGAAATATGTTTTATGTGGAGCTGGTCAACCAATATCTGACCGTGAAGCAGTTCAGCAACGAAACGGTACAGGCGGTTATGAATGAAGCATTGAAATATCAAGGCTGGAAATATGTCTATGGTGGCAGTAATCCGAACACCTCTTTTGACTGTTCTGGTCTTACCCAGTGGTGCTACGGAAAAGCCGGAATCAGCCTGCCACGAACTGCACAGGCACAGTATGACGCAACCCAGCATATCCCATTGTCACAGGCACAGGCTGGCGATTTGGTCTTTTTCCATTCCACTTATAATACCAGTGACTATGTTACCCATGTAGGAATCTATGTGGGAAACAATCAGATGTATCATGCCGGAAATCCAATCGGCTATACCGATTTGACCTCTGCCTACTGGCAACAGCACATCATTTGTGCCGGAAGAATCAAACAATAGAAAGGACTTGAAATATGTTTAAGAAAAAAGAAAAAACAGAGAAAGCACCTAAGAATAAGAAAGTGCGTACCATGAAAGTCGGGACACATAAGAAATCTGTCCTGCTGTTGTGGGCGGTGCTTCTGGCAAGCACCAGCTTTGGTGTGTATAAGAACTTTACCGCCATTGACACCCACACGGTACATGAAAAAGAAATCATTCAGCTAAGATTGAACGATACCAACGGTATTGAGAATTTCGTCAAGAACTTTGCGAAAGCCTACTACTCATGGGATACCAGCAAGGAAGCCATTGAAGCAAGGACAACAGAAATCAGTAAATACCTTACCAAAGAATTACAGGACTTGAACGCTGATACCATCAGAACGGACATACCAACCAGTGTTACGGTTACAAATGTGCTGGTCTGGAATGTGGAACAGTCTGGAATGAACGATTTTACCGTTGCCTACGAAGTAGATCAGCAGGTAAAAGAGGGAGAACAGACACAGGCAGTCACAGAAAACTACACCGTGACCGTTCATGTGGATAAGGACGGTGCAATGGTCATTACCCAGAATCCAACCCTTGCTCCGGCGG
>ERZ809426.1867-NODE-1867-length-10762-cov-5.524890_pt1 | contig 10762 bp, 8 predicted proteins | sample MGYA00520791_ERZ809426 | MGnify/ENA primary metagenome ERZ809426 (study PRJEB31576, sample SAMEA3212668) | Homo sapiens | biome: human-gut; feature: human gut; material: fecal | place: Sweden | collected 2012 ... | reverse complement strand
AAAAAAGATACAATATCATCATGTGCAAATAAAATCGCTGTATTATTTTCAAAGCTCTTCAGGTCCTTCCGTTAAACCGAAAATTTTCAGAAGATCTCACACATAGAGACTATCTGGGATCAATTCTTAATTTGGGTATTGACCGGTCAAAAACCGGAGACATTCTTATTGAAAATAATACAGCGATTTTATTTGCACATGATGATATTGTATCTTTTTTATGCAGTGAGCTGACACGGATTCGGCACACATCGGTCAAAACAGAAGAACTTCCTTCATTTGACATTCAATATACGCCCAAATATGAAGAACTCACGGGAACCGTTGCGTCAGTTCGACTTGATAGTTTATTATCACTTGCATTTTCATCTTCCCGGACAAAACTTAGCGGATTGATTGAAGGCGGAAGAGTCTTTGTTAACGGGAAACTTATTACAAGTAATGGCTACCAGCCAAATGAAGGTGATCTTATCTCTGTTCGCAAAATGGGAAAATTTCGTTTTGCAGGAATCGGAAATAAAACCAGAAAACACAGAATATACGTCAGGATACAGAAATATATTTAGAGATGGAGAAACACAATGGCTTTGCAAAAAGAAAATCCGAAATTTCGTTTATTTAAAAGCTATATTATAGCATTTTTTTGGATAGGAACAGCAATTTTTATAGATCAGATTACAAAATATTTTGCAGTGGCGTATCTGAAAAATAATCATGCAAAAGTTTTGATAGACGGTGTTTTTGAGCTTCAATATCTTGAAAACCGAGGTATGGCTTTTGGAATACTTCAAAATAAACAGTTTTTATTTGTCGTTGGCGCTCTGGTTATATGTGGAGCGATTCTCCTCATATACGGGAGAATTCCATATACAAAAAAGTATATGCCTCTTCGTATCTGTTCGATCCTTTTGATCGCCGGGGCTGTCGGAAATCTGATCGATCGGGTAAGACTAAATTATGTTATCGATTTCTTTTATTTTAAATTAATCGATTTCCCGATTTTCAATGTGGCAGACTGCTATGTTGTCGTGGCATGCATTATTTTCGCTTTTTTGATTTTATTTTATTATAAAGAAGACTCTGATTTTGATTTTCTGCGCAAACAAAAAAATCGGATTTGATCAGATAAAATCAGTCTGCACTGCAATTTAACCTATAAAACAGAAAGGTTCGTATATTATGGAACAGATTAAATTTACAGCCGATCGCAGCGGGGAAAGGATTGATAGATTTTTGAGTGAAAATCTTGAGAACCTTTCCCGTTCTTATATTCAAAAACTGCTAAAAGACGGCAAAATTTCCGTCAATCAAAGCTCGGTCAAACCCAACTATAAAATCAGTGAAAACGATAAGATCGAAGTTTTTATTCCGGATCCTGAAGTATTGGATATTCTTCCCGAGAATATTCCGCTTGATATTTTATACGAAGACAGTGATATCCTTATTGTTAATAAACCCAAGAATATGGTCGTTCATCCGGCGCCGGGGCATTATGAGCACACTCTTGTAAATGCAGTAATGTATCACTGCAAAGATAATCTGTCCGGAATTAACGGTATACTTCGTCCGGGAATCGTACATCGAATCGACATGGATACAACAGGTTCGCTTTTGATATGCAAAAATGATAAGGCGCATCAGATCATAGCAGAACAGCTAAAAGAACATTCGATTACCCGACGATATCATGCGATCGTTCATGGAAAGATAAAAGAAGATAACGGAGTGGTAAACGCTCCTATCGGAAGGCATCCCATTGATCGAAAAAAAATGAGTACGAAAGCAAAGAACGGAAAACATGCAGTTACCCATTATACCGTCCTGCGCAGATTTAAAGATTATACTTATATCGAATGCGAACTGGAGACAGGACGAACCCACCAGATTCGTGTTCATATGGCAAGCATTGGACATCCCATTCTAGGAGACAGTATGTATGGTCCGTCAAAATGTCCGTTTAAACTTCAGGGTCAGACATTACATGCAAAAGTTCTTGGAATCACTCATCCTTCCACAGGGAAATATATCGAAGTCGACGCACCTCTTCCGGAATATTTTAATAAACTTCTCAAACAATTAGAAGAACGCTGATTTTGTTGAAGGAAAAAAGAAAAGAAAATAGAAATTTGATTGTATTTTTCTTTGTTTTTAGTTATAATACTCACATATAGTTCATTTGTATATGTATTTTTTATGCAAAATCACATATTGTTGACGTAAAGGAGAGTGACCTTAAATGAAAACAAATACGATCATTACTATTGGAAGAGAATTCGGAAGTGCCGGCCGGGAAATCGGATATAAAGTAGCCAAAGAATTCGGAATCAAACTTTATGACAAAGAAATGCTGGCCCGTGCAGCAAAAGAAAGCGGAATCTGTGAAGAAATATTTGAATCACATGACGAAAAACCTACAAGCAGTTTTCTCTATTCACTAGTAATGGATACATATTCAATGGGATATTCCGGAAACACCTATACAGATATGCCGATCAATCATAAGGTTTTTCTTGCACAGTTTGATGCAATCAAAAAAATCGCAGATGAAGGACCTTGTATTCTTGTCGGAAGATGTGCAGATTATGCACTTGAATCATATAAAAATGTAGTAAGCGTTTTCATTCATGCCGATCTTGATGCAAGAATACGCCGTATTGCAAGGATCTATAATCTGACGGATGCGAAGGCAAAAGATATGATCTTAAAAACAGATAAAAAACGAGCAGGTTATTATAATTATTATACAAATAAAAAATGGTCCGACTCAAAAAGCTACGAACTTTGTCTTACAAGTTCCGAACTTGGCATAGACGGAACGGCGAATGCGATTATTGACTATGTAAAACTAAAAGAAAGTATTGCGAAAGAAAGCAAACGAATTTAAATAAAGAAACTTAGAATAACTTAAAAAGCCCGAAAACTATAAAACCGATCTTGAAATTAAGATGATGTTTTATGATTTTCGGGTTTTTATTGTGTAATTTCATAATTTTTATTCATTGATTTTAGTTGATTTGTGTAGTATCATTAAAATAATAGGTAATTTTTGTATGAAATAACGAAAAAGGAGCGGGAACATTTTATGAAAAAGCTGAAACTCTTTAGGAAAATCAAAAGCATATTGAGCATTTTGCTCATATCACTACTTATCATACCTCTATGCAGCGGTATCGGAATTCATGCCAAGGAAAAAAACACAGAATCAAACGAATATAAAATTTATCCGATTCCTCATTCTGTTGTATATGATAACGAACAATTTGTGATGTCAGATAGAGTTCATGTTGTCTTCGAGGAAGGTATAGATAAAGCTACACAGAACTTTTTGGAAGAAGTTATAACAGACTATGGGAAAACAGTTGTACATTCTGAAGAGATCGTCAACGGAGAAACTACGATCCTGTTGGGAATAAAAGGTTCCAATGGAAAAGCGGACAGCTATATCAATAAAAATACAACGATTAAAACGTCTGATCTTTTCAATCGAACTGATTCATATATACTTAGCGCCAAAGAAAATATTATCTCAATCGTAGGAAAAGATACCGACAGTACATTTTTCGGTATCGCTACGTTACAGATGATGCTTACATCTTATGAAGATCCAGCCCTTCGCAGCGTACAGATCGAGGATTTTTCTGACATACAATATCGAGGATTTATTGAAGGCTTTTACGGAGGGTGGGATTATAAATCACGGGAAAGCCTTATGAGATTTGCACGTGATGTTAAAATGAACCATTATATTTATGCATCAAAAACTGATCCTTATCATACATCAAAATGGGGAGAACTTTATCCGCAAAGCGAAATCGATCAGATACAAAAACTTGTAAAAGTAGGTGAAGAGACAAAATGTTACTATACATGGTCCGTACATATTTCGGGATTTTTCACCAATTTAGATACATCGAATGAAACCGCCTATAATGAACGGTATCAGAAACTACTTGCAAAATTCCGTCAGCTTTATGACGCAGGCGTTAGAAAATTTGACATTTTAAATGACGACTTCGGACAAGGAACTCATGAAGATGTAGTAAATCTTTTAAATAAGCTGACAAAAGAATTCATTATTCCAAACAACTGCAAGCCGATCACTTACTGTATGCAGGGATATAACAAAGCATGGTCAAAAGAGGCTGAATTAAGTGCATTAAAAAAACTTGACAAGTCAATTATCCTATATTGGACAGGTGATGACGTAAACTCGCCGATCACACAGGAAACAATCGATTATGTTTCAGAGAAAACAGGACACAAAGTTTGTTTCTGGCTGAATTATCCGGTAAACGAACATGGAAAATCAGGACTTTATCTTGGAGATATCACACATTACGCCCGCGATGGCATAACAGGACTTACAGGAGCTGTCTCAAACCCTTCCCGCTTTGCACAGAGTAATAAAGTCGGTCTGTTCCAGCTTGCATCACTATTCTGGAACAATACTAATTACACTGCAAACGCGCAAACTGTTTGGCAGGATGCATTCCGTTATCTTGAACCTGAAGTACAGGACGCTTACTTTAAAATTGCATCTAATGTTGCAAACTGTCCTCGTTCCGTACGTGTACCGCAAGGCTTTCCGGAATCAGAATATCTGAAAGAAAAGCTTGAAAATGTTACAGCTAAAATCAGTAATGGAGAGAACTTGAAAAATGATAAAGAAACGGCAGCTTTAAAATCGGAATTTGAATCTATTCTTGCTGCAATCGAAACATTTAGATCAACATGTGACAATGCTGATTTAAAATCAGAATTAGATCCATGGCTGAAATCACTGCAAGATATCGCTTCAGGCGGAAAGGCAATTATCGAAAGTATCATTGCTATTCAAGAAAAAGACATAGATACAGCTTGGGAAACGTTTGCAACAGCAGGCAAGGCGCTACAAACATGGAATACATATCCGACAGCAGAAGGAGTAAAAGAAGGCGCAGAAGCAGGAAGTAAACGTATCCAACCGTTCGTATCGAAAGCAGCCGCAACGGCAAAAAATAAATTAACACCGTTTTTCGATCCTGATAATACGAATGTAATTCCTTCGTTTTATGCAGTTCTTGCAGGTGTAAAACGAACAGATGATACTGTTTCCGCAAAATTATTTGACAAAGATCCATCAACTGCCGGCGAATGGAATCAAAACCAAAAGATAGGAGATTACTATGGCGTAGATTTAGGTCGTGTTATCCCTGTAACAGATATTACAATTCTTCAGGGAGCATCAGAAACTGATCATGACTATTTCCACAATTTCGTTTTAGAATATTCTGAAACAGGTGAAGACGGTTCATGGGTCACAATTCAGGAGTACAAAGAAACAGATGAATCACATAAAATAGAAAAAACAGGGTTAAACATAAATGCACGCTATGTGCGTCTGCGTCTTACCAAGACAGGAACGACAACTCCGAACAAAGCAAATTATTGGACAAAAGTACGCGAATTTACAGTAAATAAGAAATTTACTGACGGGGAACGTATTTATACAAATATTGAAAAATTAAAAGAGACTCCGATCCACATTTACGAAAACGAATTTCGTATAAGAGACATTAAGGATTTAGAATTAAAACCGAATGAATATGTCGGTATCAAAATGACCTCCCTTGTCTCAGTGTCTGATATTTTTTCCGAATCAGACGAATTTGAAAAAGCAAAAATACAATATTCAACAAATGGAATTGAATGGACAGATGCGAAAAATTTCAAAGGGCCACAACCGATGCGATATGTCCGTCTTGTCAATCAGACAAATGAAACGCTAAAAGGATCATTGACAAAACTAGGTATTTCCGTAAATAATCTTAAGATCACACCGAAGATGAGCGAAACAAGTTTTACAAATCCGCTTAAAGAAGGTACGTGGGAGAATATGTTTGATGGAGATTTTACAACCCATGCCTGGACGAATCAGGGTCAAAATAATGGCGGATACATTATTATAGACCTCGGAACTTCAACACCGCTTTATGATGTTACAATCGTCACAGCGGATGGAAAACCTCATTTATACGATGCAGATATACAAATCTCCTCTGATAAAAAAGAGTGGACCACGATCGCGTCTGTAAAAAATGACAATACAAAAGTGGAACCTCCCTATCGTTATGTAAGAGCAAATGCCCAGGGAGCTAAGAGCAGATATCTTCGTATTCTCGTAACAGATGACGTTATCGGTAAATATGATAATCCGTTCCTTTGTATCAAAGAAATTGAATTTAACAAAAATATTGAAGAAAATACAAGTACATATCCGATTGCTTCGAGTGCAGAAGGTAATCTTGAAAAATGTATCGATCAGGATCTGTCCACTGTATTTACAACAGAAAACAAAACTGCCGGATGGCTGGAATATAAACTGACAGACAATACAAAATTAAAATCGTTCTCTATTTTGCAAGATGTACATACTATTTCCGAAGCTAATGTAAAGGTACGAACCGGAACTGATAAATGGAAAGACTTAGGTACATTTGATAAGGGAACAAAAACTTTTGATGTATCAGAATATGACAATATTTTCGCGATTCGACTTGAATGGGCAGAGGGAAAAGCGCCTTCTATATATGAAATTTATACAAACGAAGATGAAAAACAAAATACAGATGATATCGGAATCTATGTAGAACAAATCATCGATACAGAAGCAGATTCCGAAAAACCAAAGCCTGAACAACCTGAAATCCCGGATTCAGAAAATCTTGCTATAAACCGTCCGGTAGAGGTATCAGGAACCGAGCTTGACAGAGATCAAAAAGATTTTGCCGTGGACGGGAACCGTGAGACAAGATGGAACAGCAATTACATCAAAGGCGATCATGCATCTGAAGAAGCATGGATCATCGTTGATCTCGGTGAAGAAACAAATATCATCGAATCACTTACTGCAGAGTATTTTAATTTAGTTTATCCGACAGACTATGACGTTCTCGTATCTGCTGATAAAGAAAACTGGATCACTGCAAAAACGATAAAAAACGAACCGAACGGAGCAGCCCATCCAACAGATGAAATTTCACTTGATCAACCAATCATCGGAAGGTATGTCAAATTATTATTCCGTGAATTAAACAGTGCTGCTGTCGGAAACTGTGTAGGTTTAGAAGAGCTTACCATAACAGGAAAGAGGATATCCTCCGAAACAGAATTAAAAGAATATATGCCGATCAGCGATATTAAAATCGACAAAGGTACGTCACAAGAAGAATTAAGAAAGCTGCTTCCTTTAATTATCAGTGGAAAGCTTGCATTAAAAGACAGTGATAAAATACTGGACTTGGCATCATTATTTGTAAACTGGGATCTTTCAGAATATACTTCTGCTGAAGATACGATCCTCACTTTAAAAGGGAATTTGATCGGTGCAGGAAAAGCAACTGGAGACGAGATTTCCCTAAATGTGATCATAGGCACCGGATCAACAGAACCTCCTGTTGACCCTGAAGGTCCTACTGATCCGGATACACCTGATTCAGGAAAGATTGAACAATTAAAACAGGAATTAGCTCTACTCATTGAAACTGCTCAAGCAAAAGTGGAATCCGGTAAATACACAGACGAAACAGTCAAAATACTTAAAGAGCAAATCATAAAATCTGAGGCGCTTTTAACAGACAACGTCACTGCCGAACAACTTGAACAGCAAATCAATAGTATTAAAAAATCAATCAACGGATTAACCGAAAAAAAAGCCGACTTAGAAACTTCTGACCGGCCAAATCAAAACATCACTCATTCAGAAAAAAGTACAGCAGTAAAAACAGGTGACTCAACTCATATAATACCTCTATTTCTGCTGATGATTTGCACCGGATTTTCCTTGATCCTATTCAGGAAAAGAAATACTTATAATAAATAATAGGTGTTGACATGCGATAATGTCACATATTATAAAAACACATCCGATGGATTAAACATCGGATGTGTTTTACTTGCCGCTAGTTTATTCACTTTTAAGATCTTATTTAACGTCTCGATATCGTGCGCTGCGGCCAACCTTTAATATCTCCTGTTAAAATAGCGTGAAACATTCGTTCTTTTGTTCCCGGATGTTCTTTGTTAAGTTCTCTTAAAAGTTCTTTTGCATATTGCCGCTTCGTATGTCCGTCTACAGGACATTTTCCTTTTACAACCGGAAGAGAATATTTATTGCGAAAACCGATTACTTCCATTTCATCTATAAACATCATAGGACGGATAACAGTAAGATCCATACGATCTAAATATGTTTTTGGAGAAAAGGAATAAAATCTTCCTTCAAAAATCAATGAGAGCAACATTGTTTCAATAATATCATCTTTATGATGAGCATAAGCCACTTTATTACACCCCATCTCCTTAACCGCCTCATTTAAGGCGCCTTTACGCATTTTTGCACAAAGCGAACAAGGATTACTCTCTTGGCGTACATTAAAAAGAATATCATAAATATCTGATTTTACTATTTTATAAGGAACTTCTAATTCCCTGCATAAATTTTGAATCGGTTCCAAATTAAAATCTGCAAATCCAAGATCTACAGTTACAGCACTTAAATCAAACTTACGGGGATAAAACCGTTTTAATCCATGAAGCGCATAGAGCAGGGTAAGGCTGTCTTTTCCGCCCGAAATACCTACCGCAATATGATCCCCTTCCTGTATCATACTATATTCATCCACTGCTTTACGCGTATAACTGAGTAACCGTTGTAACTGCATTTTCTTCCTACCTTTCATGATTGATCTGTAATTATAACGTTTATATTATATCGGCAGAAGAATATAAATACAAGTCGAAAACTTACAGAAAATCATAGAATCACCGGTTGTTTATGAAAAAAATCAGATTACGATCCGTAAGTTAAAAATAGTAATAAATAATCAAAGAATTTGATTGAAATTCATCTCTGATAGAGATAAGATATTGTTTAGGGAAAATTTATTTTTTATTTTTTTGTAAATAGATGTCCCGTAACTATATTTTACCAGAAAAGAGAGTATTAAAATGAAAAACAAAGGAATATCTATTCGTGAAATATTAATCATTACATTTGGAATGTTTCTTGTAGCCGCAGGGGTTTATTTCTTCATGATTCCCGGAAATATCGTAGCCGGAAGTGTTTCCGGTCTGGCTCTCGTATTATCGAAATTGTTAGGGATACAAGTTTCTGTATTAACATTTATCTTAAATACATTCCTTCTTATTATCGGGTTTATCTTCATCGGAAAAGAATTTGGAGCAAAGACAGTGTACACATCTATGCTTCTCCCTGTATATCTTTGGATTTTCGAGCATTTCATACCACTTGACAAATCGATTACCAATGAACAGGTAATCGATCTCGTAATTTATGTTCTGCTGATTGCTCTTGGTCAGGCATTACTGTTCCATGTAAACGCATCTTCCGGAGGATTAGATATTGTGGCAAAGATGCTGAATAAGTTTACACATATTGAAATAGGAAAAGCACTGACAATTTCCGGGCTTATCACTGCAATGACTTCTATATTTGTTTACGATATACCGACACTTATTATCAGTCTTCTCGGAACATATGCAAACGGAGCAGCAGTAGACTATTTTATTGACGGCTTCAAAAAACGAAAACGCGTATGTATTATTGCAGATGATTACCGTCCGATCCAACAATATATTATTCATGATCTAAATCGCGGAGCAACTTTATATACAGCTCAAGGCGCTTATGACGAAACACACAGAACCGAATTGATCACAATTATCACACAACAAGAATATCGTACACTTTTAAATTATCTTCATTCATGTGGGCAGAAAGTATTCGTTACCGTCTCTACTGTAAATGAAGTGATCGGTCAATGGAATTCAAAATAAATACTTATACCTCGCGAAGTTTCACTATGTTTGCAGCCTGCCGGCGTCTGTCTTCATCAATGGCTGCATAATGCTTTTTCGTTGTATTTACATCTTTATGTCCGAGAACATCGGCAACAAGATAAATATCTCCTGTTTCTTTATAAAGGGAGGTACCGTAGGTACTTCTAAGCTTATGAGGAGTTATTTTCTTGTTAGGCGTTACTTCCCGGGCATATTTTTTTACCATATTCTCAATAGCTTGAACGCCCATACGTTTTCGCTGAGTAGATAAGAAAAGCGCATTTTCATGCCCCGGAAGCGGGAGAGTAGTTCTCCGTGTTGTATACATATATGTCTTTAGTGCATTTTCCACTTCTTCGCCAAAATATACAATCATTTCATTTCCGCCTTTTCGCATCACTTTGATTCCATTATTTTCAAAATCCACATCATTGATATCCAGCCCCACGCATTCCGAAACACGAATGCCCGTTCCTAAAAGTAAAGTTAATATAGCAAGATCTCTGTTTCTCGTTTTCTCAAAATAAGCCTTTTTCTGTCCGGTTAAATGATCGCCTCCATGATCAACATAATCAAGCAATCGGACAACTTCATCCGCATCAAGACGAATAATTGCCTTTTCGTGAAGTTTAGGCATATCTACAAGAAGAGTCGGGTTTTTCGATATTGCCTGACGTTTAAAATAATATCCATAAAAGCTACGAAGCGCTGACATTTTTCTTGCAAGTCCTTTTTCTGTATTTGTAACTTGCTTTTCATCATTTTTATATACTTTTAAATATTCTTGGTATTCCTCAATATCAACCGGTTCAAGATTTTCTATATCTGCCAATGTAAACTGATCGATCGTATAGTTTTTATAAACCGGATTATTTCAGAGCTATAGAGCCAACGACATCCGCTAACACACGAATTTCCTACG
>ERZ809426.1825-NODE-1825-length-10967-cov-4.260814_pt1 | contig 10967 bp, 7 predicted proteins | sample MGYA00520791_ERZ809426 | MGnify/ENA primary metagenome ERZ809426 (study PRJEB31576, sample SAMEA3212668) | Homo sapiens | biome: human-gut; feature: human gut; material: fecal | place: Sweden | collected 2012 ... | reverse complement strand
AAGGAACCAGTGTCCTTCCATATACATGGTAAAGCTGCCTTTTTCCTGTGGTCTTTTTTCTTCCTGATCTGTGATCTCTGTCACGTCAAAACGTTTTTTTATTTCCTTGTAAAAGCTCTGAAAAGAATATCCGTTTAAATCTTTCACTACACGGTTATAATCCATGATCATAAGCTGGTCATCCGGGAATAATACAGACAGGAAATAATTAAATTCTTCCGTTCCATCGTAACCCGGATGTTCTTCTCTTCGTTTTAAACCAACCTTTACAGCCGAGGCTGCACGGTGATGACCATCTGCGATATAGATATCTGCCATGTTTTCAAATGCCTGTGAGATTGCTGCAATTTTATCATCGTCACTGATCACAAACACACGGTGTCTGATTCCATCCTCCGATGTAAAGTCATACTCTGCCTCTCCTGCTTTGACTTTCTCCACGATCTCATTGATCACCGGATTCGAGCGGTATGCTAAAAAGATAGGTCCAGTCTGCGCATTACAGGCATCCACATGATGAATACGGTCTGCTTCCTTTTCTGCCCTGGTGTTCTCATGCTTTTTGATGACGCCATTTAAATAATCATCGATCGATGCACACGCCGTAATCCCTGTCTGTGTGCGTCCATTCATCGTAAGTTCATAAATATAGTAACATTTTTTCTGATCGCGGATAAAAGAACCATCCTCTACCATCCCCCACAACAGATCATGTGCTCTCTGATACACCTTTTCATCATACATATCCACAGAAAGCGGATAGCCTGTCTCCGCACGATCAATCTTTAAAAAAGATTCCGGATTTTTCTCCACTTCCACAGTTGCTTCTTTTCTGTTATAAACATCATAAGGGAGGGCAGCGATCTTAGCTGCCTTCCCTTTTTCTGGTCTGATGCTCATAAACGGTCTGATATCTGCCATTTTTGCTGCACCTCATCTTATTCTTCTGAATTAAGTTACCATTTTCCTTAAAGTTCTTTCCTATGCCGATCTAGGAAACAATAGAATGTACCTTTCTTAAACACTCTATTGTCACAAATCACCGTCAGATTTCTAGCAGATCTTGCGAACTTTTAAGACACCCTCTGTATTCTTTAATTTTTCAAGTACATCCTCCGGAACAGAAGTGTCTAAATCCAAAAGCGCATATGCATAATCGCCTTTTGATTTGTTTGCCATTCCGTCAATATTGATTCCTGCATCACCAAGGATCGTTGTATATAAACTTAACATACCTTTGACATTGCGGTGTAAGATTCCGATACGTCCTGCAGTTGTGCATGCCCCCATGCTGCAGTCCGGGAAATTTACAGAATGGACAATATTACCATTTTCTATGTAATCACGGATCTCACGCACTGCCATAATCGCACAGTTATCTTCTGACTCTGCTGTGGAAGCTCCAAGGTGAGGTGTTACGATACAGCCCTTTGCACCAACAGTCGTTGTGTTCGGGAAATCAGATACATATTTGTGTACTTTTCCTGCTGCAAGTGCATCCACCATTGCTTCTTCATCCACAAGCAGATCTCTTGCAAAATTTAATACGATCGCAGTTGGTTTCATCATAGCAATTGCGTCTGCACTGATCATTTTTTTCGTAGAATCCAGAAGCGGCACATGGATCGTGATGTAGTCACACTCACGGTAGATATCTTCTACGTTGCTGATGTGCTTAACACTTCTTGATAAGTTCCATGCTGCTGCAACAGAGATATACGGATCATATCCATATACTTCCATTCCCATATGGATTGCTGCATTGGCAACTAACACACCGATCGCACCAAGACCGATGACACCTAATTTCTTTCCGGAAATTTCGGTTCCTGCAAAGTTCTTTTTCTGCTTCTCAGCTGTCTTTGCGATATTTTCATCGTTCTGGTTCTCTAAGCACCATTCGATACCGCCTACGATATCACGGGATGCGTAAAGCATACCTGCAAATACAAGCTCTTTTACACCATTGGCATTTGCACCAGGTGTATTGAATACGACGATACCCTTTTCTGCACATTTATCAAGTGGAATATTGTTAACTCCGGCTCCTGCTCTTGCAACTGCCTCTAAAGTATCCGGCAGTTCCAAATCATGCATTGCAGCACTTCTGACTAACGCAGCCTGTGCATCTTTTAATTCATCTACTTTCTCATACTGATCTGAAAACAGATCCAGACCGACTGATGCGATCGGATTTAAGCAGTTATACTTAAACATTATGCATTCTCCTCCTCAAACTTCTTCATGAACTCTACTAATTTTTCAACGCCCTCTTTTGGCATCGCATTGTAGATAGATGCTCTCATACCGCCAACAGTACGATGTCCTTTTAAATTTACAAATCCGGCTTCGGTTGCTTCTTTTACGAATTTGGCATCCAGATCGGCATCTCCGGTTACGAATGGAACGTTCATCAGGGAACGGTCCTCCGGTACAACAGTTCCTTTGAATAATTTGCTCTGATCTAAGAAATCGTAAAGGATCTTTGCTTTTTCTTCATTGCGCTCTTTCATGACAGAAAGTCCGCCCATCTTCTTTAACCATTTGAATACTTTTCCGCAGATATAAATGCCGTAGCATGGCGGTGTATTGTAAAGGGAATCTGCATCTGCATGTGTCTTGTATTTTAACATGGTAGGTGTTCCAGGTAAGGTATCCTCCGTGATCAGATCCTCACGGATGATCACAATAACAACACCTGCCGGTCCGACATTCTTCTGGACACCGCCGTAGATCACACCGTATTTTGTGACATCTACCGGCTCTGACAAGAAGCAGGAAGATACGTCAGCGACCAATGTATGTCCTTTTGTGTTCGGGAGTTTTTTGTATTTGGTTCCGTAAATGGTATTGTTCTCACAAATATAAACGTAATCAAGATCATCCGGAATATCAAGATCAGAGCAGTCCGGTATGTAAGAGAATGTCTTATCCTCGGAAGATGCAAGTTTTACTGCCTCGCCGTAAATGGATGCTTCCTGATATGCTTTCTTTGCCCACTGACCGGTCACGATATAACCTGCTTTTTTGTTTTTCATCAGGTTCATCGGGATCATGGCAAACTGCTGGGATGCTCCACCCTGTAAAAACAGGACTTTGTAATTATCCGGAATATTCATCAGGTCTCTTAAATCCTGCTCTGCCTCTTTGATGATATTGTCATATACTTTGGAACGGTGGCTCATCTCCATAACGGACATTCCGCTTCCCTTGTATTCCAACATTTCATCTGCTGCCTCTTTTAATACTTCCTCCGGTAATACAGCCGGTCCTGCAGAAAAATTATACACTCTGCTCATCTTAAACTTCCTCCTCTGATTTATGATTGTTGTTTTTTTGCTAAGTCTTCACCGGTAAATGAAGAACTGATTGCCTCTCCCGGTGCAACCATCGGCCACACCTTGTCATCACAGTTGATGATACAATCAATTAAAACCGGTACTTCTGATTCAAGTGCTTCCTTAAAAGCCTCTTTGAACTCTTCCTGGCTGGTCACGCGATATCCTTTCGCCCCCATTGCCTCTGCTAATTTTACAAAATCCACACCGTCGTCAAGAACAGTTGCGGAATAACGTTTTTCATAGAAAAGATCCTGCCACTGGCGAACCATTCCAAGTACATGATTGTTGACGATTACTTCTATCAACGGCAGCTTTTCGCGTGCTGCAGTTGCGATTTCATTCATGTTCATACGGAAACAGCCGTCACCTGCAATATTGATCACCTGTTTATTCGGATTGCCGATCTGTGCACCGATCGCAGCTCCAAGTCCATAACCCATCGTTCCGAGTCCGCCGGATGATAAAAAGGTACGCGGGTTTTTGTATTTGTAATACTGTGCTGCCCACATCTGATGCTGTCCTACTTCTGTCACGATAACTGCATCTCCCTTTGTCGCACGGTAGATCTCCTCCATCAGATATGGACCACTGAGTCCCTCTTTCGGATAAGTGAGCGGATATTTTTTTTTCAAATCCATGATCTCCCCGATCCATTCCGGATGACTCTGTGCATCTAATTTTTCATTGACACGGATCAGAATTTCTTTTAAATCCCCGATCACACTGGCATCCACCTGGATATTTTTATTGATTTCTGCCGCATCCACATCAAACTGTAAAATTTTTGCCTGTGATGCAAATTTCTTAGCATTTCCAAGAACACGGTCTGAGAAACGGACACCAACTGCGATCAGAAGATCACACTCACTGACACCAAGGTTGGATGTCTTTGTTCCATGCATGCCGAGCATTCCGGTATAAAGATCATCTGTTCCGTCAAATGCTCCTTTTCCCATCAATGTATCACAGACCGGAGCATTTACTTTCCCTGCAAACTCTTTTAATTCTTCCGATGCACCGGAGATCACTGCACCGCCGCCGACAAAGATATACGGTTTCTTTGCCGCCTTTATCATGGAAACCGCTGTATCAACATCTTTTTCGCAGATTGTATCTGTGACCCTTGCGATCGGTTTCGGCTCCACCGAAGTGTATTCCGTCTTTGCCGCTGTGATATCTTTTGGGATATCCACTAAAACCGGTCCCGGACGTCCTGTCTGTGCGATCTTAAATGCACGCCGGATCGTATCTGCAAGTTTTGTAACATCCTTTACAATAAAGTTATGCTTTGTAATCGGCATTGTGATTCCCGCAATGTCGATCTCCTGAAAACTGTCTTTTCCAAGAAGCGGTACGGTAACGTTGCAGGTGATCGCAACAACCGGAACTGAATCCATATATGCGGTTGCGATTCCTGTCACAAGGTTCGTTGCACCAGGACCTGATGTTGCAAAACATACACCGACTTTTCCAGTACTTCTCGCATATCCGTCCGCTGCATGGGATGCTCCCTGCTCATGTGATGTCAGCACATGCCGGATTTCTCCCTGATGTTTATATAATTCATCATATACATTTAAAATGGCACCGCCCGGATAACCAAAAACTGTATCAACACCCTGTTCTTTCAGGCATTCGATCACGATCTGGGCACCTGTTAACTGCATATTATTCCTCCATTCCACTGCCATTCTCATCTGTTTTTAATTTCTACATCATCAGATGCGTCTTTTACAACATATGACTTTTTGAATGACAACTTTTGTATTTCTTTTTTATTTCTGTTCTTCCGGCAATGCTAAAATAGCACCTCTGTTGCCGGAAGTTACTAACGATGCGTAGCGTTTCAGATAACCTGTCGTTACTTTTGGCTCTCTCGGCTGCCATTTTGCTTTTCTTGCTGCCATTTCTTCGTCTGAAACTGCAATCTCTAATTTCATCTCCGGAATATTGATACGGATGATATCGCCCTCTTCCACAAGTGCGATCGGTCCGCCGACTGCTGCCTCCGGTGACACATGTCCGATGGAAGCTCCACGGCTTGCGCCGGAAAAACGTCCGTCTGTGATCAATGCTACGGATGAGCCAAGTCCCATACCTGCGATCGCTGAAGTTGGATTTAACATTTCACGCATACCAGGTCCGCCTTTTGGTCCCTCGTAACGGATCACAACCACGTCACCGGCAACGATCTTACCGCCTTTGATCGCAGCAATCGCATCTTCCTCACAGTCAAATACTCTCGCCGGTCCCTCATGCACCATCATCTCATCACAGACTGCGGAACGTTTTACAACACTTCCGTCCGGTGCAAGATTTCCTTTTAATACAGCAAGACCGCCTGTTTTACTGTATGGATTATCGACTGGTCTGATGACTTCCGGATTCTTATTTACAGCATTGGCAATATTTTCGCCCACTGTCTTTCCTGTCACAGTCATGCAGTCTGTATTCAGTAAACCAATGTCTGCAAGTTCTTTCATAACGGCATAGACACCGCCTGCCTCGTTTAAGTCCTCCATATAAGTAGGACCTGCCGGAGCAAGATGGCAGAGGTTCGGTGTTTTTTCACTGATCGGGTTTGCAAATGCGATATCAAAATCGAATCCGATCTCATGTGCGATCGCCGGAAGATGTAACATACTGTTCGTAGAACAGCCTAATGCCATATCTACCGTCAATGCATTTAAAATGGCATCTTTTGTCATGATATCCCTTGGACGGATATTCTTGCGGTACATATCCATAACTGCCATACCTGCATGTTTTGCAAGTTTGATTCTCTCAGAGTAGACAGCCGGGATCGTTCCGTTTCCACGAAGTCCCATGCCGAGTGCCTCTGTCAGACAGTTCATGGAATTTGCTGTGTACATACCGGAGCAGGAGCCACAGGTCGGACATACTTTTTCTTCGTATTCTCTTACATCATCCTCCGTCATGGTTCCTGCTGCATAGGAGCCGACTGCCTCGAACATAGAAGATAAACTTCTCTTTTTGCCCTGAACGTGTCCGGCAAGCATCGGTCCGCCGGATACAAATACGGTCGGAACATTGATACGTGCTGCTGCCATTAAAAGTCCAGGAACATTTTTATCACAGTTTGGCACCATGACAAGTGCATCAAACTGATGTGCAAGTGCCATACACTCAGTGGAATCTGCGATCAGATCCCTGGTTACAAGGGAATACTTCATTCCGATATGCCCCATCGCGATTCCGTCACAGACTGCGATCGCCGGAAATACAACCGGTACTCCGCCCGCTTCTGCAACGCCTAATTTTACTGCATTTACGATTTTATCAAGATTCATATGGCCCGGTACAATCTCATTGTAGGAGCTTACGATACCGACCATCGGTTTGTTCATTTCTTCTTCCGTGAAGCCTAATGCATTAAAAAGACTTCTGTGAGGTGCCTGCTGCATCCCTTTTTTTACATTATCGCTTTTCATGTAATCCTCCTTGTTTTGCGGAGCAAAATGCGAACCCTCTGGTGAGCAGAGGATTTTACTCCTTGTTTCGCGGAGCAAAATGCGAACCCTCTGGTGAGCAGAGGATTTTACTCCTTGTTTTGCTTCCTATATTAAATACGTTCGCAGATCAGATCACCCATCTGTGCGGTACCGACCTGTGTCACGGCGTTTCGTTTATCTTCTTCCTGCGGCATGATATCAATCGTGCGATAACCGTCTTTTAATACCTGTTTTACGGCTGCCTCAATGGCATCTGCCTCTTTATCAAGGTCAAAGGTATAACGAAGCATCATTGCTGCACTTAAGATTGTTGCGATCGGGTTTGCGATACCTTTTCCTGCGATATCCGGTGCTGAACCGCCGCTCGGCTCATAGAGACCGAATTTTGTATCGTTTAAGCTGGCGCTTGACAACATTCCGATGGAACCTGTCACCATGCTCGCCTCGTCGGATAAGATATCTCCGAACATGTTTTCTGTTAAAATGACATCAAACTGTTTCGGATCTTTGACTAACTGCATCGCACAGTTGTCAACTAACATATGCTCATAGGTGACTTCCGGATAGTCCTTTGCTACTTCCTCGACCACTTTTCGCCAGAGTCTTGAGGAATCCAGCACATTTGCCTTGTCCACGCTCGTCACTTTTTTGCGGCGTTTCATGGCAATGTCAAATCCTCTCTTTGCGATCCTGCGGATCTCTGTCTCGCTGTATGTCAGGGTATCTGTCGCAGTCATCACACCGTCAACTTCCTCGGTTTTTCGTGCACCGAAATATAATCCTCCAGTCAGTTCACGCATGATCATCATATCAAATCCGTCCCCGATGATGTCGTCGCGGAGTGGACATGCCTCTTTTAATTCTTCATATAAGTAAGCCGGTCTTAAATTTGCAAATAAATTCAGAGACTTTCTTAATTTTAATAATCCTGCCTCCGGTCTCAATTCCGGTGCCAGTTTATACCACGGAGAGGTTGCTGTATTACCGCCGATGGAACCCATAAGCACTGCATCGGACGCTTTTGCTGCTGCGATCGCCTCATCGGTTAACGGCACGCCTGTTGCATCAATCGAACAGCCGCCCATCAAAATCGCTTCATATAGAAAACTGTGACCATACTTTGTTCCGATCTTGTCTAATACTTTTTTTGCCTCTGCCACGATCTCCGGTCCGATTCCGTCACCGGAAATCACGCCAATCTTACATTCCATGCTCTGATCCCTCTTTCTTTTCCTCTGTCAGATATGTGTAACTGATTTTTCGCCTGTCAGAAAGTATCCTGCCTTTCTGCACCATAGAATGCATACTCTGCGAACATCCTGCTTTATTATGAATAAAAAGAAAATCAGCGGCTGCTGTGCGCCCACACTTTATCACATTACTAACAGACAGTATGTATAATGTCTATAATAATGTAATTTGTGAAACATTGCAACCTCTGATTCTATTTTTCTTTTTTATAATATTTATAACCTGGTATTATGAAAGTGCTTTCTTTTCATTACCTGGTTGTATACCATGGTATAGCTTAAGCGCTCATTACGGATAACAGACTGCGGAAGATTCCATCTTTTTGGATCAGTTCATCATAATTGCCGCGTTCGATGATGGCGCCTTTGGAAAATACCAGAATTTCATCATATTGTTTTAAGCTGTCTGCTTTTAACTGGTGTACGATATTTAAGATGGTCGTGTCTGACTGCAGGACGGTCTGTTCGATTTTTGCTGCCATGAGGCTGTCAAGACTGGATGTCGCTTCGTCTAAGATCATGACAGGAGTATTGCGGAGGAATGCCCTGGCTATGGCAATGCGCTGTTTTTCTCCGCCGGAGAGATTGGAACCGGATTCCTGTATGGTAAAATCAAGTCCCTTTTCGTTCAGGTAGTCTCCCATACCGGCACGGATTAATGCCTGTTTGATGTTCTCATCCGAATAGCTTTCATAAAGGGAAACATTGTCCCGCAGTGTGCCGTCTAACACGACGACATTCTGATGAATGAGTGCAATGCTGCGGTAGAGTTCTTTCTTCTGGATATCGCTGATGCTCTGGCTGCCAAAACGGATCTCTCCTTCAAAATGGTTATAATAATGCATCAGCACATACATAAAGGTACTCTTTCCACTTCCGCTGTTTCCGACGATCGCATATTTTTTGCCAGGTTCAAAAGTTACGCTTAAATTATGTAAGACCTCTTCGCCCTCCTCGTAGGAAAAACGTAGATTTTCCACTGAGATTGGCAGTGCTGTTTTTAACTTTTCCCCATGGTCTGCATCTTTCGGCAGGTTTAAGATATCCGTCACCCGCTTTAAAACCGGCTGGCTTGTCTTATAGTCTGCAAGCAGTTTTGAGATCCACTGGATCGGTGTCTGGATATAGTTCATAAGCTGTATGGTTGCGATCAGGATACCGACCGTAACGTAACCTTTTAAAACTAAAATCCCGGCAATTCCCATCATGCACACATCGATCAGGAAACCGACCCCGCCGGAGATGCTTCTTGACATGTTCTGCGTATTGCGAACGGAAAAATGCGTCCTTTCCACTTCCCAGTTACATTTTTCATAATCGGTAAGGATCTCCCGCTCCACATGATAGCTCTTGATGACCTCATAGCCGTTCCAGATGTTTTTCAGTTTTCCGTTGTACCAGTCAAGCACATGGATGTATGATTTCTGGCGCGCTGAAATCTGTTTTCCAAACAAAAACGGCACGATTAACGGCACCGCACAGAGCAGAATCGCCGAAAATGCCAGCCACGGTTCCATCTGGTACAACGTGACCGTCGCGATCAGAAATGTGAGGATCTGGATCACAATGTTTGGCAGACACAGAAAATATTTTTCATCGAGCATACCGATATCATTGTTTAAGATCGATGTATACTCCGCGCTCTTGTGCAGACGGTAACTGTCGAGATCCGTGCTCACAATACTTTTACAGATGTCTTGTCTCACATCCACTAAGACTTTCTGTGAAAACTTCATCTCAAAATAGGAGCCGACATAGCCGAATGCTGCATAACAGACAACGATCACCACCCCTGCAATGCTCGTATGTAACATTTTTTGTGCATCCATGGCGGACACTGCGTCGATCATTTTCTGCATATAGAGTGCAAATAAAACTGCGGCTATGGTTTTTAGGACAGCGAAAAATACCCACGCCATAAGGTGTACTTTGTGCTTTTTGAAATATTCATTCATTGTTATTCTCCTTGCAGTCCGTATTTACTTGCAAATATTTTTCGCACATCTCTATAACATGATTTCCATTAATATTTTTTATTCTATCATAGACCATTTTTGCTATTTGGTATTCATTTTTTTCAATTAATATTGTAAATAATTGAAGAAGCTGCTCCTCATCCAATTTATTAATGTATTTTCTTGCTTGTACTAACTTATAGTTATATGAACATAAAATATTCTCAGACTCTATCGTTCCATTTAATGTGAACCGCGAATTTGAGCATCCACCCAAACACATATCCCCATACTTGCACTCACGACACAGCCCTTTCAAATCATCTCTTTTAAAATTTCTATTCCACAAAAATGAATCCTTAGAAAACCATATATCTCGCAATGATCCATCTCTGATATTTCCCTCTATCATTTTCTCATTTCTAATAGAAGTACATCCAACAATATCTCCATTTTGTAAAATACCAACTGATTTTTTTCCTGCCGAACATCCTGCCCAACAAGTATTCTGTTGCATACAAATTTGTTTTTTGTTGTAATAGCCTATTCCATCTGTCAGATGTATCTCTAATTGTCCTTCTTTCTTTTTATACGCAAAATCAATTATTTGTTCAATCATCCCTGGTTCAACAAATAATGTTTGTTGTTTAAGGAAATTACCCATTGGAAGTGTGATCTGTAGCTGCCAGAAATCAACCCCTATCTCCGAAAAGATATCATACATTTCGTCTAATTCTTCAATATTTTCATTGTTGATAGTAGTGGCTACCATTGTCTGTACACCATGATATTTTAATTTTTTTAACGCCAATAAATCTTTTTCAAAAGATCCCTCTTTTCTTATTTTATCATGAGTCTCTTTTACACCATCAATACTTATTGCACAAATTGCAATTCCAGCCTGTTTTATTTTTTTTGTAAGAATTTTGAAAAACTCCCGAACTAATC
>ERZ809426.1818-NODE-1818-length-10991-cov-9.866770_pt1 | contig 10991 bp, 10 predicted proteins | sample MGYA00520791_ERZ809426 | MGnify/ENA primary metagenome ERZ809426 (study PRJEB31576, sample SAMEA3212668) | Homo sapiens | biome: human-gut; feature: human gut; material: fecal | place: Sweden | collected 2012 ... | reverse complement strand
GTCTATACATAATGCACCCCAAAAGTTTTGTGTCTAACTTTTGGGGTGCAGTTCAGGAGAGGGAGGGGGCTTTTTTATGTATTCTTTAGAAATGAACTTGAAACAAAAAAGCACAGCATGGCGAGCTGTGCTTACTTTTGCTTGGACCTGTCCGGCCGGTTGCTGAACTTGCGTAGCATACGACGGTGGAAGCGGTCTTCGGCCTGCATGGCTTCATGCACTTTCCGGGCGGGAACCGCTTTACACATTTTTTTGTAGTAAACATCTTCCAATTCGGCCGACTCAATCTTTAATTTGTTGATCTCTTTGATGAGATTATAATAATCTTTGTCCGTCGAGTGAGCCGGCAGACTTCTTTTTTTAAGTTCCCTGATTTGCCAGTTGATACCTCGTTGTTTGTCATGCAGTTCATGGAAAATCGGGAAAAAGGCCGTGGCTTCGGCCGGAGTCAGGCAGGCTTCACGTACGATGAAACTCTCCAAATGCTTCACAAAATCTTGAGGAGAGAACTGTCCTTTGGGCAGTTGGGCCATGAACTGTATGTGACCGAGTACCCAAAACAGGACGAACAGGGGCAGTATTTTTTTTTTCATTTGGTTTTATGTCTATGAATTAATACACATCTGTCAAGTATAGGGCGATTTCGTGGTTGCTGACCATGGCGTAATCGAGTACGTCGTCCATATAAATGTCTTCGGTTTCTATGGTCTCTCCATATTGTGCCACAGGGCTTTCACCGTGGGGGTGAATTACGGATTGGAGATAATATGTTCCGAGAAACATGGCACCGCACAGAGCGGCGGCCACAGCGTACCATACCGTGCGCATGCGTGTTCGTTGGCGGGAGGGCATAGAGAGAACAGGCTTCATTTCCTTCTCCGGCAATTTACTCATCAACTCGGACGTAAACTGCTCGAAATACCCCTCCGGAACCTTGAACGGGTTGCCGGAACCGTATTTTTTTCGGATGAAATCTTCTTCTTTCATAACTGGCATTCCTTTCTTTGTATATTTGATATTTCCGGATTCAAAAGGTTTAATCTTGTGATTTAAAAAAATCGCATATTTTTTTCACGGCATGATGGTAGGAGGCTTTTAAGGCGCCTACGCTGGTGTTTAATATGCTGCTCATTTCTTCGTATTTCATTTCTTCATAATACTTTAAATGGAATACGGCACGTTGCTTGTTCGGCAAACTGGCGATGGCTTTTTGCAACTGAAGCTCCGTTTCGTTTCCATCGAAATATTCATCGGCCGTCAGTTGGTTGACGATGGCCGTCGGGGCATCGTCCAGTCCGGTCATGTCTTTTTTCCGTTGTAGGAAGTTCAGGGTTTCATTGGTGGCAATACGATAAAGCCACGTACTCAGACGGGCATCACCGCGGAAGGTGTCTAAATTGACCCAGGCTTTGATAAACGTATTTTGCAAGATGTCATTGGTGTCGTCATGACTGTATACCATACGGCGGATTTGCCGATACAGTTGCGGGCTGTAAAGGTTCACCAATTGTTCGAATGCTTGGCGTTGATATTCCGGCTGGTTCAACCGGTGGATGAGTGACGTTTCCTCCGTAGAATTCATACTGGTATAAGTCGTTGTTTAGATAGGACACCCGGAAGGGAAGATAGTTTAAAACGCTTCCAGTTTTTTGAGCAAAATTTCATCGTAGCCGTAGGGGTCGGGACTTTCTTCCCATCCGCCGTCCGGCTTCGGATAGAGGGTGTAATAGTCTATGACGACTGGTATGGAAGGGTCGAACCGTTGTATGCCTACTTTCAACTGTTCGCCTTCTTTCTTTTCTATGGGGACGGATGAATTCAACGGAGGTAGTCCGATCGCTTCCCGGAGCTTGTTTACTGTTTTTTCTTCGGGTGAATCCAATAAAAAGACGGCCAGTTCGAGTGGTTTTTCTATTCGGATACATCCGTGGCTGATGGCTCTGTTTGTGCGTTTGAAAGCCTGTCTGTTGTTGGTGTCGTGCAAGTAGATGGAGAAATTGTTGGGAAACCTGAATATCAGTCTTCCCAACGAATTACCTTCTCCGTTGTCTTGACGTACTCTGTAACGACCACTGGTAAGCATGCCGGAAGTGACCGCAGCAGGTGGTAGTTCTTCCCCGGTCTCCTTATTGAAGATGCGGTAACGGTTGCGTGAGAAATAAGCCTCATCTCCTGCATGTCGCGGGGCTATCTCCTTTTTTACAATGCTGTACGGGATGTTCCAATATGGATTCATATCCACTCGTTCGATGCGGCTTTGCAACATGGGAGTTTTGTTTTTTGGACTGCCGATACATATTTTCATGTCCAGATATTCCGGCTTGTTTTCGTCTACGGCATAAAGCGTCGCAGCAGCCAAATTGACCCAGACGTACTTGTCGTGTGCGGCGAGAGGGGTTCGCCAACGGCTCCGTTCGATATTGACGATGGCTTTGCGGCGTGTTTCCGGATTTTGCGTTTGCAGGTAATGGTCTGTCAACTGACGGTATAATGGATTATCAGGTTGTATGTCCCGAAAGAAATCGGTAAAGTTCCCGTCTTTCAGCAAAGAGAGGGCTTTATGGACAAATTCTTGATTCGCGCTTTCCGTTTCAATGTCATACAATCGGCGGAAAGGAGCTTTTTGCGTCGTGTCTGTTTGTTCTAACCGATTGAATATCTGGTTCGGTTGGACGTATCCGAAGCGTTGTCCGCATACGTATCTGAGATAAGCTTTCGTAAGTAGAAACTCAGTGCGTCCGAAAACGGCATTGATGTTGTTTTCGGGGTCGAAATCCAGTTGACGGATTCGTCGCAGGTTTGTTTGAAGCTCGGATATATAAAAATTACTTTCCCGTAGACCGGCCGAAGAAGCCTTTTGGAGATAAGCCAGTAAAGTATCTGCTTTTTCATCTATCCCCGAGCGGGTAATCCAAAGGAAAGGAGCGCTGGAGGCGTAGTATTTACGGGTATACTCGTCGGCATACATTCTGAGAGGAAGCAACCGTAAACTGTCGATTTCATGTCGTATTTTCCGACTGGACAAGCTATATTCCCGTATATTCCAATCCGCAAGATCATCCAATTGGACGTTGATGTTTGCATTTTTTTTCTCTTCATGGCATGAAACAATAATCAAACAGAAGAGAAAGAGACTGAAAAAACGAGAAAATCCCATTATATGAATTAGTGGATGGAAATCTTGCGCACTACTTTATTTACCTTTAATATATAACAGCCTTTCTTCAGAGATAAGTCTACCGTTTTTTCGTTGCTGTCGATTCTTATCGTTGCCACCTTAGTGCCCGTCAGGGAGAAAATCTCCAATATGTTTCCGTTGGCATTATAGACCGATAAAGTAGAACCTTTTACGACTATGGATGTGGCCGAAAGTTCTGTCTCCGGCTCGTTCTTCTCTTCTTGCGCCCAACAAACTCCTGCGGTATTCAGGAGGAAGGTCGTCAATATTAAAAGAAGTGTCTTTTTCATCATAGTCTTATTCTTCATTTATTCTAATGGCACAAATGTAGGTATTCCTAACGAAAGAAACAAATTTTATTGTGTAAAAAACGCTTTTTTTCCTCATTAAATTTTTATGAGAAGATTCTCTTTTGCGAGGATTGTAGGTTCAAATATACTTTGGGCTTCTTTCAGGAGCAGGCTTTCGTCTTCATACCGTGCAGAGAAGTGACCGATACAGAGCTTTTTGACTTGGCTGTCCCGTGCGAGTGTGGCTGCCTGCCGGGCTGTGGTATGGAATGTTTCTTGTGCTCGTGCCAGGTCTTCGTGCAAGAATGTGGCTTCGTGAAATAACAAATCTGCTTTCCGGATGTACTGGGTAAGTTCAGGCAGATAACATGTGTCCGAGCAATAGGCAAAAGAACGTGGAGGGGCCGATGGTTCGGTAAGCCGATGGTTCGGGACGAGTGTACCGTCTTCCGTAGTCCAGTCCATTCCGTTTTTAATATTATTGATTTCACAGATTGGGATACGGTAAAAATCGATCATGTCGCGTCGGATGTGTGGCAAGGTAGCTTTCTCCTGAAACAGAAAACCGCAGCATTCGATACGGTGGCGCAGGGGAATGGAGTAAATGGAAACGGAGCGGTCTTCGTGAATCAAAGCATGGCGCGAGGTATCTACGGGGTAAAACTCAACACGGAAATCCAGTCCCTTACAAAAAAAGTCCAGCAGGCTTTGCAATATGGGACCGAATGCCGCCGGGGCATGTACATATAGAGGGGCCGTACGTCCTAATAAGCCAAAAGTAGAGATGAGACCTATTAAACCGAAACAGTGGTCGCCGTGCAGGTGGGAGATGAATACATGGTTCAGTCGAGAGAATTTAAGCCGTGAGCGCCTCATTTGGAGTTGGGCGCCTTCGCCGCAATCAATCATATATAACTTTTCGCGGATGTTAATGACCTGTGAAGTGGCGAAGTGCCGTGTGGTAGGTAGTGCAGACCCGCATCCCAATATTGTCAGTTCAAACTTTTCCATGCCTTTCGGATATGAGTTACGTTGTACAAAAATACATAAAAAAAGGGCGATGAGAAATAATCATCGCCCTTTCTTTCGTATTTTTTCCTGTTTAGGAATATGGTTTATTCGCCTTTTTCCATTTGGGCTTTCAATGCAGCCAATGCATCGATGTCACCCAAAGTGGTAGCAGCAGCTTGGTTTTGAATTACCGGAGCTTCTTCTTTCTTAGCGCCCTTCTTGGCGTTGCTCGTATTCTTCTTGGCTTCTTTAGCTTCAGCGCGCTGTGCATCTTCGTAGATACGGCTGTGAGACAAGATGATACGTTTGCTTTCCTTGTTAAACTCAATTACCTTGAACTGCAATTTTTCGTTCAGTTGAGCCTGACTGCCGTCTTCTTTTACCAGATGTTTCGGAGTAGCAAAGCCTTCTACACCATATTCCAATTGGATTACGGCACCTTTGTCCAACATCTCGACGATAGTACCTTCGTGAATAGAGTTCACCGTGAATACGGTTTCAAACACATCCCAGGGGTTCTCTTCAAGTTGCTTGTGCCCCAAGCTCAAACGACGGTTTTCTTTGTCGATTTCCAATACCTGAACCTCGATTTCTGCGCCAATCTGCGTGAATTCAGACGGATGTTTGATCTTCTTGGTCCAAGAAAGGTCGGAGATATGAATCAAGCCGTCTACGCCTTCTTCTATCTCAACGAATACGCCGAAGTTCGTAAAGTTGCGTACTTTGGCCGTATGTTTGGAACCCACGGGGTATTTCTCTTCGATGTTTTCCCAAGGATCGGCTTTCAATTGCTTGATACCCAAAGACATTTTACGTTCTTTACGATCCAAGGTCAGAATGACAGCTTCTACTTCGTCACCTACCTTCATGAAGTCCTGTGCGGAACGCAAGTGCTGGCTCCAGGACATTTCTGATACGTGGATCAAGCCTTCTACGCCCGGAGCGATTTCGATGAATGCACCGTAATCGGCCATCACGACAACTTTGCCTTTTACTTTGTCACCTACTTTCAAGTTCGGATCCAAAGCGTCCCAAGGATGCGGAGTCAGTTGTTTCAGACCTAATGCGATACGCTTCTTCTCGTCGTCGAAGTCAAGGATAACCACATTGATCTTCTGGTCAAGCTGTACCACTTCTTTCGGGTCGCTCACACGTCCCCAAGAGAGGTCGGTGATGTGAATCAAACCGTCTACGCCGCCCAAGTCGATGAAGACGCCGTAAGAGGTGATATTCTTAACGGTACCCTCGAGTACCTGTCCTTTTTCAAGCTTGCTGATGATTTCTTTTTTCTGTTGTTCCAATTCGGCTTCGATAAGAGCCTTGTGCGAAACAACGACATTCTTGAATTCCTGGTTGATTTTAACGACCTTGAATTCCATAGTCTTTCCTACGAATACATCGTAGTCGCGGATAGGTTTCACATCGATTTGTGAACCCGGCAAGAAAGCTTCAATACCGAATACGTCCACAATCATACCGCCTTTCGTACGGCATTTGATGTAACCCTTGATGATCTCTTCATTTTCGAGAGCTTCGTTCACACGATCCCAAGAACGGGTAGCGCGTGCCTTCTTGTGAGAAAGGATGAGCTGTCCTTTTTTGTCCTCTTGGTTTTCAATGTAAACTTCTACTTTGTCTCCGACCTTCAAATCGGGATTGTAGCGGAATTCGCTCATCGGGATGATACCGTCTGACTTGAAGCCGATGTTTACCACCACTTCACGCTTGTTCATCGCGATAACCGTACCGTCAACCACTTCGTGGTCATTTACTTTGTTTAAAGAGCCTTCGTAGGCCTTTTCCTGAGCTTCGCGGCTCTCGTTCACCTGAGTGTCACCGCTTTCATAAGCATTCCAGTCGAAGTCTGCCAACGGTGCTACGTTCTTTAATTCTGCCATTTAATTAATTGAAAATAATAAAATTATAATGTTAGACATTATGTTGTTTATAATCGGGCGCAAAGTTACGATAAAAGGTATAATTATGCAATTAAAAAGGCAAGAAAATGAATGTATTTCTTGTTTTTGTTTGTATCTTTGCAGCGTCATTTATAATCATCTAACATGGGAAAGATTAATTGTATAGGTATTTTGACTTCCGGAGGAGATGCTCCGGGAATGAATGCCGCTATTCGTGCCGTTACGCGCGCCGGGATAGCAGCCGGTTTGAAGGTAAAAGGTATATATCGTGGTTATGAAGGTTTGATTAACAACGAAATTCAGGATTTTACGACGGAGAATGTGAGCAATATCATCCAAAGAGGAGGAACGATTCTGAAGACGGCTCGCAGCAAGGAATTTCTTACGCCGGAGGGGCGTAAAAAGGCCTATGATAATATGGTGGAACAGGGGATTGACGCCTTGATTATCATAGGAGGTAACGGTTCGCTTGAGGGAGCGCGCATTTTTGCAGAGGAGTTCGATGTGCCCTGCATCGGTCTGCCCGGTACCATCGACAATGACCTGAGCGGAACGGATTCCACAATCGGTTACGACACGACGCTGAATACCATTGTGCAGTGTGTAGACAAGATTCGTGATACCGCGACTTCACACGAACGTATATTCTTCATCGAAGTGATGGGGCGCGACGCCGGTTTCCTGGCGCAGAACAGTGCGATAGCGAGCGGGGCGGAAGCTGCCATCATTCCCGAAGACTCTTCCAATGCCGACCAGTTGGAACAGTTCATCAGCCGGGGTATCCGCAAGAGCAAGAGTTCCAGTATGGTCATCGTGTCCGAAAGCCCCAAGTGTGGTGCCATGTATTATGCCGACCGGGTGAAGAAAGAATATCCCGAGTTCGACGTGCGCGTGTCTATTCTCGGGCATTTGCAGCGTGGCGGTTCTCCGAGTGCTTACGACCGTATTTTGGCTTCCCGTCTGGGGGTAGGCGCCATTACGGCTTTGCGCGAAGGGCAGCGTAACGTGATGATCGGCATCAAGAATGATGAAGTGGTGTACGTGCCGTTCTGCAATGCCATCAAGAGCGACAAGCCGGTGAAGAAAGAGTTGATAAATGTATTGGGCATCTTGTCCATTTAAGGAAGGGGCAAAGCCCTATTATAATAAGGTGTAACGGGAGCAAGGTCGGCAAGACCGGCTCCCGTTGTTCTTTTGAAAGGCTCATTCTTCTTTCATCGTTTCAAAAAAGCGGTGGATGGTGTCCCGGTTCACCGCTTTCAGTATGGCTGAGCCGTCGCCGATAACCACCGTGTCGAAGAGGAAAGACAAACTGTTGAAGCCGGACGGGTCTTTGCTGATGCACCGGTTGTAATAGTCCGATGCGTTTCTGCCGTTCGGGTCTTCGGGCCGTCCTTTTATGTTTCCCAGATAATAGTTCCCGTCGAACGTGTTACGGGTGGAGCGGTTCAGGCGAATCTCCGATTCCTGCGGGACGAAGAATACATTTTCCCGGAATACGGTAGAATCCGCATAGCCGTCCCACGCATCGGATGTGATGATACTGCGGTCTATGAATGGCTCCGTCTTGGGATTGACATGCAAGAGGTTTCGTCTGACCAACGTGTTCTTGCAAGGACCGGCTATGTGGATATTGGCGGAAAAAATGCCGCTGCGGGTCGCACGCGGACGGATGGCATCATTGATGCTGACGTTGTATTGTACCACGCTGCCTTGGTTGCCTGCACCGGGGTCTGTACCTGAATTACAAATCAGGACCAGTCCGCCGTCGTTGTCGTGGCTGTAGTTATATTGTATGGTCGTGTTACGGCAGTTGTAATCCGAGTCGAATCCTTGTGCGTCCCACGGAGCCTTATGGTCGCTCACTTCGTTGAATTGTATCACGGTGTTGTCGCAACTCCAAGGCCACAGGCCGGCTGCCGCCTCGCTGTGGGGCAACGTGCCCGGGCAGTTGCGCATCAGGTTGTATTCTATCAAGGCACCGTCGCATCCGATGGGGACAATACCGTCGCCCGGGACTTCCTCTATCAGGTTTTTGCGTATGACGGTACGGGTATTGGGATGCCAATGTTCGCGGTTGCTGTAACCGGACCAGATGATGCCGTTTCGTTCACACTTCCGGATGACGCAGTCTTCCACCCGTAATCCGTCGAACGTCGAGGGCGTATCTTTACCCCGGTTGACAATAAGTATGCCCGAACCTCCCCCTTTCTGTTTGATCAGGCTGCCGTTCACGTCGTGGATATGGAGTGCCCGGAGCACGATGTCGTGCGACACGCCGTAATCTTCGCAGAGCACTTTCACGCCCGTGCGGTTCGCCATCCTTTGCTTTCCCGTGTTCACGACTTCCAGATTCTCCAAAGTGAGATAGTCGGAGTTGCGTACCAAGACCGTGTACAGCGACGAGTCCGGAGCCTGAATACAAGGTTTTCTGCCTGTGCCGTAAGCGCCGATTACGACCGGACGGCCTGCCTTCCCTTCGGCCGACACTTCCAGCAGTCCGTTGAACGAGGAGTTTCTGCGCAATAATAAGGAATCACCGGCACGCAACTGTAACTCTTTCGTCCGCAACAGGCTTTTCCAAGCCGTCTTTTCGCTTTTGCCGTCGGCGCGGTCGTCGCCGTTTTGCGCGTCTACATAATAGTTTTGTCCTCCGCGTGGTTTGGACTTGGCATGGGCGGGGACGAAAATGTTTCCGCCCAGCCCCAAGAAGATAAGAAGGAATAAAGTTTTCATTATATAAAAGGTTAAGGAACATTCGTAACCATACGGGTCATTTCAGCCATGTGGCCCGTTTCCACACATATTCCAACGGGCCGTGGTCGTGGTGTTTCATCCACCATTTGCAGAAAGAGAACTGCAGGATGAAGAACGCCATTCCGGCCAACAGGCTGGCCGTGATGCCCAAATCGTCGTGCAGGGAAAAGCCCCAGTTGTAATAGAGCATAGCTCCGGCCATGCTTTGGGTGATGTAGTTCGTCAGGCTCATTTTGCCGTATGGGATGATTTTGCTCATGAACGGTTGCATCCGGGTACGGTAAAAGGCCATCAGCCCGCCCGAGACCAATACCAGCATGAAAGCGAATTTATACAAAGAACTTACCACAAGGCTCAGCGGGGTCAGCACGGACGGATTGCTGATGAAGTCCGGCAACATGTTGCCAAGCCCGTACAGCGGGAAAAATGCGACCAAGGCTCCGCAGAGTATCTTGTTCCACACTTTCAGGTTTTCTTTCAGGAACAAGCCCCGTCGGCCGATGAGCAGCCCGAATAGGAACAAGGCCGCCGTCTGGAACACACGTCCGTTGTCCCAGGCCCAAGCCAGGCTAGCCAGTTGTCCCTCCCAAAGGTTCACGCGTACGGTTTCCCAAAACGTGCCGCCCTGTTGTACGGCGAAAGTTTGTGCCCACAAATGCCCGGTGGGTACGGCCGGAGTGACGAATGCCGGGTCGCAGGCCGCCCGGATGGCGTAGTATAAGGGTAGGGGTTGGATAAGCAGGACGCAGGCCAGTACCAGCAGCCATTTGTCTTTCAGGCGGCAGGTGAGCGGAAGGATGAAGCCCACTAAAGAGTAGAGCACCAATACCTCCGCCGTAAAGAACGAGGCGTTCAGGTTGCCGAAAAGGAAAAGCAGGAAGAGCCGCCAGCAAAACCGTCCCCTGAAGTCTTTTCCGCGCAGCCGTTGGTTGTCGTATTGGATGAAAAAGCTGAAACCGAAGAGCAATGCGAAAACGGCGTATGCTTTTCCGCCGAAGAGGAAGAACATGCCGTCCCAGATGGCTTTGTCACTGAAGTCCAACCACTCGCTTTGTCCCGCAGTGTCGGGGTAGGAGTAGAAATTGAAATGTTCGATGGAGTGCAACAGAATGATGCCCATTACGGCTATTCCGCGTAATACGTCAGCCACGTCCACGCGTGGATGTTTCGTCATGGTGGTGTTTTGCATGTTTTTTTTCCTTTTGTTTGTTTCGTGGTTGCAAAAATAGGGATTTTTTTCATCTATACCAACAAAAATTATTCTGCGGAGATTTGAAAATCGTTTGCCGCAGATTGAAAAATCAGTCTCAGCCAAATGATTTTTCATTTGGCGCAGAACGATTTTGAAAATGTAAGTGGTTGGTTTTCAGATGTGTTTGTAGGTGGAAAAATATTGATAAAAGTCACTTCTATAAGTGGTTAAAAAATACCGTAGAACTCCCCGTTGATTTTCTTTTTCCGACTATAAAAAATATCCCTACTTCACAGTAAGGATATAAAAAAAGGGTCAGCGCTCTGACCCAACCTTTGTTAACCTTAAATCTAATACTATGAAAAACACGATGCAAAGTTACGGAGTTTTTTGAAATAAACAATAGAAAAAGAATTAAAATGTCTATGCTTAACGTTTTTTATAGGATAAGCTTTGGTTTAGCTGTTTTTTTAGTCGTTTTTCGAGGTCTATTGGGGGATGAAAAAAGTCCATCTCTTGGTAAGAGATAGACTACCGTTTGCAAATGTAGGTAAAAAGCCAGATAACGCCAAGTAACTGTATGAAAAAATCTAAGAGCCTGTTTAAATTTTCCTGTTTGAAATAAAAAGAGTGCTTCTTCTTTC
>ERZ809426.1814-NODE-1814-length-11036-cov-38.875694_pt1 | contig 11036 bp, 10 predicted proteins | sample MGYA00520791_ERZ809426 | MGnify/ENA primary metagenome ERZ809426 (study PRJEB31576, sample SAMEA3212668) | Homo sapiens | biome: human-gut; feature: human gut; material: fecal | place: Sweden | collected 2012 ... | reverse complement strand
TTTATATATATGCAAAATAAATCCATATCCATATTGCTTACTATTCATATTTCACTATCTTTGTCAAGACTTTGTTAACCTGATTCTTTCAAAACTAGTATTGGACTTAACTTCCCCCCGTCAGACTGTGAAGCCAGACGGGGGATTTCATTACTTTAACAGATAGACAATAAAAAAAGAGCCCGATGACAATATTTATTGCCATCAAGCTCCTAGTTACAACTGCAAAGATAAGTAAACTCGCCCACATTCGGATAACTTTTGAGAAAATAGTGCAAAGTGTTTGAGAACTATAGAAATATGTAGCTTTGTTCCAGATTCTTCCAATTGTGGTTTTTGACCGTTTTTGAGGGAGTTAGGAAAACAAATCGCTACTTATCCGTTGCCTTTTCCGGGTTGAAAAAGAGGGTTGGAAATAGCTTCCATTTCTACTTTTCATATCCTGTTTATCACTGCATGGAACGATGTTTCTTGCTATGTCTATCATGCAAACTTAGTCATATTTTTCCATATTAGAAAAAAAGACAGGGTTTGTTTGTTAGGCGAAGGACCTTATTCTCCGTTCCGCTATATTTTTCATGCCATTCATTTGCTCGCTATATAATAATTTTGCAAACAAAGGAATTAGTTATGAATCAGGCAAATGTAAAGGTATCGTTCTACCTTAAAAAGAGCGAGGCGGATGTTGACGGAAACTGCCCTGTAATGGCTAAGTTAAGTGTCGGGAAATACTCGGAAGCGGCATTCAGTGTGAAAATGAAAGTGTCACAGTCGCGCTGGACTTCCGGACGTGCATCAGGCAAGAGTGTGGCAGCAAAGGAGATAAACAACCGTCTGGACGAGATTCGTGCGATGGCTTTAAGTATCTACTCAGAACTGTCGGCTGTACGTGACGGTGTGACAGCAGAAGAGGTAAAAAGTATTCTGCTTGGAATGGCCAGCGAACAGGAAACTCTTTTGGGCTACTTCAGACGATTTATCAATTGTTTTGAAAAGCGTGTGGGAGTAAACCGCACCATAGGAAGTCTGCGTGCTTACAAGAATGCCTACAACCATATCGAAAGATTCTTGCAGGCAAAATACAAACTTTCCGATATCCCGTTTTCTGCGCTGGACCGTTCCTTTATTGACAAGTATGATTTGTACCTTCGGACTGAACGCAATCTCGCCCCCGGAACAATCATCAATCTGACTGTACAACTGAAAACGATTGTCGGCGAGGCCATCGCTGACGGTATCATTACCGCCAGTCCGTTTTTGGGATACGAGCCGGTGCGTCCTAAAGCCGTACAGAAATATCTCACGGCAGAAGAGTTACATAGAATCATGACCACTCCGCTTCACAGACAGACATTATACCATGTCCGTGATATGTTTTTGTTTTCCTGTTTTACCGGGATTTCATATAGAGACATGTGTCTGCTGACCAAAAGCAACCTATGTTCAGCAGAAGATGGGACATGGTGGATAAAAAGTGCCAGACAGAAAACCAAAATAGAATTTGAGATTCCGCTGCTTGATTTGCCACTACAGATTCTGAAGAAGTACAGCGACACTGCTTCCGATGACAAGTTACTGCCGATGTACTGCAATTCCATGCTGAACCATTATTTGAAAGAGATTGCGCAAATCTGCCACATAAACCGTCCGTTGGTCTTTCATGCCGCGCGTCATACATACGCTACGGAAATAACCCTTTCCCATGGCGTACCCCTTGAAACAGTCAGCAAAATGCTCGGACACAGCCAGATAGAAACCACTCAGATTTATGCGAAAGTAACCGATGACAAGATAGATGCCGATACAAAGGCACTGAACCGGAAAATTTCAGAACGCTTTTCTGTCGTCATTTAATAAACCCTTAAATGGAAAGTATATGGAACAGAATATTGAGAAACAGAATACCAAACGCCGCAGCACATTTGCCGTGCTGTTTTACATCAACCGTACAAAAATACGCAAGGACGGGATGTGCCAGTTGTTGTGCAAGGTGAGCATCGATGCCGAATGGGCTCAGATAGGTACCAAAGTATCTGTCAATCCGGCTATCTGGAATCCGGAGAAAGGGCGTGCAGATGGACGAAGCGAGAATGCCGTTACTGTGAACCGCGCCATAGATGACCTGACAAGCGAGATAGCCGGACATTATGATCGGATAAAGAACAGCCTGGGTTTCATCACGGCAGAACTGGTCAAGAATGCAGTCAAAGGTATCGGACAGAAGCCGCTTACCCTGCTGGCTCTCTTCAGGGAGCATAATGAGGAATTCAAGAAACGTGTCGGGATAGACCGCATACGGGAGACATACGAGTCCTATCAGCGCTCATACAAACATCTTTCCGCATTTGTACGGGAAAAGAAGGGTATGGAAGATGTCACGTTGCGAAGTCTTGACAGGGTGTTCTATGACGATTTTGAAGTTTTCCTGTGCACCGACCGCAACCTGAAGCCCAAAAGCGTGCATGAGCATCTGTACCGCTTGAAGAAACTCACGGTGCGGGCTGTCAGTCAGGGCACGTTGAGACGGGACCCATACTGCCGTCTGCACCCCGAACTCCCCAAAAGAAGAAGCCGCCACATGAAGCTGGAGGACCTCAAGACATTGATGACTACTCCCGTAGAGAAGCCGCAATTACAATTCGTGAGGGATATGTTCATCTTTTCGACTTTTACCGGACTGGCATATGCGGATTTGAAGAAGCTGTCAGTAAATGATATTACGCAGGCAGACGACGGCACTTGGTGGATTCATATCCACCGCCAAAAGACCGATACGCTTTCCTCTGTCCGTCTGCTGGATATTCCTCTCCAAATCATAGAGAAGTACCGTAGCCAGAGAACCGGGGACAAGGTGTTCAACATTTACGGACGCTGTTATTTTATCATGTTGACAAAAGAATTGGGAAAGGCCTATGGATTTGATTTGACCTTCCACCAGGCCCGGCATAATTACGGAACCCACATCACTCTCTCGTTGGGTGTCCCGATAGAGACGGTAAGCCGTATGATGGGACATACCTCCATTTCCACCACGCAAATTTACGCGCAGGTTACGGACACAAAAGTAGACGAGGACATGAAACGCTTGAGAGCCACCGGCTTCGGTAACAGCATAGAATTATGTGAAGAGGATTTCACGACAAAGAAAAAACGGAAACGGAAATCGCAAGCCGTATGAAAAGGAGAACGGAGAAACAATCGCAACCCGGCAGGTCGTTTCTCCGTTCTGACTTTAATGATGCCAGCTATACCCAGCGTTGTTCTTCCCGGCACCGCTTATAGGCATCGTCCAGTATTTTCATAATGTCGGACTCTTTATAGAGAGCCTTTCCCTGTACCAGGTAGTAAGGGATTACACCGGATGTACGGTATTCCTGCAATGTGCGTCTGCTTACCCGCAAGACATTGGAAAGTTCTTCATCCGTAAGGAAGCGTTCACCGTTGAAGAGCGTTCTCGGGATTTCCTCCAATACCGAAAGCATCTTCTCCAATTTCTCCAATCCCTGAAACATCACATCAATGTGCGGGTCTTTCCTGTCTATGAAATGATAGCTCATAATCTGCTCTTTATTAAAGGGTGATAACTCAAATCCAACAATCTCTGTATATCTTCCGGCTTGTAGAAGAGCTTGTTCTTTATACGGCTGAAGGGAAGTATCCCTTTGGCCCGATATGCCTGAAGAGTCTTTTTGTTGATGCGGAGCACATCGCACACTTCCTGGTTGTCCAGCCAGTTTTTCAGGCCGAGGTCCTCTACCGGTCGGCAAATGTGTGTCATCCGTTCCTCAAATTTGCAGAAGCGGATACGCAGCTCTTCAAAAGTCTGTTTGTCAATACATACAAGTTCCATATTCTTTTCAGTTTAATTATTCCACCTGGTTTTTCAGTCTTGCCGGCATACGTTTCCCCTTCTGGTTGAGGAATGCCTCTACTTCAGAAGACTTGTAATAGGTACGCCCGTCAATCATGTAATACGCCACGAGTTTCTTCTGGCGGTACCGTGCGAGGGTGCGCTTGGTTATGCCGAGCAGTTCGCACATGTCCTGATTGTCCAGCAGCTTGTCGCCGTCAAGGGCGGAAGTCTGGCGGTTCATGCGGTTCAGTCTGTCTTCAATCTTGTCGAACCGTTCCATGATCTGATGAAGCATCATCTGGAAGGTCTCACGGTCTATCTGTATCATAATACGGTCTGTCTTTAAGTGTAAATAATCGGATGATTACACCTTGTCGCGCAACAGGTTATATCATGATATAGGGCTAACTGCATGCCAATGGCATCATATTTCATGGAATGGCATCGATATTCCATTGAAATACAGTGAAATAAAATTTATCAGAGAAAAGAAATGATGGAAATAAAACCTTGCAGAATGCAAGAAATCTCGCAAAATGCAAGTTACATCCTGCAAGGATTGCGGTAAATCAGGCGGCAGATACCGTTGGAAAAAGCAACGGCTTTATGCAACTGCCACTGCCGGGAAGGAAGAATGTTCTGTACGGAATGTCCCTTTCCCATAGAATAAGGAAATAGATAAACTATAAATTCATCCACAAGATTGTAGTGGAAAAGTCCCCGCAGAAGTTCAAGGGATTCTGTATCATGAACTTCTGCCAGATAGGTAAAAGAAGCGTTTTTGTGGTCTTTCTCGCAGAGCAGATCCAGAATGGAGTGAGGTAGAATCCAGGCATTGCAGTGTTCCCGCCAATGAACAAACCCTTTTCTATGGTTCATTACCCATTGCGTCAGCACGTTGTCAGGTTCCGGCAGGAAACCGTCCAGCGTCATTACCGTTACTGCTTGGATTTTTGACATATAAATCCTGTTTTAAATCCGGACCGGTAGCCGTTCCAAAAAAGAAGCGTGCAAACACACTACTTCTAATGGAGGCTCTGGAATGCCTTAACAGGAATAGGTGAATGCACGCTATGCGTAGGCATAGCATAAGCAATCACGCAATAGTTCCTGTTAATGTTAATTTTCCAGATTCCCATTAGAAACGCCTTGCGGTCTTATGTTATATACAATCGGCAACCGTCTCACAGACGATGTGCCGTTTTTTCTCTATTTACTTGCAAATGTACACATATTCAGCGAGATTTGCATTAGCTACGGACGTCATTTTTTAATTCAGCCCGTATTTTTTCATCTTTCTGTACAGCGTTGCCGGATTGATCTTGAGCATCGCTGCCGCCTGTTCCCGGTGTCCGTTGCAGGCTTTAAGGGCATTGATGATGTTCATTTTCTCCTGCGCTTCGTCCTTTAGTGGGCGGATAGCAGGTGTGGCAGTTGATTCATTATCATGCTGATGGATTTCTGTATCCAACCCTTCCATTTCCAATACCGGTGATTCCGAAACAAGCACGGAGCGTTTTACCCGGTTTTGCAGTTCACGCACGTTACCCGGCCACGGATAGGCAAGCATCCTGCTTCTGGCATCATCGGAAAAATCGCTTGTTTCCCGTTTCAGCTCCCTTGAAAAGCGTTCACGGAAAAACTCGGCCAAAGGGAGAATGTCCTCCGGGCATTCACTCAACGAGGGCTGGCGAATCTCAAACTCGTTCAAACGGTGATAGAGATCTTCTCTGAACCGCCCTTCCTTGATAGCCTGCTGCAAATCCTCGTTTGTGGCAGAGACTATCCGCACATCCGCTACCCGTTCCTTGCTGCTGCCGATTGGCATATAGGTACTTTCCTGCAACACACGGAGAAGCATGGATTGAATTTCATAGGACATTGTTCCGATCTCATCCAAAAACAATGTCCCGCCTTTCGCCATGTCGAAGTAACCAACCTTGGCGGTATCGGCACCGGTAAATGCCCCTTTCTCATGTCCGAAGAGAAGCGAAGCCGCCAGTTCACGGGGCAATGCTCCGCAATTCACCGCCACGAACGGCATATGCCGGCGTTCACTGCCCTGATGAATATACTGTGCCACCGATTCCTTGCCGGTTCCGTTGGCACCGAGTATCATTACAGCCATTTCTGACGGAGCCACCAGTCTTGAGTACTTCTCTACCTTCAGAATTTTCGGGCTTGTCCGATGAAACAGAACCTTCTCCTTCTCCCGTACAGTGACCATAGGCTGGAACACATCTTCTGCCAATTCCAGCAGATGTTCCCTGTGTACCGGTTTGGGCAGATAGTCTATCGCACCCATTTTGATGGTACGTACCACATCCGGAACCGATACATATTCGGTTGTGATGATGAATGGGATTTTCTTCTTTTCCTTGCGGAGCCATTCCAGCAGGGAGATACCGTCCCCTTCCGGCAGACGCACATCCGAAAGAATCAAATCAAATGCAGTCTTACGTATCAACGAGCGTGCTATCGGTTCGTTCATGGCTGTTACCACATCATAACCTGCCTGTGCAAACCAGTCTTTCTGCATCTGCGACAAACTTATGTTATCTTCAACTATCAGTATTTTCCGTTTCATTTGTCAGTCTTTTTATTTCGTTTTCAGCCTCTATTATCAATACGCCGGTGCACTCAATGATTTGCTGTGTATATTTCTGTATAGCATCATCATTTGTAGTAGAGTCTCTCAGCAGGACCCGATAGGCAGACAAGAGCTCCTTCATCTGTAACAGTTCCCACATCGGCTGCATGCGATGAGTGATTTCCCGTAATTTTTTTCGGTCTTTGAGTTTCAATGCCATATCAAGTTCCCTTTTATCCTTCTCTGACTGGCTAATGAAAGAGTCAAGCAGTCTTTTCTTATCGCTGACCTCGGATAACATCGCACTGAAATCTATCCTCTTTCTTTCAACAGGAAGAGATGTTGTTATGGTTGAAAGCAGGCTGATTAACTCCGAAGATGAGAACGGTTTGTAGATACAGGCTGCGAATCCGGCTTTTAGAAAAACTTCATTTCCCCGGTCACCACGCGCAGTCATGGCTACAACGGGTATTGTACGAGAGTTTCCGACAGTCGAGTTGCGTAAAAGATCAAGCAGTTCAAAACCACTGGTGCCTATCATCTGAATGTCAGAAAGCAGCAAATCATAATCTTTCTCCCGCATAGCCTTGACCACATCTTTTGCTGTAGAGCATGTGATACAATCCACCCCGTTGCGTTCAAGCATTTCCTTCATCACTGCAAGCTGTAGCGGATCATCATCTATGGCAATTACTCTTTTCGGGAGTATTCCTGAAAACGTCCTGACGGGAGAAGGAATTTCCTTGTTTAAATTCGTTTCCGACATAGGGATGGACACTTCGAAGCAACTTCCTATCCCTTCCGTACTCGAAACAGATATTTTTCCTCCGAGTAAATTGACAATCCCTTTTACGATGGAAAGACCCAGTCCGAATCCTTCAGCCGATATATGTGGAGCCGCCTTCTCAAAAGGATTAAACACCCGTCTTATTGTAAGCTGATTCATGCCTATACCGGTATCCTGCACACGTAGCAACAATATTCCGTGATGGTATGAAGCCTGTAAGCAAACGGTTCCGTCTGGAGTGAATTTGATGGCGTTCGATATCAGATTGTCAAGTATCTGTTCAATCCTGTCCGGATCATTCAGGACAGCTATTGGCAAGTTATCAAAAGAATACCTGAAAAGAAGTCCCTTTTTATTCGTTTCCTGTGAATAAAGCGAAACAATGCGTTGCAACAATTCTTCCAGATGGAATGGAACCAGGTTGGGTGTTTCTTTTGATTGGTTAAGTCTTGACAAATCAAGAAGATTGTTTACCAGCTTGAGTATGTGTCGTGACGTGTCAAGAATATTAGTGATGTAACAGTTTCGCTTCTTCCTGTCTCGTGTATTTTGAGCCAATTCAGCACTCCCCGTAATTGTATTGAGCGGACCTCTTATATCATGGGATACGGTAAGCAGCACTTTCTCTCTCATACTTAACAACATCCGATTTTGCTTAAGACTCTCTTCAAGACGCTTCTGGATTTCTATCCGTTGTCTGACATCACGTTGAATCAAAACATATGCAAGAACCAGCAACAGGCAGGTTGTTACAATTATTATGGAAATCAAGTTCATGGAGGTCTGTCTCATTTCATCAAGATTACGTTCTTTATTCCGGAATTCTTTTCGTACTTGCGAATCAAGGGTAGCAATAAGATTCAAGAGTCTGGCATTTATATTGGCATTATCCTGACTTATGCGTCTGGAACCGTCCTCAAAATCAAACATCCTCTTCTCCTGAGTCCTAATAAGATCCTCGTTCAGAAATTTAAGTTCCATAATCTGCGGCATTGGAAACAAACCGGATTTCCCGTTTTGTACCAAGCCGTCAATTGCATGGCTATTGATTGTCTGTAGTCCGGTTATCAGAAGGCTGTCTGATTTAGACAGTTTATGGAAGGCTCTCATAAGCAAGTACATATGCAACTCTTTGGTGTGAAGCAAGGTTCGTAACGAATCTATCTGCTCTGAAGGAACACAGGAAGGATTTCCCTTGCTAATCTCATGAAGAATACTGTCAACCAGAAGAGTTGTCTTGTGATAGTCGTCATAATCCGAACAGTTCCATCCGGCTACTGTTTCACCTAACATGGCAAGGCGCGTAATATATTGATGTGCATAATAAATATCCCAATGGGTCTTGCGTGCAGCTGATGTGTTTTCTTCTATTTCCATCAGACGCTTTCGCTCAATGAACACTATCCCTGCCATACAGACTATTACCAATACAAAAAAAGCAAAGGAAAACGCTATCTTTCTATGCAAGGCTTTGTTTGTCATTTCAGGTTTCATTTTCGACATATCCGTTTTATTTTTTGCTGATATTCACAAATTTAGCAAGTGTAGAACACATATATTTTACGATTCCTGATAATATTTACGGATTTCTATTCATGAAAGGTAAGCCACAACCCAATCACACCTAAAAAGGAATGTTATATTTAACCAGAGTGGTAAAAACGCACACCTTTATGCAATATACAACTCAACACGAAGTATTATCTCTCTGCACAAGTTTGAACTGTAGAAACTGCCCAGAAAGGATTGTCTGTCAAAAAACGGGCTGTCAGCGTTGAGAATGGGGCAAAAATGAACGGAGAGATCAAGGTTATCAGAGAGTCTATCTGCGAAAAGTGACAGATGAAAAGGGAAACAGTGGAGGAATGAGCTGTTACATTCATCAGGTAAGCCACGCAGCATTGGGCATATAATTCTTCCTGTGTTATTACTTGGACTTGAATCCACGATTTATCTATTGCTGCCCGATAGCCTGGCAACAGTCAGCAATATGCATACTTTAATTTTTTGCTACATTCGTTCTTCAGATAAACTGTTACACCTATATAAATCTTTTATCCATTCAATTCCGCCAGCTAAAGTTACAGGTAGTACTTATTAAGTATACACATAAAACTCTCTGTTTTTGTATAATCCGTAGACATCAAGATAGTATAGTAAAATATATATCGATCCTCTATATTAAAATTTTTAAGTTTGGTATAATCATAAGAATCCAGAACCATATATTCTACAATCCCTTCTCCTTCAAATCGTTCAAAAAAAAGGAGTTCATTTTCTTCCATAAAATCCTTCTTTACATTTGTCATCCTTCCCAATGGCACACCTCCAACCAGAATATTGCCTTTAAAATAAGTCTTGGGATTATCTTCTTTCATACTTTTTACTAAATCTCGCAAATCATCGTCATTTGCAAGTTCCAGTGCTTTGCCAATTGTCAAATTCCAACGAATATCCACCATCATCACTGTTTGAATGCCATCCCTCAATTGGGTACTGACCATTACTCCCCAGTCATCCCAGAAGTAAGTTATATACTCATGAAAGAAAGCCTTTCCTTTATACGTACGTGTGTAAGGTTCACCGAATATCTCCGTCACTTCTTCAATACTCATTCCCGGCCAGAACTCTTTGCCGTTATACGATATTTTATCGCCGTCGAAAATAAACAGATGCTCGGTGTTTACACCCATTTCTTCCAGTTCCGAACGGCTGTAGCGAGTGCCATACAGACCGTCCGTTCTTTCACCACAGGCTGTTAGCGTGAAGAACAACACTATAAGATAGACTGAGAGGTTGATTCGTGTTTTCATGATAATGATGTTTTAATCAGGGTGATTTATGTACTTTTCATATTCAGGACCTTCGTACGGTGGGGCACCAGAACCTCGTGAGTTAATGGCAATATCAAATGTTTCAATATCAGTACCGTCTCGAGATTTTCTAATCATATAGGTATAATATTCTTCTCTGCGGTGTATAGGCGCTTTGGTGTAGTCCCAGTCATACAAGTCACAGTAATAAAGCAGAGGGAACGGATTGTTATCGAATTTCAGATTTGTTTTTTTCAGAAAATCATCAATGTGCATACCTCTGCCCAAAACCGCTCCACCAACAATCATTTTACCCGTAAAATACTGACGTGGGCAACGGTTCTTTAGCCATTTTAGGTCTTCATCGGTTATAAACCCGCTTAATTCGATATTCCAGTCAATCAGTATTCTGCTTATAGGGGCACTGTCTTTTCCGCTTTCATCGTGTGATACCATAGTGATTCCCATAGAATCCCATATAAATATTCCGGGTTCCGCAAGACGTTCGTAATGTCCGAATATCTCACACAGTTCTCCTATTGTCATTCCCGGCATGAACGGCTTGCCGTTGTAGGTCATTGTCGTATCTGTAAATACAAACAGGTGCTTCCTATTCACCCCCTCTTTTTCGTAGTCTATAGGCGGTTCTTCCGGCAGATGTTCTTCCAAAAACCTGTCTGTTTTTTTCATCAGTGTATCTACTTTGCCCAAAATGTTATCTATGCTTCCCATCGCCTTTTCGTGGTTGTAACTGCCCCCTGTACACGAGCTGAGTGCGGACAGGCAAAGCAGCCCGAAGCATAGGGCAACGGCTGCCAAAGCGGGGAGGAATGGATGTTTGCGGATATAGAGTCCCGAACCGGTCATTGTTTGTTGTTCCATAGGCGTGCGTTTTGTTTGTAAAGGTACGAAATAGTATGAAAAAACAAGTTTATGAGCAGATAAAACACAATGGAAATTGCTGTAAACCACAAAAGTTTTTGGGGCTCTGCA
>ERZ809426.1757-NODE-1757-length-11387-cov-4.924197_pt1 | contig 11387 bp, 10 predicted proteins | sample MGYA00520791_ERZ809426 | MGnify/ENA primary metagenome ERZ809426 (study PRJEB31576, sample SAMEA3212668) | Homo sapiens | biome: human-gut; feature: human gut; material: fecal | place: Sweden | collected 2012 ... | reverse complement strand
ACTTGTAACAGTTATGGTTCGTGGAGATGTTGGAGCTGTTAAAGCAGCAGTTGAGACAGGTGCTGACGCAGCTGGAAGACTTGGAGAACTCGTAGCTACACACGTAATCCCAAGACCACACAACGACGTTGAGAAGATCCTTCCTACAGTATAGTTTGAAGTCAAACAGCTAGAAAAGGAGCAGTCTCATGGGAAAAGCGTATGGATTCTTTGAAATCCCAAGCGTTACGGCAGCAGTGGTAGCCGTGGATATCATGTGCAAGACTGCTGATGTGCAGTTCGTTACATGGGAGAAAAAACTAGGTGGAAGACTTGTCACGATCATAATTCGTGGTGATGTATCCGCAGTTGCGCAGGCCATTGAAGCTGCCGAGCAGAATGGAATCAAAAAACCAGTGAGCACAGTAGTGATCCCAAGTCCTCATGAGGAGATCTTGAGAATCATTAACACAAGTGTAAACAAGGTTGTATAGGAGGCAGCTACAGATGGCAGACGAAAAAGAAAAGAAAACAACAACAGCCAAAGCGCCAGCCAAAACTGTACGCAGAGTAAGAAAGACGGCGCAAAAGGCAGAAACGGTTCAGAAGAAACCGGAAGTTCAGAAGGAGGAACGCAGAATGTCACAGGAAGCATTAGGAATGGTTGAAACAAGAGGACTTGTAGCATCTATCGAGGCAGCAGATTCAATGTTAAAGGCTGCTAACGTAGCACTCGTTGGAACAGAGAAGATCGGATCTGGTCTTGTAACAGTTATGGTTCGTGGAGACGTTGGAGCAGTTAAATCAGCAGTTGAGTCTGGAGCAGAGTCAGCAGGAAGACTTGGAGAGCTTGTAGCTACACATGTAATCCCAAGACCACATACAGATGTTGAGAAGATTCTTCCACAGATCAAATAATAGTCAAAGGTAAATAAAGCCGGTACTTTTAGGGGATTAAGCGCCGGGCGCTGATCCCCTGAGAGTGCTTAAATAAGTAAGTGGAGCAATCCACTTTGCGAGGAGACACAAATATGGATAACAGTAATGTGGAATTAATTACAAAAATGGTTCTCGAAGCAGTAGAGAAAAAGAATGCTGCTCAGTCTGGAGAAGGTTTTCTCGTTCCAATCGGAGTGTCCGCAAGACATATCCATCTCACACAGGAGCATGTCGAGATTCTGTTTGGAGAAGGCTACCATCTTACAAAGTTCAAAGAACTTATGGGTGGACAGTTTGCATCAAACGAAAAGGTTACAATTGTTGGTCTTAAATTAAGAGCAATCGAGAATGTAAGAGTTCTTGGACCAGTCAGAAAGAATACTCAGGTAGAGATTTCTGCAACAGATGCAATCAGCCTCGGTGTAAAAGCACCAATCAGAGAATCAGGAAATATTGCAGGAAGCGCACCAATCGCGATCATCGGACCAAAAGGTGCGGTGTATCTGAACGAGGGATGCATTGTTGCGAAGAGACATATTCACATGGCTCCGAAAGATGCGATGGCAGCAGGAGTTCATGATGGTGATATCGTATCTGTAAAAGCAGATAATGAGAGAGGAACCATCTTTAACAACGTACAGATCCGTGTAGATGACAGCTTTACACTTGAGATGCACATCGATACAGATGAAGCAAATGCAGCGCAGATTAAGAGCGGGGATACCGTGAGGATTGTATCATGTTAATGGGAAAAGTTGTTGGCAGTGTTGTATCAACACGCAAGAATGAAAACTTAGTCGGAAATAAATTCATGATTGTAGAAGTGGCAGATCATATGCGTCAGGGAGCAAAACAGATCATTGCAATCGATAAGATCGGCGCAGGAATCGGCGAATACGTTCTGGTTGTACAGGGAAGTGCTGCGAGAATCGGAAGTGGTATGCCGGAAGCACCGATCGATGCTGCAATCGTTGGAATTATTGACGAAGGATTAGGACTGGAGTAGTGAAATTATGGATATGAAAGAATTAAGCAGCATATTGCAGCAGAACGGTATCGTTGGTGCTGGTGGTGCAGGCTTTCCTACATATGCTAAATTAGATGAACGTGCAGAGACAATCATTCTGAACTGTGCAGAGTGTGAGCCACTGCTTCGACTTCATAGACAGCTCCTTGAGAAATATGCAAAGGAGATCATTGATACATTTCATATGATCGGCGAGACAGTCGGTGCGAAAGAAGTCATCATTGGTATTAAGAAAGCTTACACAGCAACGATCGAAGCTGTAAAGGCCGTTATGGGACAGTATCCGGAAGTAAGACTTGGACTGTTGGATGAAGTATATCCGGCAGGTGATGAGGTTGTTCTTATTTATGAGACAACAGGTAAAGTTGTAAGACCGGGCGGACTTCCAATCGAAAGCGGCGTAGCTGTATTCAACGTAGAGACAGTTTACAATGTATACAGAGCACTGAATGATAAGACACCTGTTGAGGACAAGCTTGTATCAGTAGTAGCTGAGGTAGAGCACCCAATCACAGTTCGTGTTCCAATCGGAACACCACTGGAAGAAGTAGTAGCTCTTGCCGGCGGTGTAACTACAAAAGATGCAGTTTACTTCGTTGGTAGACCTATGATGGGTAATATCGGAACAGGAGCGCAGCCTGTTACAAAGACAACAAATGCAATCCTTGTTCTTCCGAAAGACCATCACATCATTCAGAAGAAATTAAAGAAAAACTCAATCGATATGAAGAGAGCAGCAGCTTGCTGTTGCCAGTGTACAATGTGTACAGACTTATGTCCAAGACATCTGTTAGGACATCCGATTGAGCCAAATAAATTTATGCTTGCAGCAACATGCAAGGATGTACAGGAGCCGAACATCTTCATCAATACGTTGTTCTGCTCATCCTGCGGACTTTGTGAGATGTATTCCTGTTTCCAGGGACTTTCACCAAGAAGTCTTATGGCAGAGTACAAGGGAGGTCTTCGTGCAAACGGAATCCGTCCTCCGAAAGTAGAAGCAAAACCTGTAGGACCGGAAAGAGAATACAGAAAAGTTCCGATGGAGAGACTTATGGCGCGTCTTGATCTTACGAGATATAACCGTGAAGCACCGCTTGATGAATCAGCAGTGCCGGTTAAGACAGTACGTATTCTGTTAAGTCAGCATATTGGAGCACCTGCTTCTGCAATTGTGAAAGCAGGCGACATGGTAACTAAAGGACAGATGATTGCTGAACCAGGAAAGGGATTAAGCGTTGGAATCCACGCATCCGTGAATGGTTTAGTTACAGAAGTAAATGAGAAATATATTGTCATAGAATCTCAGGAAGGACGTGCAGGCAATGAGTAAGGCTATTGGAATGGTAGAATATAAGACTGTTTCAGCAGGTATTACCGCAGCTGATGCTATGGTAAAGACTTCTGAAGTCAGCATAATCGAAGCACAGACAGTATGTCCGGGCAAATATATCGCGATCATTACAGGTGACTTAAGTGCCGTTAAAGCAGCAGTGGATAATGCAAAAGAGATGCATGGTCTTCACCTGATCGACAGTTTTGTGCTCGGTAATCCGCACGAGTCCATCTTCCCGGCAATCTACGGTGCTGCACATATTGAAGACGTATCCGCTCTTGGTATTATGGAGACATACGATGCATCTTCAATTATTGTAGCTGCTGATGAGGCTGCGAAGACGGCTATCGTTGATTTGATCGAGCTTCGTATCGCACGTGGTATGTGCGGAAAATCCTACATGCTGCTCACTGGTGAAGTGGCTGCTGTAGAAGCTGCAATCGAAAAAGCTAAGGAAGCAATCAAAGATAGAGGAATGTTCCTTGACTCTTCCGTTATTGCTCATCCGGATGCTCAGATTCGCGACGCAATCTTATAATGAACTCTGCTTTAATGTCTGAGGGAATTATAGTTCAATACCAGTAACATTATATTGGACTTAGGACAGGAGGCAGTTAGATGCTTGCGATAGAGAGAAGAAATGAAATATTAGAAAAACTGCAGAACGATAGAAGAGTCGTAGTAAGCGAACTGAGTCAGATTTACGAGGTTTCCGAGGAGACAATCCGAAGAGACCTCGATAAACTGGTTCAGGACGGTTTCGCCATAAAAAGCTATGGCGGTGCCGTGATCAATGAAAATGTGAATATCGAGCTTCCGTTCAACATCAGAAAGAATCGCAATATTGTTGGTAAACAGCATATTGCGGAACTGGTGAGTGAACAGATCAAAGATGGGGACAGCATCATGCTTGATGCAAGTTCTACAGCAGTGTATGTTGCAAAGACGCTTCTCGAACAGGGAAAGAAGAATCTTACCGTGCTCACAAACTCTGTGGAGATTATCATAGAGCTTTTTGGGGCGCAGGATTGGAAGGTTCTCTCTACCGGAGGAGAGTCAAGAGAAGGATCCTTTGCACTGGTAGGTTATCAGACAGACCGGATGCTTCGATCTTATCATGTAAATAAGGCAATTATCTCTGCAAAGGGAATCGATATGAACGCTGGACTTACAGATTCGGATGATCTGCATGCGAATAATAAGCGAACAATGCTGACAAGAGCAAAAGAAAAAATTCTTGCTGTAGACAGCAGTAAGTTCGATCAAGTAGCATTTGCTGAGATAGGTTCATTAGATCAGATCACAACTATAGTTACGGATGCAAAGCCGGAAACAAGATGGCTTCAGCATTTTGATAAGATTGGTGTAAAATGTATCTATCCAAAGTAAGGAAGGGCAGTTATGAAAAGCTTTCAGATTAAAACTAGAGTAAATTTTGGAGATAATGCGCTGGATCGACTGGCAGAAGTGCCATATAAGAAGATCCTGATTGTTACAGACCCATTTATGGCGAAAAGCAAAAATCTGAACCTGATTCTCGATCCAATCAAAAAAGCAGGTAAGGAATATGATATCTTTCAGGATATTGTTCCGGATCCACCGATTGAAAAGATCAGTCTCGGTGTTAAGAAAATGCTTGAATATAAGCCGGATGCAATTGTTGCAGTTGGTGGCGGATCAGCAATTGACTCCTCCAAGTCAATCCGTGAATTTGCACTTCGCGTAGATCATTACGCAGAGGTAGGGCTGATTGCAATTCCAACAACAAGCGGTACAGGATCAGAGGTAACTTCATTTGCCGTTGTATCAGACCCGGCAGAACAGAGAAAATATCCACTTGTATCCTGGGAATTGACACCGGACGAGGCAATCCTCGATGCAGAACTTGTAAAGAGTGTGCCACCGGCGATTACAGCAGATACAGGAATGGACGTATTTACACACGCACTTGAAGCATGTGTAAGTACAGAGAGAAGCGATTTCTCAACAGCACTTGCAGAGAAATCAATCGAGTTGGTTGGAGTATTCCTTCTCAGAGCATATCTGGATGGAAATGATACTCATGCACGTCAGAAGATGCATTCCGCATCCTGTCTGGCAGGACTGGCATTCAACTCAGCATCTCTCGGACTGAACCATGGTATGGCTCATCAGTTAGGTGCAAAGTTCCACATCCCACACGGACGTGCGAACGCAATGCTTCTTCCACATATCATTGAATTCAACAGTGATATCAATAAACATAGTAAGAGTCAGAAAGAATATCTTCCGGCTGTTAAGCGTTATGCAACCGTAGCTCAGATCCTTGGACTGAGCAGCTACAATGAGATCATGACAGTTAGATCCCTTGTAAACTGGGTACAGTTTATGTTAAAAGAGATGGATATTCCGCTGTCAATCTCTCAGATGGGTACAATCTCAGAGGAAGAGTACTTCAATGCAATCGACAGTATGGCAGATGCCGCACTCGAGGATGGATGTACAGCAACAAACCCGAGAGTACCAAATAAGGAAGATGTTATTGAAATCTACAAGAAATTGTGGAAATAATAAGAATAAAAAAGAAGCTGCAATGTGTACAGCTTCTTTTTTTATGCTTATTTATGGCAAAATTGCCGGAATTCTTATCTGAACTTCCGTACCTTCTCCTTTTGCACTGGAAAAACTTAATCCATAGCGCTCGCCGTATAAAATCTGTAATCTGCGATGTGTATTATAAACAGCAATGTTTGTACCTTTACTCTGCGGATTATGTAGTGTACCATCTAGGAACTTAGATAGGATATCCGGATCAATACCAACTCCGTCATCTGAGAGAAGAAGTACAATATCTTCATCTTCCATCCAACCAGTAAGAACGATAGATCCGGTCTTTTCTTCCTTTTCCATAATTCCGTGTATAATACTGTTTTCAGCAAGCGGCTGAAAAATCAGCTTCGGAATTGAATATTCCATAAGATAATCAGGAATATCCATAATAAAATCAATGCTATTATTAAAACGCATATTTTGAAGTTCAATATAGATTGATACATGTTCTGCTTCATCTGCAATCGTTGTAAGTTCCTGCTTCCGACTAAGTGTCAGACGATAGAAACGTGATAAACGGCGAACCACCTCAGTTACTTCATCTGATTTTCCCTGCTGAGCAAGCCAATTGATCATATCCATTGTGTTATAGAGAAAATGTGGATTAATCTGCGATTGAAGAGAATCAAATTCAGCAATACGAAGATTCTCAGCAGCTTTAGCCTGATCATCCATAAGCTGTTGGATTTTACGAGACATATAGTTGTAAGTATCGATCAGTTCACCAATCTCATCCTGACTGTCTGCATCTTTGAGTTCAACAGGTGGTTCAAAACGAACTTTTGCCATCTGGTTAACAACAAGTGATAAGCGTCTGGTCATTGAATGGGATAGACCTGAAGCAATAACAAATGCAATCAAAAGAAAAGCAATATAAATTAACAAAAAGTTACAGATGATACGTGTACTTTTTTTCATGATTGGATCCACAGGCATGACAGCTACCATATACCAGTCCGTGTTCTTGATTCGATAGAATCCGGCATATACTTTTTGTTCAAGTACTGTTTTTGTGATGAAATTGTTCGAAGACATGATGTTTTCTCGTATTTCATCACTTGAAAAGGGGTACGTTCCATATAAGAACGAATTGGAAGTAGCAACCAGATTATCTCTTGAATTCACCAGATAGGCAACATTTTCAGTACTCGTAATATTATCCTGTAGAAGCTTAGTGAAGTAACTGTCAGAGAAATAAGTCACGATATAGCAAGGGATATATTCGCCATTATTATTGATTGAGTCTCTTGTAACATAAGCAAGATTACCATAGTTTTCAATTTCATAATGTCCAAGATAAAAGGAAGGACATAACAAGTTTGCTATGGCTGGAGAACCTTGAAAGATTCCATACCAGTGAGTACTTCTGATATTATCCAATGGCTGCAGAGTAGAGTACTTTCGTCCAGCTGTAAAGGGAAGTTCACTTTCATCTAAGTCGACATAAATTCGTACTGCCGAGATAGATTCCATAGAGCTGAACTTTAGAACATCTTGTCTGAATTGTTCTGCTTCCGTACCGTAGGAGAGTTCTTTAAGATTATCAAGATATTTTCCGGAAGTCAGTCCTTTGTAAAAACCGCTGCCGCGAAGTGAACGATGAACGTCAATAATCTCCTTGACGGCGTCTTCTACAAGTGGAGCAGTTTCAGCAGCACGTTCCTGTTCGCTACGAATGGTATTTGAGACAATCATGTCATACAGACTTGTGTAGAAAAACACTCCGATGACCAGCATTGGAATCAGCACAATAATCAGATGAGAAAAAGTCAGCTTTTGCTGGATTTTGAGATTTTTGTAATATCCTTTTAATTTTTTCCATAGAAAGCACATTTTTGAATCTCCTTATATCTATCCCAACATTTTATCGCGATATTGCGAAGGTGTGAGCCCGGTGAATTTCTTAAAACTTTTCCCAAAATAATTTCCATTGTTATATCCAACTTTTTCTGAAATATCTGTGATTGCATAACGTTTATCCTGAAGCAGTTGCATCGCACGTTCCATACGATATTCTGTGATGTACTGATTTAATGTCTGTCCTGTCTGTGTTTTGAAATAGGTGCAGATATAGGAAGCAGACAGAAAAACGTGATCACCAATTTCCTTGATTGAAAGGCGCTCTTCAGAATAATGCTTGCTGATATAATCTTTGATCATAAAAATAGTAGAGTCTTCCTGGCTTGCACCTTCGATGGACTGAAAAAGTTCTTCTGTTCTGGTGCAGAGCAACTGATGCATTTCATCAAAGGAGAAACATTCTTCCAGGTGTTGGAGGATACTTTCCTGTCCGGTAGATTCTGAGGTGAGCTTTAATTTCTGCCGACAAGTAGTCAGAGAAGAGAAAAGCCGGAAGTAGATATCCTTTACCTGATTCGGAAGCAGTTTCGTATTATTAAAATATACCTGATACAAATTATCAAGAAAACTTCGCGTATCTTCCTGGTTATTATCTACCAGCAATGTGAGAAATTGTTCTACAGATCCAGAAGGTACTGTTTTGGAGGTAGCATCTGATTCCAGTTTTTTCTGATCCAAAACGCTGTTCACAGTAGTGAAAAAGCTGCTTTGAAGCAGGATAACAGTACTTGCATAAGATTGGTAAACCTTTGTGATTCCGCGTACAGTCTCACCACGGGAAATATAAAAATCACCGAACGGAGAGAACATTTCTTTTAAATAATTTTCAATGGAAGAAAATACGGTATCAGATGGAACCTTTTCTCCCAATATATGAAACACGTAATGTACATTATGTAAACGAACCGCAAGCGATTTTAAATGATAATGTTCAAGTATGTCCTGGAAACGATCAAATGGTTCTTTTAAAAGAGCAGCGTTAAAATCTCCGGAGCGTAATTTTACAATAAAAGAGGTAAAATATGTCTGCGGTGTAAAATGTATGGAAAGCTTATCTGTCAGTTCATCGATTTCTTCTTGTTTTTCATTATATGGACGAGTCAGCAACTGGGCAAGACGCGAAGAAGTTTCTTTCGATTGAAGCTTCATGGAACTTCTTGTCTGTAATCGTGTCTGGTGTTCGTTAATTGCTTCCTGGACAGAATCCTTTACCTCCTGAAGATCCAGTGGCTTTTCTACATATGTGATAGCTTTCAGGCGGATGGCGGCCTTTAAATATTCTTTGTCTGAATATCCGCTCATAAAAATCAGGCTTGTATCAGGAAGAATCTCTTTGATCTTCTCTGCAAACTCGATTCCGGAAAGTCTCGGCATACGAATATCAGATAGAATAATATCCGGTTTTGATGTGCACGCTGTATTGTAGGCTTCCATTCCATCAGAAGCTTCAAATACCTGATCAATACCGAGTGATTTCCAGTCAATGGAAGTGACCAGTCCGTTTCTTGTAAGTATTTCGTCATCTGCAATTAATAATTTCATTGAAAAAATCCTCCGAAACAGTTTCATCTAATAAGGTGATAATCAAATAATTAACCTGTGAATAGTTACATTGTAACAAATAAAATATAAAATTCAACAAAAAACCGCATATAAAATACTTAAAATTCAACAGAAAGCAAAGACAAAAAGAAATTACCCGAAATCGAAAGATTTTGCGATATTAAAAAAATAATACCAATGCTAGACTTAAGTCAGAAAGAAAAAGGGAGGGATAAGCGGTGTCCGATTACATTTTGGAATTAAAAGGTATCACAAAGATTTTCCCAGGTGTCAAAGCATTGAACAACGTACAGTTCCAGCTTAAGAAGGGCGAGGTTCATGCTCTGATGGGAGAGAACGGTGCAGGAAAGTCCACGTTTATCAAAGTAATAACCGGAGTACATAAAGCAGAAGAAGGGGAAATGTTCCTTGAAGGAAAGAAAGTAGACTTCAAAGGACCAAAGGATGCTCAGGCAGCAGGAATCGCAGCAGTATATCAGCATCCGACATCCTATCCGGATTTAACAGTTGCAGAGAATATCTTCATGGGACATGAGATTGTAAAGAATGGAATGATCCAGTGGAGAGAGATGAACAAACAGGCAACAGCATTACTTAAACAGTTAGATGCAGATTTCAAGTCTACAGATGAAATGGGAGCATTAAGTGTTGCTCAGCAGCAGATGGTTGAGATTGCAAAAGCTCTTTCAACAAATGCAAAGATCATTATTCTTGATGAGCCAACAGCAGCATTAACAAAGAATGAGTCAGAAAAGCTATACAAAATTGTAGATAAGCTGAAAGAGAACCAGGTATCAATAATCTTTATTTCTCACAGATTTGAAGATATGTATCGTCTGGCAACAAGAGTAACGGTTTTCAGAGATTCCCAGTACATCGGATCTTATGATGTAGACGGAATCACAAATGCAGATCTGATCAAGGCAATGGTTGGTCGTGAAATCAGTGATCTGTTCCCGAAGCCGGATGTACAGCTTGGTGATGAGGTGCTTAGAGTAGAGAAACTTTCCAGAACGGGATTTTATAAAGATGTTTCATTCAGCGTAAGAGCGGGTGAGATCGTTGGTCTGACAGGACTGGTTGGAGCAGGAAGAACAGAAGTTGTAGAAAGTGTCTGTGGAATCACAAGACCTGATTCCGGAAAAGTATATCTGGAAGGAAAACCGGTACATATTAAGAAACCTATCGATGCCATGAAGAAAGGTATCATCCTTCTTCCAGAGGACAGACAGAAACAGGGTCTGATCATGAGCTGGGGATTAGGACAGAATGTAACACTTCCGACAATGGGCAAATATGCAAAATGCGGATTTAACGATAATAAGAAGGAACGCGATCTTGCAAAACAGCTTCTTGAAGAAGTTGATACAAAGGCAGTTACAATTTTTGACCCGGCATCCTCACTTTCCGGTGGTAACCAGCAGAAAGTAGTAGTTGCCAAAGCACTTAGCCAGGAGATGAAAGTGGTCATCATGGATGAGCCGACAAAGGGTGTTGATGTAGGAGCGAAGGCAGAGATTTACCAGATCATGGGAAATCTTGCAAAACAGGGATATGGAATCGTTCTGATCTCTTCAGAAATGCCGGAGATTCTTGGAATGAGTGACAGAATCGTTATTATGTGTAACGGAAAAGTCACAGGTGAACTGAACAAAGACGAAGCAACTCAGGAAGGTATCCTCGAGCTTGCAATGGAAAAATCAAAGTAAGGAGGAACAGGGAAAGATGAATGAGAAAAAATCAATTTTGAAAAAAATCACAGCTTCCCGAGAAGCCAGCCTGCTGATTGTCCTGATTGTTCTTTGTATCGCGATCACTGCAAAGAGTCCTTCTTTCATGACGGCGAAGTCAATCTCAGATATGCTGAAGAACAATGCAGTTATCATGATCATGGCATTGGGAATGCTTGGAGTTTTACTTGTAGGAGGAATCGATATCTCCGTTGCATCTACACTTTCATTTTCAGGAATGACAGTTGGAATGCTGATGAAAAACAGAGTTGTTACAAGCACACCGCTTCTGTTTCTTATTGCAGTTGCAGTTGGAGCAGCCTGTGGACTTGTGATCGGTTTAGTAATTGCTTATGGTAAAGTA
>ERZ809426.1749-NODE-1749-length-11431-cov-5.093442_pt1 | contig 11431 bp, 9 predicted proteins | sample MGYA00520791_ERZ809426 | MGnify/ENA primary metagenome ERZ809426 (study PRJEB31576, sample SAMEA3212668) | Homo sapiens | biome: human-gut; feature: human gut; material: fecal | place: Sweden | collected 2012 ... | reverse complement strand
GAATCCGTATTTATCGCAGGTATGTTTGTCCGCTACGGAAAAGATTATGCAGCAATCTGCCGCCATCAGGGCATGACGGAGGAAGCAGAACTTGCAGAGAAAGCAATCGCAGAGATGGAAAAAACCGTTATGGATGCCGGCTGGGATGGCGAATGGTATCTGCGTGCTTACGATCATTACAAAAATAAGATCGGTTCAAAAGAATGCGAAGATGGCAAGATCTTTATTGAGCCACAGGGCTTCTGTGTTATGGCTGAGATTGGTTTGGAGGAAGGCTGCTGCTTAAAGGCAATGGAATCCGTCGAAAAATATCTCGACACGAAATACGGTATCGTACTGTTACAGCCGCCTTACCACAGATATCATGTGGAACTTGGTGAGATTTCTTCTTATCCACCAGGATACAAAGAAAACGCAGGTATCTTCTGTCACAACAACCCATGGATCTCTATCGCGGAGACTGTAATTGGCAGAGGCAACCGTGCCTGGCAGGTATATACAAGAACCTGTCCTGCATACATTGAGGATATCAGCGAGATCCACCGCACAGAGCCTTATGTATACTCCCAGATGATTGCCGGAAAAGACGCCCCGAACTTCGGTGAGGCAAAGAACAGCTGGCTGACAGGAACCGCCGCATGGACCTTCCTTGATGTTTCCCAGTTTATCCTTGGTATCCGCCCGGATTATGATGGTCTGACTGTTGATCCTTGTATTCCATCCAAATTAGATGGTTTTACCGCCAAACGTGATTTCCGCGGTGTCAGCTACCATATTACCGTAAAGAATCCAAATCATGTAGAAAAAGGTGTGGTTTCCATGATCGTGGATGGACAGCCGGTAGAGGGAACTACGATTCCATTCTCGGCTGAGAAGAAAGATGTAAATGTAGAAGTAACGATGGGCTAACCTCCCTGCCTGTCTTTACCTGACAAAAGAAGCCTTCTTTTTATGAAGGCTTCTTTTGTATCCCAAACTAAAATGTTTCATTTTTTCTGTATTTGCGTGGTGATATACCTTTTATCTTTCGAAATGAATCCCCAAAATAGTTACTGTCATTAAATCCACATTCAAAAGCAATATCTGTGATAGATTTATTCGTTTCCAGCAGCAGCCTGCATGCATTCTGTATCCGGAGATTAATAATATATTCTTTAAACCCGAACCCCGTCGCTGTCTTAAATCTCTTAGACAAAAATGACTTATTCATGTCAAATTTATCCGCCACATCTTCCAGTAAAATATTTTCCGTATAATGTTCAAAAATATATGTTGCAACTTCCTGGATTTTTCGGTTATCAACATCAATCTCTTTTATAACATTGTCCTCATACTCCTTGCATCTTATGATAAACAGCAAAAGTTCAACAAGTCCTGCTTTTATAAATGCCGTTGATAATATGTCCGGCGTATCATTTTCAAACATTAACTTATCCAGCAGGGAATCCACATAGTTTCTGCGTTTTTCCGGTATATTGATTACCCCCGGAACCATACAGTTCTTAAGATATTCCGCTCCGATCTGTTCTTTGATCCAATCCGTAATCTCCTGCCGGAAACTGATAACAATCCTTTCATGAATTCCTTTCCCGGTATATACTGTCTTATGCAGACAGCCACCCGGAACGATTACAAGATCACCTTTTCCAAACTTATAGATATTGTGATCAATAAAGCTGGTGCACTCCCCACTGGAAAGATAAAAAATTTCATGAAATGGATGTACATGTGGCTCGCAGTTACTTTCAGATATCGTATTACTTCTTCTGATCTTCTTAATATCAAAATCTTTTGACATATCCTGAAACATATAATTCTCCATTTTTCTGTACTTTTATGTGTTTTTATCATTTTTTTCAAGGAATATACTGTTTTTTTGTCATATTATGAACCATATGAATACAACCTGTCAACATATTTTATAAATCCACAAGGAGATCCTATGCCAAAACAAATATCTGAAAATAAACGAAATATGATTCTAAATGGAAACCTGTCCCAGGCAATCCTTATGCTCGCCGTTCCGGTCATGATCAATAGTTTTATCCAGTCGATGTATAATCTTACGGACACATTCTGGCTTGGACGGATCGGAACAGAAAACCAGTCTGCCATAACGCTCGTATCACCATTTCAAAATATCCTTAACAGTTTTGGCAGCGGCATAACAACCGCAGGTGCAATTCTTATATCGCAATACCTTGGTGCCAGAAAAGATGAACAGGCAAACAAAATGGCAAATCATATCTGTATTACGTCCCTTGGCTTCTCCCTCATCTGTGCATTACTGTGCTGGCTGATATCCCCGGCATTAGTCACCTGGCTCGGTGCCAGGGGAGTGGTCTATGAGTACGGTCTTACTTATTTAAGAATTGTGGTCCTTGATATGCCATTTCTGTTCATGATCAATTTATTCACAGCCGTGAAACAGGCGCAGGGGGACACTGTAAAACCCATGCTTCTCAATCTGCTTGGTATCATGATCAATCTGATATTAGATCCTCTTTTCCTCATTGTGTTCCACTTTGGAATCGGAGGCGCAGCATTTGCCACGCTTATAGCAAAAATCCCCTGCGCTCTCATTGGACTGATCCTTCTTACAAAATCAGATCAGCTCATACGGATTTCTTTTAAAAATTTTGTCTTTGACCAGAAAATGATACGCGCCATTATCAAAATTGGTCTGCCAACTGCGATTGGCGGCAGCACCATGCAGCTAGGTACGCTGATCATGACCAGAAATGTAAATGTTTATGGTTATATTGCAACCAGCGCCTATGGTATTGGCAACAAAATCAACAGTCTTATCACAATGCCAGCCAGTGGTGTCGGTTCCGCCGTTTCTACTATAGTTGGACAAAATATGGGAGCCGGAAACACAGAGCGGGCGAAGAAAACCTTCCATTATTCATTAAAAATGTGTACCTTATTTTTACTTATTCTGGGATTCATTTTTTCAAGACGCCCTGTTTCCCAGACTATGGTATCATTCTTTTCAACAGATGCCAAAGTCATCCCTCTGGCTGCAGACTATTTATCCATTATTGCATTCTGGTGCTTTACAAACGCTTTTTATAATGTATCACAGGGATTGTTCCAGGGATGTGGGCATACACTGATCACAATGCTCGTAGATGCTTCCCGGATATGGCTATTCCGTCTGTTGTCTCTTTGGATATGCGCAAATGTATTTCATATGGGAGTGGCATCCGTCTGGTATTCCGTTGTAATCAGTAATGGAACCTCTGCCATAATCCTGTATCTGCTATACTGGACCGGAATATGGAAAAAAGGATATGCAGACCCTCTCTAGAGCCTTTCATATCCTTTTCTCTTTCACTTTAATCTTCTATTTCCAGTTATCAAAATTTGTTGCAAATTAATTTGCTGTCACAAGTCCGTTCTCACAATCCAATTCTACATATGCACTGGATTTTAAGACATCAAGCGCATGTTTAGCACCGATCAGAACCGGAATATCAAGGCTTAATCCTGCGATTGCTGCGTGGCAGTTTTCACCGGATGCTTCCACGATGAGTCCGGATGCCTCACGCATCTGTGTCATCATGGCATTGCTGGTATCTTTTGCAACAATGATGTCCCCGACTTTAAAGTTTTTAAGATCTTCTTCATTGTGACAAACGCAGAGATTTGCAGAAATCTTCTGTGTTCCGATTCCTTGTCCCTCCACTAAGATATGTCCTGCCACCTGCACCTTGATCAGGTTGGTCGTACCGGATACACCAAGAGGAACTCCTGCGGTTAAGACAACAACATCTCCTTTGGAAATGATTCCTGCTGCTTCTGCTGCATCGACTGCATAGTCAAACAGTTCTTCTGCCTGTGTCTTTTCCTCGATCATAAGCGGGATCACACCCCAGGATAATGCAAGCTGACGGTAAATCTTTTCTGTCAGACATCCTCCGATAATCGGACAGTTTGGACGATATTTGGAAACCATGCGGGCGGTACGTCCTGATTTTGTTACCGTAATGATTGCTGCCGCATTCAAATCTCCTGCCATTGTACATGTCGCATGGGAGATTGCATTGGTCACATCCGGGTTGCTCATGGTTTTGCGCATTTTAAAACGCTGTAAGTAATTGATATCCTGTTCCGTACGGACTGCAATACGCACCATAGTCTTTAAAGCCTCGATCGGATACATACCTGCAGCTGTCTCTCCGGAGAGCATGATCGCACTGGTTCCGTCGTAGATTGCATTTGCAACGTCAGTTGCCTCTGCTCTGGTCGGACGCGGATGTTTCATCATGGAATCAAGCATCTGAGTCGCTGTGATAACCTTCTTGCCTGCATCGTATACTTTTTTAATTATCATCTTCTGGATCACCGGTACATCCTCTAACGGGATCTCAACACCCATATCACCACGCGCTACCATGATTCCATCGGAAACACGGATAATATCGTCAATATTCTGTACACCCTGCATATTTTCAATTTTTGCAATGATATTGATATCCTCGCCGCCTTTTTCTGCAAGGATCTTGCGGATTGCAAGCACATCATCTGCGGTACGGACAAAAGATGCAGCAATAAAATCATAATCATGCTCTACCGCAAATACGATATCACCATAATCTTTTTCGCTGATATATGGCATGGACAATTCTACATTCGGAACGTTCACGCCTTTTCTGTTGGAGATCACACCGCCATTTAACACCTGGCAGATGATATCTTTTGGCTTATTGCCATCTTTATCTGCCTTTGCACCAGATGTCACCTTGATTTCTTTTACTTCCATTCCGATCAGACCATCATCGATCAGAATGCGATCTCCCGGTTTTACATCCTCCGGCAGGTTTTTATAAGTAATGGAAACACGTTTTGCATCTCCCATAATCTCATCGGTTGTCAGGGTAAAAGTCTGTCCATCCTTAAGCTCGACTTTTCCGTCCGTAAAATCTCTCAGGCGGATCTCCGGTCCTTTTGTGTCAAGCAGTGCTGCGACTGGACGCTTTAATTCCTTACGAAGTTTCTGTAACATCTGAAGGCGTCCTAACTGCTCCTCATGGTCACCATGGGAAAAATTAAAACGGGCAACGTTCATTCCCTCTTCGATCAGGCGTTTTAATACACCTTCCTTATCTGTTGAAGGTCCTAAAGTACAAACAATTTTTGTTTTTCTAAACATCTTTTTTCCTCGTAAAAAAATTTATTTTCGGCAATCGATTCAGTCTTATTATTACCATAAAAATGGCAGTTTATTTCGTGATCATCGTACCCGGTCCACCGCTCACATAGGTGCCGTCTTTGTTCAGCTTTGTAATAAGTACGGAACGGATTGCGGAATCTCCAATAAAATCAATGGCCGCCTGAATCTTTGGCAGCATGTCATCCTCTCCGAACTGACCTTCTTCCATATACTGTTTTGCTTCTGCAACAGTCATGGTCGAAAGAGGTTTCTCATTCTCTGTGCCGTAATTCAGACATACATTGTCCACACTTGTTAAAATGACTAACATGTCAGCATCTAAAAGTTCTGCTAATTTTCCTGCTGCAAGGTCTTTTTCAATGACTGCACTCGCACCTTTTAAATTATTGTCCTGTGCAAGTACCGGAATACCGCCACCTCCGCAGGCAACAACAACCTGATCTGCATCCGATAATGCACGGATCGCATCGATTTCAACGATATCCATTGGCTTCGGTGCTGCAACGATACGGCGGAATCCTCCTTCTACTGCTGTGACATGATTTCCTTTTTTCTCCTCTGCCTCAGCTTCTTCTTCTGTCATCACACGTCCGATCACCTTACCTGGTTTGTAAAAAGCCTCATCATATGGATCGACAACAACCTGTGTCAGAACTGTGGAAACTGTCTTATAAATTCCCTTATTCAGCAGCTCGGCACGGATAGCATTCTGTAAATCGTAACCGATATATCCCTGACTCATTGCAGAACATACAGACATTGGCGTAGCGGTATACTCCGGATATAATCTGCAGAACTCATTCATTGCTGTATGGATCATACCAACCTGTGGCCCGTTACTGTGTGTAATGACTACCTGATAATCATCGCGGATAAAATCAGCAACCGCTTTTGCAGTGCGTTTTGTTGCCTCTTTCTGCTCCGGTAATGTGGTACCAAGTGCTTCATGACCAAGTGCTATTACGATTTTTTTCTTTTTCATGGCTATCCTCCGATACTGACTCTTCGTCATTGTGATTATTTTAGCATGAACCTCATACAGGCGCAATCTGATAAGAGTTTGCTTCCTGTTAAGATTTTCTGCTTTTTGTAAATTTTTATAGTTTCAGCATACCATATTCTGACATATTTTTAAACAGGCTATTTTTCTTCCTGCGGCAGCACGAAAGAATCGATCAGCTTCCAGATCTCGTCACGCCCCTGCTTCGTCTCTGCAGAAAACGGAATGATCGTGGTTCCCGGCTGTACATTTAAGCCCTCGCGGATCGCTTTGACATTTTTCTGGATCTGGCTTCGTTTGATCTTGTCTAACTTAGTTGCGATAATGATCGGTGCAAATCCCTGATACACCATCCACTCATACATCATTCTGTCGTTTGCAGACGGATCGTGGCGGATATCGATCAAAAGAAAGACTGCCTTTAACTGCTTTGAAGTGTGAAGGTAATTCTCGATCATTTTTCCCCACTTTGCCTTTACTTCCTCGGATGCCTTTGCATAGCCGTATCCCGGAAGATCGACAAGGTACATGGCATCGTTGATATTGTAAAAGTTGATGGTCTGCGTTTTTCCAGGCTGTGCGGAAGTACGTGCCAGTGCTTTGCGGTTCATCAGCGCATTGATCAGAGATGATTTTCCAACGTTTGATTTTCCTGCAAAAGCTACCTCCGCATATGCAGTATCCGGCACTTTACTCGTCACACCGCAGACAATTTCCAGATTTACATTTTTTATTACCATGTTATTCTCCTCATTGTTATCTTCATTCACTTGCTATGATTTCTAAAACATTCTTTTTTATTTGCCGGCAGAAAATCTTATTTTTGTCTTTTTACAAATGCCACGTTAAGTACTTCCTGCATTTTTTCCACAAATACAAGTTCTAAGCCTTTTTTGATCTCCGCAGAAATCTCCTCCACATCCTTCTCGTTTTTCTTCGGAATACAGATCGTCCTTATTCCGGCATTTTTTGCTGCAAGAATCTTTTCTTTTAATCCGCCGATCGGAAGTACCCTGCCGCGCAGTGTGATCTCTCCTGTCATTGCGACATCCGCACGGACCGGAGTCTGTGTGATCGCAGAAAGCATTGCCGTCGCCATCGTGATACCTGCGGACGGTCCGTCTTTTGGCACTGCCCCCTCCGGGATATGGATATGAATGTCATTTTCCTGAAAAAACTTCTTTGGAATATGATATTCTTCCCCTACCGAACGGATATAACTTAAGCCTGCCTGTGCGGACTCTTTCATCACATCTCCGAGTTGTCCGGTAAGCTGTACTTCGCCTTTGCCCGGCATCACGTTGACCTCGATCTCCAACGTATCACCGCCGACGCTCGTCCATGCCAGACCGCGCACGATTCCGACCTCATCGTTCTCGTTTTTCTGATCAAACGTATATCTCTCTTTTCCAAGATATTTTTCTACATTCTGACCTGTAACTTTTACGCATTTGACTTCGGATTCGTATACTTCCCTTGCAGATTTTCTTGCAATTTCAGACAGCCTGCGCTCTAAATTACGCACACCTGCTTCCCTTGTATAACCGGAAATGATCTTTTGCAGCGCACGGTCACTGATCTTTAACTGTTCCGGCTTTAAACCGTTTTTCTCTTTTACCTTCGGCAGCAAATGCTCTTTTGCAATATGGAACTTCTCATTTTCCGTATAACTGCTCACCTCGATCAGTTCCATACGGTCGAGCAGCGGACGTGGAATATCCTGTACAGAGTTCGCTGTTGCGATAAAAAGCACCTCAGACAGATCGATCGGAACTTCGATATAATGATCGCGGAACTTACAGTTCTGCTCTGCATCGAGCACCTCAAGCATAGCGGATGCGGTATCCCCCTTATAATCACTGCTCATCTTATCGATCTCATCAAGCAGCATCAGAGGATTTTTCACGCCCGCACTGCGCAGTCCGTTTACGATACGTCCCGGCATCGCACCAACATAAGTTTTTCTGTGTCCGCGGATCTCAGCCTCATCACGCACACCGCCCAAACTGATTCGAACATACTTTTTATCAAGTGCACGCGCCACGGAACGGGCAATGCTCGTCTTTCCGGTACCAGGCGGTCCGACTAAACATACGATCGGGCTCTCGCCCTTTTTCGTCAGATTGCGCACAGCAAGGAACTCTAACATACGCTCTTTTACTTTTTCCAATCCGTAATGATCTTCATTTAAAATGCGCTCTGCATTTTTCAGATCCTTGTTATCTTTGGATGCCTTATTCCACGGCAGTTCTAACATGGTCTCGATATAACCGCGACTGACTGCACTCTCCGAAGAACTTCCACTGATATTTTTAAAGCGTAAGATCTCTTTTCTGATCTTTTCTTTGACTTCTTTGTCTGCCTTTAACTTTTTCAACTGTTCTAAATAGGCATCCGCATCTGACTCCGCATTATCCTCGCCGAGTTCTTCCCGGATCAGCTTCATCTGTTCACGCAGGATATATTCCTTCTGGTTCTTATCCACACGTTTCTTTACTTTTGCCTGGAATTCATTTTTGATCGCAGTGATCTCAATTTCTTTTAAAAGAAGCGCCATCAAAACTTCATAGCGCTCCGTCAGTGAAACTGCCTCTAATATTTCCTGCTTCTGTTCATAATAAAAAGGAAGATTGTTGGCGATCAGATCCATGATCTTCGGCAGATTCTTTTCTTCCCTGACCTGTCTGCGCATTTCACCTCCGACACGCGGGTTGACAGTTACATATTTTTCAAATGTGTCCTGTACACTGCGCACCATAGCCGTTTTTGCCTCGTCCGACAATCCCTCATCAATTTCTTCACACCGCGTGAGTTCCACCTCTAAAAAGTCCGTCTGAGAAACAAAAGCGGACAATTGTGCCCGCTCTGTTCCTTCCACTAAAACTCTGACGATGTTGTTTTGTAATTTTATGACCTGCCTGACCTCTGCAATAATACCGATATGATATAAATCTTCGATGCCAGGCTCTTCCTGCTCCACATCACGCTGTGCAACAAGGAAGATCTTCTGTTCATCCATCATACTCTGTTCTACTGCATGAATCGACTTTTCACGGCTCACATCAAAATGTGCGATCATCCCCGGAAGGATGACCATTCCGCGAAGTGCCACCGCAGGCATTTTCATCGCTTTATTATCCAACCTGTTTTTCCTCTATCTTTTCAAGTTCACGTTCTTCGATCGCAAGCTGTTCATCCACCATCTCTTTTGTGATCTGGCACTGTGTAATGGATTCATCCGATGGAATGTGGTACATCAGATCTAATGTAACAGCCTCCATGATCGCACGAAGTCCACGCGCTCCTGTCTTGCGCTCTAACGCTTTATCTGCAATCGCCTCAAGTGCTTCTTTGTCAAAGTCAAGCGCTACACCGTCTAACTCAAACAGCTTCTGATACTGTTTGGTCAGCGCATTTTTCGGCTCCTGTAAAATGCGGATCAATGCGTCCCTGTCAAGCATATCCAAAGATACCGTTACCGGCACACGTCCGATAAACTCAGGGATCAACCCGAACTTTACAAAATCCTGTGGAAGTGCATGTTTTAACACATCACCGATATTGTAATCTCTCTTGTCACGGATATCTGCATTAAATCCGATCGTCTTCTGATCCATTCTGGTCTCAATGATCTTCTCAAGTCCGTCAAACGCACCGCCGCAGATAAATAAGATGTTGGTCGTGTCGATCTGGATCAACTCCTGCTGCGGATGCTTTCTTCCACCCTGTGGCGGAACAGACGCAACAGTTCCCTCTAAGATTTTTAATAATGCCTGCTGTACACCCTCACCGGATACATCTCTGGTGATGGATACATTTTCAGATTTTTTGGAGATCTTGTCGATCTCGTCGATATAGATAATTCCGCGCTGTGCACGTTCAATGTTATAATCAGCCGCCTGAATGATCTTTAAAAGGATATTTTCAACATCCTCTCCAACATATCCGGCCTCCGTCAGTGTGGTCGCATCTGCGATTGCAAATGGAACGTTTAAGACTCTCGCTAATGTCTGTGCCAACAGTGTTTTTCCGGAACCGGTCGGTCCTAACATCAGAATGTTGCTCTTCTGAAGCTCTACACCGAGGTCATCTCCGGCCATGATTCTTTTATAATGGTTATAGACAGCCACAGACAGCACTTTTTTTGCCTGATCCTGTCCAATGACATAATCATCCAAAAATGCCTTTAACTCTTCCGGCTTTAACAGATTAATCTGCTCTTCCGGCTCTGCCACTTCACCTGCTGCCTCATCATTTTCTAATTCTTCATCGATAATTTCAGCACAGATATCCACGCACTCGTCACAGATATATGCACCGTTTGGTCCTGCAATCAGCTTGCGAACCTGATCCTGCGTCTTCCCGCAAAAGGAACAACGGAATTTATCGTCATTTCTTCCTGCCATAATTGCTGTTTCTCCGTATTCTATCGATTTGTGATGACATCATCAATCAGACCATATGCCTTTGCTTCTTCCGCAGACATATAATAATCACGCTCTGTATCTGCTGCGATCACATCATATGGTTTTCCGGTATTTGCAGCAAGGATCTCATTCAAACGTTTTTTCGTCTTTAAGATATTCTCTGCTGCAATCTGGATCTCTGTCGCCTGACCTTTTGCTCCACCGGACGGCTGATGGATCATGATCTCTGCGTTCGGAAGCGCAAGTCTCTTTCCTTTGGTACCGCCGGAAAGTAAAAATGCTCCCATACTTGCTGCAAGTCCGATACAGATCGTGGATACATCACATTTGATGTACTGCATTGTATCATAAATTGCAAGTCCTGCTGTTACCATTCCACCCGGGGAATTGATATATAACTGGATATCTTTTCCAGGATCTTCTGACTCTAAGAAAAGTAACTGTGCTACGGTAAGACTTGCTGTTGTCTCATTCACTTCTTCTCCGAGGAAAATGATTCTGTCTTTTAATAAACGGGAGTAAATATCATAATTACGCTCTCCCCTGCTGGTCTGCTCAATGACGTAAGGTACTAAACTCATTTTGTTTTCCTCCAATCCATTTTGTTTATAAAAATTTAATTATTGCTTATATGCTTAAACAGACCGGCCCGAATGAGCCAGTCTGTTGTATGTTGTCCGCTTTCGACGAAGCCTCTCTTATTCTTCTGCGTTTTCTTCTGCGTTTTCTTCAGCTTCCGCTTCTTTTTCTTTCTTAGTCTTAGCTTTTGCTCTTTCTTTTACGTTCTCCATAACAAGATCAACTGCTTAGATCGGAAGAGCGTCG
>ERZ809426.1748-NODE-1748-length-11434-cov-6.343000_pt1 | contig 11434 bp, 9 predicted proteins | sample MGYA00520791_ERZ809426 | MGnify/ENA primary metagenome ERZ809426 (study PRJEB31576, sample SAMEA3212668) | Homo sapiens | biome: human-gut; feature: human gut; material: fecal | place: Sweden | collected 2012 ... | reverse complement strand
TGATGATTTCCTTGCCGTGTCAGCCGCATCGTCACCTGCAACGCTGATACTCAGCGACAATTTTTTAACCAGTATGTGGCTGAAAAAATCCTGCAATGCAGATACTGCAAGCTCTGCAACTTTTTTTATCAGGTTCAAAAGCCACTCAATACCGTATTTTTTTATAAGACTCGGCTTTTTTTCTGTCGCTTTTTTAGGTTGTTCGGTTTTCTGAGTTTGTTTTTTTGCTTTTTTCTTCTTCTTTTCCTTTTTGGGTTTTGCCGGCACAAGCTGAAGCTTTACAAATCCGATATACACGGCGCACCAAAACTCCTCTTTATATGATGCACGCAAAGTAATCGGAATAAACATCACAAGCGCAATAAACAGCACAATTCCGAGTAGGATATATAGCCAAAGCAAAGGGAATTCCCCCTAAATTTTACTGCCTGTCAACAGGCTGATCGGCAAGCAAATCAATCTGCTCATTGCCGTTTTCAGTCTTTTCCTGTTCTTCACCGTTTTCTTCGGACTCCTTGTCCTCATCACTCTCGGGGAGCGGAGGAAGTTCGTCAAGACTTGAAATGTTAAAGCAACGCAAAAAGTTTTCGGTTGTGCCGTAAAGCAACGGTCTGCCGGGTAGCTCAAGTCTGCCCTTTTCTTCAACAAGTCCCTTTGTTGTCAAACTGCCGATTACACCACTGCAGTCAACGCCACGCACCTGCTCGACAAAAGCCTTTGTAACAGGCTGATTGTACGCAACAACTGCAAGAACCTCAAGAGCCGCCTGTGAAAGCGGAGTGTTTCTTCTCAAATCCATAACGGTACGAATCTGCGGAGCAAATTCCTTTTTTGAAACCATCTGACAGGAATTGTCAAGCAATATTATAGTTATGCCCCGTCCTGACGCCTCATAATCATCAATCAGTGCAGAAATATGCTCTTTAACCTTTTTTTCGGAAATTTCAAGTGCCTGCGCTATTCGGGAAAATTCAACCGAAGCACCGTTTGCGAACAAAATCGCCTCAATCGCACCACGAATATTTTCAACAGCCATTACTGCACCTCCTCATTTTCATTGTTTTCGTCCTCGTCAACCTGTGGCAAAGGCATTGCGTTTTTATCCTCAATCATATGAACAACGGCATTTTCACCGCTGCCCTCAATTCTGATACGCTTGCCCTTTACCAGCTCCAGCGTTGCAAGAAATGTTGCAACAAGGTCGCTTTTGCCCTCGCACACCTCAAAAATTTCGTGATATTCAAGCCTTTTGCCGTGCCAGAGCCTTCTCATAAGATGGATAATCTTACTGTTTACCGACACGATTTTATGCGACACAATGCCCGAAAATGCGTCTTTTGACGGCGGAAGCTTACGCTTGCCCCGTCCGACTGCGCTGACATATGCCTTTGCAATATCCTCACTAGGATGAATTCGGTTATATGTCAGGTCAAATTCAACAGGAGATGCATCTCGGTAAAAGCTGTCAAAGTCATAAATATCGCCCAGTTTTGCCGCCATTTCACGGCAAACGGCATATTCAAGAAGCTGTCCCGAAAGTTCTTTCTTGAGTTCTTCAGCCTCTTCCTCATATTTTGGCAGGAGCATTACAGACTTGATATAAACAAGCCTTGACGCCATTGTCAGAAATTCAGATGCGATATCCATCTGATTTTCCTGCATCATATTAATCTGCTCCATGTACTGGTCGAGCAATTCGGAAATGCTGATATCGTAAATATCTATTTTGTTTTTAGAAATCAGCGTCAGCAAAAGGTCAAGAGGACCTTCAAATGCCGACAGCTTATATTGAAGTTGTTGTGTTTCCATAAATAAGTTTCAGTTATGATTTGATGTTACGAATGATTTTGAAATCAACCGACAAACGGCATATACGGCAGGCTTGCAAGCCAGCTGATGAAGTTAAGAATCTGATTACTGAGCCAGTTAATCGGGGTGTTGAGAACTCCTACATAAAGGAGAACAAAAAGACCGATAAAAAAGTACATCTGATATCTGTAAAAGAATTCAACAGCCTTGTCGGGTAAAAATACGAACAGAACCTTTGAGCCGTCAAGAGGCGGAATCGGGATAAGGTTGAACACTGCAAGTCCGACATTGCACGAAATGTAGAAACTTAAAAACTGAATAATGTAATCACCGATTGTTGAAAGCGGAAAAGCACCCGTAAAAAGGATAATCGGATAGTAAATGAGAAGTCCTGCCAATGCGGCAACGATATTTGCAATCGGTCCCATAATTGCGGTGATTGCCATACCGACCTTTGGATTTTTAAAATTTCTCGGATCAATCGGAACAGGCTTTGCCCAACCGAATCCGAACAAAAGCATACACAAAGCACCCATAGGGTCAATGTGGCTGAGCGGATTAATTGAAAGTCTGCCTCTGCCCTTTACCGCCTTATCACCGAGAAGTGACGCAGTAAAAGCGTGCGCCCATTCATGGAACGGGAGAATTAAAAATATAATAACGAGTACAGCCAATATTTCGGCAATTACCGAGCCGAAATCAAGGTTGCCGTTTCTGATGCCGTTAAGTAATAATGAGAGCATAAGAGCCTCCTGAAATCTGAATTTTTAGGTAACAATCGTGTAACTATATTTATTCCTAATTATATAATATATCGTCAAAAATTACAAGAGCAAAAAACAAGTTAAGAAATTTTCAAAAAACACTTGCATTTTCTCTCATTTTCTGTTATTATAACAAAGTTAGAAATAGAATTAGTTTTCTTTAAGGAGGTGCAGACGCATGGCAAAATGTGAATTCTGCGGTAAGGATGTAAAGTTCGGTATTAAGGTATCTCACTCACACAGAAGATCAAACAGAACATGGAAGCCCAACGTACAGCGTGTTAAGGCTATTGTTGACGGTTCACCAAAGCGTGTATATGCTTGCACCCGTTGTTTGCGTTCAGGTAAGGTTACCAGAGCTAACTGATTTTACAGATTACGAAACAGCTCCACTATTTACGGTGGAGCTGTTTTTTTGTATTTTTATCAGAATTTTAAACCTCAATCACAGCACAGAAAGAGGGCTGACCTTTGTTTGGTCAGCCCTCTTAATTATTAGTCTTTATCAGCCGTTAAAGGATTTCTTCTTTCTTACGAAGAACGAACATTACACAAGTTGAGCCGATGAGAAGTGTAAGAATTACAACAGCCAGAGGAGCTTCACCTGTCTGAACAGCAGCATTTGCATTGTTATTGTTGCCGTTGTCAGATGTATCCGGAGTGTCGGATGTTGAGCTGATTTTCTTTGTTACAGGCTGTGTTACAGATGTTGCATCCTGTGAAGTTACAGGAGCAATTGTATCCTTAGTTGATTCCTGCGTTTCCTCTGTAGCCTTAGTAGCCTCAGTAGATGACTCTGCGGTTGAAGGCTCGGCTGTTGTCGGTTCTGCATAGGTTGAAGGAGTAAGCTCAGTTGAAAGATCATTTTTTACTGCCGCAGCAACAGGAGCTTTCTTAACTACTTCTTTATCAACGAGAATAACTTCTTTTGAACCGTCAGTCATTTCTGTGTCCGGATTTACTTCCGAAACACGAAGTACCTCAACAACAAGGTCAACCGTTGTAGAAACAGGGGCAACCTTTGAAACGTCTTTAACATCAAAAACAACTGTTGCAAAAAGCGTCTTTTCGCTAAAGTCATAAAGACCGAGATTACTTGCACCGAATTTTACATAACCAACGCCTTCCGACTTATTCTTGAAGTTTACATATACACCTCTGCCGTCCATTGTCGGGCAAACCGACTTAGCAGTATTCACATCAGCAACCGAAAGGATTGAAGGGTCATAAGAAATGTGCCACTGCGTGTCGAGCACATTCTTTGGAGACTGCATAAAATATGTAACCGTTACCTGATTTGTAACTGCATTATACTTTGCACTTGCCATTGGGAAGTAATTTGATGTTGCATTTACTGTAAGAGCAAGCGAAGATTCAGCAGATGATGTTGTACCCTCTGTTGCAACGGGGGCATCAGTTGCAGACTCGGTTGTTTCCGATTCTGTTACAACCTCTGTTGTTGATTCGGCTGTTGTTTCCTCACCCGATGGATTGTACTCTGTCGGAAACACACCGTCTTTGCCGTAATAATCGCCGGCCTTGAGGTCTGCCTTTTTAGGAGCATTGCCGTATTCACCGTTACCGTAGTAGTAGAACCACTCACCGGTAAAAATCAATTCATCCTTATCGTTCTCGGTAGTAAATTCAGGATTGATAATATAAATCATATTGTCAAAGCTTTCAACACCGTTGGGATAATAATCAGACTCGCCTTTATCATAACCCTTAAAATTAATATCGGTTGTTCGATAAGCAAGTTTATATTCAGGATTTGTCGGATCGTCTGTACCTTTAAGAGCGTTGTTCCAGATTACTTTATCAACATCGGTCGGTACATCAGAACAGTAAACATTTTTGATATCAGCATTGCGAGCTGAATAACCCGGCCACGCTGAAGGAGTATCCGAACCGTTTTCCCAATAAACACCTGCATCAGATGTATATTTGTTTTCCCAGTCATCAGGCTTACAGAAATATATATGGTAGGTTTCAGTGCCCTCAGAAGGCACATAACTGCCTTCATCGTCCGTATCGGCAGAAACGCTTATTGCAGCAACCACTATCATTGCCGCTGTGAGCATAACAGCCAATAAAAGACTGATAACTTTTTTGGACATTTGTATTTCCTCCTTATGATTTTCCGACACCATACTTGTATCAGCATGACTATTATAGTATAAAACTCAGAAAAAATCAAGTGTTACAGGGCATTTTGGAGTCTGAAACCTATTGTAATAATCACCAAAAATCACTGTACTGTTTTATAAAATATCTTTATTAGGTCTTATCCGAACAAAGGCAGTACAAACAACTGCAAATTTTATCTATAATAAAAGCAAAAATGCCCTCCAAAGCGGAGGGCATCAAATAATTATGTATAATTATTTAAGATTATTCAAATCTCTTGCGTGTGTAAAGAACTGCACCGCCTGCAACGAGGAGAACTGCGAGAACTGCAGCTGCTGTTGTAGCACCTGTCTGAACTGCGCTGTTGTCTGTGCTCTTTGCTGTGTCAGCAGTTGAAACTGCGTTTGCAGAAGATGTTGGGTTCTGACCTGCAGTAGGAACTGTGTTCTTTGTAGGATCTGTCTTGTTGTCACCTGACGGAGTTGTTGTTGTAGGCTGATCAGGAGTAGCAGGTTTTGCATTCTTGTCTACTGTCTGAACAAGACCTGCTTCCTTAGCCATATCATAGTTAGGAAGTGAACCGTACTCGTACTTGCCTGTTTCTTCGTTAAGACCATAGTAGAAGTAGAACTCACCGGCATATGTTTCCTTACCTGTGACACTTACAGAAGTGTTGCTAGGGTCTATAACATAAATCATGTTGGTGAGGTACATTGAGATACCCCAGTCAGGATCCTCAAAGAAGTTGTCAGCAAATTTACCGAGGAATGTCTTATCATTACCGTCAAATGCTTCCTGAGCCTTTGTCCAGAATTCGCCGTCAAGCAAATTGTCATAATATTCATTGTCGCCTTCCGAATAGTACTGACAAGAAACATCGACAGTCTGCTTAGCAGCCTTAAACTGTTCCTCACTAAACTCGTAAGTTACTTTACCTGTTGCGGCATCTTCTGTCCTTAGACCGCCGTTAAGGTAGTTGTTGAAATCAAGATTAGGAACATCTGTAGGAAGGTCAAGATAGAAGATGTTATTTTCAGCATTTTCAACCTGCATCTTATAACCCGGCCAAGCAATACCTACTGACGTACCGTCAAGAGAGTTGCCTGCGTCTGAACCGTTCCACCAGTATGCACCTGCATCATTAGCATTGAACTTTTCACTCTTCCATGACTCAGGCATAAGGAAGTAAACTTTGTGTGTTTCTTTTACGCCCTCACTTGGGACATAACGACCGTCTGTATCAATAGCTGCGGAAACGCCGATTACACCTACAAGAGCAAGTGAAAGAACGAGAGCGCATGACACTATGATACTGATAAGTTTTTTTGACATTTGAATCTCCTCCAAAAAAATTTCCGATTTCTATCGGTATGAAATCATTATATAACAAAATTTTCAAAATTGCAATCTTTTTCAAAAAGCTTAAAACAAAAAAATACACAAAATTGCAATCGCAATTTTGTGTATTTAGCTTGTATTATAAAAAATTTTCCTATAAAAGATATTTATCTGTTTTATTTATCCGCATCTGCGTCATCCGACATTGCATTATTGTCCGCAGATTTTTTCTTTTTTTCGTCCTTTTTCTTTACGAAAATAATTGCACCTGCGGCAATCAAAACAACAACAATTGCAATTATAATAATTAATGTCGTGTTTGAACCCGAACCGTTTGCAGAGCTCTCAACAACCTTTGTAACATCTACAACCTGACTATTCTGCTGAGTTGAAATGTACTTTTTCTCAACAACTACCGACTTATGGTCGTCTTTGTTAGGTGAGTTTTCCTCGCCCATTCCGTCAATGTAGTTTACAAAATCGCCCTGAATTTTTTCGGAATTTGCCGTATCATTATTTACTATCGGAACGGCACTATCCTCTGCCTCTTTACCGTTCACCCAAAGCTTGCAGGTGATTTTATATGATTTGAGATATGTCATATCATCGCCGTACATATCCGAGATGAAATATGAAAGATCGGTTTTGCCTCCCTTGAGTACCTTGAATTCAGCAGAAACGAGAGCCTTGTCACCGTTAAGCTTTACGGGATTCTGAACATCTGTCCATGTAAAGGTGTAATAATTTTTCAGTTTAGGGTTGCCAATCGCAGTTTTAAAGCTTTCACAGTTTATTGAATCGGCATTCAACTTCAAATATTCATCGTTGTAAAAGAAACTCATTGCGGCTCCGATTACTTCTTCTTTTGTATCGGTCATATAAATAGCATACTTAACCGTATCGCCGGCTTTAGCTGTTACAGAATCCTTTTCATCTGTTGAAATGCTGATTGTAAGGTCATCCTCGGCAGCACTTGCAGGAATACAGAATGCAGACACGGTAAGTACAGCCACGAAGAGAATTGAAAGCATATTTTTGATTTTTTTAGACATTTTTTTCATTCCTTTAGTTTGATATCCCTATTATATATCATTAAGGCTAAAATTTCAATCAATATTTTAACAATTCTCGGTGAAATTTATGTGAAAAGTAAATTAATTGCAGACTCGCCTTTAAAGAAATGATATTTTAGAAATTATAATTCAAACTGATTTTCACAACATTACGATATAAAAAAACGCCCCTCGGAAAACCGAGAGGCGAAAAATTATTTTTTTAATCTGTCAACGCCGTTAACAGTCTTACAATAGGAAATTCAATTACTTATTGAATCTCTTTCTTGTGAAGTAAACAACACCTGTTGCAGAAACAAGAGCTAAGAGGATAACTACTGCCATAGAAGCATTACCTGTCTGTACTGCGTTGCTGCTTGTGCCGTTAGCCGGTGTGTCAGAAGTAGCTGTGTCAGCTGTTGACTGACCCTTTGTTGCAGCCTGTGTAGCAGATGTAGCATCAGGTGTAGTAGGAGCTACTGTAGTAGGCTCTGTTGCAGCAGGCTCTGTTGTAGTAGGCTCTGTTGCAGCAGGCTCTGTTGTAGTAGGCTCTGTTGTAGCAGGCTCTGTTGTTGTAGGCTCTACTGTTGTAGGCTCTGTTGTTGTAGGCTCTACTGTTGTAGGCTCTGTTGTAGCAGGCTCTGTTGTTGCAGGCTCTGTTGTAGCAGGCTCTGTTGTTGTAGGCTCTGTTGTTGTAGGCTCAACATATGCCTCAACCTTAGCGTCTGAGTTAATGTGATCAAAGAGATCATTAGCCATGTCGCCGTTAACTACTGCTTCATATTCTGAATCAGCATCAACTGTGCCTGTTGCAGGATTGAGCTTACCAAGTGTAAGATCAACTACATTGAGGTCAACATTTGTTGTACCTGTACCGTTAACTGTGAACACAGCCTCAACAAGCTTCTTGCCGCCTGCAAAATCATAAAGTGCAAGGTTTGAAGCATTGCCTGAAACATCATTCATATTTACCATGCCGTCAGCGATTTCAGGCATTGTAAGTGAATCAAGTGTAAGGAGGTTCTTATCATATGTAAGAGCCCACTGTACTTCTTCAAGCTGTGCGTCCTTAGTGTCAAGGAGATAGTAAACTGATACCTTGTCGCCTACATTAAATGTGCCTGAACCGTTAGCCTGGCAAATATTAGATGTAGCGTTGATTGTTAAATTATCAACTGCAGGAGTTGAAGGCTCAACCTTAACAGTAGCCTTAGCGCCTGAACGTGTTGAATAATCAAATTTAGAAATGTCGAGTGTGATTGTTACATCAACGAGTGAATCTTCTTCAAAACCTGCAGAAACTGTGTTAAGAAGCATGTTCTCACCATTGAATGTAAGGTCAAATTCTTCGCCTATAGGAGCTGCGCTCTGCTCGGGAAGACCCCAGTTAGCTGCCCAATCATCGTTTACAGCAAACTTGAACTGATAAGCATCATCTGCAGATTCAATATTTTCATACTTAATCTGATATACCTTGTCAGAAACCTGAGTCATGTGGTTAACTTCAGCGTCAACACCCCATGCTACACCGTTGAGCCAGTTGTTTTCACCGTTACCAACAACTGTAATGCTGTTAACTTCAAGGTCTGTTACCATTTTAACGCCGTCACCTGTTACAGTAATCTTGTTTGTAGCAGGATCGAATGTTACAGTAACATCACAAGCTGTTTCTACATCGAAAGTTACATTGTTATCTGTACCGTCAAGACCGATCCACTTCTGCTCGTCGCCTGTGTTTGCAACAACCTTGAGCTGATAGTTTTTACCTGCAGGAACAGCAGAGAATGTCTTTGTGAATACGCTGCCGTCAGCTGTCATAACATTTTCAGGAGCTGCATCAGGTGTACCAACCCATTCGTAGCCTGTAAGATTTGTTGTACCGGCAACTACATATGTAGTATCGGCATCAGGAGCTGTTGAAGGCTCTTCTGTTGTAGGCTCTGTTGTAGTAGGCTCTTCTGTTGAAGGCTCAACCTTAACAGTAGCCTTAGCACCTGAGCGTGACGGATAATCAAACTTAGTAAGATCAAGTGTGATTGTTACATCAACGAGTGAATCTTCTTCAAAACCTGCAGAAACTGTGTTAAGAAGCATGTTCTCACCATTGAATGTAAGGTCAAATTCTTCGCCTATAGGAGCTGCGCTCTGCTCGGGAAGACCCCAGTTAGCTGCCCAATCATCGTTTACAGCAAACTTGAACTGATAAGCATCATCTGCAGATTCAATATTTTCATACTTAATCTGATATACCTTGTCAGAAACCTGAGTCATGTGGTTAACTTCAGCGTCAACACCCCATGCTACACCGTTGAGCCAGTTGTTTTCACCGTTACCAACAACTGTAATGCTGTTAACTTCAAGGTCTGTTACCATTTTAACGCCGTCACCTGTTACAGTAATCTTGTTTGTAGCAGGATCGAATGTTACAGTAACATCACAAGCTGTTTCTACATCGAAAGTTACATTGTTATCTGTACCGTCAAGACCGATCCACTTCTGCTCGTCGCCTGTGTTTGCAACAACCTTGAGCTGATAGTTTTTACCTGCAGGAACAGCAGAGAATGTCTTTGTGAATACGCTGCCGTCAGCTGTCATAACATTTTCAGGAGCTGCAGCAGGTGTACCAACCCATTCATAGCCTGTAAGATTTGTTGTACCGGCAACTACATATGTAGTATCGGCAGCAGGAGCTGTTGTAGGCTCTTCTGTTGTAGGCTCTACTGTTGTAGGCTGCTCTACTGTTGTAGGCTCTACTGTTGTAGGCTCTTCTGAACCGTCGGGAACTGTTACAGTTTTAGCAACTGCGACATACTTATCAACTGCATCCTGATCTAATACAGATTTGTCTAAGAGTACTACCTCATCACTAGGGATTTCCAACTCTGATACAGGGTCTTGATTTGAAATAGTAAGATACTCTACATCAAGGTCAACAGTAGTTGCTACAGCCTCGGGATTGATGACATCGAATTCAACAGAAGAAAATACTATTTCTTTTTCTGATGAAAAATAGAGACTTGTGTCACTTCCTATACCCATAAGTAAACCAGGAGCTACATTTTTGTTGAATTCGAAATTTGGATATTCGAATGAAGTACTCTTTCTTGTATTAGCTGAAACCTTGAGAACAGAAGGATCATAGTTCATTTTATACTGGAAGTTCAACATACCATCTCTGTCCTTGGTCTGGAACATGTATGTAACCCTTACAGTCTTCTGATCTGCGCTGAGAGTAACCTGCTTCTCAGAAAAGAGGTTTGAAGTAGCTGTAACTGTGAGACCCTTTTTTGCAGGAGCTGCAGTTGTAGGCTCTGCTACTGTTGTAGGCTCTGCTACTGTTGTGGGCTCTGCTACTGTTGTAGGCTCTGCTACTGTTGTAGGCTCTGCACCAGTAACGATGTCAACCTTACCCTTTGCACCCTGCTTTGTAGCATAGTCAAAGTTTGAAAGGTCAAGTGTAAGAACGATGTCATAACCGTCTTCGTAACCAGCTGCATCTGTATCAATGATCATGTTCTGACCGTTGTATGTAAGGTCAAACCACTCATTGAGAGGAGCTGTGCCCTGCTCAGGAAGGCCCCAGTTATCTGCCCATGAACCGTTGGCAGCAAACTTGAACTGATAGTTCTCATAAGCGTCAAGGCTCTCAAACTTAATCTGGTAAACCTTTGAACCCTCAGATGTCTCTGTCATGTGGTTAGCTTCAGCATCTACCTTCCAGTCCTTACCGTTGAGCCATGCATCTTCACCGTTACCAACGACTGTAATGTGGTCAACAACAAGTTCTGTCGGAATTACAACACCTTCACCTGTTGCAGTGATTTCATTTGTTGTAGGGTTGTAAGTTACTGTTACATCACATTCCTTTGTTACATTGAATGTGAAGTTGTCTTCGCCGGTATCGCCTACACCAATCCACTCTTTATCGTTTTTAACGACCTTGAACTGGTAGCCGTTGCCGACTGCTACGTTGGTAAATACTTTTTCGTAGTTACCGTCGCCGTTTTCTGTCATTACATTATCTCCGCAAGTTGCTTCAGTCTCAGCCCACTTGTAACCTGTGAGTTCTTCAGAACCGGATACGAAATATGAATCGCCGGCAGCAGAAACGCTCACTACAGTTGCAACGAGTGATGTCACAACAAGCATCATAGACAGTAAAAGGCTAAGTGCTTTTTTGAACATTTTCTTTTCCTCCTTATGTGATAATGCTTCTATAAGCAGTTTAATTATACAACAATCAACCACCAAAAGTCAATGCTAAAAACTCTTGCTGACTGATTATTTGACAAAATATTGTTTTTTTGTAGGAATGCACAAATAAAATATCATTTATTTGTTATT
>ERZ809426.1719-NODE-1719-length-11642-cov-5.625874_pt1 | contig 11642 bp, 8 predicted proteins | sample MGYA00520791_ERZ809426 | MGnify/ENA primary metagenome ERZ809426 (study PRJEB31576, sample SAMEA3212668) | Homo sapiens | biome: human-gut; feature: human gut; material: fecal | place: Sweden | collected 2012 ... | reverse complement strand
GTGTCTATCAGCTGAAATATATGGATAGCGTACCGGATCATGCGGTGTGCAGTGAGGCAGTAAAGCTTGCGGTTCGAAAAGGATTTTCAGGTCTGCGGGGATATGTGAATGGGGTTCTGAGAAATGTTGTCCGCAAGATGGACGAGATCGAGTATCCAAAAGAAGATGTACAAAGATTGTCTGTGAAATATTCTGTCCCGGAATGGATTCTTTCTTTATGGAAGAAAGAATATGGGGAAGAGATCACAGAAAAGATGGCAGCAGATTTTCAGAAAGAGAAGCCGATTACGATCCGATGTTGTATGAACCGGGTTACACCGGAAATATTGAAAGAAAAACTGGAAGCAGAAGGAGCGAAAGTAGAAGCACATCCGTATCTTCCTTATGCGTTTTATCTTTCAGATTATGATTATCTGGAAGGTCTGGAAAGTTTTCAGGAAGGACTCTTTGCAGTACAGGATATCAGTTCTATGTTTGTCGGAGAACTGGCAGATCCAAAAGCCGGCGATCATGTAATTGATGTCTGTGCAGCACCGGGAGGAAAATCACTTCATGTGGCAGAGAAGCTTCAGCTGGCAGATGAAGTGGCGGCGAGAGAGAATGGAACAGAAGAAAAGACAGGACGGGTTGAAGCAAGAGATCTGACCGAATATAAGACAGATCTGATTTGGCAGAATATCGACCGTTCCGGACTTGGAAATATTTGTGCTGTATGCAAGGACGCTTCTGTATTTGATGAGTATGATAAGGAAACAGCGGATCTTGTGATTGCAGACCTTCCATGTTCAGGTCTTGGCGTTCTTGGCAAAAAACCAGATCTGAAATATCGCGTACAACCGGAAGATCTTGAAGAACTTGCAGATTTGCAGAGAAAGATTCTGACTTGCGCACAGGCAATCGTCAAGGATGGCGGCACATTGCTGTACAGCACATGTACCGTAAATCCAGGAGAAAACATGGACAATGTGCACTGGTTCTTGAAAGAATACCCACAATTTGAACTGGACGATATCACAGAAAATCTTTGCAAGGAGTTACGAAGTGATGTGATCGAGAAGGGATGTATCCAATTCTTCCCGGGAGTTCACGATTGTGACGGATTCTTTATTGCAAGATTAAAGAAAAAAGCATGATTTTCAGGAAATGTGAAAAAATAGAAAAAACAGGCAAATAATGTGAATAACTCACAGAAAAAACGAAATACAGGAGGAAAACTTTAAGATGAAGAAGGATATCCGTGCTTATGGATATGAAGAATTACAGAAAGAGATGGCGACGATCGGAGAAAAAGCATTTCGTGCAAAACAGATTTATGAATGGCTGCATGTGAAGCTGGTAGATCATTTTGATGAGATGACGAATCTTTCAAAGGCTTTGAGGGAAAAACTGGAAGAGAATTATGAGATTCTCCCGGTTGTTATGCTGGAGAGACAGATTTCCCAGATTGACGGTACGAACAAGTTCCTGTTCCGTCTCTATGATGGAAATGTAGTCGAAAGTGTTCTTATGAAATATAAGCATGGAAATTCTGTCTGTATTTCCTCTCAGGTCGGTTGCAGGATGGGATGTGCATTCTGTGCATCAACGATCGGAGGTCTGGTGAGAAATCTTTCTCCGTCTGAGATGCTTGGACAGATCTATCAGATTCAGAAGATAAGTGGTGAGAGGGTTTCGAATGTGGTGATCATGGGAACCGGAGAACCGATGGATAATTACGATAATTTCCTGAAGTTTATTCATTTACTTACAGATGAGCATGGACTGAATATCAGTCAGAGAAATGTCACCGTATCAACCTGTGGAATAGTTCCAAGGATGAAAGAACTGGCGAAAGAGCATTTACAGATTACACTTGCACTTTCGCTTCACGGTTCAAATCAGGAAAAACGAAGAAAATTGATGCCGGTTGCAAATAAATATGATATCACAGAAGTACTCGCAGCCTGTGACGAATATTTCAAAGAAACCGGCCGGAGAGTGAGCTTTGAGTACAGTCTTGTACATGGTGTGAATGATACGGATGAAGATGCACAGGAACTGATTCATTTATTAAAGCATAAGAACTGTCATATCAATCTGATACCGGTCAACCCGGTAAAAGAGCGTGATTTTGTTCGTCCAAGCCGGAAAAGTGCTTTGAATTTCAAAAATAAACTTGAAAAAAGCGGAATAAATGTTACTATAAGAAGGGAAATGGGCTCTGATATTGACGGAGCCTGCGGTCAGCTCAGGCGCCGCTACGTAGAAACTGAAGGAGAATAGAAGGTATGAAGACATTTTCAATTACAGATGTTGGAATGGTGCGACAGGTAAATCAGGACTACGTCTTTACGACGGGAAAACCACTGGGTATTCTCCAGAACCTGTTCGTGGTAGCGGATGGTATGGGTGGCCATCAGGCAGGAGATTATGCTTCCAAGTGTACGGTGGAAGTGATGATCAAAGAGATTGCGAAGAGCGAGGGAGAGGATATCGAACGTGTTCTTGTGAAAGCAATCAAGTCTGCCAATCGTGAGATTATCAAAGAAGCATCCAGTGACGAACATCTGAAGGGGATGGGAACAACGGTTGTTGCCGCTACTGTGAAAGAACAGATGCTGTATTTTGCCAATGTGGGAGACAGCCGTCTGTATCTGATCAATCAGGGAATCCAACAGCTAAGTAAGGATCATTCTCTTGTAGAAGAGATGGTTCGTCTCGGTGGAATTAAGCCGGAAGAAGCGAAGCATCATCCGGATAAGAATATTATCACAAGAGCGATCGGTGCAAAAGCTGATGTGGATGTGGACTTTTATGAACACCGTCTGAAACGGGGAGACATCATTCTGATGTGTACAGACGGATTAAGTAATATGGTGGAAGATGAAGAACTTTTCCATATTGTTCAGGGAAGCCGGGATATCGTCGAGGCAGGTGAGATGCTGGTGGAAGCAGCAAAAGAGAATGGAGGAACAGATAACATCGGAGTGGTATTGTTTGAGCCATTTGCAGATGAGGTGAGTGTATGATTAAAGAAGGAGTATTTTTAGGGAAACGATATGAGATACTTGGTCGTATCGGTTCTGGCGGAATGGCAGATGTCTATAAAGGCAAGGACCATAAGCTGAATCGTTTTGTTGCGATCAAGGTGTTGAAGAGCACATATCGTTCGGATGAGACGTTTATTAAGAAGTTTTTAAGCGAAGCTCAGGCAGCAGCAGGATTGATGCATCCAAACGTAGTCAATGTCTATGATGTAGGACAGGATCGTGGTCTTTATTATATGGTCATGGAGCTTGTAGAAGGAATTACGCTGAAGGATTACATTCAGAAGAAAGGAAAGCTTTCAGCAAAAGAGACGATCAGTATTTCTATTCAGATGGTGACAGGCATTCAGGCAGCGCATAACTGCCATATCATTCACCGGGATATTAAGCCGCAGAATATTATTATTTCCAAAGATGGAAAGGTTAAGGTTACTGATTTCGGAATCGCGCGGGCTACGACATCAACGGCAACGCAGGCAGTAACAACAACGGTGATGGGATCTGTACATTACACATCTCCGGAACAGGCCAGAGGCGGTATTGTAGATGAGAAGAGTGATATCTATTCAGCAGGTATCACGATGTATGAGATGATCACCGGGCATGTTCCATTTGACGGAGATTCGACAGTGACGGTTGCTTTGAAACATTTGAATGAAGTGATCAAGTCTCCAGCAGAAGAAGTACCGGATATTCCGTACAGTCTGGAGTGCATTATTATGAAATGTACACAGAAACTGCCGAATAAACGATATATGAGCTGTGAGGAACTGCTTCAGGATCTGAAGCACTCACTGGTAGATCCAGATGGAGATTTTGTAGTTCTTGATGGTGTGACAAAACGTATGCCGGCAGCATCCCAGGATACAGGACGGACCACGGTTGTTATGTCACAGGATGAACTGAATCGTATGAAGAATCGTCAGAATTATGATGATGATTATGACGACGATTACGAGGATGACTATGACGATGATTATGACGATTACGACGACCGCCGCAGAAGCCGTTATGATGATGATAATGACTATGACGACCGCCGCAGAAGCCGTTATGATGATGACGATGATTATGATGATCGCCGCAGAAGCCGCTATGATGATGATTATGATGATGATTACGACGATCGCCGCAAAGACCGTTATGATGATCGCCGTAAGAAGAATGAAGTGAATAAAGACACGAAGAAGATCATGAAGATTCTTATGGTTGTTGCCGGTGTTGTGATCGCACTTTTGATCATGTTCCTTGTAGGAAATGCAGTGGGCGTATTTAAAGGTGGAAAAGGAACGACTACACAGCAAACGGATTCAGAGATGGTAAAAGTACCGGATGTGACAGGCAAGACATATGAGGAAGCACAGAAAGAACTGAACAAATATGATCTCGGAATCCATAAGTCAACTGCGCCTTCCGATACTGTTGCAAAAGGAAAAATCATCAGCCAGGATCCTGCTGATGGAAAGAAAGTAAAGAAGCATACAACAGTCAATGTCGTGATCAGCAGTGGAGAAGAAGCTAAGATGACAACGATTCCAAGAGTTGTTGGAATGTCGGAAGCTGATGCAGAAAAAGCACTTCAGGCGAAGAACCTTGTTGTGAAGAAAGGTGATCCTGTTTACAGTGATGATGTGGAGCAGGGAGAAGTTGTTTCTGTCAGTCCGAGTGAAGGTGCAGAAGTAAAAGAAGGAACAACGGTTACTCTTGTAATAAGCAAGGGAAATCAGCCGGCAACAGTTCCTAAACTTACAGGAAAGTCCCAGTCGGATGCTGAAGCAGCACTTTCACAGGCAGGCTTGTCCGGAAATGCAACTGAAGATTACAGTGATACTGTAGAAGAAGGATATATTATCTCACAGGATACAGATGCCGGAAAAGAAGTATCCAAGGGCACAACGATTGGATATGTGGTGAGCAAAGGACCAAAGATGACGGTGGTTACTGTGCCGGATCTGTCCTATAAAGATAAAAACACAGCCGAGAAACTGCTGAAACAGGCAGGACTTACACCGGAGTATATTGGTGAAGATTATAGTGATGAATATCCAAAAGGACAGGTATTCTATCAGTCTGTCAGCAGCGGTACACAGGTGGAAAAAGGAACAACTGTCCAGTATATGGTCAGCAAAGGATCTCAACCATCAGCCCCGGATAGTGGAAATTCCGGAAATGATTCCGGAACAGAAGAGAACGCGAATCAATGATAACAGAGAGCAAGTATATGCAGGGAAAGATAATAAAAGGGATTGCCGGATTCTACTACGTGAATGTAGTAGAATCCGGAATTTTTGAATGTAAAGCAAAGGGTGCTTTTCGAAAAGACGGGATTAAGCCGTTAGTCGGTGATGATGCTGTGATCGAGGTACTTGATGAAAAAGAAATGACAGGAAATATCACAGAGATCCTGCCGCGTAAGAATGAGTTGATTCGTCCGGCAGTAGCCAATATTGATCAGGCACTGGTTGTGTTTGCAGTGACAAAACCGAAACCACATTATAATCTGTTAGATCGTTTTCTTGTCATGATGGAACGAAAAGAGATACCTGTCGTATTATGTTTTAATAAGACGGATATTGCCAGTCATCCTGAAATTGCAGAATTGAAAGAAGTTTATACCGGATGCGGATATCCGGTAATCTTCACAAGTGCGAAGGAAGAAGAAAATATCAGTGAGTTAAAATCACTTTTAAAAGGAAAGACAACTTCGATTGCAGGTCCTTCCGGTGTTGGAAAATCATCCCTGATCAATCTTCTGCAGTCTGAAGTGAAGATGGAGACAGGAAGTATCAGTAAGAAGATTGACCGTGGGAAACATACAACAAGACATTCCGAACTGATCGTGATTGGAGAAGATTCTTATATTATGGATACTCCGGGATTCAGTTCTCTTTACGTCAATGATTTCGAAAAAGAAGATTTAAAATATTATTTTCCGGAATTCACACCGTTTGAAGGACAGTGCAAGTTCAATGGCTGTGACCATATTCATGAACCCGGATGCGCTGTAAAAGAGGCAGTTGAAGAAGGGAAGATCCATAAGATCAGATATGAAGATTATACGGAGATGTACCGTGAACTAAAGGAAAGAAAGAGGTATTAAGTTTATGAAAAATATTTTGGCACCATCTATTCTCTCAGCAGATTTCAAGATTTTAGGAGAACAGTTGAAATTAACAGAAGAAGCAGGCGCAGAGTATATTCATTTTGATGTGATGGACGGAATGTTCGTTCCAAGCATTTCTTTTGGAATGCCTGTTCTCGCATCAATCAAGGGAGCAACAACACAGACACTGGATGTTCATCTCATGGTGACAGAACCGATCCGTTATGTGGAAGAATTCGTGAAAGCAGGAGCAGATATCGTTACAGTTCATTATGAAGCATGTGAAGATCTGCAGGCAACAATTGATAAAATCCATGCAGCAGGAGCGAAAGTGGGAATTTCTATTAAACCAAAGACACCGGTTGATGTACTGCTTCCATATCTGGATCAGGCAGAGATGTTTCTGATCATGTCTGTAGAACCGGGATTCGGCGGACAGGCATTTATTCCGGAATCACTGGAGCGTATCAGTGAATTGAGAAACCTTCTGAATGAGAAAGGACTTACAACTGATATTGAAGTAGATGGTGGAATCTATCATAAAAATGTGGCAGAAGTACTTGCAGCCGGAGCGAATGTAATGGTCTCAGGTTCAGGCGTTTTTAAAGGTGATATCAAAGATAATACAGCAAAGTTTATGGAGATTTTAAACGGCAATGTGTAAGAGAACAGTTATTGTGAGCGGGGGAATGCTGGAAGAAGATTTTGTCCTTCCGATTCTTGAGGCAGAAGAGACGGAATTTATTATCGGAGTAGATAAAGGACTCGCATTTCTTTATGAACATAAGATCAAGCCGGATTACATTGTGGGAGATTTTGACAGTGTACCGGAAGAAGTAATCGATTATTATAGAAAAGAAGCAAGTGTACCGATCCGGGAGTTCAATCCGGTAAAGGATGCGTCTGATACGGAGATTGCACTTCGTATGTGTCTTGGACTCAGAAGAAAAGAAATCTGGATTCTTGGAGGAACAGGAAATCGTTTGGATCATTTCTGGGCTAATGTTCAGTGCCTGAATATTGCACTTGAAGCAGGATCTCAGGCGATGATCTTAGACAGTCATAATAGAATTCGTCTGCTTGATCATGGAATCGCAATTCGCAGAGAAGAAGCTTTCGGAAAGTATTTTTCAGTATTTCCGATGCAACTTCCGGTTGAGGATTTCTGTATCAGCGGTGCAAAATATCCATTGCAGAATCATTTGCTCTCATCAGGAGACAGCTTGTGTGTGAGTAATGAGTTTGCAGAAGGTGAAGATGAAGTGAAGATCTCTTTCGTGTTTGGAAAAGTGATTTTGATGGAGACGAGAGATTGAAATTCAAGCCCCATTATAGTATAATATTAGATGCTATTTTGGGGCTTCTTTTTGTGAAAGAGTCACATAACAGAAAATAAGAGAAATAGACCTTGTGGATTTAGCTTTAGAAATCAAGGTTTTAAGGAGGAAATAGAGAAAATGAAACTTGGTATTGTGGGATTACCGAACGTAGGAAAAAGTACACTGTTCAATTCACTGACAAAGGCCGGTGCAGAATCTGCAAACTATCCATTCTGTACAATTGACCCAAATGTCGGTGTCGTAACAGTTCCGGATAAGAGACTGGATGTGCTTGGAGAGATGTATCATACAAAGAAGATCATTCCGGCAGCAATCGAGTTTGTTGATATTGCAGGACTTGTGAAGGGAGCATCAAAAGGAGAAGGACTTGGAAACCAGTTTCTTGCCAACATCCGTGAGGTTGATGCAATCGTTCATGTAGTAAGATGCTTTGAGAATACTAATATCGTTCATGTAGACGGAAGCATTGATCCGCTGCGTGACATTGAGACAATCAACCTTGAGCTGATCTTCTCAGATCTTGAGGTTCTTGAAAGAAGAATCTCCAAGACAGTGAAGCTTTCAAGAAACGATAAGATGGCGGCGAAAGAGCTGGATCTTCAGAACCGTCTGAAAGCGCATCTGGAAGAGAATAAGATGGCGAAGAGCTTTGTGACAGAGGATGAGGATGAGCAGGCATGGCTTGCAGAGTATAATCTTCTGACAGCAAAACCGGTAATCTTTGCAGCAAATGTATCTGAGGATGATCTTGCGGATGATGGTGTAAACAACGCAGGGGTTCAGGCAGTCCGTGAGTATGCAAAAGCGGAAGACTGCGAAGTGTTCGTAGTATGTGCAGAAATTGAAGAAGAAATTTCTCAGTTAGATGACGATGAAAAATCAATGTTCCTTGAAGATCTTGGATTGGAAGAATCCGGACTTGAGAAGCTGATCAAGGCAAGCTATCATCTTCTTGGACTGATCAGTTATTTGACAGCAGGTGAGCCGGAAGTTCGTGCATGGACAATCAAGAAAGGAACTAAGGCACCACAGGCAGCTGGTAAGATCCATACAGACTTTGAACGTGGATTTATCCGTGCGGAAGTAGTAAGTTATGATGATCTGATGGCATGTGGAACTCATGCGGCAGCGAAAGAAAAAGGATTAGTTCGTCTGGAAGGAAAAGACTATGTCGTTCAGGACGGAGATATCATGCTGTTCAGATTTAACGTTTAACAGATATAGGGAATATGCTTAAAAACCGGTTAGATTCATTGTTTTCTAATTGGAAAAGCAGTAAAAACAGGAATCAGGGACAACTAGATTTGTTCCTGATTTCTGTGGATATGAAAGGAAATAACATAATATGCATTACAATATCAGCTTTCCGAATTTAGGGATTTATCTGGATCATGTAGGAAAAAGCATCAGCATCTTTGGTTTTTCCATTGCTTACTACGGCATGATCATCGGTGCAGCAATTTTGATTGGATTTCTGATTGCCACAGCGGAGGCAAAAAGAACAGGACAAAATCCGGAAGACTATCTGGATATGGGAATTGTCGGAGTGATCGCAGGAATTGCGGGTGCAAGAATCTATTACGTGATTTTCTCCTGGGATTTATATAAAGATAATCTTTTGTCTATCTTTAATCTCAGAGAAGGTGGTCTGGCAATTTATGGCGGCGTGATCGGAGCAGTGATCGCAGTTTTTGTGATGGCTGCTGTTAAGAAAAAATCTCCATTTCAGATTTTGGATACAATTGCACTGGCGCTTCTGAATGGTCAGATGCTTGGACGTTGGGGGAATTTCTTTAACAGGGAAGCATTTGGAGAATACACGGATTGTCTGTTTGCAATGAGGCTTCCGGTTGATGCAGTAAGGCCGGGAGATATTACAGAACTTATGCGCGAGAATATGCAGAGAATTGACGGAGTCAGTTATATTCAGGTACACCCGACATTTTTGTATGAATCATTATGGTGTGCCGGACTTCTTATTATATTGTTTCTGTATAGGAAACATAAGAAATATGAAGGTGAGCTCTTTCTTATGTACCTGTTTGGTTATGGGGCAGGACGCGTGTGGATCGAGCGGCTTAGAACAGATCAGCTTGTTCTTCCGGGAATCGGATTTCCGGTGTCAGAACTTCTGGCAGGTTGCCTGGTGATTGTGACAGGAATTGTGCTGATCTATTGCAGAAGGCATTGCAGAAAAAGAAATGAGAAGAAAAAAGTGGATCAGTATGAGCCGGTGCCAACAAAGATCAAAGGGAAAAAACCACCGAAGTGGGATGACCGGTTGTTTAAAAACAGATAGAATGATAAGAAAAAAGTATAGTGATTCATAAGCCGGAAGAGTTAATGTTCAACAGAAAGTACTCTTCTGGCTTTTCCTATTTCTGCCTGTTTTAGTTAATAATCCCCAATAACAGCACTGATAACTATTCTCAAAACACTGCGCTGTACACGAAAATATACAAAAGAGGATATTTATAACTCTAGACTTTTGTGACTTTTGGAGATATAATGAAACTACATGTGAATTAATTATACTTAACTCAGTGTAAAACCTATGTAACACCTAAGGAGGAATAAAAATGGCAAGAAAAATGAAGACCATGGACGGTAATCAGGCAGCAGCTCACGTTTCTTATGCATATACAGAAGTAGCAGCTATTTACCCGATTACGCCTTCATCCGTTATGCCGGAGCATATCGATGAGTGGGCTACTGAAGGAAGGGAGAACATTTTCGGACAGACTGTACAGGTTACAGAGATGCAGTCCGAGGCCGGAGCAGCAGGTGCTGTTCACGGATCATTAGCAGCAGGTGCTCTTACAACAACATTTACTGCTTCTCAGGGACTCCTTCTTATGATTCCTAACTTATATAAGGTTGCTGGTGAGCAGCTTCCGGGAGTATTCAACGTATCTGCCCGTGCACTTGCAAGCCACGCACTGTCAATTTTTGGAGATCATTCTGACGTTTATGCATGTCGTCAGACAGGAGCAGCTATGCTCTGTGAATCCAGCGTACAGGAAGTAATGGACCTTACTCCGGTTGCTCATTGTGCAGCACTTGAAGGAAAGATTCCATTCATCAACTTCTTTGATGGATTTAGAACATCACACGAGATTCAGAAAATCGAGACATGGGATTATGAAGATCTGAAAGACATGGTAAGCATGGAAGCAATCGACGAGTTCCGCGCACATGCACTTAACCCGAACCACCCATGCCAGAGAGGTTCAGCTCAGAACCCGGATATCTTCTTCCAGGCTAGAGAGGCTTGTAACCCATTCTATGATGCACTTCCGGGAATCGTTCAGAAGTACATGGATAAGGTTAATGAGAAGATCGGAACAGACTACAAACTGTTCAACTACTATGGAGCAGCAGATGCAGAGCACGTGATCGTAGCTATGGGATCTGTTTGTGACACAATCGAGGAGACAATCGATTACCTGACAGCTGCAGGAGAGAAAGTCGGAGTTGTTAAAGTTCGTCTTTACAGACCATTCAGCGCAGAAACTCTGATCGACGCTATCCCGGATACAGTTAAGAAGATTTCTGTTCTTGACAGAACAAAAGAGCCAGGAGCACTTGGCGAGCCACTGTACCTGGATGTTGTTGCAGCACTTAAAGGATCTAAGTTCGATGCGGTTCCGGTTTACACAGGACGTTATGGACTTGGTTCTAAAGATACAACACCTGCTCAGATCGTTGCTGTATACCACAACGATGAGAAAGCTAAATTCACAATCGGTATTGAAGATGATGTTACACATCTTTCACTTGATGCTGGTAAGCCACTTGTTACAACACCAGAAGGAACAATCAACTGTAAGTTCTGGGGACTTGGAGCAGATGGTACTGTTGGAGCAAACAAGAACTCCATCAAGATCATTGGTGATAACACAGACATGTATGCACAGGCTTACTTTGATTATGACTCCAAGAAGTCCGGTGGTGTTACAATGTCCCACTTACGTTTCGGTAAGAAACCGATCAAATCCACATACCTGATCCACAAAGCAAACTTCGTAGCATGTCATAATCCATCCTACGTAAACAAATACAACATGGTTCAGGAACTTGTTGACGGTGGTACATTCCTCCTTAACTGTGCATGGGATATGGAAGGTCTTGAGAAACATTTACCAGGACAGGTAAAAGCTTTCATCGCTAACC
>ERZ809426.1712-NODE-1712-length-11678-cov-23.028822_pt1 | contig 11678 bp, 9 predicted proteins | sample MGYA00520791_ERZ809426 | MGnify/ENA primary metagenome ERZ809426 (study PRJEB31576, sample SAMEA3212668) | Homo sapiens | biome: human-gut; feature: human gut; material: fecal | place: Sweden | collected 2012 ... | reverse complement strand
AATAATTCATTCTACTATTCAATCTTTATTAAGATTTTTACTGCTTTGAATGCTATATTCCCAATATTTATCACATAGTTGCAGGTAACTTGTCTCGGCACTCTTACCTCCCAAGGAGATAGCATACATCTTTGTTTGTTTTGCTTTTGCATGTTCTATGCTTCGAGCTAACATATAATCAACGGGACGCATCTCAAAGTCGGATACGGTGATGATATCTGTTTCCATATATTGGTAATCGGAGGCAAAGATACGAGATTTCTTTGAGATAGGTTTATTGGGTACAGAGGGATTTACCTCCATAATTAGGCAATTTCCTCCGTACAAGTAGGACTTTTCAGTTTCATAAGGAAAATTCATTCTATACTTTTGTCATATCGAAAGATAAATGATATAAATAAGGACCATAAAAATAAAGGATTATGAAAACGAACGCATTCAAATACTTAGGTATAGCTTTAATGGCATTGATGATGATTAGCCTTACTTCTTGCGAAGTAGAAATTGATAGCTTTTATGATGATGATAATATCGGTGGCGGGTATTATTCCCGTTCGTCGGAATTGTGCAGTCGCACATGGATCAGTTATTACCGTGACGCAGACGGGAACCGTTGTTGTCAAGAACTGGATTTTTATTTAGACCGTACAGGGGTTGATTACATACGAGTGGAATACCGTAACGGAGATGTGGAAGTTTTTGAATATAATTTCCGGTGGAACTGGGAAAACTATGCACAAACATCTATCAGGATGTCCTACGGTCCGGGTGATGTTTCCTATCTGGATGATGTGTACCTTGGTGGAAACAGATTAAGCGGTTATCTGGACGGAAGGGATAACTTTGTGGAATATCAGGGAAGCAGGTAAAAAAAACAATAGGTATCGGAGATAACAAGATGCAGGTAGAAAGACGAGGACAAAGAAGGATAAGATAAAAATGTGTCAGGGGTTAATGACAGAATGATAGGTAGGAGAGGTAAAAGGTTGCCAATAGGATTTCAGGAATAAGGGTTAGAGTATAAATAGGGCGCGAAATGAAAGCATAAAAGTTTTGAACGGGACTAAATAGTTTTTATCTTTGCGCCCTATTAGTTTTATATATACATGGAGTGGTTATCTAGTCTATTTCTCGAACATTCTGCCTTACAGGCTGTTGTGGTACTTTCACTGATTTCTGCGATAGGTCTGGGCTTGGGAAGAGTGCATTTCTGGGGTATATCCCTGGGAGTCACTTTTGTTTTTTTTGCCGGTATACTTGCCGGGCATTTCGGGCTTTCGGTTGACCCGCAGATGTTGAATTACGCAGAAAGTTTCGGTCTGGTTATCTTTGTTTATTCTCTCGGTCTACAAGTGGGGCCCGGTTTTTTCAGTTCTTTCCGGAAAGGAGGAGTGACGTTGAATATGTTGGCGTTGGGAGTTGTTCTTCTGGGTACTTTATTAACGGTGGTAGCCAGTTATGCTACAGGTATATCACTTCCCGATATGGTTGGTATTCTTTGCGGAGCAACGACAAACACTCCGGCGTTGGGAGCGGCGCAGCAGACATTGAAACAAATGGGCATGGATAGTAGTACGCCTGCTCTGGGATGTGCCGTGGCCTATCCAATGGGAGTAGTCGGTGTGATTCTTGCCGTTTTGTTAATTCGTAAAGTATTGGTTCGCAAGGAAGACTTGGAAATAAAGGAGAAGGATGATGCGAACAAAACCTATATTGCAGCGTTTCAAGTACATAATCCTGCTATTTTCAATAAAAGCATAAAGGATATAGCTCATTTGAGTTATCCTAAGTTTGTTATTTCCCGTTTGTGGCGTGACGGACATGTCAGTATTCCGACTTCTGATAAAGTGTTGAAGGAAGGTGATCGCTTGCTGGTGATTACGGCTGAAAAAGATGCGCTGGCTCTGACTGTGCTTTTCGGCGAACAGGAAAATACGGATTGGAACAAAGAGGACATTGACTGGAATGCGATTGACAGTGAACTGGTCTCCCAGCGCATTGTTGTCACTCGCCCTGAACTGAACGGGAAGAAATTGGGAGCGCTCCGGTTGAGAAATCATTATGGAATCAATATCAGCCGTGTCTATCGTTCGGGTGTACAACTGCTCGCCACTCCGGGATTGATACTTCAGTTGGGTGACCGACTGACGGTAGTAGGGGAAAAGGCAGCCATTCAAAACGTGGAAAAAGTGCTAGGTAATGCTGTCAAGAGTTTGAAAGAACCTAATTTAGTTGTTATATTTATTGGTATCGTGTTGGGATTGGCGTTAGGTGCTATTCCTTTTTCTATTCCGGGTATCAGTACTCCTGTAAAACTAGGCTTGGCAGGTGGTCCTATTATTGTCGGTATCCTTTTAGGTACGTTTGGACCACGGATACACATGATTACCTACACTACTCGTAGTGCCAATTTGATGTTACGTGCCTTGGGACTCTCAATGTATCTAGCCTGTCTGGGACTAGATGCTGGGGCACATTTCTTCGATACGGTATTCCGTTCGGAAGGGCTACTGTGGATCGGTTTAGGAGCCGGACTGACAATCATCCCAACTGTTTTAGTGGGCTTTGTAGCCTTCAAGATGATGAAGATCGATTTTGGCACAGTGTCCGGTATGCTATGCGGAAGTATGGCGAATCCTATGGCATTAAATTATGCAAATGATACAATTCCCGGTGATAACCCGTCTGTAGCCTATGCGACAGTATATCCATTGTGTATGTTTCTACGGGTGATTATTGCACAAGTACTGTTGATGTTCTTATTAGGTTGAAAATAAATTTTATATGAAAATTGTAAACGAGTAAATAAAAAATATATTTGTCACGAATAACTGAATGGAATGATTCCGAACAACGAACATAGGAAGCAAAGTAATTGTTAATTAGTAAATTGTAATAAAATAGAATGACTGCTCAAAGTAATATAACTCCTGAAAGTATTGTGGGCGATCTCCGCTACCTTCAATTGCTTTCCCGTAGTTTTCCTACTATTGCCGATGCTAGTACGGAAATTATCAATCTGGAGGCTATCTTGAATCTGCCTAAGGGGACAGAACATTTCCTGACAGATATACACGGTGAATATGAAGCATTCCAACATGTACTGAAAAATGCTTCAGGTGCGGTAAAGCGTAAAGTGAATGAAATATTCGGCAATACTCTCCGTGAAGCGGAAAAGAAAGAACTCTGTACGCTGATTTACTATCCCGAAGAAAAACTTCAACTGGTGAAAGCTCGTGAGAAGGACTTGGACGATTGGTATCTGATTACTCTGAACCAACTGGTGAAGGTCTGTCAGAATGTGTCTTCCAAGTATACGCGTTCTAAAGTGCGTAAATCGTTACCTGCCGAGTTCTCCTATATTATTCAGGAATTATTGCATGAATCGTCTATCGAACCGAATAAACATGCTTATATCAATGTAATTATCAGTACGATTATTACAACAAAGCGGGCAGATGACTTCATCATTGCTATGTGTAACCTGATTCAACGGCTGACTATTGACTCCCTGCATATTGTCGGTGACATCTACGACCGTGGTCCTGGTGCGCATATCATCATGGATACTTTATGTAATTATCATAATTTTGATATTCAATGGGGAAACCATGATATTCTTTGGATGGGTGCTGCTTCGGGCAATGACAGTTGCATCGCTAATGTGATCCGTATGTCTATGCGTTACGGTAATTTGGGCACATTGGAAGATGGTTATGGTATTAATCTGCTGCCATTGGCTACCTTTGCTATGGATACTTATGCTGATGATCCCTGTACTATCTTCATGCCGAAGATGAATTTTGCCGATGCTCACTATAATGAGAAAACCCTGCGTTTGATTACCCAGATGCATAAAGCGATTACTATCATCCAGTTTAAGTTGGAGGCTGAAATCATCGACCGTCGTCCTGAATTCGGCATGGAGAACCGGAAACTTTTAGAGAAGATAGACTTCGACCGTGGTGTCTTTGTGTACGAGGGAAAAGAATATGTCCTGCGTGATACCAACTTTCCGACAGTAGACCCAGCCAATCCTTATCGGCTGACAGAAGAGGAACGTGAACTGGTAGAAAAGATTCATTATTCATTTATGAATAGTGAGAAGTTGAAGAAACATATGCGCTGTCTGTTTACGTATGGCGGGATGTATTTGGTTTCCAACTCGAATCTTCTTTATCATGCTTCCGTACCTTTAAATGAAGATGGCAGTTTCAAGCGTGTCAAAATCCGGGGAAAGGAATACTGGGGACGTAGGCTACTGGATAAGGCCGACCAGTTGATTCGTACCGCTTACTTTGATGAAGAAGGAGAGGAGGATAAGGAATTTGCTATAGACTATATCTGGTATATGTGGTGCGGTCCTGAAGCTCCTCTGTTTGATAAAGATAAAATGGCTACTTTTGAGCGCTACTTTGTAGAAGATAAAGAACTGCACAAAGAGAAGAAAGGGCATTATTATACATTGCGTAATCGTGAGGATATTTGTGACCGGATTCTGGAAGAATTTGGTGCTTCGGGTCCTCATTCGCATATCATCAATGGTCATGTGCCGGTAAAGACTATTCAGGGCGAACAGCCGATGAAAGCTAACGGCAAACTTTTTGTGATTGACGGTGGATTTTCAAAGGCTTATCAGCCGGAAACAGGGATTGCAGGATATACGCTTGTTTACCATTCTCACGGTATGCAGCTTGTACAGCATGAACCATTCCAGTCGCGGCAGAAAGCAATTGAGGAAGGGCTGGATATTAAGTCTACCAATTTTGTACTGGAATTCAATTCACAACGAATGATGGTGAAAGATACTGATAAAGGAAAAGAGCTGGTAACGCAGATTCTGGATTTAAAAAAGCTACTTGTTGCTTATCGTACCGGATTGATAAAAGAGAAGATATAAAAGAATAGTAAGTAGTGATTAACAATGAACGGTGAATAAGTTGCAACGTAATAAAGCAACTTGTTCACCGTTCACTATTTTGTATACTGTTTGCTATACATACATTCTTTTTTAGAAAAGAACAATGCCTGCTTCAATGATAACACCTTTATCGTAATTGCTTGATTTATTATAGAACCGGGTAAGTCCGTAACCACCCGTTGCAAAAATACCGAATTTTGGAGTAAACTGATATTCCAGATTGGCACGGGCTTGCAGTGCATATAGGCGTTTTGGAATTACTTCATCCTTATTGTCGAATGCTTCAATGTGTTGATAACCAAGATCTCCGCTGATAGATAGTCCTTTATAAACAGGGAAGGAAATACCAGCACGATAGGAGGCGCTGGCTGAGAACTTGTCATTTAAGTCCTGATACATGGAACCGACTCCCAGAATTGTATAGAACAGCTGGTTCTTGAAACGCACACCGATGTTGGCAGCTGTAGAATTGCCACCATACAGCATCATTTGCACTTTCGTATCAGGATTGGCATTGACCAGACCCAGTTGCAATCCTTTCATATCTTCCCTATAATAATTGACCAGACCAATTTGTAAACCACGGGCTTTTGTTGCATAGTTGCATAAAGCGATCTGTAAGCCATTCAGTTTTCGGGCAGTAATATTGGCAATACCTGCAATCTGCAAACCATTCATATCTTCGCCCACCACATTCAGTAGTCCGGAAGTTACCATACCGTTATAACTCTGTCCGGTGATATTGGCTGCGCCGGAGAACTGAAAGCCCGAAGCCATGTTTCCTGTCACATTCATAAAACCGCTCATCATCACTCCCGAAGTATTATCTCCTCCGATGCTGGTAAGACCGGCAATAATTACCCCTTTTGTACCGTCTCCGGTAATATTTACTAATCCGGCAGTAGAAAGTCCTATGGTATTGTCACCGCTGATATTGCTGACACCCGCTATCTGAACACCGCGCATTGTTCCACCTGCCAAGTTAGCCAAACCTGTGATTTGCACTCCATTCATGTCGCCATGCACTACGCTTCCCAATGCATTGATACCGACACCATTCAGGCGGTTCAACGTAGAAAGCAGACCGATATTGACATAGGTCGTCTGCGTACTGTCATGCGGCTGCGTACATATATCTTTCCAAATGGAAATATTGATACCCGCACTCTTATTCTGTGCCGGCAAACAAACGGCAGCCATGAGAATAGCTGCCGTGAGGATTGTTTTTCTTATCTTCATTTTTAATATATTTCTCTTTCTCTTGATTTCTTTTTTCTCGGTTCAGGTGGAAATGCATGGGAGGATAATTATCCTTTCGCTTCCTGATACAGATAACGCTTAATACTCTTTTTCGGCGTCTTTTCAAATTCTTCCGGATAAATCTTCATTTTTGAGATCTGACTATATGCCGGTAACATAGCATTCAACGCCACTCGGTTTTCTTCCATAACCCGTTCAATGTCCTCGTTCTTCAAACCGTGGGCAAAAGCATCATCAAAGTCCGGATAAACAAGTCCGACGAGCTTTTCGTTCTGCTGGACAATAATACTTTCGGCCACATAGGGCAGGTTGTTCAACTTGTCTTCTATTTCTTCCGGATAAATATTCTGTCCGCTGGCACTGAGCAATAAGTTTTTGCTGCGTCCCTTGATTGTAATATTTCCTTCCGCATCTTTCAACGCCAGGTCTCCTGTGTGCAGCCAGCCGTCTTTATCTATAACTTCTTTTGTAGCTTCTTCATTTTTGTAATATCCCAGCATAACATTCGGTCCTTTACAAACTATTTCTCCTACGATATTTTCCGGGTCGGAAGATAGAACCTGTACATCCATACGTGGTACAGCTTTTCCGCAAGAGCCGGGTTTGAACCTTCTCCAATCTTCATAGCAGATAATCGGACCACATTCTGTCATTCCATAACCTACTGTATAAGGAAAATCAATCATTTTCAGGAATTGCTCAACTTCCTGATTGAAAGCTGCACCCCCTACGATAACTGCTTTGAAGTTTCCGCCGAACGCCTTAATCATTTCTTCGCGTACCGTTGCTTTAATCTTATCGTTGATAATAGGTACTTTCAGTAATATTTTCATGGCCGGAGTCTCCAACTTCGGAAGTACACTCTTTTTGATAATCTTTTCGATAATCAGTGGGACGGCAACGATCAAACTGGGTTTTACTTCTTCAAATGCCTGGAAAATGATTTTCGGACTTGGCATACGGGTCAGGAAGTAGATGTGACATCCTACGGAGAACTCATAAAGAAATTCGAAAGCCAGTCCGTACATGTGCGCCATAGGAAGCATGGATACAATCTTGTCTCCGGCTTCCAACTCCAATACTTCAAATGCAAATTTAGTATTCGACCACAAACTACGATAGGGGAGCATTACTCCTTTTGAATAACTGGTCGTTCCGGAAGTATAATTGATAACGGCTAATTCTTCGGGTTCGTCTTTGTGGTATTCGATATGTTCTCTACGGAAATTTTTCGGATATTTTTTGCCGAACATTTCATTCAAATGTTCGCGTGCGTGAGTTAACCGTTCACTACGGGATACCAGCAGGGTGAAGTCATTCATCATCAGGATACCTTCGAGTAGTGGCATTGCCGATTCGTTCAGGTTTTCCCATACCATATCTCCTACAAACAGCAGTTTGGCTTCGGAATGGTTGACGATATTGTGTACATTGTCTGCTTTAAACTCGTGGAGAATAGGAACGATTACTGCTCCGTACGTCAGTGTAGCAAGGAAAGTTACTCCCCAATGGGAGCTGTTTCTTCCGCATACGGCAATCTTATCTCCTTTGCGGATTCCACTTTCCTCAAAAATTATATGGAGTTTTTCGATTTTGCGGGCTACATCTTTATACTGAAGGGTGGCTCCCTTGTAATCTGTCAGGGCATCCAAATCCCAATTGTTCTTGATACTATTCTCAATGTAAGCTATAAAACTTTGTTCCATTGTTTTTGCACATTTGGTATTAAATTGTGCAAATATAGCAATTAAATTAAGAATGGAAAATTAACTATGAAGAATTTTTGGAGAGGGTGGAGAGAAGAGTGAGTCTGTGATATGCTATAAGCTAAAATAATTATACTGATAGCATATCAACAGATTGTTTGATTTTTTATTTCAAGTACCATTCATACATCTTTCGCACACCTTCCTCGATTTCGATTTTGTGATGCCAACCCAGTGCGTGCAGTTTCGAAGGATCGGTTAGCTTACGCATCGTGCCGTCCGGTTTACTGCTGTCGAAAGTCAGTTTGCCTTGATAGCCTACTGTCTCTACGATCCGCTCGGCAAGTTGTCGAATAGTGATTTCCTTACCTGTTCCGATGTTGATATGGCAGTTACGGATATCCTTGCTACCTTCTTTATATGTATCTTTGAAGTCAACGTGTTCCATGACGAATACACTGGCGTCTGCCATTTCTTCACTCCAAAGGAACTCGCGGAGAGGAGTTCCCGTACCCCACAATGTCACTTCCGTTTCACTGATACCATATTTGCTTAGGATAGCCAGAATTTCTTCTTTCGGACTGTCTCCGTTGATACCTTCTACCGGGCGCAGGTTCATATCCTTTCGGACAGCCTCCCAGTTGCCTTCTTTCAGGCAATGGGCCAGATGAATCTTGCGGATCATAGCAGGCAGTACATGGCTGCGTTCCAAATCGAAGTTATCATTCGGACCATATAAGTTGGTCGGCATCACAGCGATGTAGTTTGTTCCATATTGCAGGTTGAAACTTTCACACATCTTCAGACCGGCAATCTTGGCGATGGCATACGGCTCGTTGGTATATTCCAACGGAGAAGTAAGTAATACATCCTCTTTCATCGGCTGCTTGGCGTCACGTGGATAAATACAGGTACTTCCGAGAAAGAGTAGCTTTTTTATGTTGTGGCGGAAACTTTCCCCGATGACATTCTGTTGGATTTGCAGATTTTTGTAGATAAAGTCGGCGCGGTAGATACTGTTTGCCATGATGCCGCCAACGAAGGCAGCAGCAAGGAATACATATTCCGGCTGTTCTTCATCGAAAAACTGGCGGACAGATACACTGTCGAGCAGGTCAAGCTCCTTGTGAGTGCGACCTACCAGATTCGTGTATCCTTTATTCTGCAAATTTTTCCAGATAGCAGAACCCACGAGACCGTGGTGTCCTGCTACATATATTTTTGCATTCTTTTCCATTCTTCCGTTTAATGTTTGTTCGCGATCATGCGTTTCACCTTTTCCATGTCGTGGCGTACCATGATACGTACCAGTTCTTCAAATGAAGTCTTGCACGGATTCCAACCCAGCAATGTTCTTGCTTTGGTCGGGTCGCCTAACAACTGTTCAACTTCCGATGGACGGAAATATTTGGGGTCAACTTCTACCAATGGCTTGCCGGTGTCTACGTCAATTCCCTTTTCATTTATGCCCTCGCCTTCCCAGCGGAGTTCGATGCCTGCTTCCTTGAAAGCTAGCGTAGCAAATTCGCGTACCGTATGCATTTCTCCAGTAGCGATTACGAAATCTTCTGGAACGTCATGCTGCAGAATCAGCCACATACATTCTACGTAATCTTTGGCGTATCCCCAGTCTCGGCGTGCATCCAGATTACCTAGATACAGCTTGTCCTGTTCGCCCTGTGCGATGCGGGCGGCAGCCAGAGATATTTTGCGGGTAACAAAAGTCTCGCCACGGCGTTCGCTCTCGTGGTTGAACAAGATACCGTTTACGGCAAACATACCGTAGCTTTCGCGATAGTTTTTGGTAATCCAGAAACCATATTGTTTGGCTACCCCGTACGGAGAACGGGGATAGAACGGAGTTGTCTCTTTCTGTGGAACTTCCTGCACTTTACCGAACAACTCGGAAGTGGAAGCCTGATAGATACGGGTTTTCTTTTCCAGTCCCAGAATCCGTACCGCTTCGAGCATACGGAGCGTACCGATAGCGTCCGCTTCGGCAGTATATTCCGGAACATCAAATGATACCTTTACGTGGCTTTGGGCAGCCAGGTTGTAAATTTCATCAGGTTGCACTTGTTGAATGATACGGATTAACGAACTGGAATCTGTCATATCCCCATAATGCAGATTGATCGTACGTTTCTGTTTCATGTCGCGCACCCATTCATCAAAATATAAATGTTCGATACGTCCCGTATTGAACGACGAAGAACGACGAAGGATACCGTGAACTTCGTAACCTTTTTGCAAAAGTAATTCGGCAAGATACGAACCGTCTTGTCCGGTAATGCCTGATATTAGGGCTTTTTTCATACGTTATAATTGTTTATTTGGAATAATACGGGCGCAAATGTCGACATTTTTTGCAGTATATGCAAACCTCTTTCAATTTATTTTTCAGCACAGTCGTTCAGCACGGTTTTTGCCCATTATTTTGTCGATAATCAAAGCAATAGCTCCATCTCCGGTTACGTTGCAAGCTGTTCCGAAACTGTCCATGGCAATGTAAAGAGCAATCATCAATGCTTGTGCTGATTCATCGAAGCCGAGCATGGACTGCAAGATACCTAGTGCCGCCATGATTGCTCCTCCAGGAACACCCGGTGCAGCTACCATTGTAATCCCCAGCATAAAGATAAACCCGGCAAATAGGGGAAAGTCGAACGGTATTCCCTGCATCATCATCAATGCCAGTGCACAGGCTACGATTTTCAGAGTACTGCCCGACAGGTGAATCGTGGCGCATAGTGGAATAACGAAGCCGGCAATGTCTGAGGATACTCCGTTCTTCTTCGTCTGCTCCAGTGTGACGGGGATAGTGGCTGCTGAAGATTGTGTGCCTAAAGCCGTGAAATATGCCGGCATCATCTTTCCGAGCAGTTTAAACGGATTTTTGCGCACGAATAATGCTGCAATGGAATATTGGAAAACCAGCAGGAAGATATGAAGAATGAAAATTACTCCGATAATTTTGATAAATACCATTAAGATAGCGTATACTTGTCCGGAGTGCGTCATGTTTAGAAAAATACCGAAGATATAAAGCGGAAGCAACGGCAGAATGACAGCACTAATCATGCGGACGATGATCTCCTGGAAGTCCCTTGCCACGTTTTTTAGCGCATCGCTGTTCAGGGAGGCGAGCCCCAACCCCAGCGTAAAAGCGAAAATTAACGCGGTCATTACATTCATCAGCGGAGGAATGGAGACGGAGAAGTAGGGAAGAATTCCTTGTGCTTCGCTTACTTCTTCGAGCGGCACGCCCGGTTCGATGAGTGATGGGAATACTGTGACTCCTGTGAAATAGGAGAGAAAACCTGAAAACAACGTAGCACCGTATGCAATGAGTGCGGTGACAAGCAACATCTTTCCCGCACCTTTACCAATGTCGGCAATAGCCACAGTGACCAGTCCGACGATAATCAGTGGAATGGAAAAGTTGAGAAACTCACTGAAAATACCGTTGAATGTAACAAATATCCGTACCAGTGGTGCCGGGAAAACTGTACCGATAGCAATACCTAGTATGATAGCGATAATGATACGCGGCAATAAGCCGATTTTAATTTTCTTCATCCTTGTTTTTATTTGTAGACCACAAAAATAATGTTTTAATCTAAATATTGCGAACAAATGTTCTTTTCAAGTGTTACTATGATAAACATTATATCAAAATATACAAGTTATGACAAATCAGAATAAAACAGATATCGGGCTAATCGGCTTGGCTGTAATGGGCGAGAATTTAGCATTAAATATGGAGAGTAAAGGCTGGTATGTATCAGTTT
>ERZ809426.1710-NODE-1710-length-11708-cov-8.667725_pt1 | contig 11708 bp, 8 predicted proteins | sample MGYA00520791_ERZ809426 | MGnify/ENA primary metagenome ERZ809426 (study PRJEB31576, sample SAMEA3212668) | Homo sapiens | biome: human-gut; feature: human gut; material: fecal | place: Sweden | collected 2012 ... | reverse complement strand
GGGGTGCCTCGGTCCTGCTCATCACCTGCGACCGCCGCTCCCCTCTGGCCGCGCAGGCAGACCACCTGCTGCTGGCCTCCAACCGGGCGCAGCGCATCGTGGCGACCGACCCGGTTCCATCTCTGCTCTCGTCGGCCCTTCTGGTCGAGGTGCTGTACTACCTGCTCCTGACCGAAGAAGACCTCTGACCAACCAAAAAGGGCCCTCTGCCAACCGGCAAAGGGCCCTTTTTCTGTTTCCTTACGCATGGAAGACATACTGGTCCATCCGGCGGAAGGCTTCCTCGATGCGGGAACGGGGCGAAGCCAGGTTCATCCGCAGATGGCAGGGGCCGTGGAACATCTTTCCGTCCTGCACGGCTGCGCCGACCTCCCAGCAGGCCTTTTCCACATCGTCGATGGTCTTGCCATGGGCGGCGCACCAGTCGGTGCAGTCCACAAAGAGCATATAGGTGCCTTCGGGCTTGGAGACCGTGACGCCCGCAAAGTGCTGCTCGATGTAGTCGCAGGCAAAGTTCACATTGCCGCTCAGTACCTCGCAGAGCTCGTCCGTCCACTCATAGCCTTCGGGCTGATAGGCACCGATGAGGGCGTGCATGGACAGCACGTTCATCATGTTGTAGTGGTTCAGGCTGGACTCTTTCTCGATGCGGTCACGCCACCAGTTGTTGTACACGATGTGGTAGCTGCCCACGAGACCGGCCAGGTTGAAGGTCTTGGAGGGCGCATAGAAGGCGGCGGTGCGCATCCGGGCATCCTCGCTGACGGACTGGGTGGGGGTGTGCTTGTGGCCGTTCAGGATGATGTCCGACCAGATCTCGTCGGAGACGACGTAGACGTCGTACTTTTTGAACAGCTCCATGGCCTTTTCCAGCTCCCAGCGCTCCCAGACGCGGCCGCAGGGGTTGTGGGGGTTGCACAGGATGGCCGCATGGATGTGCTCTTCCTTCAGATGCTTCTCCATGTCCTCAAAATCCATCCGCCAGACGCCGTTCTCGTCCTTCACCAGCGGGGAATGCACGGCCTCGTAGCCGTTGTTCTTCAGGCTCATCGTGAAGCCGATGTAGGTGGGGCTGTGGATCAGGATCTTGTCGCCGCGGGAGCAGACGCAGTTCAGCGCACTGATGACGCCGCCCAGCACACCGTTCTCGTAACCGATGTGTTCCGGCTTCAGGCCGGTGACGCCGTTGCGCTTCTCATGCCACCGGATGATGCTGTCGAAATACGCATCCGTGGCTTGAAAATAGCCGAAGGCCGGGTGTTTTGCACGCTCAATGATGGCTTCCTGGATGGTGGGCACGGTGGGGAAGTTCATGTCGGCCACCCACATCGGGATCGCGTCAAAGCCCGCCTTCGGGGGAGCCGGGGAGAAGCCGTCGCCCTTCAGGCCGTCCACTGCGATGGCGTCTCTACCGCGGCGGTCCAGGATGGAAGTAAAATCGTATTTCATAAGTGCGCTCCTTCTCAAAAATTTTGTCTGGCCCCACCTTAACACATTTGGGAGCCGGATGCAACCGCCCGCCGGGAAGTTGAAAAAATCGTGCGGAAAAATCACGAATTTCTACGATAAAAAAGGAGCCTTCCGGCCCTGAAGTGAACCCCAAAAGTCAGACAAAAATAAGCAATATAGCAATCTTCAAAATGAAAGCACATATCCACGTGAACGAAACCAATCGGAACTGTCCGGCAGATTTTTCACCGCCTTTGCATGGTGCGACTTCATATTTATCCATCACGAGGACGGCGGCACGTCCTCTTTTTTATTGCGTATTTGCCGCTGAAAATGTGTGCATCTGGTCGCCGAGTAAAGCACTTTTTGGGGCGATAAGGCACAAATAAGGTATATTCTAGCCAAATTTCAGGATTCTGAAAACAAAGAAAGCCACGACAAAACCGCATTTGTAAACGGTTCATCGTGGCTTTCTTCATGGTCGAGCAGAGCCGGACAAATCCGAACTATTTCCCACTGTTTCTGTGGTAGTCAAGGCATCCTCAAAGCGGATGGTTTGAGAGCCATCCTTGTAGTTGAACGTGATCAGCATCCGGTCATCATACAGGAAAATGGCGTTCACAAAAATCTCAATCAGTGCTTTGCGCTGTTTTTGCTGCGATATATCGAACTTTCTGAATTTCATCAGCCAGAACCGGATGAAATCGGCATTGAAGGATGGCTTTCGCAGTTTTTCATCAGCGATTTTTGCAGTCAGCTCATCCTTCTGAGCTTCCAAGGCATCCAGACGTTCCTTGGTCGTTCGTGTGAATAAGCCTTCCTCGATTGCTTTCATCAGGTTGTCCAGTTTCCTGTCCACCTCTCGGAGCTGCTTTTCCAAGAGCGGAATCGTAGTGTTCTCCTGATTCTGAAAATCCATGACCAGCTGAACGATTCTTTCGATAACTGCATCATCATGAATCAGCTTCATCGTCTCTTGGACGACCAGATTCTCCAGCCACTCCTTTTGTACGGTTTTCTTATTGCAGCCTTTGCGCCGCTTGGCAGTAGCACATTTATAGTAATAGTAGGTTCGTCCAGTGGCGCTTGTTCCGCTTTCGCCAAACATCAATGCTCCGCACTTGCCACAGAACAGCTTGGTAGTCAGCAAGTATTCCTCATCTGCCTTTCCGTGAGCCGGTGCGCGCTTGTTTTTCTCCAAACGCTTTTGAACACGGTCAAACAGGTCTTTCGGGACGATAGCAGGAATCGCATCTGGCACAACGGTATCCCGGAAAGAAAGCTCTCCAATGTAACGGCGGTTCTTCAACATGGTGTTCATGCTGCTGCACGTCAGCTTTCCACCCAGCATATTACGAACGCCTTTTGCGTTGAGATAGTTCAGAATCTCAACGATTTTCTCACCATTATCGTAGCGCTGAAAAGCCTCTAATACAAGTGGAGCGACCAGTGGGTCGATACGATAGAACTTATCTGCGTCGATTTTATAGCCAATCGTTCCGGTGCCGCCTGTGCATTTGCCTTTCAGGGCATTTTCCGTCTGACCACGGATGACCTTTTCAGATAGCTCAGCAGAGTAGTATTCTGCCATGCCTTCCAGCAGTGTTTCCACAAGAATACCTTGCGAGCCTTCAGCAATCGGCTCCATGACCGATATCAGGTGTACATTGTTCTTTTTCAGAATCATCTTGTAGTTCGCACTGTCAAAACGATTCCGGGCAAAGCGGTCAAACTTCCAGACCAGAACGATTTCAAACAATTTTTTGTTGCTGTCCCGAATCATTTGCTGAAAATCCGGGCGATGATCTGTTTTAGCGGAGAATGCACGGTCAATGTAGTGCCTGACCACCGTGATACCGTTTCTTTCTGCGTAGGCTGTGCATTCCCGAATCTGACCTTCGATGGATTCTTCGCGCTGGTTGTCACTGGAATAGCGGGCATAAATCACAGCATTCATAGCAAGCACCTTTCTTTTATATATCATCGAACGGTAGGTCGTTCATTCAGGATGTTGCTTCGTATAATGTATATACCACACTTCATAGGGGTTTGCAAGGACAATTTTGAAAGATATCCCAATGTGAAATAGCAGCCACTCCGGTGATTTCAGCCATCTTAGCACCCCACCTTTAGATATGCTCGCAATTTGGCCTGCAAAATCGGGTCTTCGGACGGAAGAAATTTACGACTGTCGATTCGCATCACCCGATCGGGGGACAGCTGCGCACGATACTCGGTGGGTGTGCGGTGCAGTGTGGAGCGAAAACGTGCATTAAAGGTTTTCAAATCGGCAAAACCATTGCGCAAAGCAATATCTGTCAGGCCATCATTGGTCAATGCCAAGTCACTCAAAGCGTGCTGGAAGCGCACACGGCTCAGATATTCATGAAAATTAACACCAACCACCTGTTTGAACAGGGTTGAAACATAGGTTCGGTTGTACTGGGCAAAATCTGCAAGATTTTCAAGAGTGAGCTTTTCTGCGTAATGTTCTTCAATATATGCTAAAAGGCGGCGAATTGCAGAACGTCTTTGCTCATCTTCCGGCATTTCGTTCAATCGCTGTGGCTCAAACTCTGTGCATAGTATAACGAGCAGCAAGTCGAGGCTTGCCTTGACAGCCAGCTGTGCATATGGACTGTTCTGCTGCATCAGCATGAAAATCTGGCTGGCATAAAATCGAATATGACGGTAGCGTTCTTCTGTGTGTGTTCCAGCGTTTGAAAGACAGGAAGGAAAGTGGTAGACGCCACCCTTTTTAAGCAATGGACGAATCGCTGTAGCTGAAAAATGCAGGACGATGGCAGTAGTATTTGCCTGTTGACCAAAGGAGGCGTGTCCTACTCCCGGCGGAGTGAGCAGAACGTCATCCTCCTCCAGTACAACATTCTGCGTTCCACGGCAGTACTCTTGACTGCCATGCAGCAAAATGTTAAGCTCATATTCGTCTGGATGCCAGTGGTAACGATAATTCATGATATCGTGTGCAAAGCATCGCACAGTAAGCCTCTCACGCGGCCATTCCATTTTGTAATTGGCTAAATCCATCTCTTTCTCTCCCAAAATCCAAATATTTTCCCTATGTCAAATCTTTGGAGTGTGCTCCATTGGTGAATCGTCTTTTTCAGAATAAACGATAAAATATCTCCTGTCAACTGATTTTTTGAGGCCTATCAATAAATTTTTTACTTAGAATTTGACATTTTGACTATAAGGGAGAGTCTCTCGATTTGGCAAAGCGCACAGGGGAAATATTTGGATTTTATTCTGATATTTCAGGATGTCATAGCTTTCCTGACAAGATTTGATTTCTGTACGGGTGCCAAAAGATACAAATTTTTGCATCGACAGAGTAAATTTGCTTTGTTAAAATGTCCACAATGAGCCTGCCCGGGCAGCAAGCGAATTGAAATCGAACCGTTTTCATATCAGGAAAGGAAAACAAATCTATGAATACTCAAATGATCATCTGTATGGTGATCTTTGCGGCAACGCTGGTCAGCTATATGCTGAACAAGATCCCCATGTGGCTTACTGCATTGATCTCAATGGCCGCCCTGTACATCACCGGCTGTATTGATGATGCCGGTGCATTGTCCGGCTTTTCTAATGTGAACACCCTGCTGATGGCATGTATGTTTATTGTAGCAGCGGGTTTCCGCCGTACCTCTCTGGTGGACGGTATGTGTAACAGCATCATGAAGCTGACGCATGGCAGCTTCAAAATGGCTTACTTTGGTTACATCCTTCTGGCAGTTCTGCTCACCAACTTCATTTCCAGCCCCATGGTCGTTTATGCGATCATCAGCCCTCTGCTGGCAGCACTGTGCGACAAGACCGGAAACAGCCGTACGCAGTATATGTTCCCCATTATGGTCGTCTGTGTGGCTTGCTGCGGTATCCTTCCACTGGCAACCTCTATCCAGATGGCTGGTCAGTTCACTGGTTTCATGGAAACCTATGGCTTTACTGGAATGAGTGTCCGTCCCATTGATTTTACGATCGCCGCATGGCCTGTCCTTATCGTTGTTCCTCTCTGGGCAATTTTCCTTGGCCCGAAGTTTACTCCGAAGCAGCCGGTCGTTCCCATTGAGGCACTGGAGAAAAAGGATTCTGGCAAAGCTCAGCAGAAGCTCAGCCCTGTTGTGGATAAGATTGGTATCTTCCTGTTCTTTGCAACGATTATTTGCCTGATCTTTGCACCTCAGCTGCATCTGACCACTTGGTTCGTTGCGCTGGTCGGCAGTCTGCTGATGGTTCTGTTCGGCGTAGTCGATCAGAAGTCCGCTCTCCGCGATATTCCTTGGGATATGCTGATGCTCTTTGTCGGCGCACTGGCTCTGGGTACTGCACTGACCAATACCGGTGCAGGTGACATGATCGGTCAGACGTTGGCAACAGTCGTTGGTGGTACTCACAACAACTATGTCCTCGGTGCCCTGTTCTTTATCATCCCCTTCTTGCTCACTCAGTTCATGCTGAACCGTTCTGTCTCCGCAGTCTTCGTTCCTATCTGCCTGCTGACCTGCTCCGCTCTGGGCGCAAATCCCACCGGCCTTGTGATTCTTGTCAATGCCGGTTCTCTGACTGCCTTCCTGACCCCGATGGCTACCCCCGCAGTGCCCATGTGCATGGCAGACGGCGGTTACGACCTGAAAGCCATCGTCAAGAGCGGTGCACTCATCACGCTGATCCTACCCTTCGTCTATATTTTCTACACCATGACGGTGCTTCCTGCATTCTGATCCTGTGAAAAGGAGCGCAAAATCCTATGACGTTAGAAGAAAAAGTCGCTATGGCCAATACCGTGCGCAGCCGCGACCGATTTGGTCCGGTCAGCCCGGAAGAGCTGGCCGCTCTGCCCGGCACCGAAAAAGAAATGTGGGTCGAAGTGGCCGATGGCCGCAAAGTCCATGTGTTCGAGGAACGTCCGGAACATCTGCCTGCCAAAGTAACCCTGCTGTTGAACTTCCACGGCGGCGGCTTTATCAAGGGCCGCACTGACCGTGACCGCCGCTATTGCTGCACCCTGATGGAGCAGCTGAACTGCCTTGTCTGGGATGTGGACTACTGCCTTGCACCGGAACAGGCGTTTCCGGCAGCAGTCGAGGAGACGTACGGTATCATCGCTTACGCCTTTGATCATGCGGAAGAACTTGGAATCGACCCTCAAAAAATCGTGCTGGCTGGTCACAGCGCAGGCGGAAATCTTGTCGCTGCCGCACTTATCAAAGATGCGGAAGCGCATCACCTGAAGCCCTGCTGCGCATTGCTTGAATATTTTCCTGTGGACAACACGGTCGATCCTGTAAATCGGCTCTCACCGGAGTTGCAGACTAACGAATTCTGGGTCAAACGCGCCCAGACGGAGAAACTGTATACCGATTTTTATGTTGGCGATGCCGATCCTGCCGATCCGCTGTGTTCGCCGCTCAAGGCAGATGAGACTGCACTTGCTGCATTTCCTGAGTGTCTTATCCTTTCCGCAGGCGAGGATAGTCTGCGAGACGATACAGAAGCTTTTGCATTGCGTCTGGTCAAGGCAGGTGTCTGCGTAACAGCACAGCGGATCCCGGAAGCCATGCACGGGTTCACGACAAACCGCACTCCCGGTTGGGAGCGCGCACTCAAAAAACATATCCAGTTCTTCCGGGAACATTTGCAGGAGGATAATTCATGAAGATCACAGATGTAAAACTGCGCTTTGCCAAGCATTATCTGTTTGTTCAAGTCTATACCGATGCTGGTATCGTGGGCTTGGGCGAAGCGGGCAACTGGGGCTATCTGCAGGCGACCGCAGCAGCAATTGAAAAATTTGCCGACTATCTCATTGGAAAAGACCCCTTCCGAATTGAAGATTTCAATCAAAATTTTCTGAGGTCGGTCTATTTCCGTGGCTCGGTCATCATGAGCGCAATTTCTGCCATTGACATTGCGCTGTGGGATATCAAAGGCAAAGCACTGGGTGTTCCTGTCTATGAACTGCTGGGCGGTAAGACCCGTGATAAGGTGCGCGTCTATGCTTCGGTGATGCACATCACGGAAGATAAGAATGAGCTGGCTGCACAGTATCAGCAGTTGCAGCAGATGGGCTTTACTGCGGCTAAAATTTTCTGCAACGGCCCCACAAGTTCTCCGGACGGCAAGGGCGAGTTCTTTTCCAGCCGCATCGAGCGGGAAGTTGAAAAGGTGCGTGTCTGCCGGGAAGCGGTCGGCCCTGATTTCGATTTCATTCTGGAAGTTCATCGCGGCATGACACTGCCGGAGGCGGTCGCTTTTGGTCGTGCAGTTGAGCCTTACCGTCCGATGATTCTGGAAGACCCTGTTCCGCCGGACAATGTAGATACTATGGCCGAAGTTGCAAGCAAAATCGGTGTGCCGATTGCTACTGGCGAACGTGCCATTGACCTGCGTGAGTGCGAAGTGCTGATGGCTCGCCATGTCTGCCAGTATATCCGTCCCGATGTGTGCGCTGTGGGCGGCATCACTACCAGCAAGAAGATTGCTGCACTGGCAGAAGCACATGATGTTCTGGTGATTCCGCACAATCCGCTTGGCCCGGTCTCTACGGCGGCCTGTTTGCAGATTTGCGCTTCCATTCCGAATCTGGGCATTCAGGAACTTCCCGGTTTCTGTCTGAACGGTGCAGAGGATAAGATGGTCAAGGAGCCGCTGCGTTATGAGAACGGCTGTATGCTCATCCCCGATGCTCCCGGCATTGGCGTGGAGCTGGCAGATGATGCTGAGGAGCTTTATCCGGCGAAGGAACGTGGCAGCAACGCTGCCCGCCGTGCCTTTGACGGTGCGGTAAAAGATTGGTAACAAGAAAGAATGTGAGGTTGACATATGCCGATTGGGGTTTTGACAAACTGTGCAGCCGTGCTGCTTGGCGGTCTACTGGGAACATATCTTGGAAAGATTCTCCCGCGGGGACTAAAAGACAATCTGCCGACTCTTTTCGGTTTCTGTTCCATTGCAATCGGTGTCAATTCCATTATCAAAGCATCTGGAATGACTGCGGTCGTGTTAGCGATTCTGGTCGGCTTTACGATTGGCCATCTTCTGCATCTTGAACAGTGGACAAGTAAATTTTTTCATAACCTTGTTCGGGTACTCCATCTTGGTGGGGAGGATATTGATATGGAATTTTACATCACAGCGGTCGCGCTGTTCTGCTGTTCCGGCTTTGGATGGTACAGCACTCTGACAGAGGGCATCACAGGCGATCCAAGCCTATTGATGTCCAAGGCTGTTCTTGATGGATTCACGGCAATGATCTTTGCGGCTTCCTTGGGTAAATCCATATGCGCAATTCCTTTGCCGCAGTGTGCGATTCTTCTTGTCGTATACATGGTTGGTCGCACTTTATCCGCTTATTTGACCCCCACAATGTTTGCGGATTTGTCGGCTTGCGGCGGCATTTTAACAATGGCTGCGGGTTTCCGCGTCTCTAAAATCAAGTCAGTTCCCCTCGTTGACTTGATGCCTGCCTTGATCCTAGTGATGCCTTTCAGTATGGCGTGGAGCGCACTGATGGGCTGATAGGAGCGTTCTCCCTTTCAACCGGGCTGTTCTTTCATTTATGAATAGAGCAGCCCGGTTTTCTTTTTGGCTGACTTTGCACGAATGATGAGGAAAGAAACTATCGACAAAGAATAACTGTTTTAACAGAAGTCTTACTATTGTCGCTTTATCGTGATAAATTTTGCAAAACCATCTTGACGTACCCACGCTTCCATGATACCCTTTATTCCAAATCCTGCTGAAAAAGTGGTGGTTCTCACCGTGATAACCACCACTTTCAGCAGATGATTGCCCAGAAAGAACGTACCGCCCCGCAACACACCCGATCATTTTGCCGCCGTTTCACCCCGACAAAATCCTTCGCCTGTACTGCGTGGGCGGTATTTTTTCTTTTCCGGGGAAGATTGCACCTTGAAAATTTCATGAGCCGTCCGAACGTGATACCGGCTTTCCAGTCAACGCTGCTGCAAAACAGGGGCAGGAACTTCGTTCGGAGCAAACGGTGATTCCCATTACATGAGCAGAGACCCGCTACTTATTTTTTGCACCTTAACAATTCGGAAACAATTACCCGGAAACGGTTTTGAGCGCAGCGGTAGAGGGCAAGAACCGTCCCGTGGCCACAAATTTTCAATTCTTGAAAATTTCCTGTCCATCCGGGACTTCGCTTCTCAAACTCTTGCGAGTTTTCTAAGTGATCTTGTTGGGGCGTGCCTGCCCCAAACCCTGCTCATAATTCGTGCCTTACGGCACGAATGGAACGGCGTGTCGTGCTTTACATAACTTCACCGAGGAGTTATCGAACAGACAGGAGGTACAATGACCAAAACGAATGTTCAATCGACCCCTAGCAATTCCCAGCACCACGACACGCCGAACAACAAAACGCACATCATCAAGTTCCGAGTGACGGAAACTGAAAAATTGGAACTTCAATGCACAGCAAAACTCCTTCATCTCTCCCTGTCCACCCTCATCCGCCGTGCGCTGCACAGTGCGAAGATCGAGCGCACTGTTGTCGTTGCCGGCGGCGGAGAAGAAACCCTGACCGCTGTTTCCACCCTGCTTGCTCAGTGCAGCAGGGTGGGCACCAACCTCAACCAACTTGCACGTCACTTCAACTCCGGCGGTGCAGACACCGAACACCTGCGGGCGAAAATCCTTGACGAACTTGCAGACCTGACCGCATTTCGGCTCAACGCCGAGAAAGTTCTGGGTGAACTGTATGGCAACGCTCAAGCATATCGCCTCTAAAAATTCGGACTACTCTGCCGCCGAAGCGTACCTGATCTACCAGCACGATGCGTTCACCGGAAAGCAACTTCTGGATGAACAGGACAAGCCGAAGCTGCGGGAATCCTACCTGCTCAATACGCTTGAGTGTGGCGATTTCTCCTTTGCAACAGCCTGTCTGCTGGCAAACCGCAAGTATGGCAAGAACACCCAGCATGGTGATATTAAGAGCCATCAATATATCATCAGCTTTGACCCACGCGATGCAGCCGACAATGGCTTGACCATGGAAACGGCACAGGCTCTTGGCCTGAAGTTTTGTTCTGAAAATTTTCCCGGTCATCCTGCCATCGTCTGCACTCACCCCGATGGGCATAACCGTTCGGGAAATATCCACGTCCACATCGTGATCGGCAGTATCCGAATGCGCGAGGTGGAACGCAAGCCCTATATGCAAAAGCCCCGTGACTGGCGCGAGGGTATGAAGCACTCCAGCACAGCCCAGACCATGCGGCACTTGCGTGTTGAGGTCCTGGAGCTGTGCGAAGGTGCTGGACTGTACCAGATCGACCTACTCAACGGCTCGAAGGAGCGTGTCAGTGAGGCCGAGTATTGGGCAAGACGGCGTGGGCAGCAGAAACTTGACCGTGAAAACGCAGCCCTCACCGCAGCCGGACAGTCGCCCAAGCAGAAGAAGTTTGAAACCGTAAAGGACATCTTGCGGAAACAGATTTTGGATGTACTAGACAACGCAACGAGCATTGAGGATTTCTCGGAGAAACTCATGCAACAGTATGGCATTGCTGTCAAGGAAAGCCGTGGGTGTCTCAGCTATCTGCCTGCCGGAAGAACAAAGTTCATCCGGGCGAAACATCTCGGTGACAAGTTCGATAAGGCAGCAGTGCTTGCCACGTTGCAGGCAAACACCGAACACAAACCCAAGGCGCAGTTCAAGCAGGATACCATCGGGAAACTGATCGACATCCAGTCGAGGATGACCGAGGGCAAAGGCATCGGCTATAAGCGTTGGCTCACGAAACACAATCTCAAAGTTATGGCACAGACCGTGAAGCTTCTGCAGGAAAAAGGCTTGACCGACGAGGACGCCCTGAACCAGCGCATCACCGAACTGGAAACCAAGTATCACGACTCGCTGGCGGTGGTGAAAGACCTCGAAGGTCGCATGAAAGCCAACAATGAGCTGCGCTATCACATCGCAGCCTACACCAGCACCAAGAATGTCGCACAGCAGTTAAAGACTGCCAAACGACCCGTAGCCTTTGAGAAGCAGCACCATGCAGAGCTGACAGCGCACCGGGCGGCAGTGGCCTATCTCAAGGCAAACAACGTCACCAAGCTGCCCAGCCCGAACAAGCTGGAAGCCGAGTATGCGCAGCTGGCATCCGAAAAGGCAAAGTTCTACGAGCAGTACAAGGAAGCCAAGTCCGAACTGCTCAAGCTGAAAACCGCAAAGCAGAATGTTGCGTCCTTTTTCCGGGAGG
>ERZ809426.1702-NODE-1702-length-11742-cov-10.343886_pt1 | contig 11742 bp, 9 predicted proteins | sample MGYA00520791_ERZ809426 | MGnify/ENA primary metagenome ERZ809426 (study PRJEB31576, sample SAMEA3212668) | Homo sapiens | biome: human-gut; feature: human gut; material: fecal | place: Sweden | collected 2012 ... | reverse complement strand
AGGAGCCACTACTTCCGGTTTCATAATGCAGGCTTCCGTCGGACCTCTCCCACTATACCCACGCATCAGGCCCAGATTTTTTACTTCTCCTTCCTCATCATCACTGCTGCCTACCGTTATAATCTTCCGGCATAGCCCCGGTATCGTAATACTCTTATCCCTTGGCCCGTTATTTCCTGCAGCAGCAACCACTACGATTCCTGCATCCCAGACTGCTTCAATTGCTGCTAACAATTCCTCCTGTTCTTCCCTTCTGGCCGAAGCAAGCATTCCTACGGAAATATTTAAGATTCTGATATTCATTTTCTCATAATTAGAAATCAGCCATTTTAATGCTGATACCACCAGTCTGGTATTTCCCTTTCCCATACGGTCTAATACTTTTATCGCATATATTGCTGCTCCCGGTGCCATCCCCCGGTAACGTCCATGAGAAGCAAAACCGGAACCTGCAATAATTCCTGAAACATGGGTTCCATGACCATTATCATCATAAAGTATCTTCTTATCACCTACATAATCACGAAATCCTCTGATTCTTTGTCCAAAATCAATATGAGTTCCAATTCCTGTATCCATCACGGCTACAGTGACATTATTTCCAATATATCCTAGTTTATGAGCTTCATTCACCCTTGTAATCTGTCTGACCCGTTCCATACTGCACCATTTTATGTTTTCTTATAATATATGCAGTGCAGCATTTTTGACCACCGGCAGAGCTTTCCGGATACCCGAAAAAGAAGTTTACTCAGCAAACCCGGCTCTTTTTTCTGCCAGACTTTTTCTTCGCTACTTACGTAAAAAGGCGTATACCCTTGTGGATTTTCATCCGCAAAAGCATACGCCTTATTTTATTTATGTGAGTATTGAAAAATCACATGCCACGAATCTGCAATTAGTTCTGAGCAGGAACATCCTTGATGGAGAAGCTGATTCTTCCCATTCTGTCTTTGCCCATGCAGATACAGGTTACTGTATCACCAAGAGTCAGAACATCTTCTACATGTTCGATTCTCTCTTTTGCAATCTTGGAAATGTGAACCATTCCCTCTTTGCCCGGTGCAAATTCGATGAATGCACCAAATTCTTTGATGCTTACTACTTTACCCGTGAAAATCTGACCTTCTTCAAAATCAGTTGTAATGATACGGATCATGTCAGCAGCTTTCTCAAGCATTGCTTTATCGGTACCACAGATGCTTACTGCACCTTCATCATTGATGTCAATCTTAACACCAGTGCGGTCGATAATCTCGTTGATTGTCTTACCCTTCTGTCCTACTACATCACCAATCTTAGCCGGGTCAATCTGAACCTGAAGAATCTTTGGAGCATACTGTCCAACTTCTTTTCTTGGCTCAGCAATTGCTTTGGACATAACTTCGTCCATGATATAAAGTCTTGCTTCCCTGGTTCTTCTGATTGCTTCTTCTACGATAGGTCTTGTTAATCCGTGAATCTTAATATCCATCTGGATTGCAGTAATACCGTCATGTGTACCGGTTACCTTGAAGTCCATATCTCCGAAGAAGTCCTCAAGTCCCTGAATATCGGTTAATACGATGTAATCATCATCTGTCTCACCAGTTACCAGACCACAGGAAATACCTGCAACCATTTTCTTAATCGGAACACCTGCAGCCATAAGTGCCATACAGGATGCACAGGTAGATGCCATAGAGGTAGAACCATTAGATTCAAAGGTCTCGGATACGGCACGGATTGCATATGGGAATTCTTCTTCAGAAGGAAGAACCGGAACCAATGCTTTCTCAGCCAGTGCTCCATGTCCGATTTCACGACGTCCCGGTCCTCTGGAAGGTTTTGTTTCTCCAACAGAGTAGGATGGGAAATTGTAATGGTGCATATATCTCTTGGTTGTAATATTCTCATCTAATCCATCGATTTTCTGAACTTCAGATAATGGAGCTAATGTTACAACATCACAGATCTGAGTCTGTCCACGGGTAAACATAGCAGAACCATGTACTCTAGGAATAATATCAACCTCAGATGCCAGCGGACGAATCTGGTTGATTGCTCTTCCATCCGGACGTTTGTGGTCTTTTAAAATCATCTTACGAACAGTCTTCTTCTGATACTGATATACAGCCTCACCAACTAATGGAAGCCACTCTTCGTTATCTGCAAATGCCTCTTCCATTTTCTCTGTTACTTTACGGATATTTTCTTCTCTGGTCTGTTTGTCGTCAGAGAATACTGCTACTTCCATCTCATCCGGTGTAACAATCTCACGCATAGCTGCAAACATTTCCTCTGGAACTGCACAGCTTGTATATTCATGTTTTGGTTTACCAACTTCGTTTACCAGTTTCATAATGAAATCATTAATGGTCTGGTTGATGTCGTGTGCCATGTAAATTGCTTCAATCATTTTATCTTCCGGAATCTCATTTGCTCCGGCTTCAATCATGATTACTTTCTCTCTGGTAGAAGCAACCGTCAACTGTAAATCACCATTGTCCCAAACTTCCTGGGATGGGTTGATTACAAATTCACCATCTTTCATTCCGACCTGTGTCATAGCACATGGTCCGTCAAATGGGATGTCCGAAATGCAGGTTGCAATCGCAGAACCAAGCATTGCTACGATTTCCGGACGGCATTCCGGGTCAACGCTCATAACGAGGTTGTTTAATGTTACATCATTACGATAATCCTTTGGGAATAACGGACGCATAGGTCTGTCAATTACACGGGAAGTAAGGATTGCATTCTCAGATGCTTTTCCTTCTCTCTTATTAAATCCGCCAGGGATTTTTCCTACTGCATAAGATTTCTCTTCGAACTCTACGCTAAGAGGGAAAAAGTCTATTCCGTCTCTTGGCTTTTCAGATGCTGTTGCAGTAGATAATACAGTGGTATCACCGTAGTGCATGAATGCACATCCATTTGCCTGTTTACCCACACGGTTAATATCAACCGTAAGAGTTCTTCCGGCAAGTTCCATTGAATAACTCTGGTACATATCATTTCTCCTTTTTTGTATACAGGATATTCCTGCTTATTATGGCAGAAGTTCCGAAATGGTGCTGTTTGCAGCCATCCGGAGGTGTATCGACCGAAACTACTGATTAACACAATCTGTAATTGCACTAATCAGTGGTCTCGGAATCGTCCTTCTGCCGTTCTTACATTGTCATCCATAAGACTCTGCACTTGCAGTTCCTTACGGATATCCGGCAACCTGTGGAAGCCTAGCAACCGAAAAATAGAGCGGACAACTCCGCTCTATTCTATACGGTTTCCTTTTACAAGAAATTACTTTCTTAAACCTAAACGTTCGATTAAAGAACGATATCTTTCAATATCAACTTTCTTTAAGTAAGCCAGTAAACGACGTCTCTGACCAACCATCTTTAAAAGTCCTCTTCTGGAATGATGATCCTTCTGATTTACTTTTAAGTGCTCATTCAGCTCATTGATTCTGGCTGTTAAAAGTGCAACCTGTACCTCTGGTGAACCTGTGTCTGTAGCAGTTTTACCATATTCTGCGATGATTGCTTCTTTTCTTTCTTTTGATAACATTTACGTTTCCTCCTTATATTTTCTTATCGCCTGATAATCAGTAAAAGGTCGGAGTGTCCATCTACCGAATATCGGCTAAATCATACTTAACAAATATAACATACTACTTATTATTTGTAAACAAAATTCTGTTAGTTTCCTTATCTAGTTTCCTAATACGCGGACAACACATACCGGTGAACGATAATATGCATTGGAAATCTTGATTCCGGTAGAAGGTGAACTTGCATGAACAATCTGACCATTTCCAATATAGATTGCCACATGGTTGATACCCTTACCGCTACCATAGAAGAACAAATCTCCCGGCTGTGCTTCGGATGCACTGATTCTGGTTCCGCATCCTGCCTGTGCTCTGGATGAGTGTGGCAGATATACGCCATAATTTGCATATACGGATAATACGAATCCGGAACAGTCCGCTCCTCTGGTAAGGCTGGTTCCACCCCATACATATGGATTACCGACAAACTGTGTTGCATAAGCCACCAGTGATACTCTTGTATCTGAAACACCCTGACCATATTTTAATTCTGTCATGGTCTGTGCCTTTGGCAGCTGCTGTGAAATCTCTACATAGTCGGTGCTTGCATATCCTACATCACCATCTAAGTCTACTTCCACCCAGCCATCATACTGATTTAAAACCTCTAATTCTTCTCCTTCCGGCATCAATGCAAGTTTGGTACAATCGGTATTCATCTCAGCACGTACATTTAAAGTCTGTGTTGTAACGGTTGCAATGGTCTTCATTACTTCCTGGGCTTTTGCTACAGCTGCCTCTCCGGTAATGATATATTCTGCTTTTACATATCCGGTTACCTGACCAGATTCAATTTTAAGCCACTCGCCATCGTCCTCTAATATTTCACATCCGGCATCGTTCTGCATCTTTCCTACAATATCAGAATTGGTATCCGGCTGTTCCCTTACATTTAAACTGCTGTCAACCTGTGCAATACCAAGATTGGTATATCCACAGATTGTTGTATCTGCAGGTACCGCTGTATCGGCTGCTGCTGTATCTGCAGGTACCGTTGTATCGGTTGCTGCAGCATCCTCAGACTGTCCTTCCATCGTTGTAACAGTATTAGTTGCTGAAACAACAATATCTGTATTATAATAGGAATCCATTGTAGCAAATATTCCTGCATTTAAGCCGGAACCTGCTGATGTCTGTGCAGCTGCGCCACCCTCAAGCGCCACTGTAAGTCCACAGGTAAGAATAAATGCTGTTGTCTTCCACTTTCTATTGTTCTTCATAAAAATATGCCTCCTGACATTGTAACGATGTAAAATGCACCCTGCATTTCCGCATCTGTTCGAATCAATATGCTTCTCCATATTTTAAAATTATAGCAACGTGATTTCATAATGTCAACATAAATATGTAACAATTATGTAACAATTGTTCGAAATTTTACGAAATTCATATATTTAATGCTGCTGTACATAAAATCTGCCATAGGCAATATCCTGTTCGAGCTGTTGCTTTAAAGCCTCTAAGGATTCAAACTTCATCTCGCTGCGCTCTCTGCTCCGGAAGCAGACACGCACTTTCTTTCCATAGAGATTCTCATTAAAATCAAAAATATTGGTTTCCACTGCCACCGGATTAACCCCTTCGATAGTCGGCTTACATCCCACATCTGCGATTCCATGATATGTCTTATCCCCTACTACAACATCACAAACATAGACGCCAAACGGCGGAAGCAGTTTGTTTTCCGGCGGTATGATATTTATGGTCGGGATTCCAAGTACCTTCGCGCCCATTTCTCTGCCATGTATTACAACACCTTCCACAAAATAATCATAGCCAAGAAGGTATTTTACTTTTTCCATATTGCCCTTTTCTACTTCTTCCCGGATAAAGGTACTGCTGATATCCCGATTCTCAAACTGAACCTTATCTATTACCTTAAGTTCATAATGCAGCTTCTTCGCATATATTTCCAGCAGATGGTAATCTCCGCGGCGGTTATGTCCGAAATGAAAATCTGTTCCAACCACAATGCCACGGATTTTCATGGAAGAAGCCAGCATTTCAATAAATGCTTCCGGTTCCATGGTCATGACTTCTTTGGTAAAAGGATATTCAATCAGATAATCAATGCCCTGCTCTTCACAGATTGCAACCTTCTCTTCATTCGTCGTAAGCACCTTCTGGACTTCATTTATCCTGCCCGGTCTCGGCGGAATGGCAAAGGTAAATAGTACCGTTGCACAGCCTTTATTCTTCTGCTCCATCATATGTTCTAATAAAGTCTCATGTCCTCTGTGCAGACCGTCAAATTTGCCAAGGGAAAGCACGCATTCTTCTTCAATATGAAATTCTGTTGTTCCATGTATATACTTCATTTTTTATACCTGCTTAAATGTCTTTTTCCTTCTCATTGCTGTGTAAAGAAAAGTTTTACCGGCTTAAACAGCCTGTCCGCTGTACGGTATTCATATATTCCAACAAAATGATTTGCATTGTCATACACTCTGACTTTTTTGCAGTCATCTTCTTTATAAAAAGAAGCAAGCGTATGCTCTATCGTCTCTGCCTCTGCTATCACGGGCAGCGGCAGCTTATTTCCATTATATAAAAGTGCAGTACTATCTTTGCGGCTGTGAATCTGTGGCAGATTTTTAAATACGGTATCAATGGGATATAAAATCTCTTCTATCTTACCACTTTTCATTATTGTCTCAATTTCCTGCAGTGTTTTTGCATCTTCTATTTGAAAATCTGAAACTCTTGTCCGTACCAGGTACTCCATACAGGCTCCACAACCTAATTTTTCTCCGATGTCATGGCACAATGTCCGGATATAAGTTCCTTTGGAACAGTGCACCCGCATGGTCACTCGCGGCAAGTCGATTGATAAAATTGCAATATCTAATATCTGAACCTTCCTTGCCTTGCGTTCTACTTCCACACCGTTTCTTGCCAAGTCACATAATTTCTTTCCATTGACCTTCAGTGCAGAATACATCGGCGGAATCTGTGCATATTCTCCCACAAAGCTTTCAATACACTGCTTTACTTCTTCTATGGAAAGATTTACCTCGGATTCCTTTAATATGGTTCCTGTCATATCCTGGGTATCCGTTTCTTTTCCCAAAAGCATGACTGCCTCGTATACCTTGTCCTTATCAGTTAAAAGGTCACAGACTCTGGTTGCTTTTCCTATACATACAGGAAGTACGCCCTCCGCATCCGGATCAAGCGTACCTGTATGTCCAATCTTTTTCATTTTTAAAATTCCACGCAGCTTTGCAACTACGTCAAAGGACGTAAATCCTTTTTCTTTTCTTACATTAATAATTCCGTCCATACGTTATCCTGTCTATTTCAAAAGCTGTTTTTCAACGTCCTTTACGATTCCCTCAAGAATCTCTTTAGCATTGCCTTCTATGGTTGCTCCGGCTGCCCGTATATGACCGCCTCCACCATAGGACATCATAATAACTGCCACATCTACCTTACCACTGGAACGCATGCTTGCTTTAAAGCTTCCATCCTCATTTTCGTAAAGAAAGATTGCAGCTTCCACATCTTTGGTAGCACGAAGCTGCTGTACGATTCCTTCTAAATGTTTCGGAAGAACCTGGTATTTTTCCATTTCTTCTTTGGTTACGATAGATGCAATGCATTTTCCATCTAAAAAGAGCTGGCTGTCCACCAATGCCTGACCCAAAATCCGGTTCTGCTCGTAAGTTTTCTCATAATAAGTCTTATCCACGATACGGCTGAAATCAATTCCCATTTCCATCAGCCTGCCGGCAATGTTCATGGTCTTTGCGGAAGTACAGGAATACTGGAACACACCCGTATCATGCACAATTCCCACATAAATACATTCTGCAATTTCCTTTGTAATCTTCTCTTCATCTATGAGTTCATATACAAGCTCACAGGTTGAACTTGCCTCCGGGAAAATGTAGTTTGCATCTGCAAAGTTCTGATTGCTGATATGATGGTCAACACAGAAGGTGCGTTTTGCTGCATGAAAATATTTCACTGCATTTCCCAGTCGTTTCTCATCGCCGCAGTCCAATGCAATAAATAAATCGTATGGCTCTTTTTCTATATAAGAGCTGTCAATTTTATCTGCATTTGCAAGGAATTTGAAAATGTTTGGAATCGGTTCCAGATGGAGTTCCACTTCCATTTCCGGATGATATTTTCTGATATAGTTATATACTGCTAACGTGGAACCTACACAGTCTCCGTCAGGTTTTACATGACCGGCTATTGCTACACGCTTCACATCATAAAGCTGTTCCTCTAATTTCATTGGCAACACCTGCTCTCTTTCTCTTCGGATGAGGCTTAGGACTCTTCCTGTCCAATCACCTCATCAATTTTCTTTGACATGTTTACACCATACTCAATGGACTGATCCAGAATAAACCGAATCTCCGGAGTATTTCTTAAATTGATACTTTTTGCGAGGGCATGACGAATATACCCTTCTGCACTATTAAGACCTTTGATTGTATTATTCTGAGCTTCTTCGTCTCCGAATACACTGATATACGCCTTACAGGTTTTTAAATCCGGTGCCACTTCTACGGCGACCACACTGGTCATCGGTGCAATACGCGGGTCTTTTACTTCACTCCGGATAATGTTGGAGAGTTCTCTTTGAACTTCTCCATTTATCCGCATATTTTTCATACTATTTTTTTGCATAATTTTCCTGTCCTTCTATCAGATTATCTGGCAACCTCTACCATCTTATATGCCTCTACCTGATCCAGTTCTGCAATATCATTAAATCCTTCGAATACAAGACCACACTCATATCCGGCTTTTACTTCCTTCACATCGTCCTTGAAACGTTTCAGGGAAGCAAGATTTCCTTCAAATATCTGTGTTCCCTCACGGGTAATACGGACTTTACATCCACGCTCGAAGTTACCATCCAATACATAAGAACCTGCAATGTTACCAACACCGGATGCTTTGAAAATCTGACGGACTTCTGCATGGCCGATTACTTTTTCTTCGTATACAGGATCTAACATTCCCTTCATAGCAGCTTCTACGTCTTCAATTGCGTTATAGATAACTTTATAAAGACGGATATCTACACCTTCATTTTCAGCAGTAACTTTTGCTGTAGGGTCCGGTCTTACGTTAAATCCAATGATGATTGCGTTAGATGCAGATGCTAAAGTAACATCAGATTCGTTGATTGCACCAACACCACCATGGATAATCTTAACCACAACTTCGTCGTTGGAAAGTTTTACAAGACTCTGTTTTACGGCTTCTACAGAACCCTGGACGTCTGCTTTAACGATGATATCCAGCTCTTTTACATCTCCGGACTGAATCTGTGAGAACAGGTCATCTAAAGACATTCTGGAACGGGTCTCCTCTAACAGTTTTGCCTTTCCTTCGGAAATATATGTCTCTGCAAAGTTTCTTGCATCTTTTTCACTGTCACATGCTACGAATGTTTCTCCTGCATCCGGTACACTGGAAAGTCCTAAAATCTCTACCGGCATGGATGGTCCGGCTTCTTTTACTCTTCTTCCCTTATCGTCAATCATGGCACGTACTTTACCATATGCACTACCACAGGCAATCGGCTCACCAACTGTAAGGGTTCCCTTCTGTACTAAAACAGTTGCTACAGCTCCTCTTCCTTTATCCAGCTGTGCCTCAATGATAACACCACGGGCTTTACGTTTTGGATTTGCCTTTAACTCACTGACTTCTGCTGTTAATAATAACATTTCCAATAACTGGTCAATACCTTCGTGGGTATGAGCAGATACCGGTACAAAAATGGTGCTTCCACCCCAGTCTTCCGGAATCAGTTCGTATTCGGATAACTCCTGTTTTACCCGGTCGATATTGGCATTTGGCTTATCAATCTTATTGATTGCTACTACGATTTCAATTCCGGCTGCTTTAGCATGGTTAATTGCTTCTACAGTCTGCGGCATGACACCATCATCTGCTGCAACTACAAGAATTGCGATGTCGGTAGATTTTGCTCCACGCAGACGCATTGCGGTAAATGCTTCATGTCCCGGTGTATCTAAGAAGGTAATCTTCTGTCCATTGATACTTACCACATAGGCTCCGATATGCTGTGTGATACCACCAGCCTCACGGTCTGTTACATGTGTATTACGGATTGCATCCAGAAGGGATGTTTTACCATGGTCAACGTGACCCATTACACAGACAACAGGTGGTCTTGGAACTAAATCTTCTTCTCTTTCTTCATCCTCTTTTAAGAGCTCTGCAATTACGTCTACCTTTTCTTCCGGCTCTGCAATACAGTTAAATTCCAGCGCAATTTCTTCTGCACTGTCATAGTCGATTTCCTGGTTTACGGTAACCATCTGTCCCTTCATAAAGAGCTTCTTGATGATTTCAGAAGCCTGAACCTTCATCTTATCTGCCAGTTCCTTAATCGTCATACGCTCCGGCAGGGATACGCTGCGGATGGTATCTTCTTCCTTTGGTTTCGGCTGTGCAGGACGTTTCTTCTTACCGCCGTTTTTCTCAAGATTTACATATCTTTCCTGTTTCTTGCTTCCTAACTTATCGTGCTCCTGCACCTGTTTCTTACGGGTATTGTCACGGTCACGGTTTTCACGGCTTTCTTTTCTTAAATCATCCGGTCCTGCCTGGATAGCTTCTTTATTGAAACGGTTTAATTCCTGATCGAATCTTCCACCATTTCTTCCGCCTCTTCCATTTCTGTCGCCTTGTGGACGGTTATTATTGTATGGTCTGTCTCCCTGTGGGCGGTTATTGTTGTACGGTCTGTCTCCCTGCGGGCGGTTGTTATTGTACGGTCTGTCTCCCTGCGGGCGGTTGTTATTATACGGTCTGTCTCCCTGCTGACGGTTATTATACGGTCTGTCCCCCTGCGGGCGGTTGTTATTGTACGGTCTGTCTCCCTGCTGACGGTTATTATACGGTCTGTCTCCCTGTGGGCGGTTGTTATTATACGGTCTGTCTCCCTGCGGGCGGTTGTTATTATACGGTCTGTCTCCCTGTTGACGGTTATTGTTAAAGTTTCTTGTCTCCGTCTTCTTCTCTTCTGTTTTCACTACCGGTTTCTCCTGAACAGTTTTTGTTTCCGTAGTCTTTACTTCTGCAGTTTTCGTTTCTGCTGGTTTTACTTCTGCAGCCTTAACTTCTGTTGCTTTTACCTCTGCCGGCTTAACTTCTGCAGCTTTTACCTCAGCAGGCTTTGGTGCTGCCGGTTTTGCAGGCTGAGCTGGTCTTGCAGCCGGTGCCGGTCTTCTTGCTTCTCCGGTCTTGGCATTGGTGTGATAAGCCTGACGTCTGCTTCCCGGATTGGTCTTGCTGTTCTGTGGGTTAAATACAGCAGAAATACTTGCTTTTTTCTTCGGACGAGCCGGTGCTTCTGTTGCAGCTTTTGCTTCACCTGCCGGCTTTGTCTCTGCTGCCGGCTTTGTCTCTGCTGCCGGTTTTGTCTCTGCTGCTGGTTTTGCTGCTCCGTTTACTTTAGAACGCACCAGTTTCTGTGCATCTTCATCTATACTATTGCTGGATGTCTTTACTTCATACTGGGTTCCTTGTAAGGAATCCAAAACATCCTGCGGCTTTATATTTAATTCTTTTGCGAGTTCATATACTCTGAGTTTTGACATATATAACTACCTCCGTTATTCAGTTGTTAACAGTTTCAATTGCTTTATGACGGCTTTGGCAAGACCTTCGTTGGTAACTGCCAATGATGCCCGAAATTCTTTTCCAATATGATGTCCGAGACTCTCCTTATCAGCATAAGCATAAAATGGCACTTCATAAAAGCTGCACATATCACGGAAATGTTTCTTCGTATTATCTGAAGCATCTCCTGCGACAATGACCAGATGAGCCTTTCCTTCTTTTACCGCTTTCTCTGTTGAAAATTCTCCGCTTGCAACATTTCCTGCCTTGGCAGAAAGTCCAAGCATGGATAACACCTTATCTTGTTTCAATATTCTGCATCTCCTTTTGCAACTCCTCATATATTTCTTCCGGAATCGCCATTTTCAAAGATCTTTCCAAGCCCTTTATCTTTTTTGCTGCCAAAAAGCAATCCATATTCGGACAGATATATGCGCCTCTTCCATTCTTCCTTCCAGTGGAGTCCACTACAAGTTCATCTTCCGGCGTATGAATAATCCGAATCAGTTCTTTCTTGCTTTTCATTT
>ERZ809426.1700-NODE-1700-length-11759-cov-6.150376_pt1 | contig 11759 bp, 10 predicted proteins | sample MGYA00520791_ERZ809426 | MGnify/ENA primary metagenome ERZ809426 (study PRJEB31576, sample SAMEA3212668) | Homo sapiens | biome: human-gut; feature: human gut; material: fecal | place: Sweden | collected 2012 ... | reverse complement strand
ATAATGGAAATCACGATTAATTACAGTGATGAGCAATTTTACAGATAAGGAGACTTAATTCCGCGTCTTCCGCCACGTTCTGTAATTCCGCCCCTTTCGAAAGAACTCTCAGAATGAGCGTTTCCAACTCTTCACTGTAAAATTGCTCATCACTGTAATTAATCGTGATTTCCATTATCTTCCACCCCCTGTCTTTTCTTTTTTGTATCTTCTTCATAAGCGTGGATAATGGCCGCCACCAAATCATGGCGAACCACATCATCTTCCGTAAATGTCACGGATTCAATATCGGAAACATTTGCCAAAACACGCTGCGCATCAATAAGTCCGCTTTTCACATGAGGCGGAAGATCAATTTGGGTAACATCGCCATTAATAACCATTTTTGAGCGACCCCCCAGACGGGTCAGAAACATTTTAAGTTGTTCCACTGTCGTATTTTGCGCTTCATCCAAAATGACAAAAGATTTTTCAAGCGTCCTGCCCCTCATATACGCAAGCGGAGCCACTTCAATCTGGCCTTTCTGCTGCAGCCGGATGAACTCTTCCGGCCCGAACATATCCAAAAGACCGTCAAACAAAGGGCGCAGATAAGGATTTACCTTTTCCTGCATATCCCCCGGGAGAAACCCCAGTTTTTCACCTGCTTCCACCGCCGGCCGCACTAAAATAATCCGCCGGACATCATGATTTTTCAGAAAGAAAGCTCCCAATGCGACCGCCAAGTATGTTTTTCCTGTTCCCGCGGGACCAACGCCAAAGGTAATGGAATTCCGGCGGATTGCATCTACATACATTTTCTGCCCTAACGTTCTCGGACGGACAGCTTCTCCATTCCGTGTAAGATTAATAATATCCTCTTTCATCTCATGAAGCTGTTCCATCTTCCCCTCATCAAAAAGCTTCATGATAAGGAGCATCTGTCTTTCAGAAACACGGATGCCTCTTTTGGCGTCAGATAAAATCTCTTCAATCACTGACAGGCTTTTGTATACTTTCTCTTCCGATCCTTTTACACGGATCAGATTCCCGCGGCATAAGATATCCGTGCCATAATGTTCTCCCGCCAGCGCAAGCAGACGGCCGCCCTGCGCAAACACACGAGCGGCGTCCTGCATTCCCTGTACCAGTATTTCTTTTTCTACTTTCGTTTTTATAGTGCTTCACCCCATCTTATATAAACCAAAGAAAAATTCTTATTCATGCAGAAATCTTCGAACAGCTGCCCCATGAAGATAATTACAGGCCGATCCCTGTTGAATATGTCTGTTTCTCATCAGCTTCTCTATATATTCTTTTACTTCCCACCACGGACGTCCGCCATTTACGGAAAGCGTATTTGCCGAAGCACGCCCCACAATTCGCTGCACCACGATATCAGGGCGGAGCATGGATAAAATCAGAACAACTCTTTCCGCATATTCTTCAGGGGGTAAAAGTTTTATATCCCCTTTTTCATACATCTTCGCCAATTTCGTTCCTTTAATAATGTAGAGAGAATGTATTTTTATTTCCGTGACGGGAAGAACCGAAACCAGTTTTGCCGCTTCTTCCACATCGATACGGTCGTCCCACGGCAAATCAGCAATGATGTGCGCGCATAAATCAAAATGATACCTGCCAATTTGAAGAGCCGCATCAATAAACTCTGCCACCGTATGGCATCGTCCTATTTTAAGAAGTGTGTGGGGATTTACGCTTTGCAGCCCAAGCTCTACCGTGATATTCGTCCCGTATTTCCCCTGGGCCTCTCTGAGTACCTCCAGGTACGACTCATGGATACAATCGGGTCTTGTGGAAACCGCAAGTCCTACGATATCAGGATGCCCGCAGGCTTCCTCCACACAGTATTCGAATCGGGAAAGCGGCATATAGGTATTTGTGAAATTCAAAAAATAAGCAATGAATTTTTTCGCCTTATATTTCGGTCCCACATGAGAAATACTCCGATCAATCTGGCGGGTGATTTCCATTCCCACCGCCTTTGTTTCATAGTCCGCCCGAATAGAACCGCAAAAAATGCACCCGTCACTATCTAATGTACCGTCTCGATTCGGACAAGTCACGGGAAGGGCAATCGGAATCTTATAAACTTTCTCATTATATTTTTCTTTCAGATAATCCGAATACGTTCTGTACAATGCCATAGCATCTGCTCCTGTATATTTTTATTATATAACACCCCCTCTCATTTACACAAAAGAATTGCTTCTGTACAATAGAAATTAATAGAACATAGAGGAGGCACACCAATGATCCGTATCTCTACGGTGCAGTTATCCATTATTCCGGGAAATATCCGCGCCAACTTTGAACAGATAGAAAGAGAAATACAAAACGCCCGAAAGCAAAACACTGACATCCTGATCTTTCCCGAACTCTGCCTGTCAGGGTATATGATCGGCGACCTGTGGGAACAGAATGCTTTCCTTCGTGAATGTGAGCGGTATGGTCAGAAAATCGCTGATGCGGCAGAAAACATCATTGTTATCTTCGGCAATATAGCCGTTGACCCGAAAAAAAAGAACAATGATGGCCGTGTAAGGAAGTATAATGCTGCTTTCGCCGCCTGCAATGGACAGTTCTTAAAAAATGACAGAGGATTATCTTATACTATTAAAACGCTGCTTCCTGATTACAGGCAATTTGATGACAAACGCCACTTTACAAGCCTTCCTGAGCTGGCTGCCGAAGAAAATCAATCCGTATCCTCCCTGCTTGCGCCTTTTACATTTACCATCAGGCAGGAAACTCTCCGCGCAGGCATTGTTCTTTGCGAGGACAGTTGGGATGAAAACGCACGGCTGTCCCCTATGGAAATCCTTTCAGAAAAAAATATCGATATTCTTTTCAATCTGTCTGCCTCGCCATTCACCTTGGAAAAGAATGATAAAAGACACCGTCTCTTCTCTGCCTCGCTTTCCCGCCTCGGCTGCCATATGCTCTACATCAATAGAAGAGGACTGGAAAACAATGGAAAAGACTGCTATACCTATGACGGCATGACTGCTGCCTACGATCCGAAAGGTACACTTCTTGCCGAAGCAGTCCCTTATCAGGCGGAGCGTTCTTGCTTTTCTTTTGATATCGCCGCAAAAAAACTGGCTGCAGAAAAAGAAATGAAACCGTTTAGGGGAAATATGTTGCTGCCTGCTCTCCGCTATGGGTTGAAAGAATTTTTATCCGCCATTCATGCAGGCAGGGTGGTCATCGGCATCTCAGGCGGCATCGATTCCGCGGTCAACGCCGCACTGTACCGCTCGGTTCTTCCTGCGGAAAATCTCCTTTTAGTGAACACGCCGACACGGTTCAATTCGGAAACCACAAAAAATCTGGCGCGGCGGCTTGCCGAAAATCTGGAAGCTCCTTTTGTGGAACTCCCTATCGATTCTTTTATCAATGAAACAGTTTCTCAAATTGACGATTTGCAAATTCCTTCTCCGTCAGACATGAAAACACTGCGCCTCACCGGTTTTATGAAAGAAAATATACAAGCCCGTGACAGAAGCACCCGTATCCTCGCCACGCTTTCTTCCGCCTTTGGCGGCATATTTACCTGCAACGCAAACAAAACTGAATTAACCGTCGGCTACGGTACGCTCTATGGCGATCTGTCCGGCGCTCTTGCCGCTACAGCCGACCTTTGGAAACATCAGGTATACGCGCTCGGCAGAACTCTGAACAGATATTTCGATAAAAACATGATTCCTGATGAAATATTTACTGTCAGGCCAAGCGCTGAGCTTTCCGAAAATCAGGACATTACAAAAGGATTGGGGGATCCCCTTATTTATGAATACCATGATTTTCTCTTCCGCTCGTTTATTGAACCATGGAATCGGATAACACCGGAAGAGATTCTTACCTGGTACAGTGAAAATTGTCTGGAGGAGAAACTGGGAACTCCTGTATCCATCAAATCTATTTTCAAAACACATCACGATTTTATCACCGATTTGGAAAAATGGTGGAATCTGTTTGCAGGATTTGCCGTCGCCAAGCGCATACAGGCGCCCCCCCTGCTTGCCGTCAGCCGCCGTCCTTACGGCTATGATCTCCGTGAATCGCAAATAGCCCCTTACTATACCGACACCTATATCCATCTGAAAAATTCTCTTTTATCAAATGGCTGAGCAACGTAAAAGGAAGCGCTTACTATGACGCCTCCTTTTATATTGCTTTTCAATTTTTCTTAAAGTATGGTTTAAAACTGGACTCATGCATATTGCCCTTTTCCCTTTTTCTACTTTCCTGCGGACGGGAACGATGTCCGTTATACCTGCCGTCCCGTTTTTCACTTTCATAATTTTTATCACGGGAATGCCCTTGCAATCGTCTGCCGCGTCTTTCTCCGCCAAAAGAGCGTTTGCCGCCGGAGCTTCTGCGTTTCTTAAACTGCGGACGTTCTTCCGTAATCTTTACAGGTGTCACATCAGGCTGTTTTGTGAGCAGTTTAATTGCCGCCGCAACTAAAGATACCGCATCCACATGGTTCAGAAGTTCTTCCGCATTTTCACGATATTCTTCCAGGCCGGTCCCCCGGGACGCTTCCTGCAGATTCTCAATAGCAATCCGCTGATTTCCTTCAATGACGTCAGACAGCGTAGGAACACTCTTTCTTCTGATTTTGCGTCGGATAGCGCGTTCAATATCATGAAGCTGCCCAATTTCTCTGGAAACAACAAAAGTCATGGCCAAACCGGTCTGTCCCGCCCGTCCCGTACGGCCTACACGGTGCACGTACGTTTCAGAATCCTGGGGCATATCAAAATTATATACATGGGTTACCCCGCTGATATCCAATCCTCTTGCTGCCACGTCAGTAGCCACAAGAATATCAATTGTGCCTTCTTTAAACTGGCGGACGACTGCATCGCGTTTCTGCTGAGACAAGTCGCCATGAAGACCTTCTGCCATATACCCGCGCTTTTTCAACGCCTCCGTCACCTCGTCGGCACGGCGTTTCGTCCGAACAAAGACAATGGCCAGTTCAGGATTCTCCATATCCAGCAGCCGGCAAAGACAATCGAACTTCTGCATATCCGGCAATTCGATATATTCCTGTTCCACCAGGTCAATTGTAACCGTAGCCGCTTTAATCTTCACAAGCACAGGATCACGAAGGAAAGATTCCGCCAGTTCTCTGATCGGTGCCGGCATGGTAGCAGAGAAAAACATCGTCTGCCTTTCTTCAGGCATCCCCGCTAAAATAGTGCGGATATCATCAATAAATCCCATATCCACCATTTCATCGCCTTCATCAAGAACAAGAATCTGGACATGGGACAGATCAATGGTTCCTCTCTTCATATGGTCCATAAGACGACCCGGTGTCGCCACAATAATATTCGGCTTCTTGCGAAGCGCGCGAAATTGTCTTTCAATATCCTGTCCGCCATAAATAGGCAATGCATGAATCGGCAAGTACTGGGCAAGCCGATTCATCTCTTCCGCAGACTGGATGGCCAATTCTCTCGTTGGCGAAAGCACGATAGCCTGCGGGCCTTTTTCTGTCATGTCAATCTTTTCCAGAATCGGAATACCAAATGCCGCTGTTTTGCCCGTACCGGTCTGTGCCTGTCCAATCAGATCCTTCCCCTCCATCGCCGCGGGAATAGATACCTTCTGGATAGGAGTGGGCTCCTCAAATCCCATATCTTCAATAGCCTTCATGATTTCAGGAACAAGGCCCAGTTCCTTAAATGTATCGTACATAATACCTCCTGCACGAAAAAAGGAAACGCACAAGCGCCCCCTATAATTGACTTATTTGTAGCCTGTAATTTCGTTATTATAACATAGTTTTTATTTATATAATAGTAATTAGAAAAGTATAATTTTTTCAAATTGCGGTCAAGGAAAACATCTTGCTCCTTATTTTAAAATAAAGAGACACTTAAAAAAATTTTCTTTACATAATCTTTCCTGAACTTCTTTTTTGACAGGCAATAAGCAGGTTGAATACGCAATAAACAGGACTTATATGCCATCAATACAGAAAAATACTATTTTTGTCTTTAATATGCAAAAAGCAACCGGAAAGGCTGCTTTTTTCTTTGGTGGGCGATGACAGGATCGAACTGCCGACATTCTGCTTGTAAGGCAGACGCTCTCCCAGCTGAGCTAATCGCCCATATTCGGATAAGCTTATTATGCCTTATCTCATTATTTTTTTCAAGTGCTCTCCGCTGCCTTTCCGCTCCTTCCTGTCATCTTTTCAAGAATATTATAAACAGACTTGACAAGAGTTACTACGTCCGTCTATACTCATGTTAATACATTATGCACAAGGATGAAGAAGCGCTTTTGCAAGCTCTCCAGAGAGATGGTGAACGGTGGAAACCATCAGCAAACAATTGTCGTTCCGCTTCAGAGTGGTAGATGATGAATCTATCGGGTATGCCCGTTACAGCAGATTAAAGATGGCTGAAAAGCAATTTGGGTGGTATCGCGGGTGCTCTCGTCCCTTAGAGGATGAAGAGCGTTTTTTATTACACAGGATACTTTGCCCCTTTTGGTTTTCTGCTAAATTGGGTGGCACCGCGAGAAAAGAGAAGCTCGTCCCATGGGACGCTTCTCTTTTTGTGTTTATAAAGTATAGGAGGTCTCTTTTATGAATCGAGTCTATAATTTCAATGCCGGCCCTTCTCCGTTGCCACTGGAAGTGCTTGAAGAAATCCGGGATGAGATGACAAATTTCAAAGGCACCGGGATGGGAATTATTGAGATGAGCCACCGCTCCAAAGAATTTCAATCCGTCATAGAAGAAACGAAGTCATTGCTTTTCGATCTCATGAATCTTACGCCGGATCATGAAATCGTATTTATTCAAGGTGGCGGCACCATGCAGTTCCTTATGGAAAGTTATAATTTCCTCCACACCCGCGCCGCTTACGCAGATACTGGCGTGTGGGCACACAAAGCTCGTGATTCCGCTGCGTTCTTCGGAGAAGTATATGATGCAAACTCCTCCAAAGATCGAAACTATTCCTACATTCCCGAAGACTGCCTGATAAAGCCGGAAACAGATTATCTCCACATTACAACAAACAATACGATTTACGGCACGGAATATTGGAAATTTCCGGAAGTAGATATCCCTATCATTTGTGACATGTCCTCTGATATCCTTTCCCGCCGAATAGATTTCAACCGCTTCGACATGATTTGGGCAGGCATACAGAAAAACCTGGGTGCCGCCGGTATGGCTCTTGTCATTCTTAAAAAGGATTTTGCAAAAACGGCGCGTACCGATATTCCTCCTTTTCTTCGATACAAAACATTTATTGAAAAAGATTCCGCCTATAATACACCGCCGGTATTCTGCATTTACACATTGAACAAGATGCTCCACTGGATAATAAAACAAGGCGGCCTGGATATCATTGAAAAAAGAAACAAGGGAAAAGCAAAATTGATTTACGACATCATCGACAAAAGCAACGGATTTTATAAAGGGCATGCCGTAAAAAAAGATAGAAGCCGTATGAACATTACTTTCAACCTTTCTTCTGCCGATGAGGAAAAAGATTTCATTGAGAAAGCAAAAGAAAACCGCTTTATCGGCGTCAATGGCCACCGACTCGTAGGCGGCTGCCGTATTTCTCTTTATAATGCAGTTACCATAGACGCCTGTAAAGCAGTTGCCCAATTCATGGAAGCATACCGAAAAGATCATCAATAATCTTATCTGTACATTTTTTTATTATTTTTTAGGAGGAGACATTATGTTCAAAATTTTTATCACTGCCGATGTCGCTAAGGAAGCAAAGGAATTTCTGGAAAAAGAATTTGTCGTGGATATCCATCCGAACATGGAAGAAGATGAATTATGCAAAGTGATCGGCGAATATGACGCTGTCATCACAAGAAGCCAGACAAAAATCACAAAGAAAGTCATTCATGCCGCAACTAATCTGAAAGTCATCGGCCGCGCCGGCGTAGGCATTGACGGCATTGATATTCCTGAGGCCACAGCGAAAGGCATTACCGTGGTGAATACGCCGGAATCAAACACAATCGCCGCCTGTGAGCATACCCTTGCCCTTATGCTTTCCATAACCCGCTATATCCCTCAAGCACACCAGTCCATTATGGAAGGCCGCTGGGACCGCAAAAGCTTTACCGGCATCCAGCTTTTGAATAAAACAGTCGGTATTATCGGTGTGGGCCGTGTAGGCTCCAATGTAGCAAAACGTCTGCAGGCGTTCAACATGAAGACCATTGGATATGACCCTTACATTCCGCTGGAACGAGGCCAGCAGCTGGGAGTAGACCTGGTAAATCTTGATACGCTTCTCCGCGAATCCGATTATATTACGCTCCATACACCGCTCACCGAGGAGACAAAAGGCATGATCGGCGCGAAAGAAATAGAAAAGATGAAGGACGGGGTACGCATTGTGAATGCCTCCCGCGGCGCTGTCATTGATATTGATGCCTTAGCAGAGGCACTAAAAACCGGAAAAGTTGCCGGTGCCGGCATCGATGTGTGGACAAATGAACCGCTCAAACCGGAAAACAATCCTTTCCTGGGAATGAAAAACGTAACGCTCACCCCCCATCTGGGTGCCTCCACAGCTGAAGCACAAACAGGCGTCGCCACTGATGTAGCCCGCGGCGTTGCTGACGCCCTCCATGGAGAACCGGTAGCGACTGCTGTCAATGCATCACCTATCACAAGAGCTACACTCGCCGTTATCCAACCTTATTTCAATTTGTGCGAACGCATGGGAAATATTGGTATTGATTTGGCTGACGGACGCATTTCCCGTATCAGTGTAGAATATACAGGTGAATTGACTGAAACAGAAACCACCCCGCTCACCACGGCTGTCCTGAAAGGACTTTTAACCCCCATTCTTCAGCAGACTGTCAATTTCGTAAATGCAAGAACTATCGCGGAAGACCGGCATATGGAAATACGGGAAGTCAAAGCAAAAAAAGGACATTACTTCACCAATACGGTCACGCTCACTATTGATACCGATAAAGGTACACATCGTATTACAGGCTCCCTTTTCGACAGGAAAGAAGCGAAAATCGTTTCTCTTGACCACTTCCGTGTAGACTTTGAACCGAAAGGCTGCATCATCCTTGCTCCTCATGAAAATAAACCGGGCATGATCGGCCAGATGGCAGGTATTCTCGGCAAGGCAGGCGTAAACATCAATGGAATGCAGGTAGGCGCATCCAAAGACAAAAACACCAATATTATGGCCGTTGCCATTGATAAGGATATTCCCAGCGCTATCCTCCCCGTTCTTGCAAACATTGACGGAATCCACGGAATTACAGTCATTCACTGCGAAAGTCATTAACGGAAATGAGGTCATTATGGTACGAATTATTCTTATACGTCACGGGGAAACTACGTGGAACGTGGAAGGTCGTTATCAGGGACAGGAAGACATTCCTCTTTCCCCAAAAGGAATTGCTCAGGGAAAAGCCGCCGGTCTTGCCTTAAAAGACATATCCATTGATGCGGCCGTCTCCGGACCGCTCTCCCGTGCCTTTGATACCTGCCGTTTCATTACCAAATATCACCATGTAAATATCCGTATCGATGAGCGGATCACGGAAATCTCTCACGGCAGATGGGAAGGCGTCCATGCCGATGAAATCAAAAAAAACTATCCGAAAGAATTTGAACTTTGGCACAACCGGCCTGAACAGGTACAAATGCCCGGCGGGGAATCTCTGGAAGATGTAAGAAAACGCGTCCGTGCCGCCTTTGACGATTATGCCGCTATATATCAGGGCAAAACGCTTCTCGTTGCCGCCCACGATGCGGTCAATAAAGTCATCCTCTGTGATCTCATGGGGCTCAGCATGGAACATTTCTGGCATTTCAAACAGGACAATGCCTGTATCAACGTCATAGAAGAACATGAAAAAAGTTGGAGGCTTGTCACATTAAACGCCACGACCCATTTAGGATATCTCTTTTCAAGTATTGAGCAAAAAGGGTTATAAAAGAAAACCGGACGGGAATAATTTCATTTCCGCCCGATTTTTTCTTGCTATTTATTCATTACTGCCGCCGGCGTGTTGTCCTTATCAGCATGGACAGTCTCCGATAACTTTGCTTCCACATCTGTCGGCACACGGCGGTAAGGAAATTTTTTCCACAGCCGTTTCATCACTTCATCCATAATGTAACGGTTACGTACGGAACTTTCTTCTTCTCTTTCGTAGTAAGCCGCCTGATCATCCCTGACTCCTTCATTGCTTTTATAACTGTATATATCGACAACAACCTGCGTTTCCACAACAGGATCTATGTCAAAGAAAATGGAAATCGGATAAGACTTCCGCTGCGTCCACTTTGTAACGACAGGAAGTACGACAATATCCGCTCCCGTTTCCTCAGCAATGGCAGGAAGCTCCGCAGGACTGATATTCTTATAAGCATAGTCAGCCGTATCTAATTTTCTGTAATAAGGGTAACGGAACACCGCATCCATCTCTTTTGCAATGTATGATGCGGCATAGCTGCCTTTATCATTGCTCTGTGGCAAAAAAAGCAGTACTGTCCGTGTATTATCAAAGTATCCCATTTTCCGGTTTACCGACTTGTCAGCGGCTTGTGCCATCATCCCCACTGCACATACCATAAAAAAACAAAATAAATATTTCATAAAAGTCTTCATGGCAAATCTCCTTGTAGTACATGTTCAGAGCTTTATTTTTTCCAGTGTATCACAAGAGTTTCTCTTTCCGTACCCGTATCTTTTTATTTTCTGCTATAAGACTTTTCTATATTGTCCTTGCATGATATAATGATAAAAAACTTTTATATGTCCCCTGCTAATCTGTAGAGTCTTGTTTTCAGAGGTGTTTGCATGAATAATACGGACTGGAAAATCCTGATCTATCTCCGTGAGGAGCGAAGTATCAATAAAGTTGCCAAACGGCTGTTTATGACTCAGCCGTCATTGACATACCGCCTGAGTCAAATGGAAAAGGAAATTGGTTGTCCGCTTTTTATCCGCACCAATAAAGGAGTGCACTTCACCGATGCGGGAGCACGGCTCTTTTCCTTTGCGGAAAAAGAACTCCAGCAGTACCAGGACATGAAGAATTATGTCACCCACGAACCAAACTCTATTTCCGGCGTCCTCCGTATCGGGGCATCCCAATCTTTTTCCCAGTCCCACGGTCCTGCGCTTCTGAAAGGATTCGTTGATGAGTATAGTGATATTGAAATATCGCTGACTACAGACACAAGCGATCGTTTAGTAAAACTGGTCAAAAAAGAAGACATCCATCTTGCTATCGTCCGCGGCAATCAGGAATGGCCTGAATCCGATATTCTTCTGGAAGATGCCCCGCTGTACCTGATTTCAGCCAAGCCTATTGATTTCAGTACATTGGCACAGCAGCCTTCCATACGCTACCGCAGCGATCCGTCTTTGGATGAACTGCGTACCCGCTGGTGGCGCCAGAACTTCACAAAGTCCCCCCACTTCTCACTGACTGTAAGCGACTGCAATACCTGCGTGGAAATCGTCAACCACGGTCTTGGCCACTCTCTGATTCCGGCAGACATGCTTCCCAAGTGCAAACCGAATGTAGACCGACAGATGATTTACAACAGCCAGAAGCAGCCTATATACCGTCCGAGCCACCTCATATTCAAAGAAGCCATGCTCCAGTCTACACCGGTACGGATTTTTGTTGATTATGTAAAAAAATATTTTAAGATTAAAGATAACTGAATGAAACAGTTAATGATTCAAAAGGGTCATATTCTGATA
>ERZ809426.1599-NODE-1599-length-12576-cov-4.897213_pt1 | contig 12576 bp, 13 predicted proteins | sample MGYA00520791_ERZ809426 | MGnify/ENA primary metagenome ERZ809426 (study PRJEB31576, sample SAMEA3212668) | Homo sapiens | biome: human-gut; feature: human gut; material: fecal | place: Sweden | collected 2012 ... | reverse complement strand
GAGGCGGGCGGGGATGTCGCTGACCAGCTCCATGACGGTCTTGCGGCCCAGCTCATCGCTGGCGGTGGTCACGTAGCCGCGGGGCTTGTACAGCGCCAGATAGTAGAGCTGCTGGTTCTTCTGGATGTAGATGCGCTCATCATCCACATGCAGCACATCGCGGTTGGGGTCCATCTTGTCGCCCACCTTGACCGGGTGGCCGTTGACCTTGACGCGGCCCTCGGCAATGATCTGCTCGGCCGCGCGGCGGGAACACAGGCCCTGCTCGCTCATAATCTTCTGAATACGTTCTTCTGCCATTGTTCGTTTACTCCTTGTGCGCCTCCCGGCGCTCAAAATGCACCGCGCTGAAGAGCCCTGCCCTTGCGGGAAAGGTGGTACGCAGTGCCGGATGAGAGTGCGCATTTTCGCGCGTTTGCCTCATCCATCTTGCTTCATTCGGCTGCTTCCCTCAAGGGGAAGCTCATGCGCCTTTTCTTACGCGTTGGGCGCTTCGGGGCCGGTCTCCGCGGGGGCCGCCTTGCCGCCCTTCCTGTCGATGAGGGCGCTGACCTTCTCCACCAGTTCGGGGATCATGGTCAGGGCGCGGTCCACGGTGTTGGCCCCGTCGGACAGCTGGATGGTGCGGACACAGCCGTCCTTGATGACAAGGAAGGCCACCGGCTGGATGTTGACGCCCGCGCCGGAACCGCCGCCGAACAGGTCCTTGTTGGCAGCATTCTTGCCGTCAAAGTCCGTGCCTGCGGATGCAAAGCCAAAGCTGACTTTGGACACCGGAAGGATGGTGGTGCCGTCCTCGGTGGTGATGGGCTTGCCCACGATGGTGTTGGAATCCACCATCTGACGGACCTTGTCCATCGTGACGTTCATTAAACCCTGGATCGGATGCTCAGCCATAAAATCGGCCTCCTTATTTCAATGAGTGGGAAAAAGCGGGAACGCTTTCTCCGGAACTGCCCCCGCCGCAGCGGACAGGCAGAACACACCATACAGTTATATTATAACCAAATTATAGGAAGACGTCCAGCACTTTTTCGCGCCAGAACTCGTAAAGCACACGCACTGCCGTGAAGACGATGGCATACGCCTGTGCCGACACCCGGAAGGACACCCGGTCCTGCACCGCCGACTGGGCCGAGCCAAAATCCGGAAGCAGTCGCAGCTGCTCAAAATCGAGATAGACGAACCGGTCGAGGAAGCCCAGTGCCGGATAGAGCCAGGCGTTCAGCCTGCCATAGCTGCGGGCAGCTTCGGCGGGGTCCTCGCCCCGGACGCCCAGCACGACGTCGATCTTCGTGATGCGCAGCGACCCGATGATGGCTCTGGTCAGCCGGCCCGCCCCCCGCAGGATGGTGCAGAGGATGTTCAGGGTCAGCCGGGCCTTTTTGCGGGGCGGGGTCTCCGGCCTGGGCTTCTGGTCCGCTTTCTGTCCGGCCGGTTTTTTCTTCTTTTTCTTTTTCGGCTTTTCCGGTGCAGGATACTGGAACACCGGCAGGGTCAGCCCCAGCGCACCGGCCCGGATGGTCAGCACATCGTTCTCCCACTGCACGTCCGCGCAGAAGGGGCAGAACAGCAGCACCACCGCCAGGACCAGCACCACCAGCAGCAGGACGCCGATTCCTTTCAAGAGAACGAGCAGCACCGCTCCCAAGACGCTCAGAACACTCATACTTCTCCCCCGCTTTCTTTGCCGCTGTGGATGGGCGGCAGGTCGTCCAGGCTGGACAGGCCAAAGCACCGCAGAAACACATCCGTCGTCCGGAACGCCACCGGCCGTCCGGGCAGGTCCAGCCGCCCGGCCTCTTCGATGAGGCCTTTTTCCAGCAGGCCAGACACGCTGGACGAGGAGTCCACGCCGCGCACCTGTTCAATGAATGCGCGGGAGACCGGCTGGTTGTAGGCGATGACGGTCAGCGTCTCCATCGCCGCCGGGCCCAGCGGCACCGAGCGCTGGGTATCCAGCACCCGGCGGACCGGTTCGGCAAAGTCGGCCTTGGTGGCCAGCTGCCAGTGGGTATTCAGGTGGAGCAGGCACAGGCCGCTGTCCTCGCGGGCATAGCGGGTGCGCAGCTCTTCCAGCACCGGCTCCACGCTGGAGACCGGCATCTGAAGCGCCTGGGCCAGTTTGTCGGCCCCAATGGGTTCCGCATAGGCAAAGAGCATCGCCTCCACGGCGGCTCGCAGTTTTTTCTGGTTCATTCGTTCTCCTTTGTGCGTTCCAGCCGCCCGCGGCGCATGGTCATCGCACCGTCCGGGCCGAGGGTGACACGCCCGCCGCGCACCAGTTCCAGCAGGGCCAGAAAGGTGGCCACATGGGTGCTCCGGCTCTGGCGGCGGGAAAACAGCTGCCCCAGCTTCCGGGCACTGCCCCCGATGAGCTGGCGCAGGATATAGACCACCCGGCTGTTCACCGACACCACCGGCGCGGACACCAGCGGCTCGAACTGCTGCTGGGTGGGCTGCCGGACGACGGCCGTTTTCCGGCCCGCCAGCGCCTGCCAGCAGTCCGCCAGCACCTGCGGCGAGTGGAAGAGGTCGTAGGTGTTGTCCTGCTCCACTTCCAGCGGCCTCCGGACGAAGACCGGGGCCTGCTCCCCTTTTGCGCGCAATGCCCCGGCCATCCGGCGGCACTGGTCGTACTCGATGAGCTGGCCGGTCAGTTCCTGTTTCATCCGCTCGCCCTCTTCGCTGCGGGGCAGCAGCAGATAGCTCTTCATCTCCACCAGATGCGCCGCCATCTCGATGAAGGCGCTGGCCGTCTCCGGGTCGGCTCCGGCGTCCGCCGCCACGGTGCGGGTGTACTGGTCGATGAGTTCCAGAATGGGGATGTTGTGCAGGTCCATCTTGTGCTTCTGCACCAGCGTCAGCAGCAGTTCCAGCGGGCCCTCGAAGTCCGCCAGATGGAACGTCAGCTCTTCTGCCACTCAAATCACCGTCCCGATGGATGCGTAATACATGGAATAGGCGATCTGGTCGATGTAGCCGGTGCCCAGATCCAGCAGGTCCCACACGGCATCGTTCAGCAGGGTGAGCGGGCCGTCCAGAAAGCCGCTCCAGACCACCGCCAGCATGACGATGAGGATCACCCGCTCATATTTCATGATGCCGAAGTAGATGCGCTGGGGCAGCACCGCCAGCAGCACCCGGCTGCCGTCCAGCGGCGGCACCGGGATGAGGTTGAACACTGCCAGACTGACGTCCATCATGACCAGATATTGCAGGAAGCGGGCTGCAAACACGGTTCCGACCGTGACCGGGGCCCAGTAATACAGCAGCTTCCAGACCACCATCGCGAGGTAAGCCAGGAGCAGGTTTGCCACCGGGCCTGCCAGCGCCGTGAGCGCCATGCCCGCCTTGGGGTTCTTGAAATTGCGCGGGTCGGTGGAGACCGGCTTTGCCCAGCCCACGCCCGCCAACACCATGCACAGGGTGCCCATCAGGTCAAAGTGGCGGAACGGGTTCAGCGACAGCCGGCCCTCCCGCTTGGCCGTAGGGTCACCCAGCAGCCAGGCTGCGAGGGCGTGGCCCGCTTCGTGGAACGGGATGGCGACCAGCGTCACCAGCGCCCGGATAAGATAGTACAGTCCGCGTGAGGTCATCGTATTCTCCTAACAGTGGATTATTTTGTCTTATTGTACTATGTTTTTCGATTTCAGACAAGGGCTTGGCCCACAGATAAAAAAGGTTACAGAAATTTCAAAAAAATGCTTGCAATTTCTGCCCGACTCTGGTACAATAGTCAAGCTGATTATTTTGAATTCCTTACTTCACTGCTAGGAGGTGCAAGTATCATGGCTAAGTGTGAATGCTGCGGCAAGGGCGTTACCTTTGGTATCAAGGTCTCCCACTCCCATCGCCGTTCCAACCGTACCTGGAAGCCGAATGTCCGTCGTGTCAAGGCGGTCGTGGAGGGTTCTCCCAAGTATATCTACGCATGCTCCCGTTGCCTGCGCGCTGGCAAAGTTACCCGCGCTGTCTAAGTAGCTGCATCTGCCGGTCACTTTGTCGAGTGACCGGCTTTTTTGTTTTCCAGGAGGAGGTTTTTCAGATGGCTCTGCCCCATGACCCCATCATGCTTTTGAGCATGGTGAACCTGAAGCTGCGCGACTTCTACCCCAGCCTCGACGCACTGTGCGACGACCTGGACGAGGACAAGGCCGCGCTGTGCGCAACGCTCGCTGCCGCCGGGTATGGATACGACCCGGTGCGGAATCAATTCGTATAAATTCAGGAGGATGCTTTCATGATGCAAGGTACCTATTATAAAGAGTGGAGCCGGATGCTCGGCCGCGAAATGGAGTTCAAGGTCTATGGCACGGCCGGTGTGCCGGTGCTGGCCCTGCCCGCCCGCGGGGGCCGTTTCTACGATTGGGAGAACAACGGGATGCCCGAAGCGGTGGCTTCCCTGCTGAGCAGCGGCAAGCTCCAGCTCTTTACCGCCGACGGCATCGACGCCGAGAGCCTGCTGGCCGGGGATGCTGCGCCCCGCCGCCGGGCCGAGATGCAGGAAAAGTATTTCAACTACCTGTCCACCGAGCTGGCCGCCCGCATCCGGGAACTGAACCAGACCGAGAAAGGCCAGCTCATCTGGTGCGTCGGCGTGGACACCGGTGCCTGTCAGGCCGTCAACTGCCGCCTGCGCCGCCCGGAGGTGTTCGGCGGTGCCATCGGTCTGTCCGGCCTGTACGACATGAGCCGCTTTCTGGGCAGCGCCGAGGACGACCTCGTGCTCCGCAATGCACCCCTCGCCTACCTGACCGAGACCGGCCTCGTGGACAAAAAGGCCTTTGCCAAGGCGGAGGAGAACGACCTCATCCTCTGCGCCGGGCAGGGCAGCTACGAGGAAGAGGCACAGGCCGACACCCGCGCCCTCTCCGAGGCCCTGACCGCCGCCGGGCTGCCCGCCCACTGCGAGTTCTGGGGCAGTGATGTCTCCCACGACTGGTACTGGTGGGGCAAGGAGCTGCACCTGTTCGCAGAACGCATCTTTGGAGAAGGAGGAAGTCATGCCTGAATTTGTGATCGGTGCCCGCGGGCACGATTTTGGCCGTCACACTCCGGATGAGCTGTTTGCTTCCATCGGCAAGGCGGGCTTTGCCTGCACCCAGCTGGCCTACACCAAGGCCATTGAGGGCGTGAAGAGCTATGCCGATGTCACCCCGGAACTGGTCGAGGCCACCCGCGCCGCAGCCACCGCTGCCGGTGTTTCCATCGCGGTGAACGGCACCTACGTCGAGCTGAGCTATGCCGACGAGGACAAGCGCTGCGCCGAGGTCGCCAAGGTGCTGAGCCAGATCCCGGTCGCCAAAGTGCTGCACGCTGGCTGCATGGGCAGCGAGACCACCAACATGGCCAAGCAGCCCGGTGTCACCCGCAAGGAAGCGCAGGAAGCCCTTCTCCGCAGCCTGGGCGAGATCCTGCCCATCTGTGAGGAGCAGGGGGTGCTGTTCGCCGTGGAGTGCGTCTACTACCACGCCATGAACACTCCGGAGGCCGTCAAGATGGTGCTGGACACCATCGCCAGCCCCAACCTGCGTGTCCTCTGCGATTTCGCCAACTACGTCGGCCCGGAGGATGCTTCGCTGGACGCGCAGCGCCGCATCTGGGACAAGGTGGGCAGCTGGTACGGCGACAAGATCACCGCCGTCCACTTCAAGGGCCAGAACTTCCGGCCGGACGGCACCCTGTACTCCACCAGCCTGGAGGATTCCTGCGTGGACTATGCAGGCGGCTTCGCCATGCTGAAGCAGATGCCGCAGGCCGCCTTCCCGGTCCTGCGCGAGGAAGCCGTCCCCGCCCGCGCCGCCAGCGACATCGCCTTTATGCGGAAATTCTGCGAATAAACCTGTTTTTTCAGTCCTCTGCCCGGTGCAGGCGTTTCCAGCCCCTGCACCGGGCTTTTTCTGTTTCCCTGTGTTCACGAAAAATTCACAATTGAATTTTCATTTCCTACTTGTTCTGTAGGACAAACTGTGCTACAATGCCTTTGTACGAAAGATACCCCCAAGGGGTAATTTGAAAGGAGTTGTTCCCATGAGCAGCGAGATGGAACCCTGCCCCCGCTGTGCCCTGCACGAAGCGTCCCCTGACCCCTGCTGCGAAGATGCAGCTGCCGAAACAGCGCAGGCCGAAGCAGAGACCCTGCACGCCTGCTGCTGCCGCCACAAAAAGCGGAGCGAGGAGGAGTACAAGAGCCTCATCCACCGGCTGAACCGCATTGAGGGCCAGATCCGGGGCATCCGCGGCATGGTCGAAAAAAATGTCTATTGTGCCGACATCCTCGTGCAGGTGGCGGCGGCAAACTCTGCGCTGAACGCCTTTTCCAGAGAGCTGCTCAGCCAGCATGTGCGCACCTGCGTCGCGGACGACCTGCGCGCAGGCAGCGACGAAAAGTTGGATGAGCTGCTGAAATTGCTGCCCAAACTCATGAAATGACCCTTTTTCGGACAAGCTGACCCATCGCAAGGAGTGAAGACTATGGAACAATACAACGTTACCGGCATGAGCTGCGCGGCCTGCTCTGCACGGGTGGAAAAGGCCGTAAACGCCGTGCCCGGCGTCACGAGCTGCTCGGTGAGCCTGCTCACCAACTCCATGGGCGTGGAGGGCACCGCGAGTGCTGCCGCCATCGTCAAGGCTGTGCAGGATGCAGGCTATGGCGCCAGCCCCAAAGCAGGCGGGCCCACCGCCGCCCCGGACCCCAGCGCCGACCTCGACGCCCTGGCCGACCACGAGACCCCCAAACTGAAAAAGCGGCTCATCGCCTCCCTGCTCTTCCTGGCGGTACTGATGTACTTTTCCATGGGGCACATGATGTGGGGCTGGCCGCTCCCCCACTGGTTCGACGGCAACCACGTCGCGATGGGCCTCGTTCAGCTGCTGCTGGCGGGCATCGTGATGGTCATCAACCAGAAATTCTTCATCAACGGCTTCAAGGGCCTTCTCCACCGCGCCCCCAACATGGATACGCTGGTGGCGCTTGGTTCCTCGGCCAGCTTCCTCTGGAGCACCTACGCCCTCTTCGCCATGACCCGTGCGCAGGTGGATGGCAACGACGCCCTCGTCATGCACTATATGATGGAGTTCTACTTTGAGTCGGCCGCCATGATCCTGACCCTCATCACGGTAGGCAAGATGCTGGAAGCCCGCTCCAAAGGCAAGACCACCGACGCGCTCAAGAGCCTGATGAAGCTGGCCCCCAAAACGGCCACCCTCCTGCGGGGCGGCACCGAAGTCAGCGTCCCCATCGCCGAAGTGCGCAAGGGTGATGTTTTTGTCGTCCGCCCCGGTGAGAATATCCCGGTGGACGGCATCGTGCTGGAAGGCAGCAGCGCCGTGAACGAGAGCGCACTGACCGGCGAGAGTATCCCGGTGGACAAGGCCGAGGGCGACAAGGTCTCAGCCGCCACCACCAACCAGTCGGGCTTCCTGCGGTGCGAGGCCACCCGCGTGGGCGAAGATACCACTCTGGCACAGATCATCCGGATGGTCAGCGACGCCGCCGCCACCAAGGCCCCCATCGCCAAAATTGCCGACACTGTGTCGGGCTTCTTCGTCCCGGCGGTCATTTCCATCGCAGTGGTCACCACCATCGTCTGGCTGCTGCTGGGCCGGGAGTTCGGCTATGCGCTGGCCCGCGGCATCTCGGTGCTGGTCATCAGCTGCCCCTGTGCGCTGGGCCTGGCCACACCGGTGGCCATCATGGTCGGCAACGGTCTGGGGGCCAAGAACGGCATCCTGTTCAAGACGGCCGCTTCGCTGGAAGCCGCAGGCCGCACCCAGATCGTGGCGCTGGACAAGACCGGCACCATCACCAGCGGCGAACCCAAGGTCACCGACATCCTGCCCGCCGAGGGCGTGAGCGAGACGGAGCTGCTGACTCTTGCCGCCGCGCTGGAGCGCAGGAGCGAGCATCCGCTGGCCAAAGCCATCCTCGCTCACACCGAGGCCAACGCCATCGAAGCCCCGGAAGTCTCCGACTTTGCAGCCCTGCCCGGCAACGGCCTGACTGCAACGCTGGACGGCAAAGAAGTTTACGCAGGCCATGCGTCCTTCCTTGCGACAAAGGCCGCTGTGCCCGCCAGCCTGAAGGCAAAAGCCGCCGCGCTGGCAGGCGAGGGCAAAACGCCGCTCTACTTCGGCGGCGCGGGCCGTCTGCTGGGCGTGGTGGCCGTGGCCGATACCATCAAGGAGGACAGCCCCCGCGCCATCCGTGAATTGCAGAACATGGGCATCCGGGTCGTGATGCTCACCGGCGACAACCAGCGCACCGCCGACGCCATCGGCCGTCAGGCAGGCGTGGATGAGGTCATCGCTGGCGTCCTGCCCGACGGCAAGGAAGCCGTCATCCGCAAGCTGCAAGCCTCCGGCAAGGTCGCCATGGTCGGCGACGGCATCAACGATGCCCCGGCCCTGACCCGCGCCGACACCGGCATCGCCATCGGTGCCGGAACGGACGTCGCCATTGATGCGGCGGACGTGGTGCTGATGAACTCCCGGCTCTCCGATGTGCCCGCCGCCATCCGCCTGAGCCGCGCCACCCTGCGCAACATCCACGAGAATCTGTTCTGGGCCTTCATCTACAACATCATCGGCATCCCGCTGGCCGCCGGTGTGTTCATCCCCTTCGGCCTGACGCTGAACCCCATGTTCGGTGCCGCCGCGATGAGCCTGTCCAGCTTCTGTGTTGTCAGCAACGCGCTGCGCCTGAATCTGTTCGACCTGCACAGCACCAAACACGACCACAAGATCAAGGCTTCCGCCCTGCCCGCTGCCGCGCAGCCGCAGGCTGAAGATACGACCGAACCCGTTTCGGAATCCACTGTCAAGGAGGAATGTTTTATGAAAAAGACCCTGCACGTTGAAGGCATGATGTGCTGCCACTGCGAGGCCCGCGTGAAGAAGGCACTGGAAGCTCTGCCCGAAGTCCACGAGGCCGTGGTCAGCCACGAGACCGGCACCGCCGTCGTCACCCTGAGCGCCGATGTCGCCAACGAGACCCTGAAGAAGGCCGTTGAAGACCAGGACTACAAAGTGACCGGCATCGAATAAGCCGCATCCGCCAAAAAGACCCTCTCCGTCCTTGCTCTGCTGCAATGCCCGGAGAGGGTCTTTTTATAATGCCTGTAATTTTTTTGCGCCCTTCGTCTTCAGCCAGCGGAGCGCAGCCCCATCGGCCAAGGCAAGGATGCCCAATGCTGCCATCCATGCGGCCTCGGCCGGCACGAACTGCGCCAGCACCAGCACCCCCACGCCCAGCACAAAGCCAGCGGCCCAGTTGACAAGCAGTGCCAGCAGAACACTGGGGTTCTGCTTGATGACGGCCATCTCGCTCGTCCAGTGAAAGCGCGGCATCGCCACGCCGAGCATCAGCCCGGCGGCGGCTGTGAAAACAACATCCAATGCCACCAGCAGACCCGCCAGCAGGGCCGAAGTCCACGGTGTACGCAGAAGCACCAGCCCGCAAGCCAGGCAGAGCAGCGCGGGCGGCAGGGTGACCAGCAGATGCAGGTCCAGCTTCGCCCGCAGCGCCTGCCATGGTGTCACCGGCAGGCTTTGCAGCTGCCACAGTTGTTCCCCTTCCAGTGAGACGGACGGCACGGTGAGGAGGTTCATCCCGGCCACCAGCACCACCGTGAAGGTCAGCAGCACCACGCCCAGCTCCCGCGCGGGCAGCCGCGCCGCCAACGCCCGCAGTGCGTCCGCCTTGTACCCCATTGCGCCGCTGAGAAGCAGCAGCGCCAGCGAACCCATGGCGCAGTTGAGCAGATAGGACGCGCTGCTGCCCAGATGGAGCAATTCCCGGCGCAGCAGCGTCCGCCGCAGCGAGGAACGGCGGGCCAGCCGCGCCCGCGTCCGTTTCACGGCCCCGCGCCGGGTCGTCATCAGGATCAGATACGGCCCAGAAAGCGCCCTGCCCAGCGCCGCGCAGAGCAGCACGATGCCAACGGCCAGCACCAGCAGCAAAAGCGGTTCCCCGCAGGCCGCACCTCCCAAAAAGCGCCCCGCGCCCGTTAGGGCCATGTCACTTCCGCCCAGCGCCGCCTGCCCCAGCATCGGTTCAAGCTGAGCCATTCCCCGCTGGTAGGCAAGATCATACACCACCGCAAGCCCCAGGGTTGCCGCAATCGTGACCAGCGTTTTGTGTGCGGCCCGCGCGGTGCAGAGGGCGACCACCCATCCAAGCAGCGCCGCCAGAAGGGTCGCTGCCCCGGCCAGCACCAGCGCCATGGGAGCCGCGCTCAGCAGCCCGCCCAGCGGAGAAGCTGCATACAGCCCATACACCACTTCTGCCGGGACCCAGAGCAGCAGCAGATAGAACAGGCACATCGCGTACAGCCCGCTCATCCGGACGGCAAAGAGCATCCACGGCGGGATGGGCATCGCCAGCAGCAGGTCGTTGTCCCTGGCCTGAAACAGGCTCCCATAGCTGGAAAACGCCCCGGCAAACACGCCGACGGCCAGCGCCAGCAGCTCCATCGTCAGGAAGTACAGCGCCTCCTGCTCAGCGGGCAGCAGCAGCCCTCCCAGCGGCCACGCCAGCGAGAAGAAACTGCCCATCACCAGCAGCACGATGCCCCCATACAGCGCTCCGAACGCCAGCCGGCCCGCTCTGGTGCGGTGTCTGCCGGTGCTGGCGCTCCGGACGAGGAAGGCTCCCTGCTCCCGCAGCTGTTTCCGGAACAGGGCGCGAAACAGACGTCTGGTCTCAGTGTCCATCCTGCACCCCTTCCAGCTCCAGAAAGACCGATTCCAGCGAAGCATCGCCCCGCACCTCGGCCATGGAGCCAGCCCGCACGAGCCGCCCCTGCCGGAGGATGGCCACCTGGTCGCAGAGCTTTTCGGCCACTTCCAGCACATGGGTGGAAAAGAAGATGGCCCCGCCCGCATCGCAGAAGGCCCGCATGGTCTGCTTGAGCTGGTGGGAGGCCAGCGGGTCCAGCCCCACGAACGGCTCATCCATCAGGATGAGTTTGGGCGCGTGGAGCAGTGCCGCCAGAATGGCCAGCTTCTGCTTCATGCCGTGGGAGTAGGAGCTGATAGGCTGGCCCAGCGCTTCGGTCAGCGCAAAGCGCTCGCCGTACACCCGCACCCGCTCGGCGCGGGCAGCCTCACGGACGCCGAACACGTCCGCAATGAAATCCAGATACTGGATGCCGGTCATGTAGCCATAAAGGGCCGGGTCATCCGGCAGATAGGCCAGCTGACGCTTGGCCGCAAGCGGGTCGTCCCGCATGGAACAGCCGTTCACCCGCACCTCGCCGCGATCCGGCCGCAAGATGCCGCAGCAGCATTTCAGGGTGGTGGTCTTGCCCGCCCCGTTCGGCCCGATGAAGCCGAAGATCTCTCCCGGCCGGATGGTCAGTGTGAGGTCATCCACCGCCGTTTTCTCGCCGTACTGTTTGGTCAGATGCCGGATCTCCAGCATTCGGATCTCTCCTTTCGGTCTTGATGCGCTCCTGTTTGATAGCCAAATCGTATCATCCGCGGAAGTGCCTGTCAAGCATTTCGGCGCAAGTCGGGATGCAAAAGCGGCACCAACCCGCAAAGCAGTTTTGCTTTACAGACCGGTGCCGCCTTGTTTTCATTTCAGGACTGCGACATTTTCGATGCCGTATCGTGCAAAAAGTTTCAGTGCTGCCGGGCCGATGCGTTCCCCGCTCACCACGATGGGGATCGCCGGCGGGCAGGAGACGGTGGGCATCGCGCAGACGCGACCCAGCGCCGTTTCGGCGGGGATCAACTCCTGCGGAGCGAACACCGCCTGCCGCACGGTGCAGACCGGCGCAGCTTCCGCCGCCAGTTCCGTGAAGACATCTGCTTCCGGTTCCGGCAGAGCCGGGGCCGACGGCAGAGCCGCGCAGAGCCGTGCCACTGCCGCAGCCAGCCGCTCATAATCCTGCGCCGGGTTTTCGGGGGTGAACATCAGCACCACATACCGGGGGTCGGCATATTCGCACTCGATGCGGTCCTGCCGCAGAGCCTCGGCCAGCGCGGTGCCGGTCATGCCCAGTGCCGCCGCATCCAGCGTGAGTTTGAGCGGCTCACGGGCGGGGGCGTCCACCGCCAGCGGGAGCGGACAGCCTGCCGCAGCGGCCTGCTCGTTCAGCACCCGGCGCATCCTGGTCAGCTGCCCGCAGCAGGAGTAGAGCCGCAGCGGATACCCCTCCGAAAGATACCGGTTGCACCGGTCGAGGGATTGCAGGATCAGATAAGACGGGCTTGTGGAGCCGAACAGCGCCAGCGCATTGCGGACTGCCGTTTCCTCCTGCACGGGCGCTTTCGGCCCCAGATGCAGGTAGGCGCCGCCGGTGAGGACCGGCAGGGTCTTGTGCCCGGAATCGCAGCACATCGCCGCACCCAGTGCAATGGGGTGGCGGCTGCCGCCCACCAGAAAGTTCAGGTAGGCACCGTGGGCATTGTCCACCAGCAGCGGCACACCGTGCGCATCGCAGACCTTTGCAAGGGCCGCGATGTCCTGTATCCCGCCGAGGTAGTCCGGGCTGGTGAGGTAGACACCGAAGGGGGTTCTCCCCTGCCCGGCCAGCCAGATCGGAAGAGCACACGTCTGAACTC
>ERZ809426.1597-NODE-1597-length-12590-cov-8.955405_pt1 | contig 12590 bp, 8 predicted proteins | sample MGYA00520791_ERZ809426 | MGnify/ENA primary metagenome ERZ809426 (study PRJEB31576, sample SAMEA3212668) | Homo sapiens | biome: human-gut; feature: human gut; material: fecal | place: Sweden | collected 2012 ... | reverse complement strand
CACTTTGGCCCAGTATTCGTCGCTCTTGGCAAGCATGTTGGCTTCCTTGATGACGTTCCCTTTCAGGCGGAAAAGACGGGGTTCTATCTCGTCGAATTTATAGTCGCTGTACTTGGTGGTGCGCTGCACTTCCAGTCCTTGTATGCCTTTCATCAGGGCGAGTTCTACGGTCATGTCGTCGTCGGTGAGCACCCAGTTGCTGTCGGGCAGTTGCTCAAACTGCTGCACGATGTCGAGGTTCTCCACGAAGTTGACGCCTGTCTTTTTGGGCAGGTTCATAATGGCTTTCTTTACGGCGTAGGTGGAGTCTTTCACCACGTACAGGTGTCCGGTGAAGCCGAAGTCCTGTGAGTTCTGGGGCACGAAAGTGAGGTGGACGCATTCTTGCTTGTCCACCATGAGCGTGTCCATGAGGTAGAACTTGTAGAAGCTGATGGCTCCGCGTCCGATGGGGCTGACGAAGCGGCGTTGCAGCAGGCGGATGTCGTCATCGTAGATGTTGACGTCGGAAAAGACGTCGGTGAGGATCGTGCCCAGCATATCGCCTGTATTGAAGAATTCTTCGATGCCGCTGGAGTTCATACCCTCGATAATGGTCTTTTCGCTTTTGGGATTCTTACGGTAGATGGTCTTGGAGGAGGTCTCCTTAATGGAGATGGGCAGGATCATCTTGTTGGTTTTGGGCGATACCTCCACCTGATCCTTGAAGAAGGAGAATTTCTTGTAGATGCCTTTCTCCATTTTCTCCGGCGTGACGTCGTTGACGGACATCTTCATCTTCTCGTACTTCTGGTACTGGTAATAGTCGTTCTCCTCCAGCTTCAGGGCTTTCTTGTTCTCGATGACTTTCTTCATGAACTCTACGGCAGGGTTGTTCTTGCGCGAGTACTTCTCTTTCTTGGGCTTGACAACAACCTCGGAGAGCATCACGTCGGCAGGAGCCAGCTCCACGTTGAGTACTTTTGTGCCGGGGGCGAATTTCACTTTTTTGGTGATGTAACCTATGGCGGAGAATGTCAGCTCATTCCAGCCTTTACGAGTCTCTACCTGGTATTCTCCCTCTGCATTGGAGATGCCTCCCACACCTTTTCCTTCATATTGTACGGTGATGTACATCAGCGGTTCGTGGGTGAGAGAGTCTGTTATGACCCCTTTTATCTGCGCCGACACACCGGTGGAGACGGATAACAGAAGCAGGAGAAGCAGAGCTATGCTATATATTTGTTTCATACATTTCATAATCAATTTGCAAAGTTAGCAATTTGCAGTTAATCAAGAAGCAAATATTTTTTAAAGAATAAGAGGGATACTTAAGAGAGAGCAAGAGCTTTTCTATATCTTTTCTCCGTTTATCAACGTCTGTACGATGCGCTCGGCTGTACGTCCGTCCCAGCGGTCGGGCAGGGTGGTGTGTTTCCAGTCGCCATGCAGCAGTTTGTCGAGAGCGGCGGAGAGGGCAATGGAGTTCTCCCCGACGAGCTCATTGGTTCCGAAACGCCACGTTTCCGGGTGTTCGGCGTAGGTGTTGAGCGTGATGCAGGGCACATCGAGGAAAGTGGCTTCTTCGGCAATGTTGCCGGAGTCGGTCACGATGCCCTTGGCTTGGTTGATGAGGAAGCCGAAGTGCAGATAGCTCTGGGGCGGCAGAATGTGCAGGTGGGGCATGTCAAGCCCCAGTGATTTTATGGCGCGTTCCACGTAGGGATGCATGGGGGCCACGACAGGCATGTCGCCAGCCTTCGCTGCCAGCGTCTGCATCAGGGAACAGAGTACGGCTTTCTTTTCCAGCAGGTCGTGGCGGTTCAGGGTGAGCAAGAGGTAGTTTCCCTTGCGCAGTCCGAGGGTGGAGAACCATAGCGGCTGCATCAGGCGGTGGCGGTTGTAGCGGATGGTGTCGATGAGTATATTGCCCACGTAGTGGATGTATTCCGGTATCATCCCTTCTTGGTTGAGGTTGCGGTTGGCCACCATTCCGGCAGTGAAGAGGTAGTCGGAAATGGCGTCTACGATCGTGCGGTTCACCTCACGCGGCATATTCATATCGAACGAACGCGTACCGGCAATGACATGGGCTACCTTCAGACCACGCTTCTTGGCTACGATGGCGCAGCTCATGGTGGCGGTCATGTCGTCCACCACCAGCACTACTTGGGCGGGATGTCCGTTGAGTTCCTCTTCGAAAGCGAGCATAATGGAAGCCGCCACCCGCGAATGGTCGCGTCCGCTGATGCCCAAGTAAGCGTCGGGCTTAGGCATGGCGAGGTCGGAAAAGAGCGAGGCATCCAAAGTGGTGTCGTCCTGAGGACCGGTGTAGACTATGCGATAGGATATGTTTTTACCCGCTTCTCTGGCTGCGTCTATGGCGCGGCACAGGGGGGCAATCTTCATGAAGTTGGGACGTGCGCCCGATACGATGGTTATTTTCATTGCTCATATAAATTGGTGAGACAAAAATACATTTTCTTAGGGAAATTATTTGTTACTTTGCAAAAAAAGAAATCCTTTCATGCCTACATTTGTTCAGATACTCGACTTTATTGGCACATTTGCCTTTGCCATCAGCGGCATACGCCTTGCTTCGGCGAAGCGCTTCGACTGGTTCGGCGCTTATGTGGTGGGGTTCGTAACAGCCATTGGAGGCGGTACGATACGTGATCTCCTGCTGGATGTCACTCCCGGCTGGATGACAGATCCTATTTATCTGATATGTACCGGACTGGCCTTGCTGTGGGTTATCTTCTTCGGGAAGCACCTCATACACCTGCACAACACGTTCTTCATCTTCGATACTATCGGCTTGGCACTGTTTACGGTGGTGGGAGTGGGCAAAAGCCTCTCTCTGGGCTATCCCTTCTGGGTGGCAATCATCATGGGCAGCATTACCGGAGCTGCGGGGGGCGTGATACGCGATGTCTTTATCAATGAAATTCCTCTCATATTCCGTAAAGAGATTTATGCAATGGCATGCGTGGTGGGCGGTACGGCCTACTGGATATGCGAGCTGGCGGGCATGCACTCCTACGGTTGCCAGGTGATAGGCGGGATGTCTGTGTTCATCACCCGTATCCTTGCTGTGAAATATAAGATATGTCTGCCCATACTCTCCGGAAACGACGGGGAGGAAGAGGGGAAAGAAAGCTGACTTTTAGATGCCTTTTCCGGTGCTTGTGTTTGCCTGTAATGACGGTGTGCTTTCATTACAGGCAAACATTTCTTGTGACCCCAACCTGTGCTCTTCTCTTCATAGGGCCTGTTTTTATTTATCTTATGGTAATATTACTATAATTTAGCGCTAAAATCACCTCTCACGCCCGTTTATGTTGTTTCCGCATCGCCTGAAAACTGCCAAAACAGGGGGGAATATCTGTCAAATGTTAGTTTTCACCCCAAAGACTACCCGTATTCCATCCCTCCTGATTCGGAAATTTCCGTATACTTGCAACCACTAAACCTAAACGAATATTAACCATAAAAAAAATTAGCAAAGTATGAACACTTACAGTTTTAGAAAAGATTTGCTTGCTGTGCAAGAAGAACTGCTTCGCTTTGCATACAAATTGACGTCCGATCGGGAAGAAGCGAATGATTTGTTGCAGGAGACCTCTCTTAAAGCCTTGGATAATGAAGACAAATACGAGCCCGATACCAATTTTATAAGGTTGGATGTACACCATTATGCGTAACATCTTTATCAATAACTACCGCAAGATAGTACGTGAGCAGACGTTCGTCGACCAGACCGAAAACCTGTACCACCTGAGCCTACCGCAAGATTCCGGCTTTGCCAGCACCGAAGGAGCTTACGACCTGAAGGAAATGCACCGCATCGTCAATTCATTGCCACGTGATTATAAAGTGCCGTTTTCCATGCACGTCTCCGGATTTAAGTACCGCGAGATAGCCGAACGCCTGGGACTGCCTCTTGGAACAGTAAAAAGCCGCATCTTCTTCACAAGACAGAAGCTGCAGGAGGAATTGAAGGATTTCATTTGATAAATTAAGAATTAGAAAACTTTTAATGCTCGATTTACTAAATGATATAAAACATATCTTTTGAATGAATAATTATAGGGTTATTTTGACTATATGTCAGAATAATCCTTTATATTTGTATATACCAAGTTAACCTGATGAACAAATCGTAAATTACCTATTGCAATGAAAAAAGAAATCAAATTCAGTCTTGTTTACCGCGATATGTGGCAGTCGTCCGGTAAATATCAGCCGAGAGTGGATCAGTTGGTGCGCATCGCCCCGCTGATTATCGAAATGGGATGCTTTGCCCGCGTCGAGACCAACGGCGGAGCCTTCGAACAAGTGAACCTTCTCTATGGCGAGAACCCGAATAAAGCGGTTCGTGCCTTTACCCAGCCCTTCAAGGATGCAGGCATACAGACCCATATGCTCGACCGCGGGCTGAATGCGTTGCGCATGTATCCCGTACCCGCCGACGTGCGCCGCCTGATGTACAAGGTGAAACATGCGCAAGGCGTGGACATCACCCGCATCTTCTGCGGACTGAACGAAACGCGCAACATCATCCCTTCCATCCGTTATGCACTCGAAGCCGGAATGATTCCGCAGGCAACGCTCTGCATCACCCATTCGCCTGTGCACACAGTGGAGTATTATGCCCGCATAGCCGACCAACTCATTGAGGCCGGAGCACCCGAAATCTGCTTGAAAGACATGGCGGGCATCGGTCGTCCGGGGATGCTGGGAGAACTGACGAAGACAATCAAAGAAAGGCATCCCGACGTATTGATACAGTATCATGGGCATAGCGGACCGGGACTTTCGATGGCTTCCATCCTCGAAGTCTGCGAGAATGGCGCCGATATCATAGATGTGGCCATGGAACCCATGTCGTGGGGAAAGGTGCACCCGGATGTTATTTCCGTACAGGCAATGTTGCGCGATAAGGGTTTCCAAGTGCCCGACATCAACATGAAAGCCTACATGAAAGCTCGTGCCATGACGCAGGAGTTTATAGATGACTTTCTCGGCTATTTTATGGATCCCACCAACAAGCATATGTCGTCCCTGCTCTTGAAATGCGGGCTTCCGGGCGGCATGATGGGCTCTATGATGGCAGATTTGAAAGGTGTACATTCCGGCATCAATATGATACTGAAAGGTAAGAACCAGCCCGAACTCAGCATAGACGACCTGCTGGTGATGCTCTTTGATGAAGTGGAATATGTATGGCCCAAACTGGGGTATCCGCCTTTGGTAACTCCGTTCAGCCAGTACGTCAAGAATGTGGCGCTGATGAACGTGATGCAACTGGTGAAAGGTGAAGAGCGCTGGACAATGATCGACAATCATACCTGGGACATGATTCTGGGCAAGAGTGGCCGCTTGCCGGGCGAACTGGCTCCTGAAATCATTGAACTTGCCAAATCCAAAGGCTACGAGTTTGTCGATACCGACCCGCAATCCAACTATCCGGACGCCTTGGACGACTACCGTAAAGAAATGGACGAGAACGGCTGGGAATATGGCGAGGACGATGAGGAGCTTTTTGAACTGGCCATGCACGACCGGCAATATCGTGACTATAAGTCGGGTGTTGCCAAGAAGCGTTTCCAAGATGAGCTGGAACGTGTCAAGGATGCATCTATGATGAAGAACGGATATTCGGAAGAGGAAATAAAGAAACTGAAACGGGCCAAAGCAGACCCTATCATAGCTCCGTCCAAAGGACAGGTGCTTTGGGAGGTTTCGGTAGAAGGGCCGTCGGCAGCACCGTTCATCGGACGCAAGTATCAGCATGACGAGGTGTTCTGTTATCTCTCCACCCCTTGGGGAGAATACGAAAAGGTGATGACCGGATTTACCGGTCGTGTTGTGGAAATATGTGCCCAGCAAGGCGCCAATGTCAATAAAGGAGATGTGATAGCATATATCCAAAGAAGCGATATCTTTGCGTAAATAAAAGAATAAGTGAAAAGGGCCGTATCATTGCCCTCCGAAAGGGAGGGAGGATACGGCCCTTTTATATTTACCTTTTACAAGTTGCGGCTTTCTCCGGCGCTCATTTCTGCTTTTGCACATCTTTCTCTTCCAAATGTCTTTCTATCACTTCTTTAAGTTCCTCTTGCTTGTAGGGCTTTGTCAGGAACTCATTGCATCCGGCCTTCAGGGCTGCTTGCCTGTCACACTCGTAGGCATAGGCGGTGAGGGCGATAATGGGTATTTTGGGCGAAAGTTCACGAATGATTTTCGTAGCATCCAGACCGTCGAGGTTGGGCATCTTCATATCCATCAGGATGAGGTCGGGATGCAGCTCTTCAAACATTGTTACGGCCTCCATACCGTCCTTGGCACGTTCCAAATGGTATGACTTTCCCAAAATGGCCCTGACGAGAATATAATTGCTGTCTGTATCTTCCGCCACCAGTATGGTGGGAAGACCGGGCTTTGAGGATTCATGGGGCTGTTCGGAGCCTTGATGCTCTTCGCCGGAAAAGGAGGCATTGTTTTCCTTTTGGGCATAGGTTGGGGCGTTGACGCCCGATTTATGTATGTCGGCATGCTTGTCTGCTGTTTCTTCTTGTTTCTCCGGCAGGGTAAAGGTGAAGGTGGTTCCTTTGCCCATTTCCGAGCTGGCAGAGATTGTGCCGCCCAATCGTTCAATAATGGTTTTGCAGATGGACAATCCCAGTCCTGTGCCTTGTGCAAAGCTATTCATCTTGACGAAACGTTCAAAGACCTTGTCCAACTTGCCGGCTTCGATGCCGATGCCGGTGTCGCTGACGTGGAACTCTATCCCGTCTCCTTTGCGGCGATACCCATAGCTGACTTTGCCCTGGGTGGTGAATTTAAAGGCATTTCCGATAAGGTTGGATATCACCTGGAAGATGCGGTTCTTGTCTCCTTCGATGGTTATCTCTTCGTCCGAAGGCTCGTAGATGAGTTTCACCCCCTGCGGACAGCGGAACTTCAGCGCATCGAATATCTCCCTGCAGAGTGAATGTAGGCGGACGGGAGTGATGGTGAACTCCACTATGCCTGCTTCAATCTTGGAAAGGTCGAGGATCTCGTTGATTAGTTGCAGCAGCCGTTCGTTGTTGGCTTCCACAATGTCGTAGAAGCTTTTCCGTTCTTCGGCATCGGTGCTTTCGGCAATGATTCTGGAGAAGCCTACAATAGCATTGAGCGGGGTGCGTATTTCGTGGCTCATGTTGGCAAGGAAGGCGGACTTCAATTGGTCGGAAGCCTCTGCCTTTTCTTTGGCAACGAGGAGTTCCTGCTTCATCCGTTCCATTTCGGTGATATCCCATTCGATGCTCAGCAGGATAGGGGAGAAGTCTTTGCTCTTGATGCGCATTTTCCGTTTGTCGAGGATGATGGATTTGCCGTTTTGGTCGTACTCCTCGGTGATCCAATGCTTTTCGATGCCGGTTTCAGCTATTTCCATGTCCTGCTTTCTCTTTTTCTGTGCGGTGTCAAAGGGGTAGAAGTCGAAATCGTCTTTGCCCAACGCTTCCTTCATGGGAATGTTCCGGTTGTACGATTCACGATTACGGTATAAGTACTTGAAATTGTTTTTGATGTCTTTCACAACGATGCCTGCCGGAAGGTTCTCGATGGTCTTGTCCATCACTTGGCTGAACCGTTTGATCTGTTGCTCGTCTTTGATGCGCTGCGTGATGTCTTTTCCGAACGCCCACAGGCTGTATTCGCCTTCGTCGCTTGTCACCCAAAAGGCATTGCCTTCCATGGCCAGTACTTCCGGGTGGAGGGGCAGAGGGTTGTAGAAGATGAAACCTTTGCGTTGGCTTCCTTTGGGTATGGACGCTTTTATTCTGTTCCACTCTTCCTCGTTGCGTGCGTGCGAGTTCACCTGATAGATTTTCAGTTGGGTGATATCATCTGTCAGTCCGATGTTGTGGTGCTGCCTGAAGAAGCGGTTGGCAAATATGAGGGTTCCGTCTTCGTGGGCGGCAAAGATGTCTTCGGTGGCATTGTTGATGGCATGCGTCAACAGGGTGATGTCATTGCGCCGCTGCTGGATATCGGTGATGTTCTGTATGTATCCTTCGAGGACAGTGTGTCCACCGGGTCGTTTCTCGCAGGAGAAGGTCTTTTGGCGGATATAGAACACTTTTTGCCGGAAGTGGATGCGATACTCCACGCTTTCTTTCATGTCTCCTTGCAGGTTCTCGTCGAGCCATTTGCAGAATATCTCCCTGTCTTCGGGCAGTATGTGTGTTATGTAGCTGTCGAGTGAGACGGTCTGTTGTTCCTCATCGAGCGTGATGTCGGAGTATCCGGAGTAGCAGATGCATTCCTTGCCGGAGTCGTACCACCACCTTCCGATGAGCGCTACTTTCTGTATTTCGTTCAGTTCGTAATTCTTCTTTTCCAACTCCAGTTTGCGCTGGCTTCGTTCTGTGATGTCGCGATATTGGCAGAGCACCATATCTTCGTAGGGGCGCATGATGCACTTGAAGAAGTAGGTCTTGCTGTCGGTGGCAAGCTCATAGTTCCGGCTGGAGACTTCTCCTCGCAGAAGCACTTTCTTGAACTCCGGGTAGATTTGCCGGTAAGTGGAGGGTGGAAGCAGCTGGAGTAGGTTCTTGTCCAGCAACTGGTCTTCTGTCAGAAACCATAGGTTGACGTTGTGCACTGCGATGTCCACGCAAACTCCGTCCCGATCCAGTAGGATCATGGTGTCTGACGTCAAGTTCAACAGCTTTTCGGCATTCTCTGCCTTTTTCAGGATGTTTTTCATTTTTCTATCGGTTAAGCTCTTTGTGCCTTTTCCCATGCGCCATTGGTCTGTCCCCGGCGTTTGTACAGGTAGCTGAAGCCACGTATAACGTTGATATTCATAAAAAGGAAATAGTAGGGAATAAAAAGTATCTTGTTTTTGATACGTTTCTTAGACAGATAATATCCCCAGCTCGCCATGAGGTAGAACAATGTTTGCAAGAGCCAGATGACGGCATAGAACAAAGGAGAGTCTGTCGTAAAAATAAGAATTGTGTTCAGAGGAAGTAATGAGAATAGTAAAACAGGTGTCAGCGACCACCGTAGTACGCGGTGGGAGATGTATTGGAAACAAAATGTGCCGTAGCGCAACGGGTTGAGCAGTGTGCGCAGGCGCCAGACGGACTGTAAACCGCCGGCAGCGATCCGCACTTTCCGTTTTTCCTCTTCGTGCATGTCTGCCGAACCGCTTTCGGTGGCATAGGCATCGGCACAATAGGCGATGGTGTATCCGCGCATCACGATGCGCAGGGAGAGGATGAAATCGTCCAGCAAGGTGTCAGCAGGCATTTCCTCGAACAGTTCGCGGCGGATGGCGAACAGCTCGCCGGCTGCTCCTACTGCGGAGTAGAGGCGGGCATCGAGTTTCTTGAGAGCGGATTCGTATTTCCAGTAGAGGCCCTCGCCACCGGATGCGGCGTTGTCTTTGTCCTGTACGGCGATGCGCTTTTCTCCTGCCACGCAGCCCACTTCGGGGGTGACAAACGCATGCACTATTTCGCGCAATGCTTCGCGGTTGAGGTTCGTGTTGGCATCGGTGAAGACAACGAGCGGTGTGGTTACGAAGTGGATTCCCCGGTTCAGCGCAGCGGTTTTTCCCTGCCGTTGGGGCTGGTGGAGTACGGTGGCTTGCGGCCAGTGCGAAAGGCGTTCGTTGGTACGGTCGTTGCTGCCGTCCGTCACCCAAAGTATATGCAGTTTGTCGGCAGGATAGTCCAGAGCAAGGCAGTTGCGCATTTTCTCATCTACGACGTCTTCTTCGTTGTAGGCGGCGATGAACAGAGTCAGGTCGGGGAGGGAGTCATCTGCCGGTGGGGGTGGGGCGGCTGTTTTGCGAAAACATTCCTTCAGTTTGACAAGGGCATAGAGGAGCATTCCATAACCTATATATGTATAGAACACAATGAATAAGCCGATCCAAAAGATGATTTCGAGAGCCCCCATCAATATTAGAATATAAATAATTATCTTTCAGTAACTTGAGATTAACGTCCAAAGATATGTATAATCTTTTAGTGCTGCAAGGGAAAGGAGGAATATATTGTTGATTTATGGTGAGTGGTTAATCATCAATCATCAAATTGCCAATGTCAATCACAGACTTGCCAATGTCAATCACAGACTTGTCAATGTTAATCACAGACTTGTCAATGCCAATCACAGAATAATCCTTTTTCTTAAAAAGCCTCGGTCATGTTGAAGTAGAACAATGTTTGGTTGTTTACTGTGTTTTTACCCAAATCCAGACGCACGTTCATACGGGGCTGCACTTCGATGCGCAGGCCTACGCCATAGTTGGGCAGCACACCTTCAATCTTGCCCATGGTGGGGCCCATGAAGCCGCATCCGGTCCATGCCACGAAGCCGATGTGGTGCAGCATGCGCTTCATCCAGTTGCTCCGGTCGGTATTTATCATCTGGCGGTATTCGGCCATGATGACATGAGAGGATTTGTCACGATATTGTCCCATGTAGTAGCCGCGCAGGTCGAAGGGAGTGCCGGTCAGTGAATATTGGGTGAGGGGGACGTTGCCGAACACGTTTTTGCTTTGCGCTGTCCAGGCGAGCACCTTGCGGCGGCCTACGGACTTGTACTGGCGGTAGTCCATTTCCAGTCGGTAGAAGTTGTTGTCGCTGCCAAACGCCTTGCTGTACATCATACCCCGGAAGTCAAGGTAGACGCCTTTGTAAGCATTGGCGGGGATGTCGCGGCTGTCGTAGGTGAGGAGGAAGCCCAGGCCGGAGTTGAAGTTCTTGTAACCGCTTGCCGTACCGCCGGCTGCCACGTAGTCGGGTTCTTCTATGAGATGTTTGGCGGGATCGGTGATTTTGTCGTAGTTGATGTCCACTTGGGGGCCGGCAAACACGTTGCTTTCGCCCAAACGGAACAGAAACCAAGGATTGATTTGTATGCCGCTGTAACGATATTTGCTGGTGCTGTCGCTACGGATGTAATTCTTGTTCGTATTGTAGCCTATGCCGTAGAAGTTGTCCTCAGTGTTCTTGTAGACGAATTTTCCGAAGATGCGGAAGCGGTCGCCTTTAAAGAAGAGTTGCGGTTTCACCATCAGGTTGACGCCGCCCTTGAACATATAGGCTATGGACATCGGCAGCACCGAACGCAGTTGTGTGGTGTCGCCGGGATTCATACGGAAGGTCATCAGGGCGCTTCCGCCTATCAGCGCACCGAAGTCGGGTGTATAGCTTGGGCCACCCAATATGTTATAATGGAAATTTCTGCGAGCCACCCTTTGTTTGCGCAGTTCCTTTTTGCTCAGTGCGGAAGTAGTGTCGTTGGTAACCGTAGGGGACTGTTCTTGTGCTGAAACACTTACAGCTGTCAGTATCAGAGTAAATATACCCAGTATGTATCTTTTCATATCGTACGAATGTGGCTGCAAAGAAAACTATTTTATTTGAATCGGTTTTTAGAAGAATAGATAATAAATCTAAAGAGGGCACTAAAATTATCAAAAAAGACATTACATTTGCTCTTTTGTCGGTCTCATGGTACGGGAAAATCCGTTCCGTAAGATGAATTTGTTTGCCTTGCGGGATGAGACGGGCCATCTCACGAGATGATTTTTGGGGGCTCGTGGGGTGAATTTGTTTCTTATATCAACATACATAATACATACATATATACATCTTGACATGAATAAACGTTTTTTATCTGTAATTGTTTTTGGCACCGCACTGCTTTCGGTGCAGGCACAGGACGGCCAAGGCGGAATCACTTCTGCCATGCTCAGTCAAATCCAGCAAAGCTATCAAGGGACGGCGTCCGACAAGGCGCTGCGCAATGCCATTGGCAACAACGACATCCGCAAGTTGGCGCTCAATCAGGAGAACATGCAGGGCATGGATACCCATTTCTCCATTAAGGTGGACTCCAAAGGCATCACCGACCAGAAGTCCTCAGGGCGTTGCTGGCTCTTCACAGGGCTGAATGTGATGCGTGCCAAAGCCCTTGCACGCTATGGTTTCCGGTCTTTCGAGTTCTCGGAGATATATCCTTTCTTTTGGGACCAGCTGGAGAAGTCCAACCTTTTCCTGCAAGGCATCATCGACACTGCGGAAAAGCCGTTGGACGACAAAACAGTGGAGTGGCTGCTGAAACATCCGTTGAGTGACGGAGGCACATTCACCGGAGTGGCGGATATCGTTTCCAAATACGGCCTTGTGCCCAAGTGTGCCATGCCGGAGACCAACAGTAGCGAGAACACCGCCCGTATGGCCAATCTCATTTCTCTGAAGCTGAAGGAATACGCCCTCCGGCTCCGTGACCTCGCTGCCAAAGGCGCCAAGCCTGCCGCCCTGGAGAAGGAGAAAACCGCCATGCTCGGCACTGTCTACCGCATGCTGGTGCTGAACTTGGGCGTTCCGCCTACGGAGTTCGACTACGTGCGCACCGATGCACAAGGCAACCCGGTGGAGACGGAACATCACACCCCGATGTCTTTCCTTGAGAAGTATGGTGACAAACAACTGCTCACCAACTACGTGATGCTGATGAACGATCCCAGCCGCGAGTATTACAAATGCTATGAGATTGACTACGACCGCCACCGCTACGACGGCAAGAACTGGAC
>ERZ809426.1580-NODE-1580-length-12743-cov-6.051308_pt1 | contig 12743 bp, 7 predicted proteins | sample MGYA00520791_ERZ809426 | MGnify/ENA primary metagenome ERZ809426 (study PRJEB31576, sample SAMEA3212668) | Homo sapiens | biome: human-gut; feature: human gut; material: fecal | place: Sweden | collected 2012 ... | reverse complement strand
TTTGTAGAACCCATACCTTTTTTATGAGCGAATAACTGAATGTTTATTTTAAGCATTACCTTACACCTCCGAAAATTTAACTTTAATAAAATTTTTGTATTGCTCCGAAAGAGCAGTTAAGTGAAGCTTTAAGCCTGAGAGTATATCACAAGCCTTTAAAGCATCATTCGGTGACATTCTTACTTTCATAAGACCGTCATCCTCGGTAACCTGTGCATTAATATGCAAAATCTCGGTGACAGTGTTTGCAGTCATATATGCGGCAGAACTGATTGCCGCACATACAATATCGCTGCCCTCTTCGGCAAAGTCGGAGTGCCCCGATATTTCAAAACCGCAAATTATATCATCTGATTTAAAAAATGTTACCGTAGTCATTTTTAGGCTTCGATTGAAGTAATCTTAACCTGTGTGTAAGGCTGTCTGTGACCTTTTGCTCTCTTTTCGCCCTTCTTAGGCTTGTAAGTGCAAACTCTGATTTTTTTGCCTTTACCGTTCTTTACAACTTCACCTGTAACCTTAGCACCCTCAACGAGCGGTGTGCCAACCTTGATGCCGTCGTCTGTGCCGACTGCCACAACATCAAATGTTACTGTGTCGTTTGCTTCTGCGTCAAGCTTCTCAATGAAGATAACCTCATCGTTAGTTACCTTGTACTGCTTGCCGCCTGTCTGAATAACTGCGTACATTTTAGTACCATCCTTTACATTGGGCTCGCTATGTGCAGGTGGAACGAATCACTTAAAACCCACAATATGCGGCTTATATACTATACCACAAAGAAAACTTTCTGTCAACAATTTTCCCGATATTTTTTGAGTATATCAAATATTATTCTGTATTCTGCAAGCCTTGAGAGTATTTTTCATAAGAGTTGAAATTGTCATAGGACCTACACCGCCCGGTACAGGTGTGATAAACGAGCATTTATCCTTGACATTTTCAAAATCAACATCACCGCAGAGTTTGCCGTTTTCATCCCTATCCATACCGACATCAATCACAACCGCACCCTCTTTTACCATATCGGCAGTAACAAACTTCGGTCTGCCGACTGCGGCTACGAGTATATCTGCCTGTGAACAGATTTCCGCAAGATTCTTTGTTCTGCTGTGACAGATTGTTACCGTGCCGTTTTCGTGGAGCAAAAGCATTGCCATAGGCTTGCCTACGATATTACTTCTGCCGATTACAACGCAGTTTTTACCGCTTACTTCAATGTTGTAGGAATGGAGCATCTCCATTACGCCTGCAGGCGTGCATGGAAGAAAATCATACTCGCCAAGCATAATTTTGCCGACATTTACGGCATGGAATGCGTCAACATCTTTAAGCGGGCTGATTGCCTCAATAACAGCCTTGTCATCAAGGTGTTTCGGCAACGGAAGCTGAACAAGAATACCGTTGATATCCTTCTTACTGTTGAGAGTTTCAACAAGGTTTAAAAGTTCTTCCTGTGTTGTTTCGGCAGGAAGTGCATACTCCTCAGACTTAAAGCCTACAAATTCACAAGCCTTTTTCTTGTTGTTTACATATACTCTTGACGCCGGATCGTCACCTACGATTACTACCGCAAGACCGGGGGTTATTTTGTGAGTTTCCTTTAACTCAAGCGTCTGCCTCTTTACCTCTTCCTTTACCTGTGCCGATACCTTTTTTCCGTCTATAATCTGCATAGAAAGAATCCTCCTTTTTTCTGTTTATAATTAAGAATACAATACCTGTTATAAAAATTACTGCCGAAAGAACCTGTGACACCCTTATGTCTGCTCCGAAAATTTGGAACGGAAGATAAAGGCTGTCTGTTCTTAGTCCTTCAACAACTGTTCTTTCAAATCCGTACCACACAAGGTACATAAAGAAAATCTGTCCCGAATATTTCTGCTTATATTTTCCGTAGAAATGGAGAAGTACAAATCCGAGCAGACACCACATTGATTCATAGAAAAAGCACGGGTGAACTCCTATGTTGTCTGTTCCCTCGCTCATCATTCTCCAGGGCAAATCCGTAGGAGAGCCGTATGCCTCCTGATTCATAAAATTGCCCCATCTGCCTATTCCCTGTCCGATAAGGAAACCGACCATTGCAATGTCAAGAACAGGCATAATTTCCATTTTCTGTATTTTGGCAACAGTCAGACCGCCGAGCAACGCACCGATTATTCCGCCGTAAATAGCAAGTCCGCCGTTGTTGATATAGAGAATTTCAATCGGGTTCTGTCCGTAATAATCCCATTTGAAGAAACAGAAGTATAGTCTTGCACCGATAATTCCCGTTATCATTCCTGCAAAAACACAGTTGATAAGCTTTGAACCGTCAACCTTGTAACGGGGAGCACTTTTCCACGCATAAAGTACGGCAAGCAAAAGTCCGCAGGCGATGATTATTCCGTACCAATAGACCTTGTAATCACCGATTGAAAATGCAATCGGGTTAATATCAAATTCCCAGCCAAATCCGGGAAACTGCACATGATACGGCATAATTACACCTCATCAGGCTGTTTTACAACAGACAAAGTACAGTTGTCAACATCGAGCATCTCGGCAAGCCTTGCGTTGATATCTTCAAGCTTTGCATTTGCAACCGCATCAATGTAGGCAAAAATTTCGTTACCCTGCATTGCGTAGTCGATGATTGAATTTGAAATTGCGCTTACTGAGTTGAGCGATGAAACCGAATCGCCGTAAACAGACTTTCTTGCAATTTCAAAGTCCTCTTTGTCAATACCGTTTTTCTTAATATCCGAGATATACTGTTTTATCATCTCAGCCGCCTGTTTCGGCGCTCTTGATTCACCGCCGAAGATTACCGAGCAATAGCCCGGACCTTCAAAGAGTTCATAAGAAAAGCTTGAATTGATGAGGTTTGAATCCATAAGATTTCTGTAGAGCATGCTCGTGTTTGATGCAAGTGCCGAAAGAAGAATATCTGTGCATGCAAGCTGCTTTTCGTTAAGGGGCTTGTCTGCTTTCTCTTTGAAGCCGAGATTGAACAAAGGCATTGAAACAGGGAAAGTCTGCTCAACATAAGGTTCTTTGATTTCATAAGGCTCTGTTTCAAAATAGTTTTTGATTTCCTTTTTCTCACAAGGCTTGAGCATTTTGTCGGCAACTTTAAGCACACCGTCAACCGTTACATTACCCGCAACGCAGAGAATCATATTATTGAGGTTGTAGAACACATTGTAAACTTCATAAAGCTTTTCGGCTGTAATTTCCGCAATTGTTTCAACCGTACCTGCAATATCAATTTTTACAGGGTGATTGTGGTACATACCCTCAAGCATATTGAACATTACTCGCCAATCGGGAGAGTCGTCATACATTTTGATTTCCTGACCGATAATGCCCTGTTCCTTTGCAACTGTCTGAGCCGTAAAGTAGGGATCCTGAACAAAATCAAGAAGAATTTCAAGGCTTTCGTCAAACTTGTCCGTACATGAGAAAAGATAGCAGGTTTTTTCAAAGCTTGTATATGCGTTTGCATTTGCACCTGTTTTTGCGTATCTTACAAACGCATCGCCTTCTTCACTTTCAAAAAGCTTGTGTTCAAGGTAATGGGCGATACCGTCGGGAACTGTAATTATATCGCCGCCGTTAACGGAAAACTTTGTGTTGATACTGCCGTAGCGTGTGCCGAAAATTGCATATGAAGAAGTGTAACCCTCTTTTGGATAAACAAAAATTGTAAGTCCCGATGGATGTTCAACTTTATAATAGCTGTCGCCTGCAATTTCCGATTTAATTTCTGTAATATTCATTCTGTCCGCCTCCCTTACTTATTTTTGAGAACATAAACCGTATCGAGCAAGAGCTTGTTTGCGGCATTTACAATCTGCTCTTTTGTAACGGCATTAACCTCAGCGGAAACTTCTTCAACAGTTTCAAGGTCGCCGTTAAAGATTCTTCCTGTGTACCAGTTTTCAATACCGCTTACGCTGTCGCTGCTTGACTTGAATGAATTAACGACAGCAAGCTTTGTTGCCTCAATTTCAAAATCTGTAATTTCGCCGTTCTTCATGTCCTCAATTTCTTTGAGAATAGCTTTTTCGGCTTTTTCAAGATTTTCGCCCTCAACACCGCTGTTGATGTACATTATGCCCTTGATTGAATCATAGGAGGACGAGCAGTAATAGCAAAGGCTCTGCTTTTCACGAACATTGTTAAAGAGTTTTGAGCTTGCAGTACCGCCGAGAACAGCACACATAAGTCTTTCGGCAACCGCCTCTTCATCACCTGCGGAAATCTGTGTTCTGAATCCCATGACAAGTTTTGACTGTGAGAGCTCCATTTCCTCTGTAATATGTTTTTCTTTTGAAACATTCTTAACAACATCAGTAGATGAAGTCACAACATTTCTTTCGATATTTGCAAAGGCTTTCGCAAAAACCTCCTTCGCCTTATCAGCAGGGCTGTCGCCTATATAGAGAATCTCAAATTTTGCGGTTTTGAGAAGATTCTGCCATGCCTTGCAGAGTGATTCGGCAGTTGCGGCCTTGATTTTTTCGGCTGTGCCGTAACGCTTGATTCCGAAAACCTCATCCTTGCACATATGCTTTATAAGCTGTCCCATTGCATAGATTCGCTTTTCGTTGAATTCCGAATCAATCACATCAAGCAACTGTCTGCGTTCCTGTTCAAGTTCACTTTCAATAAAAGCGTTGTTCTTGACATTCGGCTCAAAAATTACGCTGCACAAAAGCTCCGAAAGTTCTTTGGCAATGCTGACATCATCAAGAGAATATCTGTCATCAAGACCTGATACGGAAATTTTAATTACCTGGCTTTCACCGTGTTTTGAAAGCGAAGAAGTGAGGTCTGCACCGTAAAGTGAGCTGAGTTTTTTGCTGAGAACAGTAAAATCGGGATATTTTTTGCATGAACGAACAAGCAATCCGCCCACAAGCGCATTCTCCGACGCTGTTTCGACAGAAAGCGGAACAACAATATTCACGCTGATTTTCATAGTTTTAAAACGGCTGTCCTTAATGTTTGTAAAGTAAACACCGTTTGCAATTTCATTTCTGTTGATGAAATTCATTTAATCAACTCCGTTTTCAGATTATCAGTCATATTGTATCACATTTTGATTTATTATAAAAGAGATATAAGAAAAAATAACAAAAGTGCAATAGCAATTTGAAACAATTTTACTTTTTCGTACAAGGCTATCGGCATATTTTCCGAATTTTACCGCAATTTTATCTGCATAAGAATCTGTTAAGTTTATTGCTTTTAATTGTATCATAAATAAAAACAAATGCAACTATACGAACTTATTGACAAACTTGTCTACCAATTTTCGGAAGTATTGGCATTAAATTCCGGATTGCGAATTTATTCTTTGTCTTTGCTTATCGTATGATATGCCTGTTTTTCAAAAGCAGTCATTCTGAAAGAAATACGACACAGCGGTTTCTATACCTACTGTGCCGTATTCACTATATTTCCATGACAGAGCGTAAAATATTACTTATCTTTAATTTTGGCAGAATGTTTTTTACTCTTACCGAATGCCGTTACTCCTTTCATAACGCCGCCGCTGATAATCAGCAATGCAATCCACAAAATAAGGTTGCTGTTGTCGCCTGTCTGAGGGGACTTTGAATCATCAGGCAATTTAGCCGTTACGGTGTCAGCCTTTTTGATTTCTTCGGTTGGCGCATCTTCATGAGCAGAGATTGTCTTTTCGCAGTAGTCGCAGATATGGTTTTTATCCTTATCTACATGCTCAGAGATTGTCTTTTTGCAATAATCGCAGATATGGTCTTTATCTGCGTCATTATGCAGACATACATATCCGCATTCTCGGCACACACCGTCTTTCCACTCATGTGCTTCACTTGCCACAATCACAGCACCACAGCAGTTCCATTTTTGTTCGTGATTAAAAGCGGTTCTTGTCGTCCACTCCTGTACACCGCCCTCGTGGTTTGTTCCGTCAAATTCTCCGTAGGCTTTACCGCAGACATCACATACCGCCTTTTCGGTACAGGTGGCATTGCCGCCTGAGCAATTTTCGGTTTCAAACGCATCGCATCCGTCCACGATACATTTTCGGGTATGCTTACCGTCATTGTCAGATACCCATTCACCAAAGGTATGACCGTTGTTGACTGTTACGGTCATCTCTGCATTATTGCCCGCTTTGTCGGTGACAACTATCTTCTGCTCGCCGTTTGTCGGCGGGAGAACAAAACCTCCGTCTGCATCAAGTGTAACCGCCGTGCCGTTTACAGTAACGGTATCAACATACTTCTCATTAACAGTAACGGTTTGTGCCTCACAATAGGTCTTGCCGTTCTCAATACCGCTGATTACAGGCTGAATATTATCAAGCGTTATACGGTCGGAGCGAAGGTATGTTATATTAATATTTTCATCAACAAGCATTACATAAACAATATATTCTCCGTTGGGGTCTATGCTAAACGGTTCTTCATATGCACGGAATACAAGAGAGTCCAGTTCAGCCTCGGAAAGCTCCTTATCTGTTACCAAATAGGATACAAACACAACTCCGCTGTTATCTACGGCATTTATAGTTACCTCCTGTGTATCCTTAAAGAATATGCCAAAGGTAAGCTCGTTTAAGAATTCATTCCATTTATTTGTGCCTATGATAATTTCGCCCGTCGGCTTTTCGGTATCTTTCCACCGTGCCGTGATTGTAATGCTTTCGGCAGGCATGGTTTCGGGGATTTCCTTATCCCAGCCCTTAAAGGTATAACCTTTTCTTGTAGGTTTGTCAGGGGCGGTAATTTCCGTACCGTAATCCTGTGTAATGGGTGCAATCTCACTTCCGCCGTTGGTATCAAAGGCTATTGTATACTGATTGATTTCCCATTGTGCTTTAACCGTCATATTCTCCGCAGGCATGGTTTCGGGGATTTCCTTATCCCAACCCTTAAAGGTATAACCTTTTCTTGTCGGATTGTCAGGGGCGGTAATTTCCGTACCGTAATCCTGTGTAATTGGTGCAATCTCACTTCCGCCGTTGATATCAAAGGCTATTGTGTACTGATTGATTTCCCATTGTGCTTTAACCGTCATATTCTCCGCCGGCATGGTTTCGGGGATTTCCTTATCCCATCCCTTAAAGGTATAACCTTTTCTTGTAGGTTTGTCAGGGGCGGTAATTTTTGTACCGTAATCCTGTGTAATTGGTGCAATCTCACTTCCGCCGTTGGTATCAAAGGTTATTGTATACTGATTGATTTCCCATTGTGCTTTAACCGTTATATTCTCGGCAGGCATGGTTTCGGGAATTGCCTTATCCCATCCCTTAAAGGTATAACCTTTTCTTGTAGGTTTGTCAGGGGCGGTAATTTTTGTACCGTAATCCTGTGTAATTGGTGCAATCTCACTTCCGCCGTTGGTATCAAAGGTTATTGTATACTGATTGATTTCCCATTGTGCTTTAACCGTTATATTCTCGGCAGGCATGGTTTCGGGAATTGCCTTATCCCAACCCTTAAAGGTATAACCTTTTCTTGTCGGGTTGTCAGGGGCGGTAATTTCCGTACCGTAATCCTGTGTAATGGGTGCAATCTCACTTCCGCCGTTGGTGTCAAAGGCTATTGTGTATTTATTCGTATTCCACACGGGATAGAGCGTCAGTGCCTCGTTTTTGGTATAAATATCTTTAAAGTCATATACCTTTTCGCCTCCGTCAACGGTTGACCAGCCTACTTGCGTGTAGCCCACGCGGGTGAACAAAGCGCCGCGCAGGGTAAGAATATTGTTGTGGGGTTTCATATCCGTCACCGCACTGCCGGCGCCGTATGTGCCGGGGAGGTAAATCACCTCATAGTCTCCAGTGATCGAAAGCATGGAAACATCGGCAGGTACGGTATCGCCGGGTTTATAGCAGTTCCCATTTTCATCCGACCAATACAGCTGCGCGTCTTCCGAAATGCCGTCCGGGCGGGGCAGTCCCTCGGCAGAGGGTGCAGTAAAGCTCTCGCCGTTTTTCACGATAATGTTGATCCAGTTCTGCTGCTCGCCGGGCATAAATTTACCCGTCCGCAGCTCAACCGCCTTTAGGCTGTCAGCGGCAAGATCTGTCGGCAGCTCGAGGACGGGGCGGAAACCAGCGTCCCGCTCCGGAAGGGTTGGCCTTGCCCAAAATGTAGCCTGTGCAGCGAAGTGTCCACCACGAGATAGATACCATCCCTCGACATTCCCAGTACCTATATCCTGGCCGAAAGAGCGCATTTTATACCAGTTTTTGATATAATCGGCTGACTTCTGATAGATCGTATCCCATTCATTGTCAATTGGTGCAAGACCAGAGCCTTCTCCTTCATTACGGTGATGGTCTCCAACAGATGGGGCGCGGAGCGTATAGTTCACGTTACTCGCTGTATAGGTCTGGCCATAAATCAGGTTCATTTCTGCCAACGTCTCCCGCTGCAAAGAACATTTCACGTTATAATCTGCAATAAACAAGCTGTGCTCGTAAGGGGTGGTATCCTTGTCGGCTTCATTTTTCAACGAATATGCATCCACCGTGCCCACATAAGTAAAGGGCACATAGTGCAGGGTGCTGTCCGGCAGATTGCTGTTTGCCGTGCCGGGAATATCCATCGCCGACAGGTCAAAATAGTATCTGCCGCCGGGGGTAAGGGAAAACTGTTCTGATAAAACAAACTGCGCCGTGAGCTTGGTAACGTCCGCCGGAACACTGGCACCGGGCGCGTAGAGCTTACCGTTGCTTCCGAGCCACATGAAGTAGCTGCCTGTATTTCCGTCCGGGCGGGTCATGCCGTCGGACGCAGGCGCGGCAAAGCTCTCGCTGCTTTTCACAATGATTTGAATATCCTCGGAGCTATTACCCAGCGTTCCGCCGCCAAGGTCAAGGGTAACGACCTTCAGCCCGTCAGAGCTCAGTGTGTCAGGGTTCAGGACTTCAAGGACGGGGCGGAAGCCGAAGGTCGAGTAAGAAGTATTGTAGCTGGTCCAGAAACGGGCCGAACGTTTCCACCCGCGAACCGCACGGAACGACGCCGAAATTCTTATAGTAGTATCTTGTCCACACGAAAGCATCTCCCTCCAGTTTTTGATATATCCGTCGTCCTTATCCAGTATCTTATCCCATTCGTTGCTTTTGGGCGTGCCGCGTTCTGAATCACCTGAGCCTGTATAACTACTTCCCACAGACGGCGCACGCAGCGTATAGTCCACGCCGCCTGCGGCATAGTCCTTGCCGAAAATCAGACCTGCGGTATTCAGGTTATCCCAGCTTACCGTATGCGTTACGGCATAGTCCGCCACAAACAGGCTGTGAGCGTATTTATTCTTCTGAGCATACTCCTCGGTGGTTGCCATTTCCGATGTGAGCTTATAAGCGTTGACCGTGCCCACATAGGTAAAAGGCACATAATGAAGTGTGCTGTCAGGCAAATTGCTGTTTACCGTTCCGGGGATGTTCATCGCCGACAGATCAAAATAGTATCTGCCGCCAGGGGCGAGGGTAAACTGTTCGTCAGGCTGACTTTCCACCGTCAGCGTGACATCCGCAAAAGCACTTGCAAGGTCGGTCTTGCAGTCACCGTTATACTGTTCATTGAAGACCTTCATGGTATAGTCGCCCGGTGCAATGTCAGACGGGATTTTGATTTCAACCGTTCCGCTTTCGGCAGTAGGTTGTGCTACTCTGCCGTAATACTGTGCGCCGTTGTTATCCGCCAGGATGACAGAGATATATTCATTTTTCCCTGTGGTCGCCCCTTTGTAATTCAGCGTAACGGTATCGTCGGGGGCGGCACTGACAGTTTTTTCCGTCACGGCAAAATTGCGTCTACTATCTAAAAGCGTCAGCTTCCACTCGTTTCCGCTGTATTCGGGAATCGGGGTCAGCCCTCCGTCAGGCTTTCCGCCCACAGCGGCAGATGCAAAAAGGACAGAGTTCATATTTAATTTAAAAGCGGGACGAACAGTCCGATGATTATTGAAAATGAGGATAGTGTGCCCAGAGTATTGGACAGAACCATCACTACTCACGACGGCGAGATGATATTTATTGGAGCCGGGGGAGCGCAGCCACCAAGCGGTTGTCACCCAATTCGGATGTGCAGGCTCCAAGGCACGCAGATCGTTGTTTACCGCAAACGCTTCCGCTGTGGAAAGCGGCCAGAATACAGCGTTATCCACCTGCCCTCCCGCTACACAGTCGGTATTCTCTCCGTCGTAACTTCCGCTTGTAAGCGCCCGTTTCTTTACGGCAGCATTTTCTTCTGTCGTCAGCTTTGCTGCAAGCGCATCTATCGCGGTTTTCAAATTACTCGGTGCGTATTCGTTGTTTAATATGGTATCGACAAATGGTATAACTCCCATAGCGCCTGCCGCAAGCAGGGTAATATCCCCCTGTGAGCTTGTAACACCGCTTCCGTCATAGCCGATAACTCGCCATGCAGCGGGATTATTTTCATGGTTTTGCCCGAAATACACAGTCGGTGCGGTCGCTGTGTTTACATTTTTACTTAACACACTTAGTGCATCTGCACCAAGCTGTATCGCAGCAGAGCCCCCTGCCCCAACCTCCTCGGCGAATACGCTTATCGGCGTAAGGCAGAGCGTCATGCATAAAGTCAGCAGGATACTAAGTATTCGTTTTTTCATTTTTCGCCACCTCCGTTATATAAATTTAATCAAGAGCAGTTATTGTAATAGTACCTCTGAAGCCACCGAGATAAGTATTGTATGCCGAATTTTCAAACCACAACTGCAATGTAATGTCTTTATTTGACGCATCATACATTCTGTTGAAATTAAAGGAATGTTGATCATTTGTATACGGTATTTTTGCCCCGTCCCTTTTTATTCGTGTAAGCTCCCTGCACAGATCGTCATCATAACCGTCTGTCATCTGAATAGAGTAATTGCCGCTGTTGTTAAATTCGTTTGAACCAACTTCGAGAGAACCGCTTAAGCAGACATTGTAAATATGTCCTTTTTTGAGGGTAATATTATTCCTGTAGGATGAAATCAAGCCGCCCTTGTTTATTTTTTCGTAGACAGAAATATTGACACGACTGTTATTCAGTACTGTCCTTGGAGCGTTTGCCTCTCCGTAAAAATACCCCGAACAGCTGCCGTTCTGACCTGCGTCACCTTTGTCGCCTTTATCTCCTTTGTCACCCTTTTCGCCTTTTTCACCGATGTCTCCTTTGTCGCCTTGTTCACCGTCAACTCCTGTGGCTTTCACTCCCGTATCGGTCGTTCCTATCCACCAGTTGCCGTTTTCGCCGATGAACGGGGTGTTGCCGTCTTTGCCGTCAGTGCCGTTTTGTCCGTTTGTTCCGTCCTTACCATCAGCACCGTCTTTGCCGTTTATACCGTCCTTGCCGTCTGCGCCGTCAAGACCTTTCAAAATTGAAAGATCGTAAAGGTTAAGCCATATTTCATCGCCGACATAACGCCACTGTAGGTTATTTTCATTTACACGGAACTCAGGTGTTTTTCCGTTTGCTCCGTCCTTACCGTTCTGTCCGGCATCTCCTTTATCTCCCTTGTCGCCTTTTTCACCGTCAACACCTGCGGCTTTTACGCCAATGTCGGTCACTCCGAGCCACCAGTTGCCGTTTTCACCGATGAACGGCGTATCACCGTTCTTTCCGTCGATTCCGTCTTTTCCGTCAAGACCTTTCAAATTTGAAAGATCGTAAAGATTTAACCATATTTCGTCACTGACATAACGCCATTGAAGATTGTTTTCATTTACACGGAACTCCGGTGTTTTTCCGTTTACTCCGTCTTTACCGTTCTGCCCTGTGGGTCCTTTTATATCGGAAATGGCAACAAGGTTTTGCCAGTCTTCTCCCTCATAGCGCCACTGTATATATTCCGTTGTTCTTTGTACCTCTATGTTTTTGCCGTCAAGACCGTCTTTACCGTCAGTGCCGTTTTTTCCGTCAGTACCGTCTTTTCCGTCAACGCCGTTTTTACCGTCAGTACCGTCTTTTCCGTCAATACCGTTCTTTCCATTAGTACCGTCTTTGCCGTCAAGACCGTCTTTTCCATTAGTACCGTCTTTGCCGTCAATGCCGTTTTTTCCGTCAAGACCGTTCTTTCCGTCAGTGCCGTCTTTGCCGTCAACGCCGTTTTTACCGTCAATACCGTCTTTGCCGTTAAGACCGTTTTTGCCGTCAAGACCGTTCTTTCCATTAGTACCGTTTTTGCCGTCAGTGCCGTTTTTTCCGTCAGTACCGTCTTTTCCGTCAGTACCGTTTTTTCCGTCAGTACCTCTGAGCGTGTTAAGAGCTACAAGATCGTGCCATTCCTCTTCGGCGGTATCTCTCCATTGGATTGCTGTGCCGTTGTTTCGCACCTCCGGCAACACGGCTTTGCTATTTTCCGCTTTGCTGCATACGGCAGCAAATGCAATGCAAAGTACGATGCAAAGCACAAGACAGAGTGCGGTGGTAATAAAGTATATTCGTTTTTTCATTTGTCATTGCCTCCTCTCAAATATTGTGAACGGTATTTATCAGCAAACAGGGCAACACCCTGTTTTAAGACCTCCATTTGGGTTTTTAAATAATATTCATCCTCAAACATAGCATAGTGTACACAGGCACGGACAAATATAAAAATGAGCGGTGTAATCACCGTGTACGGAATGCCGATTTTCGGCTCAAGCCGCTTTGCATACTCGGTATAGCGCTCATTTACCCCCTCAAAGAATTTCTTGCCGTGCTCAATATATTTCGGATGGGTATAGACCTGATACATCAGCC
>ERZ809426.1567-NODE-1567-length-12848-cov-6.034081_pt1 | contig 12848 bp, 10 predicted proteins | sample MGYA00520791_ERZ809426 | MGnify/ENA primary metagenome ERZ809426 (study PRJEB31576, sample SAMEA3212668) | Homo sapiens | biome: human-gut; feature: human gut; material: fecal | place: Sweden | collected 2012 ... | reverse complement strand
TATCTTTTTGATACAACCAACAAAACAATGAAAGAAACAAAATTTAATATTGAAGAAAAAGGGTACACTATAGGCGGTATATCACGGATAGGAAAAGATAATTTGATGATAATGATGTCCCCTGATAATGCAGACAAAAAAAGTGACCTTAATCCAAGAATATACTTTACAAAACTAAGCGACTTAAATTTTCAGTAAACAGGCGGTAAAAATCAATTAAAATCCATTTTGCAAATTATCTGTCAAAATCCTGCAAAAAATTTAATTTATGGGCAATACTGCTCTTTACTTTTTAAGGTATTTATTGTATAATTAGCGGTAAAGCAAAAAGGTATATTTATTGTTACAAAACACCTTTTGCTCACAATAAATAAGGATAGGAGGGACAAAACATAATGATCAGCGGTGCTGAAATTATGGTAAAATGTTTGGAAGCCGAGGGCGTTGACATAGTCTTTGGTTATCCCGGTGCGGCTATCTGCCCATTTTACGATAAAGTTTACGATTCGAGCATTACCCACATTCTTGTTCGTCAGGAACAGAACGCTGCTCATGCGGCAAGCGGCTATGCAAGATGCAGTAATCGTCCCGGTGTTTGCGTGGCAACTTCCGGTCCCGGTGCAACCAACCTCATCACAGGCATTGCAACCGCCTATACGGACTCTATTCCGATTGTTGCCATTACAGGTCAGGTTCGTTCCGACCTTCTCGGCAGAGATGTCTTTCAGGAAGCTGACATCACGGGAGCTTGTGAACCGTTTGTAAAGCACAGTTATCTCGTCAGCAAAACAGAAGACCTTCCGAGAGTTTTCAAAGAGGCTTTCCATATTGCCTCAACCGGCAGACCCGGTCCTGTACTTATCGACATTCCCGTTGATATTCAGGAAAATGAAATTGAAAGTTTTGAATATCCCGAAAGCGTAAACATCATCGGTTACAAGCCGAACACCAAGGGACACGCAATTCAGGTTAAAAAGGCTGTTGAGGCCATCAACGCAAGCAAGCGTCCTGTTATCGTATCAGGCGGTGGCGTGCTGAGTTCGGGTATCAAGCTTAAACTTCAAAAATTTGCAGAAACTACGGGTATCCCCGTTATTTCAACTATGATGGGCATCGGTGTTATGCCCAGCGAGCATGAGCTTTATCTCGGAATGCTCGGCACTCACGGCAAGGCTGTTGCCAACCGTGCTCTTCACGAAGCCGACCTTGTAATCGTATGCGGTGCAAGACTCGGTGACAGAGCTGTTGCGGCTCCCGACCAGATGAGTGAAAACACAAAGGTAATTCACATTGACATTGACCCTGCTGAAATCGGTAAGAATGTTAAAACAGAAATTCCGATTGTAGGCGATATGAAAAATGTCATCAATATGCTGCTTGACAGCATCGGCGATTACAAGGTTACAACAATGTGGAGCGAAACCGTAAAGAACTGGAAAAAAGACCTTTACCGTGAGCCTCCCGTTTTTGACGGCTTTGTTGAGCCGAGAACACTTGTCGGTCATCTCAGTGCAATGTTCCGCTCAAAGGCAATTCTTGTTGCCGATGTAGGACAAAATCAAATCTGGTGTGCAAACAACTTCCGTATTCGTGAGGGCAGATTTCTCACAACAGGCGGTATGGGTACAATGGGTTACTCAATTCCCGCTGCAATCGGTGCAAAGTTTGCAAGACCCGACCGTGATGTTATTGTAATCTGCGGTGACGGCAGTTTTCAGATGGGGCTTAATGAGCTTGCGACTATTGCAGGCAATCAGCTCGGAATTAAAATCATCATTATGAAAAACGCACGACTCGGAATGGTTCGTGAACTTCAGGACAAACACTACGGCGGCAGACACTCCGCAACAATTCTCAACGGTGATCCCGACTTCTTGAAGATTGCCGATGCTTACGGCATTGACCATGCAGAGGCTCATTCAAACAAGGAAGCCGAAAACATCATCAAGGGTATTGTTGATTCAGGAAAACCGTTCATTCTTGTTTGCGATGTTCACCCCGACACTCCGTCAATTTAATGAGGTGATAAAATGCAGTATACATTATCAATACTTGTTGAAAATCAGGCGGGCGTTCTTTCAAAAATTTCGGGACTTTTCTCTCGCCGAGGTTTTAACATCGACTCACTCGCAGTAGGTGTTACTCAGGAACCGTCGGTTTCCCGAATCACAATCGTTGCAAACGGTGACGAGTACATTGTTGAACAGCTTGAAAAACAGCTCAACAAGCTCATTCCCGTTATTAAGGTAAAAAGGCTTAACGAGGGCGAATTTATCAGCCGTGAGCTTGTATTAATCAAGGTTCACTGCGCCGCCTCAAAAAGAGCCGAAATTGTCAAAACGGTTGAAATTATGCAGGCGAAAATCGTTGATGTATCCCCTTCGTCAGTTACCGTTGAGTACTGCGAATGTGCAAGCCGCATCAACACGCTTGTTGACTTACTCAAGCCTTATGGTATCCGTGAGATTGTAAGAACAGGTACTGTTGCCATTGACAGAGGCACAGCTTCGGTTTCCGTTTAATCTTACAGTTAGCATATATTTTAATTTATATGCCGCGTTTGCGGTAAGGAGGACTTTAATATGAAAGACTACACAAAAAACATGACAGCACCAATCTACTATCAGTCAGATTGCAACCTTGACCTTCTCAAGGGTAAGAAAATTGCTATTATCGGTTACGGCAGCCAGGGTCATGCACACGCTCTCAACCTCAAGGATTCAGGTTGCGATGTAATCATCGGTCTTTACAAAGGCAGCAAGAGCTGGGCAAAGGCTGAGGCACAGGGCTTTAAGGTATATACATCAGCAGAGGCTGCAAAGCAGGCTGACATCATCATGATTCTTATCAACGATGAAAAGCAGGCAGCTCTTTACAAGAACGACATCGAGCCAAACCTCGAAGCAGGCAATATGCTTATGTTCGCTCACGGCTTTAACATTCACTTCGGTTGCATCAAGCCTCCAAAGGATGTTGATGTTACAATGGTAGCTCCTAAGGGACCGGGTCACACAGTTCGTTCAGAGTATCAGGTTGGTAAGGGTGTACCTTGCCTCGTTGCTGTTGAGCAGGATGCTACAGGTCAGGCTAAGGATCTCGCACTTGCATATGCACTCGGTATCGGCGGTGCAAGAGCAGGCGTTCTTGAAACAACATTCAGAACAGAAACAGAAACAGACCTCTTCGGTGAGCAGGCTGTTCTTTGCGGCGGTGTTTGCGCACTTATGCAGGCAGGTTTTGAAACACTTTGCGATGCCGGTTACGACCCAAGAAACGCTTACTTTGAGTGTATCCATGAGATGAAGCTCATCGTTGACCTTATCTATCAGTCAGGTTTTGCAGGCATGAGATATTCAATCTCTAACACAGCTGAGTACGGTGACTACATCACAGGTCCAAAGATCATCACAGAGGATACTAAGAAGGCTATGAGAAAGGTTCTTTCTGACATTCAGGACGGTACATTTGCTAAGGACTTCCTCCTTGACATGAGCGATGCCGGTTCACAGGTTCACTTCAAGGCTATGAGAAAGCTCGCTGCCGAAGCTCCTGCCGAAGTATTCGGTAAGGAAGTTAGAAAGCTCTACAGCTGGTCTGACGAAGATAAGCTCATCAACAACTAATGTTTTTTAGTTCGTGAAGTTAGTTTGATATATTCAAACTTCTGTCACCCGAGCATTACATAGTACGAATTTAGGGTAGCTTGATTTTCAAGCTACCCTTTTTGCGAGTACCTCGCCCGTAGTTCGTGTAGGTAGTTTGTGATAATTTACAACTACTTGTTTCCAAGCGTTACATAGTACGAATTAACGGTTCAGTCAATTTGGCTGAACCGTTTTTTGTTGTGCAATAAAAGGGTTCAGCTTTTTACGGCTGAACCCTTTTGCAGTTAAAACTTATCAATTTTTAAATAATCAATACTTCTCATAGGAGAAAGAATTATAAGCGTCAAGCAAAGACTGCTTATTCTCAGCGGTAGTGTTCTCACCCCATACGCTGTTATCACCATAACCTGTCGCAATAAATTGGGTAAACATATGTGCATTTACGCAATTATTAAACTGTTTAAGGTTAATTTCGTTATATTTTGCCCGTGAAATATTTTTGTCATTACCGTCAAAATAATTATAATAAATATTATTATTTGATTCTTCGCCTACACCTCTTGCCGAATACATATTTGCAAAAAGATTCTCTCCGTCGTATGTGATTATTGAATTACCCGACCAATAGTAACCGTCATCTACATTTAAAGATATCTTTAGGTCGTGAACCTCATACTTTTTGGCAGTTTTATTATAGTATATCGCAAAACCGTCGTTAACATTTCCCACTCTTTTTAACTTACCGTCTTCAAATTTGTAAACAACGGAATGGAAACTATACTCATTGGAATCAGCCTTTTGTGCAACAAGCTCCGGAACTCCGTCAAAGTCGAAATCCAAAAACATAACACCTGACAAATTGTGATTACTTCCCAAGCTTGGCATCCATTCACTCTGATGATTCATCATATAATTGATATAAGCGTCCCTTGTTTTATCGGATGTCTTATATCTGTATGTTACACCGGTTGGGTTAAACATCGTAGTAAACTTTTTACCGTCTTTTGAAACACCTCTTACCGTATAAGTGTTACTGCCGGACTTTGCACCCTTGTGAACATAATAGTTGTCATAAGTTTCTGCTATCCTCTTCCAAGAACCGTTTTCTTTAATATAAACACGGAACTTTGGCGCATCTCCCGTCCAATGCATTTCAACACCGTTGTTTACTGCACCAATGCTGTAAATTTCGGGACAATCCTGATGATCGCCAATTGGCGTACCCTTTGAATCGTAGCCGCTTGTAAAACTCTTGGCATCCTTGCTGATACAACGAACCGTGTAATAAATATCATCAATGCTTAAATCAAATTCCTTTGAAACAACATTCATATCAAGCATAGTCGTGCCTGTTGTATCGGCAAGCTTTGTCCAACCGTTTCTGTCCTTGTAGTACACACGATACTTCTCTGCACCTGCAACCTTGTTCCATGTCAGCTTTACGCCGTCATATGTGACCTCAAGTTTTGAAATTTTCGGTGTGGCAACATACTTTACCGACTTGCCTGTTGGGTTATAACCGCTTGTAAATTTCTTTGCGTCTGATGTAATACATCTAACCGTATAAGTGTAATTTCTGCCGGATGAAACATCCTTGTCGATATATGAGGTTGAAGTTGTATCAACCATTTTTGTCCAGCCTTTACTGCCCTTGTAGTAAACTCTGTATTTAGTCGCACCGCTCACTTTGCCCCAAGAGATTTTCACACCGCCGTTTACGCTTTCAAGCTTTGAAATTTCGGGGGCGGCAATATATTTTACAGTTCTCCCCTTTGAATCATAACCGCTTGTAAAGCTCTTTCCGTCAGCAGAAATACATCTTACAGTATAGGTGTAATTCCTGCCCGATGAAACATCCTTGTCGATATATGAGGTTGAAGTTGTATCAACCATTCGTGTCCAACCTTTACGGCCCTTGTAGTAAACTCTGTATTTAGCCGCACCGTTCACTTTGTTCCATGTTAGCTTTACACCGCCGTAAACACTTTCGGCTTTTGAAATTTTCGGAGTTGCCAAGCTTGCCCTTGCAACCTGTGCATACTGCACGGGTGTGTTAAGCGGTTCAACCGCATTTGCAGAAACTGCCGAAACCGCAACCGCAGACATCGACATTACCGCCGCCATAGCTATAGGTAAAAACTTTTTCATATCTATCCCTCGCTTTGTTCAAATTCTACGCATTATTAAAAGCTTTCGCTAAATTTTTATGCAAGTTAATTGTAACATTAAATTGTTAAAAAAACAATACTTTTCAATACACTTTTTCATTTGTTTTATATTTCAAAATATTTAAAATAGCAAAAAAATAGCAAAAAACCGCTCTCAATAACGAGAACGGCTTTTATAGGGATTATTTAATTTGTAAATTACTCAAAATGATTTCTGCGTTTTGCAAAAATTACTGCACAACCTGCAAGCATTGCAACAAGAAGAATTACAGCAACGCTGTTCTGTCCTGTCTGTACAGCACAGCTGTTGTTCTGTGAATTGTTCGGTGTGTCATTTGTAGCTGTGTCGCTTGTTGAAACAGGCTTAGTTGCCGAAGTTGTGGAAGTTGTATCGGGTACTGTTACAGGTTCGTCAACTGTTGCAACCGTAGTTGTAGGCTCAGTAGGAACAGTTGTATTCGGTTTATTAGATTCCAAACCAAAATTCATTTTTGACAATTCTTCAAGAATACTATCATCAATAACTCCGCTTTCGTAAGCATTCTTCATTGTGTAAATTTTGCCGTTGTTGTAAACGAGCAACTCATCAGCTGCAGTATATGAGTAGGTATAGTTGCCAAGCTGTGTTTCATAAGCCGCCGAAGTATGACTCAAATTATCGGTATGCTCAAAATACACACTTCCGTTTTCATTTCCGCCAACAATGCGGATTTCAAGCTCTGTAGGCTTTGTATCTGTATAGTAGTTGTCGAGCATAGCCTGTTTGATTATCGCCTGCATATCTTTTGCAGGAGTTTCATCAGGAGTTGCCGCAAAGGTGGTAACGGTTACTGCACAGCATATCATAACTGCGATTAAGATTGATAATAATTTTTTCACGAAATTTCATCCTCTTTTCTTCTAAAACTAAGCTGACTGTCAGCTTATACTAGGATTTTAGCAAAAAAAGAGGTGATTTTCAAGCAACTTTAGTTTACAAAAAATGCCACCCTCGTTAATGAAGGTGGCATAAATGTTAATTTTAGTTGTCAAATCAAACAGGGTGAACCATATTTTTCTTGTCAAGCTTGTCACCGTTGATGCCAACCTTGGCATTTCTTCTCTTTTCAAAGAAGTCGAGGGCAACCTTCGGGAACTGTGCATAAGAAAGAACATCCTCAGGCTGTTCAATCCACTGCTCAATCTCGCCACGGAGCTTATCAAGCTCAGGCTTAAGCTGATCTGCAGGACGACCTTTGATAATCTTCTTGTCACCGATAATCTTCTTCTGAAACGCAGGATCAATCGGCATTGGAGTTGTACCATACTCACCGGCAACAAGTCCCTTGAACTCGTTTGTGCACATTGAGTAGCGCTTGCCTGTGATTACATTGAATACAGCCTGTGTGCCGACAATCTGTGATGTCGGAGTAACAAGCGGAGGATAACCTGAATCCTTACGAACACGGGGTACTTCTGCAAGAACTTCGTCAAGCTTGTCTTCTTTACCGGCCTGCTTGAGCTGTGAAAGAAGGTTTGAAAGCATACCGCCGGGAACCTGATAGATAAGAGCGTTAGCATCTGTTGCGAGCATCTTAGGATCAAGAAGTCCTGACTTGATGTACTTCTCACGGAGAGTCATGAAGTAAGCACGGATGTCAGAGAACTGTTTAAGGTCAAGACCCGTGTCGAACTCTGTGCCTGAAAGAGCGGCAACCATTGACTCTGTCGGAGCGTGTGATGTACCGAGAGCGAGTGGGCTGATTGCTGTGTCAATGCCGTCGGCACCTGCCTCAACACCCTTTAAAAGACACATTGATGCAAGACCTGATGTGTAGTGGGTGTGGAGCTGAAGCGGAAGCTCCGGAACAGCGGCTTTGATAGCCTTTACAAGGCTTTCGGTTCTTGTCGGAGTAAGAAGAGCAGCCATATCCTTGATACAGATTGAATCTGCACCTGCGTCTGCAATTCTCTTAGCATACTCAACATAGTATTCATCTGTGAATACAGGACCTGTTGTGTAGCTGATAGCAACCTGTGCATGACCGCCTTCTTTGTTAGCGGCCTTGATAGCTGTTTTAAGATTCTTGATGTCGTTAAGAGCATCAAAAATACGGATAATGTCAATACCGTTTGCGATTGAACGCTGAACAAGGTACTCAACGCAGTCATCGGCATAGTGACGATAACCGAGCATATTCTGTCCTCTGAAAAGCATCTGGAGCTTTGTGTTAGGGCAATGCTCTCTGATTGTGCGGAGTCTGTCCCACGGATCTTCGTTTAAGAATCTGAGGCATGAGTCATATGTTGCACCGCCCCAGCATTCGAGTGAGTAATAACCGATTTTATCGAGTTTGTCAAGAACAGGGAGCATTTCCTCTGTTGTCATTCTTGTTGCAATGAGTGACTGATGAGCGTCACGCAGAGCAGTTTCGGTAACTCTGATTTTTTTTGCCATTTTACAGCATCCCTTTCTCCGAATTATTGATTAGTTAAGTGTTACGAGAACCTTACCTGAGTCAACAGACTCACCCTTTGCAACATCAACTGTTGCAACTGTGCCATCCTGCGGAGCCTTAACGGGAGTTTCCATCTTCATAGCCTCGATGAATACGAGGTCATCTCCGGCCTTAACAGCCTGTCCTGCCGAAACAACAACATTAACAACTGTACCGGGCATAGGAGCCTTTATAACAACAGAACCCTGAGCGCCTGCGGGAGCTGCCGGCTTTGCTGCAGGAGCGGGAGCGGCTGCCGGAGCAGGAGCGGCTGCTGCGGGAGCTGAAGAGCCACCGAGTTCTTCAACCTGAACATCATATGCTGTGCCGTTAACTGTAATTCTTAAATTCTTCATTTTTAGTATCCCCTTTTATTTTAACAAGTAATCATTTATCAGATAGTTGAATGCTTCTTTGAAAGTGTTGAAACACGCTTGCCCGAGAGCATATCAAGAGCAGAAATAAGAGTCTGACGGAGCTGAGCTTCTTCAACAATACCGTCAACATAGCCGTTCTGAGCGGCATTGTAAGCAGAAAGATTCTCGTCAGCAAACTTCTGAGCAACCTCAGCCTGCTTATCTGTGGCAACATTCATAACTTCGGGAGCCATAATGAATGCGGCAGCCTCAACATTAACAGGTGAAATAACTGCATCGGGAAGTGCGTAAACAACATCTGCATTAGCGCCTGTGCCTGCAAGAGCAACATAGCCTGAACCGATTGCCTTGCCTGTAACAACAGAAATCTTAACTGTTGTTGCCTCAGCATAAGCGGCTGATGCCTTTGTTGCCGACTTGATTGACTCAAAGCCCGGGCAGTTTACGAATGTTACAACAGGGAGTGAGAAAGCGTCGCAGAAACGAACAAACTTTGCTACCTTGTTTGCAGACTTGCAACCAAGCTCATTGCCCTTTGTAACAACAATACCTACAACCTGACCGCCGAGTCTTGCAAAACGAACATTTGCTTCCTTGCCGTAATCATTGAAGAGCTTTACAATGCTGTTGCCGTCAACAGTTCTGCTGACTACACAACCGCAACCGTCCTCTGCCGGAGCTTCTTCAAATGACTGAGGAGCCATTGTGAGGTTATTTGACGGAAGATAAAGGATAAGTTCCTTTGCAGCCTTGATTGCCTTGTCTGCATCGTCACAAACGATTGAGGCAATACCGTTTTCAGCATTGTAAGCGGCATCGGAATGCTTGCCTGTTACCGAAAGTGAAAGCTGTGCGTCTTTGCTCATGATAACGATGTCTGCGCTTGCGGCGTTAAGAGCGTTTGTTCCGAGGCAAGTGCCGAGAACAACCGAAATCTGCGGTACAACACCGGAAAGTGACGCAGCCGCATTGAGAACATCACCGCAACCTGCGAGAAGCTCTGTACCCTGATTAAGTCTGCCGCCAACGCTGTCATAGAAACCTACAACAGGAGCGCCTGTCTTGAGTGCAAGACCATACAGCTTTTTAAGCTTGGCAGCCTGTGCCTTACTCATGGCACCGCCGCAAATGTCGCTGTTCTGTGCAAACGCATAAACAGGCATACCTTCTACTGTTCCAAAGCCTGCAACAACCTCGGCAAAACCTTCACCGGATTTTGCAAAGGCATCAATTTCACAAAAGCTGTCTGCATCAAAAAACGCCGTAATTGTCTTATAAGCGGAAGTTGCGGCAATTTCAGCCTTTGCCTGATTGATCTTTTCAATACTCATCTTAAAATCCTCCAATACCATGTATTGAATATGCACGAAAACTGAGCGTGCATACTAATTTTCTACACAATACATTATACTCTATAATCTTCAAAAGTACAAGAAAAACACGCTGTACTATTTCAATTTTGAACACATTTAATAGTTATTACACCAAAACCGTAAATTTATTGTCGAATTAACGAATAGTTTTATTGACCGTTTCGGAAGTATTTTTCAAAAACGGAAAATTAAAGCTGTTTGCCGTTTAAAAACGGGTTTGCAAGCAGTTTTTTTACCTCTTGTTCGGTCAAATCTCTCCAGTCGCCCTGTTTGAGCATACCCATTTTAACTCCGCCGATCTGGGTGCGTTTGAGTCTTGCAACCTCAAGCCCGACAGCCTCGCACATTCTTCTGATTTCACGGTTCTTACCCTCGTGAAGAATCATTTCAAGAACTACTCTGCCCTGCTCATTGTGAATTACATGGACATATGCAGGAGCGGTTTTCCTGCCGTCAAGCTCAACACCTGTTTCAAGCTTTACAAGCTGATCCTCGTCAATTGACGGTCGAACGGTTACTCTGTAAATCTTGTAAACATTGTTTTTCGGGTGCATAACCTTGTTTGCAAAGTCACCGTCATTTGTAAAAACAAGCATACCCTCGCTGTCTTTGTCAAGTCTTCCTATCGGATAAACTCGCTCGCCGACATTCTCAACAAGCTGTGCAACACACTTTCTGCCACGCTCATCATTCATTGTGGTAATGAATCCACGGGGCTTGTTGAGCATAATATATCGGTAATTACCGCCCTTCGGCACAACAATCCTCTTGCCTCTTACAAACACCTTGTCTGTAGGAAGAACCTTATCGCCGAGAATTGCGGTTTTGCCGTTCACCTTGACATGACCGCCGAGAATAAGCTCCTCGGCCTTTCGCCTTGACGCAATACCGCATTGCGCTATGAATTTCTGAAGTCTTATAGGTTCAATTTTAGCCATATGTAAATTCCTTTTTAATAAAATTTTCTGTATATTTAAGCTGTCACGAAAACAGATTTCCTATTGCCGAAAATATTGACACACTCTTTTTATCCGATTTAATCTTTTCGCCTGCAACAATGTTGCATTTATAAAGCAGCTTTCCGCCGAGTGTGTATTCAATTCTGCCGACCGATTCGTTCTTTTCAATCGGAGCATACAAAAAGCTGTCTATGAAGATTTTTTTCTTGATTTTATCGCAGTCCTCACGCTTTAAAACGATTGTGTTGTTCTTCTCCCCTGTAACAGTTACGCTGTCCTTATCACCGCCCACGCACGGAATATCGGCACAAAAGTCAGCGTCCTTGCAGTCAACTCCCCTGTACTTTTCAAAAGCGTAATCATAAAGAGAAATATGGTCATTCCAATCGTTACGGTCATTCAGAGTGACGCACACAAGCGTTACACCGTCTTTTTTTGCAGAGGAAACAAGGCACCGCCCTGCCGCCGTTGTATAGCCTGTTTTTCCGCCTGTACAGTAGGGATAAAGCGACAAAAGCCTGTTATGATTTGCATATGCGGTTTTCTTTGATTTCGGTTCAAGGAATTCAACAGTCACGCTCTTCTTAGCCGTAAGATTTGCGAAATCGTCATTTTCAAGTGCATATGACATAAGCAAAGCCATATCCTTTGCACTTGAGTAATGGTTGTCATCGTCAAGTCCGCTCGGCGTTACAAAATTGGTATTCGTCATACCGATTTGCTTTGCCTTTTCATTCATTCGTTGTGAAAACTTTTCAGGACTGCCCGAAATCGTATATGCCGCCGCATTCGCCGCATCATTACCCGACGCCATCATCATTCCTGACGCAAGGTCCGAAAGTCGGACTTTTTCACCGACTTTAAGATACATCGAACTGCCCTCGGCAACCATTTCCTGTTTGAAGGTTACTTCGCTGTTACAGGATGCCGCCTCATCAAGCGTTATGAGAGATGTCATAATCTTTGTGGTACTCGCAGGTTTCATCTTTTCATCTGCATTCTTGGAACAGATAACCGTGTTGTTATCGGGACAATAAAGAACAAATGCCTGTGCAGAAGTTGTGGGAGGAGTATCCTCCGCAGTTTTTGCGCCCATAAGCACAAACGGCATAACAAAGCACACCGCAAGCAAGATTATTTTTTTCATAAGGACACCCCCTGCATAAATCTATGCCGAGGGGTGTTGCAATATTACGAATCAGCCGTCAATATCGTCCTGTGTGATTTCGGAAAAATCGTCTGCGGATTCGCTCTTATCCTTTTTGAAAACTCCCTTTACTTTTTTAAGAACATCGGGAATCATATTAACGAGCTTGTCGGCTGTACCTTCTTCCCTGTCAACGGAAACAAGCCTTACATCGCCCTGATAAACGGTAAGAAATGCAACAGGCTGAATTGTCACACCTGCACCGCTGCCGCCGCCAAAGCAGTCTTTGTTTTCCTTTTTGGTAGGCAAATCCGAACCGCCTGCCGCAAAGCCGTAGCTTACCTTTGAAACAGGAATGATGAGTGTGCCGTCAGGCGAAGTTATAGGCTCGCCGATAATAGTATTGACATCAATCATTTCCTTGATTTTTTCCATTGTGGTATCCATTAAACTGCCGATAGGATGTTCCATAGCCATTCTCCTTTTTCAACAATATTTATATCAATCATTTTTAACTTCTGCAAGAAGTTTAATTCCCTTGATTCCGTGCTTAACGGCAAGACCGATAAGTCGGAATGCGAAAATTCTTGCGGCAAAGTCAAAGTTAATTTCTGTTTCTGCTTTTTCCGAAAAATTCGGATTTATGTCAACTCCGTAGCCTTTGCATTTTACAACACGGACAATTGTGCCTACTGCCGGATAAACAACGGCACAGTATTTGCCGTATTTTATAGCCGTGTCA
>ERZ809426.1566-NODE-1566-length-12850-cov-7.055256_pt1 | contig 12850 bp, 11 predicted proteins | sample MGYA00520791_ERZ809426 | MGnify/ENA primary metagenome ERZ809426 (study PRJEB31576, sample SAMEA3212668) | Homo sapiens | biome: human-gut; feature: human gut; material: fecal | place: Sweden | collected 2012 ... | reverse complement strand
TGTGGCCTACCTTACTCAACTGAAAAAAGAGTACGGCTTGGATTGAGGGAGGTAAAATCAATCAAAGCTGTCACCACTTTTGCTTGTAAAAAATTGTTCTTTATATTTCATTATACGGGGTGGGTATGCAAATGGATATTGTGGAGATACCCACAATGCGGTATAATAAGTAAGATAGAGAGTCTGCAAATAGTGTTTGCCCATGTTATGACATTAATGATAATGCTATAACATGGGCAACTTTGTAATAGGAAGAAAAAGTGGAAGGAGGGAGAAATGTGGCAAGCGATAGTCATGCTAAAAGGCCAATTGTGGTAGAACGACGTAAGGAAAAGGGAAGAAAAAAGACACCTCGCCTGACAAAGACCTATGATGTGAAAATAATTCCTGCAACAGTGGGTGTCGTGGCGGAAACAGAAGAACCACCTAAAAAGCGTGTCGCTGCATACTGTCGTGTCAGCACAGATCAGGAGGCGCAGGAAACCAGTCTGGAAGAGCAAATGGCACATTTCAACACTGTTATAGCGGAGCATCCAGACTGGGAGCTGGCAGGCATTTATGCGGATGAGGGAATCTCTGGTACACAAGTTAAGCATCGAGTGCAGTTTCAGCAGATGATAGAGGATGCAAAGGCTAAGAAAATTGATCTGATTCTTACGAAGTCTATCAGTCGTTTTGCTCGTAATGTGGTGGACTGCCTGACTAATATTCGATTGCTGCGGAACCTCCGGCCACCTGTCAGTGTGTATTTTGACAAGGAACGCTTGGATAGTCTGGATGAAAAGGCAGAAGTATTTCTGACGATGCTGGCTTCCTTCGCACAGGAGGAATCCCGAAGCATCTCCACTAATATCAAGTGGGCAACTCGAAGCCGGATGAAAGCCGGAACGCAAAAAATCAGTACGACGAGTCTGCTGGGCTATGATACGGACGATGATGGCGAAATGGTGATTGTTACCAACGAAGCTGAAATTGTTCGTACCATCTATATGAGCTTTGATAAGGGAATGCACCCGGCAGAAATTGCAGAAAAGCTCAATGCGTTGGAAATCAGGACAATTAAAAATAACCCGTGGACGGGTGAATCGGTCAAGAATATCCTGCGGAATGAAAAATACTGCGGCGATGTTCTGATGCAGAAAACCTATACGGTAGATTGTTTGACCCACAAGACCAAGAAAAACGAAGGCGAGGTGGAGCAGTATTTTATACCAGACCATCACCCCGCAATCGTAGAACGAGAGGTCTGGGATAAGGCACAGGTAAGGCTGGAACAGATTGCAGGCAAGCGGAGGCGCATTCGCCCCAAGCAGCAAAGGCTGATTCCATTACGAAAGGGAGTGCTGTTAGGATTCGTCCCCATCAGACCTACATGGAAGGCTGTTTCCCTCAAGAGATTGGAAACGGCAACAGAAAAGGTGATGGCACTGGTTGATGCAAAGCCAGAGCAGGAACACATAGAATATGAAAGCGAGGAATGTGAAATGGAAATTTTGAAGGGATTTGAGGTAATCAATCTAAAGCAACCGAAAGGCGAGTCTGTTATGACGGTGACTTCAAACAGCCTGAAATTTAATAAGGCAACGGCTGTAGAGTTGAACTATGCACCGTACATCAGGGTGCTGCTCAACGCAAAGACTAGGCAGATTGCGATTCAGCCTTGTTCAGAAAAAGATCCGAATGCGATCAAGTTCAGTAATGAGGAAAGCAAGCAGACTTATGCAATCAGCATTAAGGTGCCGGCTATCCAGGTAGAGTTTCGGAGAATGCTGCCTTTCGAGGATGACAATGGTGGTAAACTTAGCTATACCTTGAATGGAACCTTGTACCCGGATGAGCAAGTTGTCATTTATGATATTGGGGATGTGAAACCGGAAACAGAAAAGAAACGCCGGGGCAGAAGAAAAAAATCTGAAATTGAAGCAGAACAAAAAGAGAACTAAGAATAATATTTGAAGATTTGGTAGTGGCTCTCACTTGTGATTCAAAGGAAACTTTGAGTTGCAGGTGGGAGCTTTTTTATTGTGAAAAATGTTATCTTCCTGACAAACCAGATAAATCTTTGCCGGGCTTTTAACGAATGTTTATTTTTTGACAAAGAACATGATGGAGAGGGAAAAGTGTATCGCTTGCTCGAAAATTAAAAATCTTAGTCTTTTTTAACAAAAATCTCAGGGCTTTTTTGACACCTATCTTTCCGGGCTGTTGATGGCATGTTGGATCGAATTTCTGCTTTTGATGGAAAAACCAGAGATAAGCAGGATTTTTGGAAAAGATTGATATGGAATCCTGTAAAGATATAGCGCAGCACAGAAAAAGATTAAACGAGGATTCTTTTATGATTGAAAAAGGTGAAGAACCTAGATCATCAGCGGTAAAAATGAAGATTAGGGCAAAAAAATAGACCGCCAAAGAGAAAAATGGCGGAATATCAAGGAAAATCAAGGATTTGCGGCGGGATGTGGCAGCACGTCTAAAATAGAAATTTGTGAAAAATGTTGTCCAAGACTTGACATCGGGCGGCGGATACTGCCTGCCGAAAGACACCAAACAGCTGCTGGCTAACTATGCCGATGTGCCGGAAAATCTGATTGAAGCAATGAAAGCTTTTCATTATGCGGCGGCATATCTGCTGAAAGGCTATGCAATAGAGCAGAGAGGAATAGCAGAGAAATATGCGGCTTCATCGTATAAAACACTGACTAAGCAGATTCCGATTTTGAAGGATATTCTAAAAGATTCTTACGGGAAGGCATATTGTAATATTGCAAATCCTGTGATCGTAAACAGTGAGTTGAATCTTGGAATTGGCATTGCAGATAAAGTGCAAAGCTGTAAAATCACACACAGTTTTGCCCAAAAGCTGCAGGAACTTATGTTAGGCGAAGAAGTAGAAATAACTCTGTGTGACGCACAAGGGAGAAAACAGAAATACAAATTTACAGTTATTGAAAGAATGTCATTTGTTCTGTTTGGAATTTTGTATGCTTCTCGTTGCAATAATTTTCATGGAAATGTTGCGGCTAGAATGAACAGTATTCGTGCAGACAAAAAGACATTTAAAATGTATACGGATATATTTCTGCTGGAATACATCGTACTGGCTATACACATGAATAGTCAGGGCAATTTGTCCGATACAGCACTGGATAAAGTTAAGGAAAATGCAGCCTTGATGCTTTAAAGAAATAGGTATGAAAGGGGAGTATACATGGACCAAGAACTGTTCAACCCACAATCCCCGTCTGTGATCTCCTCCCGAATCTTGTACACACCGTCCACGTTTGCGCGGACATCGTTACTGCATCTGCAGGAGGTTGGATTATTACAGGCTATCCATCAGCATACATCGACCAGAACGAACCTGACCTCGTTTCTGTGCTTCGTTGTCCTGTCAGGCACAGGGAGCCTTACCTATGAAGGAACGACCTATGAGCTGTCCGCCGGGGACTGTGTGTTCATCGACTGCCGAAAGGCCTACAGCCATTCTACCTCGGAGGACCTTTGGTCTCTCCAATGGTGCCACTTTTATGCACCGTCCCTTCCAGCTGTGTATGAGAAGTACAAAGAGCGTGGTGGCCGGCCAGTGTTCCATCCGGCGAATATTGAACCCTTCACTACACTTCTAACGGATATCTACGATTTGGCATCTTCATCCGATTACATACGAGATATGCGGATTAACGAGAAGCTGGGAATGTTGCTTACACTGCTGATGGAGCAATCTTGGCATCCAGAGAGTATGACCGTGAGCCGAAAGCGGCTGGAATTAGCAGCCGTGAAGGAGTATCTAGACGAGCATTACACGGAAAAAATCGCACTGGATGATCTGTCTGAACACTTCTTTATCAATAAGTTCTACTTGTCCAAAATCTTTAGAGAAACATATGGAACGACGGTCAATAACTATCTGATTTCAAAGCGGATCACTAGAGCCAAGCAGCTGCTTCGTTTCACAGATATGACTGTGGATGAAGTTGGTGCTGCGGTCGGCATGGGAGACGCAAACTACTTCAGCCGGATGTTCCGCAAGGTGGAAGGAATCAGTCCAAGGGAGTACAGAAAGCAATGGTAAAGCCAGTAATAATTGAAACACCTTGTTTTGAGGACTTCCGGGGCTGGCTTTCTGTGCCGGTGGACAAGTCAATCGACTTCCGTGTGGTTCAAATCAACCAAGGGTTCAGCAAGAACGCCGGAACGCTGCGTGGACTACACTTCCAAGAGGGGGAGCACGCGCAGGCAAAGTTGGTATCCTGCCTGCATGGTTCGATTTTCAATGTGGCAGTTGACCTCCGACCGGGCGATACCTTTGGATATGCTTACAGCGAGATCCTCTCCTTTGAAAATCAGAAGCAGATGTTAATTCCGCGTGGCTTTGCCCATGGCTACCTGACACTGGCAGATGACACCCTGATGCAGTGGTGTGTGGACAATGATTTCTGCAATAAAGCGGCAAGAGCGGTGCGTTATGATTCCGATTTTATCTGGCAGAACGAGCCTTGGCCTGTGCGGGAATATATCCTCTCTGAAAAAGACAGAAATGCAATAAAACTTTCTGAGCTGCGCAAGTTTTGAGCCTGCGCGGCTCTTTTTATTGCACTTGGACCGAAGAAGCCAAGATAGTGCTAATATCGGACTGCTTATGCACTTCTGAAAGGACAAATATCCTTTTAAAATATGGTTGTACGACAAAATCAATCAACATAAGTTTTAAACTTCACGTTTTGAATGAGGATCGAAATTATGAAAAAAGCACTGATTACCGGTATCACTGGTCAGGATGGTTCCTATCTGGCAGAGTTCCTTCTGGAGAAGGGCTACGAGGTCCATGGTATCGTCCGTCGCGCTTCCATCTCCAACACCGCTCGTATCGATCACCTGATCGAGAAGAACGCGATCACCCTGCACGACGGCGACCTGTCCGATTCCTCCGGCCTGATCCGTCTGGTGGGCGAGATCAAGCCCGATGAGATCTACAATCTGGCCGCTCAGAGCCATGTTCAGGTCTCCTTTGATGCTCCTGAATATTCCGGCGATGTGGACGCACTGGGCGTTCTGCGCGTGCTGGAGGCTGTCCGTGTCTGCGGCCTGACCAAGACCTGCAAGGTGTATCAGGCTTCCACCTCTGAGCTGTACGGCAAGGTCGAGGAGGTTCCCCAGCGCGAGACCACCCCGTTCCATCCCTACTCTCCGTATGCCGTGGCCAAGCAGTATGGCTTCTGGATGGTCAAGGAGTACCGCGATGCTTACGGGATGTTCGCTGTCAACGGCATCCTGTTCAACCATGAGTCTGAGCGCCGTGGCGAGAACTTCGTCACTCGTAAGATCACGCTGGCTGCCGGTCGTATCGCCGAGGGTCTGCAGGATCATCTGGAGCTGGGCAACATGGATTCTCTGCGTGACTGGGGCTACGCTAAGGACTACGTTGAGTGCATGTGGCTGATTATGCAGCAGGAGAAACCGGAGGACTTCGTCATCGCTACCGGCGTACAGCACACTGTCCGCGACTTCACCGAGAAGGCTTTCGCAGCCAACGGCATCACCATCCGCTGGGAGGGCACCGGCATCGATGAGAAGGGCTATGATGCAGCTACCGGCAAGATGCTGGTCTGCGTGAATCCCCAGTGGTTCCGTCCTACCGATGTGGACAACCTGTGGGGCGACCCCACCAAGGCTAAGACTGTTCTGGGCTGGAACCCGCAGTCCACTACTTACGAGCAGCTGGTGGAGATCATGGCAAAGCACGATCGTGAGCGTGCAAAGCGCGAAAAGGCACTCAAGGCAGTTCTGTAATTTGGAAAGAAGGCAATTCTATTATGATGGAAAAGAATGCTAAGATTTATGTCGCTGGTCATCGCGGCATGGTGGGCTCTGCAATCGTCCGCGAATTGCAGCGTCAGGGTTACACCAATATCATCACCCGCACCCACAAGGAGCTGGACCTGACCCGTCAGGATGCTGTGGAAGAGTTCTTCGCCCAGGAGAAGCCGGAGTATGTGTTCCTTGCTGCTGCCAAGGTCGGCGGCATCGTGGCCAATCAGGAAGCACTGGCCGATTTCATGTATGACAACATGACGCTGGAGATGAACGCCATCCACTCGGCTTGGAAGAATGGCTGCAAGAAGCTGGAGTTCCTCGGTTCCTCCTGCATCTACCCCCGCATGGCTCCTCAGCCCATGAAGGAAGATTGCCTGCTGACCAGCGAGCTGGAAAAAACCAACGAGGCTTATGCACTGGCAAAGATCTCCGGTCTGAAGTACTGCGAGTTCCTGAACCGTCAGTATGGCACCGACTACATCAGCGTCATGCCCACCAACCTCTATGGCCCCAACGACAACTATCATCCCACTCACAGCCATGTGGTTCCGGCACTGATCCGTCGTTTCCATGAGGCCAAGGAGCAGAACCTGCCCAGCGTTACCTGCTGGGGCGATGGCTCTCCGCTGCGTGAGTTCCTGTATGTGGACGATCTGGCAAACCTGTGTGTTTTCCTGATGAACAACTACTCCGGCAATGAGACCGTCAACGCAGGTACCGGCAAGGAGCTGACCATCAAGGAACTGACCGAGTTGGTCGCCAAGGTCGTGGGTTACACCGGCGAGATCAAGTGGGATACCACCAAGCCCAACGGTACTCCCCGCAAGCTGCTGGACGTGTCTAAGGCTACCAATCTGGGCTGGACCTACAAGACCGAGCTGGAAGACGGTCTACGCCTGTCCTACGAGGACTTCCTGAACAACCCGATGCGTGCAGAACGCTAAAAATAAACGATTTGAAAAGGTCGTGTGTCCGTGCAGGGCCACGGCCTTTTTTGTTAAATGATAGGAGAAGTATTATGAATCTGGTGTTATTGTCCGGTGGTTCCGGCCAGCGTCTGTGGCCGCTTTCCAACGATATCCGTTCCAAGCAGTTCATCAAGATTTTCCATCGAGAAGACGGCAAACTGGAATCCATGGTGCAGCGCGTCTACCGTCAGATCAAGGCGGTCGATACAGATGCAACGGTCACCATCGCTACCTCCAAGTCTCAGGTCTCGGCCATCCACAATCAGCTGGGCGAGGAAGTGGGCATCAGCGTGGAGCCTTGCCGCCGGGATACTTTTCCGGCTATCGCGCTGGCCGCAGCCTACCTGAAGGACGTGCAGGGCGTCGGTGAGGAAGAATCCGTGGTTGTCTGCCCGGTAGACCCCTATGTGGAGAACGACTACTTTGAGGCACTGAAAGCACTGGGCGACCGTGCCGCTGTCAGCAGTGCCAATCTGGTCCTGATGGGTATTGAGCCGACCTACCCCAGCGAGAAATACGGCTATATCATCCCCATCGGCAAAGAGCAGGTCAGCAAGGTGTCCATGTTCAAGGAAAAGCCGACGCAGGAAGTGGCAAAGGACTACATTGCAAAGGGCGCGCTTTGGAACGGTGGCGTGTTCGCCTTCAAGCTGGGCTATGTGCTGAACCGCGCCCATGAGTTGATCGATTTTGTGGACTACGATGATCTGTTCAATAAATATGATACCCTGAACAAGATCAGCTTCGACTATGCCGTGGTGGAGCACGAGACGGAGATCGAGGTCATGCGCTTTGCAGGCACATGGAAAGACCTTGGCACATGGAACACCCTGACCGAGGCAATGGACAGCCACGCGGTGGGCGAGGCACTGTTTAATGAGCAGTGTGAGAACGTTCACGTGGTCAACGAGCTGGATGTGCCCATCCTCTGCATGGGTCTGAAGGATGTAGTGGTCTCTGCAAGTCCGGAGGGTATTCTGGTTTCGGATAAGGAGCAGTCCAGCTACATCAAGCCCTTCGTCAACACGCTCGACCACCGGGTTATGTTCGCCGAGAAATCGTGGGGCAGCTTTAAGGTCATCGACATCGACAAGGCTTCCATGACCATCAAAGTGACCCTGAATGCAGGCCACCGGATGAACTACCACAGCCACCAGCACCGGGACGAGGTCTGGACGGTCATTGCAGGCGAGGGCAAGACCATTGTGGATGGCATGGAGCAGAACGTGAAAGCAGGCGATGTGATCACCATGTCCGCAGGCTGCCGTCATACTGTGATTGCCGAGACGGAACTGAAGCTGATCGAAGTGCAGCTGGGTGAAGCCATCGATGTCCACGACAAGCAGAAATTTGAACTGGAATATTGAGCCACCGCAGGAGGCAACTATGCAAAATAAGAATAAGCCTCTTTTGCTCCGGCCGTCCGGCAAGGATTATCTTTGGGGCGGCAGTCGTTTGAATGATGAATTTGAAAAAAATATCGACCTGACCCCGCTGGCAGAGACATGGGAGTGCTCCACCCACCCCGATGGTCCCAGCTATGTGGTAGGAGGTGTATTTGATGGACAGGAACTGGCAGAGGTGCTGAGAGCGCACCCGGAGTATCTGGGTGAGCGTCATAAGGGCGAAAACGCGCTGCCAATCCTTATCAAATTCATCGACGCCAAGAAAGATCTGTCGGTGCAGGTGCATCCTACCGATGCCTATGCACAGGAGCGTGAAAACGGGCAGCTTGGAAAGACCGAGATGTGGTATGTGCTGGACGCCAGTAAGAACGCAAAGCTCGTGTATGGCCTGAAACGGGAACGCACTGAACAGCAGATGCGGGATGCCATCGCCAATGGAACGCTGATGAAGGACTTGCAGTGGGTCCCGGTCAAGAAGGACGATCTGTTTTTCATTGAAGCAGGTACCATCCATGCGATCGGAGCCGGTGCGCTGGTGGCCGAAATTCAGGAAAACTCCAACCTGACCTACCGCCTGTACGATTATGACCGTGTGGGCAAGGACGGAAAAAAGCGGGAGCTGCATATCGACAAAGCGTTGGATGTAGCAAATCTGAAGGGCAGTGCAGAACCGAAGCAGCCTCTTCGGGTGCTGAAATACCGGCAGGGCATTGCCTCTGAGCTTCTGACCCGCTGCAAGTATTTTGAGGTGTACCGTATGATCGTCAACACCGAGCGGCGGCAGAAGGTGCATTACCGCGCAGATGAAATTGCCTTCCGGGTGCTGCTCTGCGTCAATGGCTGCGGCACGATCTCCTATAAGGATGGCACAATTCCGTTCTATAAGGGAGACTGCATCTTCGTCCCGGCGGACTCCGAGACACTGACGATTCATGGAAAGGCACAATTTCTGGATGTAAGAGGGTAAATAGTATGGATATCAAAAAAGAATATGAGCGTTGGTTGGCAAATGCCACCGCAGATGCCGACGTAGCAGCAGAGCTGAAAACGTTGGACGATGCAAAAATTGAGGATGCGTTCTACCGTGACCTTGCGTTTGGAACCGGTGGTCTGCGTGGTGTGATTGGCGCGGGCACGAACCGGATGAACGTCTACACGGTGGCAAAGGCTTCTCAGGGTCTGGCGGACTATTTAAAGAAGAACTTTGAAACTCCGTCTGTGGCCATTGGTTACGACAGCCGCATCAAGAGCGATGTGTTTGCAAAAGTCGCCGCTGGTGTGTTTGCTGCTAATGGCGTCAAGGTCAATATCTGGCCTGTCCTGATGCCGGTTCCTACCGTGTCCTTTGCGACCCGCTATCTGCACACCTCTGCCGGTGTTATGGTGACGGCTTCCCACAATCCCAGCAAGTACAACGGCTATAAGGTCTACGGCGCTGACGGCTGCCAGATCACCACCGAGGCTGCAGCGGAAATTCTGGCTGAGATCGAGAAGCTGGACATCTTTGCAGACGTCAAGACCAGTGATTCTGAAGCGGGTGTGGCAAACGGTAGTATTCAGTACATCCCGGACGAGGTCTACACTGCATTTGTGGAACAGGTCAAGAGCCAGTCTGTCTTGTTTGGCGAAGAAGTCAACAAGAACGTGGCTATCGTGTATAGCCCACTGAACGGCACCGGCTTGAAGCCCGTGACCCGCACCCTGAAGGAGATGGGCTACACCAACATCACGGTGGTCAAGGAGCAGGAGCAGCCGGATGGCAACTTCCCGACCTGCCCGTACCCCAATCCGGAGATCAAGGAAGCCATGGCACTGGGCATGGAGTATGCCAAGAAGTGCAACGCCGACCTGCTGCTGGCGACCGACCCCGACTGTGACCGTGTGGGTATCGCTGTTAAGAATAAAGCAGGAGAGTACGAGCTGCTGACCGGCAACCAAACCGGTATGCTGCTGCTCGACTACATTTGCAGCCAGCGCGTAAAGCACGGCAAGATGCCTGCAGACCCGGTCATGGTCAAGACGATTGTCACCATGGACATGGGCGAGCAGATCGCTACCCATTACGGCCTGCGTACCATCAACGTGCTGACTGGCTTCAAGTTTATCGGTGAGCAGATCGGCAAGTTGGAAAAGCAGGGTAAGGCAGACAGCTATGTGTTCGGCTTTGAAGAAAGCTATGGCTACCTGACCGGCTCCTACGTCCGCGATAAGGACGGTGTGGACGGTGCCTATATGATCTGCGAGATGTTCAGCTACTATGCAACCAAGGGTATCAGCCTGCTGGACAAGCTGGATGATCTGTACAAGACCTATGGCTACTGCCTGAACACCCTGCATAGCTATGAGTTCGACGGCAGCGCCGGTTTTGCCAAGATGCAGAGCATTATGCAGGCATTTCGGGGCGACATCAAGGCGTTCGGCGGCAAGAAGGTCATCAAGTTGCTGGACTACGCGCCGGGTCTGGATGGTCTGCCCAAGTCCGACGTGCTCAAGTTCCTGCTGGAAGATAACTGCTCCATCGTGGTGCGCCCCTCCGGTACCGAGCCGAAGCTCAAGACCTATATCTCTGTCAGTGCAGAGAACAAGGAAGCTGCAGAGAAGATAGAGGCGGAAATCTGCAAGAGCGCGGAAGAGCATTTGAAGTGAGAAAACAAATCATAAAATATTCTTCATCACAAGGATGATTTTAAAATGAACTTGTGATATACTGGGGCTATAGGAGACTGTAGCTCCCCACGCCGCTCGAAACTTTGCACACCTCTCCATGGTGGGCGGCAGGCAACGATCTTATTGCAGTATGGTCGGCTGAGATGCAGGAACAACAATAAAGAAAAAATGATAACGCCCAATAGAATAGGGAAAACTATGGGAATTTTATCGCTGTTTCAAAGAAAACAAAAAAGTACACAGGCAATTTCAAATACCAATGCTTCTCTAGAAAAGGTAACGGACAGTATTCTTAATAAAAGAGGACAACAAATAATAGATGGGTTAAATAAGCCTACAGCGAGTACCAGAACGCCAATGAAAAAGTTGCATGGCGGTGCAAAGAAAATGGCTCAAATGTCAAATATAGGTGGCGGTTCAAAGGCAACTGGTGGCGGTGGTGTTGACGAAGGAATGAAAGCAATGCTACAGTATACACAGGCTAATACTGTGAAAAAAATGGCGGCGCAGAATGTGAAGAAAAAGATTACTGGTAAGAAGTAAAATCGCTATAATATTGTCCACATATCAATACAGTGCTATAATTAAACCACAATAACACAGAAAAGAGGTTGACTACTATGCCCCGTCCCAAAGGTAGCAAAAACAAGCCAAAGACCGTAAAAGCCGCTGTTGACTTTGCTGCGCAGATTGCTGAAAAGCAGTCCGCAAAGGAAGCCGCTGCCGCCGAAATCGCATCTATCACTGCTAATATCGACACTCTGAAAGCTGACCTGAAAACTAAGAAAGCAGAGCTAAAATCTATCGACAAGGAAATCACCAGAATCGAAGCCAAAAAGGTCAAGGCTGAAACCAAAGCCGCCGAAGCAACAAAGAAGGCTGAAGCAGAGGACGTACTGAAAAAGCTGTTAGCAAGTGGCGTGAGTGCAGACGAGATCCTCGCAAAACTGAAATAATCGTTTCAAAATCCAAAACCGTGTGGGTGTGCATAATAAATCCCATCCATACGGTTTTCTAATGAAACAATTGCTTCATATCGAACGAAATGCATCCGTTTCTCACTCCAAGCCTCAAAATCACTTCCGGTGAAATTTCAGCAAATGAACAGCAGGGGAGAGCGCAGTCAGGCCAACCGAGCGGTGCAGATAGGATACAATCAAGTCCATCAGCACATCAAAACAACTTCAATCGCTTCAAAAGTTATTCTTTAAAAATTAGAATCAGAAAAAGCGTATCGCCCATCAATGCACCAATCAAACCGTAATTCAACCCGTCATCACCCACCCTGAGGAGCGCATCTGGGCAGAGCAAACGCCCCGGCGGTGCTCCGGGCCCCGGACGCTCCGAAGATCAAGCACGACAAGATGAAACAATTTTACATGATTGACATGAAGCGAAAAAGGTGGTAATATTATCTTGTCAAAAAATGCGAATCCCTCTCGTTCGCGAAGGAAAAATCTCTCTCGTAACGAAAAATCAGACGATACAGCGAACAAAAATAGACTTTGCCGAAGGCTGGCAGACACGAGGGACTTAAAATCCCTTTCTGGCGACAGAGTGCGGGTTCAAGCCCCGCCGGTGGCATGAGAAAGCTCAGAATTGTTCGATGACTCGAATGATTCTGGGCTTTCTTGGTTCTTTGTCAAATGTTTGGCTGAAGCAGGTAAAAACGGCAAACAGGAACCAGTGGCATGACATTCAAGAGACGATACGCCTTTTTCATTAGGGTGTATCTGAAAACACCCAATGACATACACAAAACAGACCCTCCAGCAGGATCTTGCTGCCATGGGGCTGACCGGCACCGAGACGATTCTCATCCACTCCTCCATGAAAGCCATCGGTGTTGTCGAAGGCGGCGCGGACACGGTTCTGGATGTTTGCATTGCTGGCGCTGAATTTTGCAAACCGATAAGAATGCAACGATACCTCTGCGGTTTGAACCGCCCCAGAACTAGTAGACATGCATAAAAGTGCCCCATGCAGGGTATT
>ERZ809426.1528-NODE-1528-length-13114-cov-33.841565_pt1 | contig 13114 bp, 5 predicted proteins | sample MGYA00520791_ERZ809426 | MGnify/ENA primary metagenome ERZ809426 (study PRJEB31576, sample SAMEA3212668) | Homo sapiens | biome: human-gut; feature: human gut; material: fecal | place: Sweden | collected 2012 ... | reverse complement strand
TGACAAGGACTTAAAGAATATGTGGGAGAATTCATTATCTGCCATAAACAAATATCTTGTAGATGAGATGCCTACTGGTTATTGGTTAGGGGTAGCTGATATGGATACAGGCAAACGTACTGCTACAGTTTTTGGCGCATTACATTGCTTTTGGAACGGATGTCTTGTACTTGAAGGTGAAATAGAGAAGGCAAAGAAATTGCAGGAGTCTATTTATAAAATGTGGACACTTCATGGTATTGAGCCTGAAATGATTGATTATACTAATATGGAAGTCGTTTCTCCCTATTATATGATACGTCCTGAGGCTATAGAGTCTACGTATTATATATGGAAGGCTACAGGTGACAATAGATATTATGAGATGGGTAAAACCATGTTTGAATCAATAGAAAAATATTGTCAGGTAGAGAACGGATATGTACAGCTTAAAGATGTGCGTACTAAAGAAAAATGGGATACATTGGAAAGCTTCTTTTTTGCGGAAACCATGAAATATTGTTATCTTTTCTTTGCTCCTGATAGTGTATTTAATTTTAAAAATTATGTATTGAATACTGAAGCACATCCGTTAAAAAATACATGGGATGTTGATTGGAGAGGAGATTATAAAAGGTAACTGGTATCATCAAAAAGGGACTCATCATTTTCATTTTGCATTGACTTCCCATGAAGAAGGATGGAAAAATGGTTATCGTTTCGGTATAGAAGAAAATCGTCCTTTTTATTGTGTAGAAAAAACAAATGAAGTTGGTAATCTTCCGGATAATCATAGTTTCCTTAGTGTTTCAGATCCATTTGTAGGATTATCTGTTGTTAAGAAGGCTGATAATGGAAATGCTATTATTATGCGTCTAGTGGAAATGGAAGGTAAAGATAAGGAAGTAGAAATAACTCTTCCTGAAGAAGTAAAGGCAGTGGTACGTACTAACTTGATTGAAGAGGAAGAAGAAAAACTGAATGTTTCTGGAAAAACGTTACGTTTGAAAATGGGACATCACTCTATCGAAACTTTTAAATTACTCTTGAAATAAATAGGGCTCCTTTAGATAAACTGCCACCATTTATATTTTTATTGTAATGGTGGCTGTTTATCTTTAGTTGTTTATGGATTAATGGTTTATAAGATAATTTATGAAAAAAATATTATTGACAGCATTAGGTTTATGTTCTATAGCATCGATGTATGCTCAGTTCGAAAATAAATTGTATACTTGTGATGACGAAACATATACACTGTTGAAGAATTTATCCGAATCACAGTTAGGCAAGGGAAGTATTTATTTATTTACCACGACCCATCAGGATTTGGCATGGCTTAATCATATTGATGCATGTATAGCTGATCGTGATACACTTTGGCTTACTCCTTTTTTGAAAAGATTGGAGGAAGATCAAAATTTTAAAATGGATATAGAACAGACTTCTATTGTAATGGAGTACCTGCATCGCCATCCTGAAACAAAGCCTTTATTCAATAAGTATATCAAGGAAGGACGTATCTGTATTGGTGGAACATTTATCCAGCCTTATGAAGAGATGTACGCTGCGGAAGCTTTAGCTCGTCAATTTTATTTCGGAACACGCTGGTTGAAGAAAAATTTCGATGGATACCAGACACTATCATATTTTAATGTTGATGTTCCGGGCCGTACATTGCAGATGCCACAAATTATGAAGAAAGCCGGTGTAAATAACTTGGTTATTAGTCGTCATGAACGTGGACTTTTTTATTGGGGCGCTCCTGATGGTTCTAAAGTGAGAACATATACTCCTGGACATTATATTTATTTTTATAATGTGATGGCAAAGCAGGATACTGCTGCTGTAAAAGAATTAGGTAAGGAGGCTGTATTATGGTATACCCGCTATAATGATGTGAAGAAGGCTCATACGGTAATGCCTGCCATGTTAAATTATGAGTTGATGTGGGACCAAAAACCAGTAAAGAATACTCCGGTATTTACACAGAAGTGGAATCAGGTGGAATATATACGTAAGTATGGTGAAAAAAAATGGGAAAAAATAAATCTTCCTAAATTTGAGTATGCTACTGCCGATAATTTCTTCAATGCTCTTGATCATTCTACAGAAAAACTGCCTGAAGTATTTGGTGAACGTCCTAATGTATGGTTGTATATACATGGACCGTCGCATGAAAAAGCTATTACCATGAGCCGAAAAGGCGATATGCTGTTACCGGCTGTTGAGGCTTTCTCTGCATCACGTGCATTGCTTGATGGTAATTTTAATGCTTATCCTATATCCCGATTAAATGAGGCATGGAAAGCAAAGATTTATCCTGATCACGGATGGGGAGGAAACGGAGGAGTGATGACTGATAATGAGTTCCGTCGCAAGTATGAGTTTGCTTTCTCTGAAGCACAAGATATGCTTTCCGATCAGACTATAGCATTAGCTTCAGCTGTTAAGACACAATCAAGCAAAGGAAGACCTGTTGTATTGTTTAATACTTTGGCATATGGGCGTAAAGTTCCAGCACAGGTAAATGTACGTTTGGAAGAAGGATATGCCCAATATCTCACTCTTACAACAGCATCAGGTAGTACGCTTCCTGTTCAGCTTTCTAATGTTGTTCGTTATACCGATGGAAGTATTGAGTCAGCTGTGTTGCATTTTGTTGCAGAAGTTCCTTCTATGGGACTGAATACATTCTATATTAATCCTTCAGAAACGGAAAGTTCTAAAAAACATACAGCTACAGCCTCTTCTTTAGAAAATGCTTTCTATAAGATTGATTTGGTAAAAGGAGGTATCCGTCAGATTTTGGAAAAGGAAAGCAATAGGACTTTACTTAAAACAGATAAATTCCTCGGTGGAGAAGTTATAACAATGCGTTCTTTTGGTAATGGTGCCGGAGAGTTTGATGCTGTTCAACAGCCTGATATGGATGGCTTTGACAAGGCTAGTCTGCATGCTTCTGAGTGGGAAATTGTAGAAGATGGTCCGGTCTTTACATCTTACAAAATGCGTACTCCTATCCGTCATGCTGTAGTTGAGGAAGTTATAAGAGTATACCATGATATAAAACAAATAGATTTCAATATTGACCTGCTTAACTGGGAGGGTGTGATGTATCGTGAGTTCCGTATGATGTTGCCTTTGGCAATGGGTGAAGCTGAAGTTTCTTATGAAGTTCCTTATGGAGCTTTGACTGTAGGAAAAGATGAAATGCCAGGAGCAGCTGGAGAAAGATATTATGTAGAAAATAAAAAGCAGCATCCGCGTGGAATAGGTAACTGGATCAGTGCTGCTTCAGATAATTTGGCTGTTACTTTGTCATCTTCTGTTGCTGTGGCTGACTATATTGATCCTACAGATAATCCTGTGGACTATACTATTTTACAACCTATCCTTATGGCTTCACGTCAGAGTTGCCATTATCAGGGGAACTCATATTTCCAGCCTGGAGACCATTCATTCAGTTTTTCTCTGACATCACATGAAGTAGGAAGTATTAAGCGCGAAGAATTTGGGGTGTCTGCAAATGCACCGTTGGTTGCCGTTTGTCAGCCTTCTCAAGCGAAAGATGCTATACTGAGTGAAGAAACATCATTTTTGCAACTAGATAATCCTTTGGTTAAGGTTACTGCATTTAAGAAATGTGAGGATGATAATTCCTTTATTGTACGTTTGTATAATACAACAGGGGAAGAACAGAAAGTATCTCTTGATTGTATGGGGCAATCATTCGATCTAATTAAGACTTCGTTGATTGAAGAAGAACTTCAGCCGGCAGAAAATATAGTGTTAGGTAAATATGCCATTGAAACTTATAAATTAAAAAGAAAATAAATCAAGCTATGAAGACATTGTCCAAAAAAATTTTCGGAGTAATGACCTTAGCAGCTTTTTTGCTGCCTTCCTGTGGAGGGCAGCAAAAAAAGGCTGTTGAAGAGTTGGAATCATTGACTCAATATGCTGATCCTTTAATTGGTACAGCTCATTGCCGCTGGTTTCATTTTGCACCGGGGGCTTTACCTTTCGGTTTAGCAAAACCAGCTTCTGCTACTAATGCAAGTGTTGGTAACAAAGGTGGGTGGGAAGCTACCGGATATGATTATCGTGATACTAGTATCGAGGGTTTTCCATGTCTACATGAGTTTCAGGTAGGAGGTATTGTGTTGATGCCCACTACCGGTGAATTGGTTACTGTTCCAGGCGCTGTTAACTCAAAAGGAGAGGGATATAGATCTCAGTTCGATCATGCTGACGAAATAGCTCGTCCTGGATATTATTCGGTTTTGCTTAAGGATTATCAGATTAAAGCTGAGCTTACAGCTACTAAGCGTGTTGCTTACCAGCGTTTTACTTTCCCTGAAGGAAAGCAGAGTAATGTTCTTTTCGATATAGGTAACCGTCAAGGGGAAAGTGGTGCGCCTCTTGATGCTGAAGTTGTGATTACTGATGAAGGTCTGATTGAGGGATGGGTTGAAACTCTCCCCCTTTATTGTGATAAGTATCAGAAAGGCGCTAGTGTGAAGATGTATTTCTCTGCCCAGATGGACAAACAGCCTATTGCAGTGGGTACTTTCCTGAAAAAGAATATTTTTGAAGGAAAGAAGCAGGTAAAAGGTATTGGAGCTGGAGCTTATCTTACATACGAAACAAAGAAGGATGAGGCCATTACTGCAAAAGTAGGACTTTCCTATACTTCTGTAGCTAATGCACGTTTGAATCGTGAAACGGAAACTAAAGACGGCAAACTTACTTTTGATGAAGTAAAAGAAGCTTCCAATCAAACTTGGGAAGACTATTTGGGGCGTATAAGAGTGGAAACTGATTCTAGGGAAAACAAAGTGAAGTTTTATACTGGATTATATCACGCAATTTTGGGGCGTGGATTGGCAAACGACGTGAATGGGGCATATCCTAAAAACGACGGAACAATTGGCCAATTGCCTATGAAAGATGGTGAACCGGCATTCTCTTTCTATAATACAGATGGTATATGGGGAGGACAATGGGGACTGATTCAGGTATGGGCTTTGGCTTATCCTGAGTATTTGTCGGACTATGTAAGTACTCATGTGCAGGTATTTAAAGATGCAGGTTGGATGGGTGACGGTATCGCTAATAGTCGTTATGTATCAGGAGTAGGAACAAACCAATTAGGCAACGTTATAGCTGCTGCATATTTGTGTGGTATTCGTGATTATGATGTTGAGGCGGCTTATGCTGCTGCCCGTAAGAATGAACTTGATGGTAATAATCGTGTTATGGGAGCAGGAAAACTTGATACTGATAAATTCTTGGAATATGGTTACGTTCCACATCAACATTCAGGTAGTGGAATCGATGAGGCATGGTTATTCTCTGCCTCTCATACATTAGAGTATGCTTTTGGTGCCTATGCTGTAGGTCAAATGGCTAAAGAATTGGGTAAACAGGAAGACTACGAACGTTTGATGGAATTGTCTAAGGGATGGGAGAAAATATATAATAATGAAACAAATTTTATACAACCACGTTTGGCTGATGGTAAATTTATTGATAATTTCGATCCTATGCAAGTTTGGAGAGGTTTCCAGGAAGGAAATTCATACCAGTATACTTTCTATGTACCTCATGATCCGAAAGGACTTATAGCAAAGATGGGAGCAGATGAATTTTCTGCTCGTTTGGATAGTATCTTTATCTGGTCGCAAGACAAGATTTTTAGTGGTGGTACAACTGTTGATGCTTTTGCTGGGCTACAAACTTATTATAATCATGGAAATGAGCCTTGTCTGCATATTTCATGGCTGTTCAATGAAGCCGGACGTCCTTCTCTGACTCAGAAATGGGTACGTGCTATTCTGGATGAGTTCTATGGTACAGATGGTATTCATGGATATGGGTATGGACAGGATGAAGACCAAGGGCAGCTTGGAGCATGGTATGTGATTTCTTCTATGGGTATATTTGATGTAGTTGGCTTGGGAGAAATAAATCCTACATTCTCTTTAGGAAGCCCACAGTTTGATAAGATTACTATTAAATTAAATCCCGATTATTATAAAGGTAAACAGTTTGTTATCGAAACTCGTAACAATAGTAAGGAGAATGTATATGCTCAGAAATATATATTGAACGGTAAGCCTGTAACAGATCTTGCTGTTCCTTATAGTGTTGTTACTGCAGGAGGTAAGTTAGAGGTTGAAATGGGTAGTCAGCCTAAAGATCAGTATTAATTTTTTAGGGTGCCTAGTTTTATGTTCGTAAAAGCGTATAATAGGCACCCCTGATTTTTATTAGTAAAATATTCTGAATTTTGATGCTTGAATAACTGAGGTTACTCTTTGAATATTGTTATTTGATAGGTGTTTAATTGCTTAGATAACTTAAATTAAGTTGTTAAATTGAGGTTACAAAAAGCTCGGTGATGAATCCTTCGAAGAGGATTAAAACCTACGTAAAAAAATGCTTAACTCAGAGTTAAAAAGGATAGAATCAAAGAGAACACTGAACTGATGAGTAAAGAATTAAAAAGAAATGTGGCTACTATAGATATGGTTGAAGAGCAAATGAAATTGTTATTCACTCTATTCTTTGGATATATTCTCTTCCGATTTTCAGCTGTGCTTATTAATACACATTCGTTCCAATTGTATTTTTCCTATAGTAGCAAATATATTTGACTTCTTCAACGAAATCCTAAGGGCAAATGAAGGAAGTACAGAGTTTAAATATTATAAAAACAAGTTTAAGAAGTTGGCTTCATTTGGTTACGATAATAATAATTCTGTTGATAAGAGATTTGCTGAAAAAATCATTGAAAAGATTAGATGTAATTCTGAATATATCATTACCGATTAGTCGTGAAATTTTGCCAATGGCATTTGCTAAATTCATAAATTGGAATTTATGGGTTGAACTAGAGCTATAATATATTAGAATGTTTCGTTTATTAAAAAAATGTAGAAAACGTATGTTTTCTTTTTTGTTTATAAGAGTTTACTACTTGAGTTGATATTATATTGGACTCATGTTCTTGATAATGTAAAAGCAGTTGTAGAATCAAGTTTGAAGTCAAAATGCAGGGATATTTTTAGGCAAAAAGGAAATTTAAATGGAACTGAAAAATATAAAATATTTCTTTTGACATCATTAAATCAAATTTGGTATAATTCAAGTAAAAGTTGCTAAACCAATTACTCATTTTGCTTTGTTTAAATCGCTATACGCAAAATTTGAAAACTAATTCTTTACTGAATTGATTTAAAAGAGTAAATATAATGTTAGAGTAAAGACATAAATGTCTTTACAAATATGCATGTCTAATTGGGCTACAGAACGGAATAAAATAACTCGGAAGTGTGGGTTAAATTGGAAATATAAGACTGGATACCTTAATTAATTTTTAATATAAAAGTGTTATGATAAAATTTCATTGGAATTTATTGGGAATATTAGCTTGTTCTGTGATTTTTATGAATTGTGGTCACAAAGACGCATTAACAGATTACACCCAATGGGTAAATCCTTTCATTGGAACATTACATGAGGGACATTGCTCTCCAGGAGCAACTGTTCCTTTTGGTATGGTCCAGCCTGGTCCAGAATCGCATACAGCGCATTTTAAAGGATATGAAATGGATCATGTTGTTGGCTATCAGTATACAGATTCGTTGTTAAAGGGGTTTACTCAAACTCATCTAAATGGTGTGGGATGTCCTGCCATGTCGGATATATTATTGATGCCTTTTTCAAGAGAGGTGATCGATAAAAATAATGCTGAGGCATATTATTCTGACTATGACAAATCTTCAGAAAGATCTGTTCCAGGATATTATTCAGTTTGCATGAAAAAAAATAATGTTAAGGTCGATATTACAGCTTCTGAACATGTTGCATATTACCAATATACTTTTGGAAGTGATATAGCAAAGGTTCTTTTCGATTCACAATATGGTGTAAACTGGAATGTAAATGAATTAGATAAACTGGTAGTGGAGGCAACTGAATCTTTCGAAGATGAATATACTATTTCAGGCTATCGTAAAGTTCACGATTGGACTGTACGTAAAGTATTCTATACCATAAAATTCAATAAACCTATTCTAACTTATAATCTACTTCAAGCTAAGAAGTCTGAACAAGGAAATCGTTATATTCTCAATTTTGATATGCAGGGTGATTCAGTCTTGCAGGCTAAGATAGCTCTTTCTACTACAGGTATAGACGGAGCCAAAAAGAATATGTTGACTGAGATTCCTGCATGGAACTGTTTTGATGATATTCGAAAACGAGCTTTATCCAAATGGAATACTATGCTGGCGAATGTAAAAGTAAGTGGAAATAATGAGCAAATGACAGCTTTTTATACATCTCTTTATCATTTGTATATTCAGCCTAATAATATTGCCGATGTTGATGGAAGTTATCGTGCTGAGAATGACTCTGTTTACCGGTCAAAAGATGGACGTTTTTATTCTACTTTCTCTTTGTGGGATACATTTCGTGCTGTCCATCCGATGTATACACTTCTTATTCCTGATAGTGTTGGAGGTTTTGTAAATTCTATGATGGAAGCTTATACACATAAGCCTGTCGATGTTGCAAATGAAAGTGAATCAAATAAGTATCTTCCTCGTTGGTCCTTATGGGGACGTGAAACGAATACTATGGTTGCTAATCATGCAGTTCCAGTTATAGTTGAAGCATATTTAAAGGGGTTATTAAGTGATGAGTACTCTCTCGATGAGATTTATGATGCTGTTAAGAAAACTGTAACTTTGCCACACTATCGTAACCATGTACGACTAATAGATAAGTATGGATATATTCCTTACGATGTAAAAATAAATACTTTCGATGATAATCGTGAAACTGTTTCTCGATTGCTCGAAGGGATTTATGATGATTATTGTGCAGGTCTTATGGCCAGTAAAATGGGAGATGATTCTCTTGCAAATCGTTTACTTGTTAGAGCAGGATTCTATAGAAATGTCTATGATGAAGAAAGTGGCTTTATGTGTGGACGGAATGCAGCTGGAAAGTTTAAGAAAGAAAATCCGACTGAGGTTGTGGGAGAATGGCTCGAACAGTCGTCTTATACAGAAGGAAACTCATGGCATTATCTGTTCCACGTTCTTCATGATGTTCCAGGTATGATAGAACTCATGGGAGGGCAGGAGGCCTTTTCGCATAAACTTGATTCTATGTTTTATTCTGATAAGAATCCAGAAGTAAAAACTTTAGTATGGAACATAATGGGTATGTTGGGACAGTATTGGCATGGTAATGAACCTTGTCATCATGTGCCTTATCTGTATAAATTTACAGATAAGGGTTACAAGACTGATGCTATTACTCACTATCTTACCACTGAGTTTTATAAGAATACTCCCGATGGGCTAAAAGGTAATGATGATTGTGGACAGATGTCAGCATGGTACATGTTTGCATCTATGGGGCTATATCCTATAGATCCTGTAAGCGGACAGTTTATTGTGAGTGCACCTCAATTTGATAATATCAGTTTATCGGTGTCGGATAATAAGAAGTTTATCATTACTGTCGAACGTCAAAATGCCGATTGTATTTTTGTAAAGGAGGTATATCTGAACGGTAAACTACTCGATCGTCCGTATATTACTTATGATGAAATCATGTCAGGAGGTAAAATGAGGGTTTTAATGTATTCACGTTCAGATAAGGATGAACTGATAAAATTTAATGTCAAATAAAAGGATAACTGACTTTATGAAAAAAGTTTTTTATATAATATTTTTTATTGCGTTGTCATGTAATGTGTTTGCGGTCGACTATATAGTATATTCTACTTCGATAGTAAAAAAAGGTTCTCCTCAAAAGCAGATTGGTATGATAGAAATTAAAAATTTTTCTATGGAATCTATCGACCTGAAAGTTATTTTTCCTAATTATGTAGTTGAAAAAAAATATGAGAATTTAAATGCTTCTATTCATGCTGTTTCTTTTGAATTTCCCGTTATTCAGGAAGCGACTGAGGTTAAAATTCAGATATTTTCAAATGGAAAGTGTATTCATGAGGAGACGAATGAATTTTTTCCTCCGAAGCAGTGGACAATATATGATGTTCAGGTATCTCATCATGATTTAGGATATGCTGACTATTACCATATGATGCGTCGTGATGTACGAGAAATGGGGATTGAAATGGCTTTGGAGTTTGCTCGTAAAACAGATAATTGGCCTAAGGAAAGTCAGTTTCATTGGACTGTTGAAACTAGTGAGCCTATGATTCGTTATATTAGTAGACAGCCTAAAGAGGTTATTGATGAATTGGTATATCGTATAAAAAAAGGGCAGATAGCTTTAGGGGGAATACATAATTCTGTTTATACTGAGCACATGGGATTTGAAACGATGGCCCGTCTTTTCTATACTCCAAATCGTTATGTATGCGATTGGCTTGGTATATTACCATCTAAAACGGCTTTTGATGATGATGTCGTTGGCTTTACCAGAGCATTGGCTACATATTCTAAAGAAGCCAATATTCCGTATTTTATGTTTGGTAGGAATTCTTCTATCAAGGAATTTGATGTTGCTGAAGACTATCCGGCATTTTATTGGCAAGCTCCGGATAGAGATTCAAGAGCTACATTATACAAGATTTGGCATTACTATTCACCTGATCGTTTGATGAAATATGATTTAATGGAAATTTCTGCATTGTGTCGTAGATATGAAGCAGATGTAAATTATCCATATTCATGTTTGTTGTCCGAAGACAGTTATGATTTTGGAATGCCTGAATTTGAAAATGTTGAGGGTATTTATAATTGGAATAAAACCTATGCTAATCCTGTACTTGTTTCTGGAACTTTTGATATGTATTTTGATGATCTTAGTTCTCAGCAATATAAATCTTCTTTTCCGATATTAGATAAAGATGCACCGAATGCTTGGGCTGATCAGGATGCTTCAGATGTTGAATTTTCTAATTTAGCTCACATATTACATGCACAAATCCCCAATACAGAAAAATGGGCTACAATTTCTTCTGTACTTTCGGGTAAACCTTTTCCTTGGATTGATATGTATCAGGCATATAATGGTCTTATATCTTGGGCAGAACATACTAATGGTGTTTATTCTGAAGGCCCTATCTTTGTTCCTGCTTCGTTGAAAGATTCTTCTGCAGCCAATGTTACATATTATGAAGTTGAACAAGAAATGCATCGTGATCTGCTTCGTGAAAGTTTGAGTTCGAAAATTAAAGTAGATAATGAAATGTTACCTGCATTTGATAATTTGTTAACTACAACATCTGAATATTCTTTAGTTGTAACAAATCCGTTAACTTGTTTACGTTCTGACTTTTTGAACTTTCAGCTACCTGAGGGAATGTTGATTCAAAATATAATTGATAATACAACAGGAGAGAATGTACTTTTTCAATATAAAGATAAGAATACAGTAATAATATTTTGTGATAATATACCTTCTTTGGGATATAAAATGTATTCCATTAAATTTAAAAAAGGTAAAGTATCAGATTTGAATGGTAACTTTATAAAAAAAGATGTTGTTGTTGATAATAACTATTATAAAGCTGTGTTTGATTCTAAGACAGGTGCTATTGCTAGTTTGTATGATAAAAAATTAGATAGAGAACTTGTTGATAAAGAAGCCAGATTCAAAGTAAATGAATATTTTTATAGAGTTTTGAGAGGTGATAGTTATCAGGATGGTATAACAGATAACCATCCGTTTGAGGCCTCTTTTGCTGTTCAGAACGGTCCTGTTGCTGATATTGTAATAGCTAAAGTTTGCGCTAAAGGAGCTGATAATATCATTCAGAAAACGATTTTCTATAAAAATAGTAATCAGATAGATTTTGAAATATCATTTGATAAGTGTAGTACAAACAGAACAATAGATGACTATAGACATTATTCTCCAAACGGTAAAGAAACACTATTTTATTGTTTTCCATTCGATATAGATAATTTCAGAATATATCATGACTCTCCTTCTGGAGTTGTAGAGCCTGTTGAAGATCAGTTTAAGGGATCTAATACTGATTTTTACGCATTTCAAAGCTTTTCCGATATCTCTAATTCCGACTGGGGTATAACTTTAGCAACTGTAGAGCCGAATCTTATAGTGTATGGTGAGCCTAGAGCTACGTTTTGGTGTAAGAGTGATGATTATGAAAGTAAGATGGTTAAAGCTGAGAAGAGCCAGTTTAATCTGTATTTATTAAATAATACATTTTTTACTAATATAAGACAAGATCAACCTGGATTTAAGAAATTCAAATGGTCTGTGAAACCTCATAAAGGTGACTGTCACGCAGGTAAATCATATATGTTTGGCAGATATATATCTAATCCACTTCATGCACATATAGTGAAAGGTAAGAAAAATGGTGTATTGCCTTCTACCCAAAAAGCTTTTATGGATGTAAATAGAGAAGGTGTATTTTGTTCTACTTTTAAGTTGGCTGAATCTAATGGAGAAGGTTATATATTACGTTTTGTAGAAGTAGAAGGAAAATCTGGTCCTGTTGCTGTTGACTTTCATCTTTTCGATAAGATTGCTAAGGTCAATATGACAAATCTAGTGGAAGAAGATACAAAACATTCTTTACGAATTTTAAACGGAAATTCTTTCAGTTTTTATATGCCGGCATACGGAGTCAAGACATTAAGAGTGGTTCCGGAAGAACTCTCTGTTGGTAATATTGAATTATTGAATGTAAATGTATTGTCCGATAGGAAGATTAAGCTGAAGTGGACTGCAGATAAAACTAAAAGTAATAATATAGCTTACTATCATATTTATAGAAGTAAGATTGAAGATTTTACACCTGGCATTGATACATATGTTTCGACTGTTGTAGGTACTGAATTTATTGATGAACCTATATTGAGAACTACGGGGTGGGTAAGTAACAATATAGAACCGGAAACAAAATACTTCTATAAAGTTGTACCTGTTAATAAGTTTAATAAATCAGGTAAACCTTCTTCCGAAGTTTCGTGTGTTACATTGTCTTCTGTACAAAACAATAGCCTACCAAATAAAGTTTTGGGAGTGAGGGCTACACGCATAAGTGCTATTAGTGGTCATAATTATGTTGCCTTGTATTTTTATACTAATATAGAGGATGATGTAG
>ERZ809426.1521-NODE-1521-length-13191-cov-4.560140_pt1 | contig 13191 bp, 10 predicted proteins | sample MGYA00520791_ERZ809426 | MGnify/ENA primary metagenome ERZ809426 (study PRJEB31576, sample SAMEA3212668) | Homo sapiens | biome: human-gut; feature: human gut; material: fecal | place: Sweden | collected 2012 ... | reverse complement strand
ACAAACAAAAGGAAAGGTAAAAAGGAGCCGGATAAAAAGGTAAGTTAAGGCTTCAAAAGGAGAAAATCCACAGTGGGATGTCGTGTGGATCGATTCCATGCAGGCAGGTGTGCTTGTATACCGCAAGATGTGTGGAGCGAGGCAGATGTAACAAAAACACAGAGAACTCTTTCTGTATGGTTTAAAACCGTCAGGAGGAGTTCTTTTTTATTTAAAGCTTGTAAACGTTTGCAGGGAAATAAAAATAATTGCAAAATTACGAATAAAAACATACATAAAAAACGAAACAAACAATGGAAAAACGACAGTGTATACGTTTTCGCGAAAACTGAAAAACAATAAACTAAAACAGGGAAGGACAGAAGAAAAGCAGCTCTTTTTACTGGAAAAATAAGGAAAATACCATCTGCCATGCAAACGATTACACAATCCGTCGTGGAATCTCATACAAAACTGGTATATAAATACATCAAGCAAGACGTCGAAGCAGAAAACAATCACACAGCAAAAGGAGATCGGATATGTATATCGAATTAAAAGACATAAACAAAACATTTGGGAACTATAAAGCATCCGATCATGTAGAGTTTGGCATTGAAAAAGGAAAGCTGGTTGCCCTGTTAGGACCGAGCGGCAGCGGAAAAACGACGATTCTCCGCATGATCGCAGGACTGGAACATCAGAACAGTGGAGATATTTACATCGATGGAAAATGTGTCAATGAACTTCTGGTAAGAGAGCGCGGGATTGGATTTGTGTTTCAGAATTATGCACTGTTTCCTTATATGACGGTATTTGACAATGTGGCATATGGACTTAAGGTCCGCAAGGAAGATAAAAAAGTCATTGAGAAGAGAGTAGAGGAACTTTTAGAACTTGTGGATCTGAAAGGACTCGAAAAACGTTATCCGACGCAGTTGTCCGGCGGTCAGAGACAGCGTGTGGCATTTGCGAGGGCGCTTGCACCAAATCCGCAGGTACTTTTGTTAGATGAACCGTTTGCAGCGATCGATGCCAAAGTAAGAAAGGAACTGCGGAGCTGGTTAAAAGATATGATCGATAAGATCGGCATTACCAGTATTTTTGTGACACATGACCAGGGTGAGGCCGTGGAGGTGGCGGATGAGATCATCGTGACCAATCAGGGAAGGGTCGAGCAGATGGGAACGCCGACAGAGATTTATAAAAATCCGAAGACACCCTTTGTGGCGCAGTTTATCGGAGAATCAGCAGTTATTACGGATTATGACAGACTGAAAGGATTTCATCTGTATCCGGGATGCAGCAGGGCAATCATACGGCCGGAATTTGTAAAGGCGGTCAGATATGGAACAGAAAAGAGATACCAGAGCCTGTATGCGGAAGGTATCGTGGAACAGGTTTCATTTCGAGGCAGCTGCTTAGAACTTTTAGTCAATGTCAATGGCATTTTATTAAAAACGGTACAGTCCTTTGAGGAGGAGCCGTTTCAAAAAGGGGAAAAAGTAGAGGTCATTGTATACCGTCTGTATGCGGTGGATGAGAAAGAGGCGCATCTGATACAGAATGAAGGATTCCAGGAAAATGAGATGTTTTATATATAGGAAAAAATTCTGTCCGGAGTGGCGGGCATTGTAAAGATGACGCAGGTTGTAGTTTTTGTTGGAAAACAGGGAGGATGAAAGATGAAGAAAGAAAAAAGAGTCATACAGGTAATTATAAAAAGTGGTCTGATCACATGGGTTCTGCTGCTTTTGATCTGGCAGACCGGTTCGTTATTTTACAGCGATGATTTTCTTCCGGGACCGGTTACCACATTTGCGGGAGCGGGAAAACTGGTGGCAAGCGGAGAGCTTTTCCGGGATATTTTAATCAGTATGCAGCGCGTGTTAAAAGGCTGGTTGCTTGGAATATTATTTGCCATTCCGGCGGGACTGTGCATCGGGCATTTTAAGAAGATCGGTGCGATTTTTGAACCATTCTTAAACTTTTTCCGGTTTGTTCCGGCGATCGGTTTTATCACATTGTTTCTGATGTGGTTTGGAGTCGGGGAAAAATCGAAAGTGGCACTGATTTTTTATGCGGTGATCTTTCCGGTCACGATCAACACGATCGCGGGGGTGCGGACGGTGGATGACGCACTGATCGAGGCATCCGAGTCGCTTGGTGCAGACGGGGTAAAGACATTTTTTACAGTGATCATCCCCTCGGCAGTCCCGAATATTTTTATCGGAATACGTCTGGGATTAAGCGGAGCGATCATCTGCATTGTGGCGGCAGAAATGTTAGCGGCATCGGAGGGAATCGGATATCTGATCTACACATCAAGACTTTATTATAAGACAGACTGGATCTTTATCGGTATTTTTACACTCGGTATCATTGGTTTTTTAGCAGACAGGATTTTGCAGTTTGTGGGAAGAAAAGCATTGAAACGGTTTGGTGTGAGATAGGAAGGGAGGAATCAGAATGGTTCAGAAATTAACACGGGATAATTATGAAAAGATTGCCGGAGAAAAAGAAAAGCCGGTAGTCATAGAATTTTTTTCACCGGAGTGCAGGCACTGTAAGATGACGGAAGTGGGGCTTAGGGAATTGTCAGAAGAGCAGCCAGATGCAGCAGTTTATGCGGCATGTGATATCACAAAGGAGGAAGCACTGGCAGAAAGATTTGATATCACGACACTGCCGACACTTTTATTTTTGAAAAATGGAACCATGAAAAACAAGCTGACCGGTTTTACACACAAACTGATCATAGCAGAAGAAATAAAAAAATTATCATAAGGAGTGAAGCGCATATGGGTTATCCAAGTATTTTTCCAACAGGAACAACAATTTATAAGAAAGAGAAAGCATACAGCGGTTATACGGTTTTTCCGTCCGCAAAGGGGGCACTTCTGATCGATATGAATGGAAATGAAGTGCAGCTTTGGGCAGGACTTGGAGGATTTCCCAATAAGATCCTGCCGGGTGGATATGTGATGGGGACGACCGGAACGAGAGGAGGAAAATATGCATATCAGGACCAGACAGACCTCGTTCAGGTAGACTGGGATGGCAATATCGTCTGGAAGTTTGACCATACGGAACTGGTTGCGGATCCGGGAAAAGAGCCTGTCTATATGGCAAGACAGCATCATGATTACCAGAGAGAGGGATCGACGGTGGGATATTATTATCCGGGCGGTGAGCCGGAAACCGGCCGTGGAAATACCCTGATCCTTACCCATGAGAATCTCTATAATCATGAAATATCAGATAAGAGACTGATCGATGACAAGATCATTGAAGTGGACTGGGATGGCAATATTTTATGGAGCTGGAGAGCGAGTGACCATTTTTCACAGCTAGGGTTTGATGAGGCGGCAAAGAATGCACTTTACCGGAATCCGGGACTGCACGGGGAAGCAGGCGGGGACTGGATGCACATCAACAATATTGCAACGCTGGGAGAAAACAAATGGTATGACGGCGGGGATGAGAGATTCCATCCGGATAATATTATTTTTGATGCGAGAAATTCCAACATACTTGGAATTATTTCAAAGAAAACAGGAGATGTCGTCTGGCGGCTCGGTCCAGATTTCAATGAAAATGAGGCGACAAGAAAACTTGGCTGGATCATTGGACAGCATCATTTACATATGATCCCGAAAGGACTTCCGGGGGAGGGAGACCTGCTGGTATTTGACAATGGAGGAGAAGGCGGATACGGTGTACCGAACCCTGCATCGCCGACGGGAGTCAACAATGCACACAGAGATTATTCCCGCAGCTGGAAAAACCGGAGGAAGTCTCCATTGAACCTGTGGATATCGAACATTTCCGCGTGCCGGGTTCACTGGATGGAACTGGAACAGGAAAGATCACGGTGATCGATGGTGTAGATCCTGAGAAGAGACAGATGACAGGCGGCGGAGATGAGGAAGACGAGGAGGAGAGAATCGATTTCTGCGTTGCGAGTGTGAAAAAGAAAGACTTAAAACAGTGAAAATAAGGAGGGATCGCTATGAAGAAGAGATGGATTTCATTTTTGGTCATACTGGGACTGACAGCGGGGCTGGCAGGCTGCGGCACACAGTCGTCACAGGCGGCAGGAGATACGAAAAAAGAAGATACACAGACAGCAGGGGATGCCAAAACGCAAGAGGTACAGACGGTCAGACTGGGTGTGATGACGGGAAACAGTGACCACTGGGTTGCGGAGGTTGGAACAGAGCAGGGAATTTTTGAAAAATATGGCATTGAGCTGAAAGTGACCGAATTTGCAGCCGGGATCAATACGATTGATGCGATCGTGACAGATCAGGTGGATATCGGGAATCTGGCAGACTATGCAGCGATCAACCGTCTGGGAAACACACAGGATGATACAGATTTACGCCTGATCGCTAATTTTTCATCCTCTTCCACCGGAAAACTGTATGTGAATCCGAAGGAAGTCACATCACTGACGGATCTTTCCGGAAAGGGTCTTGTGACGTTAGCCGGAACCGTATGGGATTACTGGAATGCAAAGACGTTAGAGCAGGCTGGAATTGAGGGGGATCAGCAGGTGCTTGTAAATGTGGACAGTGCACAGGCAGCCCTCGGAGTGATGACAACAGGTGAGGGTGTGGCATTCTGGGCATCCGGGACGAATGCAAAAAAACTTGAGGAAGCAGGGATGGAACCGCTTCTTACGATGGATGAACTGGGACTTCGCACGGATGCATATTTTATCACGACAGAAAAATATATAGAGGACAACAAAGAACTGCTCACAAATTATTTAAAGGCATTTCAGGAGACACAGGACTGGGTTTTGGAGTATCAGGAGGAAGCTGCTAAAATCGTGGAAGAAAAAACAGGGATTCCGCAGGATCAGTTTTTAGAGAATCTGAAACAGGAAAAACTGCTGATGGGATTTTCACAGGATACGAAGGAGCATCTGAATGAGATCAAAGACTGGGCACTGAAAGCGGGACGGTTTGAAAAAGACTTTAATCTGGATGACTTTGTGGATACAACGCTGTTGGAAAATGGAGGATTTTTAGAAACCACATAAAAATCACATATTCTTCTGCTACGATCAAAAGAAAAAGCAGGAGGAGCCAAAAAAATTGGATATCAGAAAAAAGCGGCTGTATATAGACGGTATGTCATGTATCAGCTGTCAGAATAAGATTGAAAAAAGATTAAAACGGGAAAAGGGAGTGCGGACCGCAGAGGTGAGCTATGCCGCAAAAACGGCAGATATCGCTTATGATGCGGATGAGATCTCGCTTGCCGGGATTAAAAAGATCATCGAAGAAACCGGATATGAAGTACTTTTAAGATCAGATAACCATAAATTTGATTTTGAAAGAATGGCCGGATTTTTACTGGTGATCTTTTCCTTATATGCATTGCTGCAGATGACAGGAATCTTAAATTTACTGGTTCCCGGACAGCTTGCCGAGACCGGGATGGGATACGGGATGCTCTTTGTGATCGGACTGCTGACCTCTGTGCATTGTGTTGCAATGTGCGGGGGCATCAATCTGTCCCAGTGCCTGCCGGATCAGGGAAGGAAAACGGAAAAGAAACATATGCTGCGCCCGGCATTTCTCTATAACCTTGGGCGGGTGTGCTCTTATACAGCGGTGGGATTTATTTTAGGTACAGTTGGAATGCTGATCGACGGCGGGGGAAGTACCGGACTGCCGGTGGTATTTCAGGGAATGTTAAAAATAATTGCCGGAGTGATCATGGTCATTATGGGACTGCGTATGCTTGGGATTTTCCCGTGGCATGCAAAATTTCATATCCGCATGCCGGGCATTGTCTATGAAAAGATCAGTGCAGAAAAAGCGAAAAGCGGGCAGCCGTTTGTTGTGGGACTGTTAAATGGACTGATGCCCTGCGGACCGCTTATGTCCATGCAGATCGTGGCACTTGCATCGGGGAATCCTGCAGCTGGTGCATTATCCATGTTTGCATTCAGCCTTGGCACCGTTCCGCTTATGATGGGACTTGGTTCAATGGTTATTTTACTGGGCAGACGGTTTGCAGGAAAAGTCATGAGTGTCGGTGCAGTTTTCGTGACCGTGCTTGGACTGGCGATGTTATCGCAGGGAGTCAATTTATCCGGGTTCTCCTTTTTTCCTGTAAACCAGACGGTGGCAGAAGCAGACCGGAATGGGGAAAGCGAGAACAGGGGACAGTCGGAAGGAGTGCAGACCGGAGCAGATGTGCAGTCGGAAGAAGTACAGGCAGAAGATGGAGTCCAGATTGTAAACAGTACACTTGATTTTGGCAGATACCCGGATATTACAGTGAAAGCCGGCATACCGGTAAAGTGGACCATCGATGTGCCTGAGGGGTATGTGAACGGGTGCAATTATGAGATGCTGCTCCGGGAATATGGCATCGCGCAGAGCCTGACAGAAGGGGAAAACGTGATCGAGTTTACACCGGATCAGGCGGGAATCGTGCAGTATACCTGCTGGATGGGAATGATCTGCGGCACGATTACTGTGACAGATTAGTACTTACGCACAAACTGGAGATGAAACGTTGTTTTCATTGAGAAACAGTCGGGAATGAAGAATAAGCTGTGTGATTTCATTGAAAAAGAAATGTGATGCCGCTATAATACAGATAAAAAATGGAAAAGGACGGGAAACGTGGAAGATTCAATGAATATTTTAGTGGTTGATGATGAGCCTATGATCCGTGAAGCGGTGGCATCCTATCTGGAAAAACAGGGATATCATGTTTTCCTCGCAGAGACAGGGAAGGCAGCATTTGAGGTCTTTGAGCGGGAAAAAATCGCATTTATTGTATTAGACCTAATGCTTCCGGATATTTCAGGGGAAGAACTGTGTGCAGAGATACGCAGAAGGTCCCGCGTGCCGATCATCATGCTGACAGCCAGAACGATGGAGGAAGATATGTTGAACGGTCTAAAGATCGGGGCAGACGACTATATTACAAAGCCGTTCAGCCTGAAAAATCTGTATGCCCGCATTCAGGCGGTTCTTCGGAGAACAGCGGCAGAGGATCAACCGGTCGCACAGAGATTTACTTTCCGGGATGGGGAGCTTGTGATCGACTGTGAGAATAAAAAGTTATACAAAGATGGCAGGGCTGTCGCGGTCACTCCGTTAGAATGGAAGATCCTGACGGCATTTGTCCGGTACCCGCAGAAAGTATTTACGAGAGAAGAACTGATCGCAGCCGCCTTTGATGATGCCTTTGACGGGTATGACCGGGTCATAGATACACACATCAAAAATCTGCGCAAAAAAATAGAAACAGATCCGAAAAAGCCGGTTTATATCCGCACGGTGCATGGAATTGGATATGGGTTTGGAGGAAATGAGCCATGAGACGAAAACTCAGCGTGCAGCTTACGGCGGGATTTGTCTGTATTGTCCTCGTGACCGTTTTTCTGATCAGTCTGACAGCAAATCTGTTGATCAGCAGAAGATTTGAAAAATATGTGGGGGAAAAGCAGAAAACTTTTTCCGGTGAAATGGCGGATTATCTGATCCCGCAGTATGATGGTTCTGAGAACAAGTGGAATCTCGACTATATTCATGGATTCGGAATGTATGCATTAAACAACGGTTATATCATAAAATTGTATGATGCGGATGAAAATGTGGTGTGGGATGCAATGAATCATGACATGGCAATGTGCCATCAGGTCATGGATAAGATCAGCACCCGGATGGAAACAGACAGACCGTACCTGCACGGTGATTTTGAAACAGACCGTTATGAACTGGATCAGCAGGGAAAAAGGATCGGCTATTTAGACGTAAGCTATTATAGTCCGTATTATTTTAATGAGGATGATTTTGATTTCTTAAGTTCCCTGAACGCTATTTTACTTGCAGTCGGGGGAATTTCCCTGGCGGGGGCAGTGCTTGCAGGCATGATACTGGCAAAACGTCTGATCGTTCCGATCGAAAAGGCAACGCAGCTTACCAGAAAAATTTCAGAGGGAAATTATAACGTCAGATTAAATCTGAAGATTAAAAATTATGAGCTGGCAGAGCTGACCGAAGCAGTAAATCATATGGCAGAAAATTTAGAGCAGCAGGAAAAAATACGCAGGAGACTGAATACCGATGTTGCGCATGAGCTGCGGACGCCGGTTGCAAATGTGTCGTCTTATCTCGAAGCGATCATTGAGGGAGTCTGGGAGCCGACGACAGAGCGTTTGAAAAGCTGCTATCATGAACTGGAGCGCATTTCAGGGATCATTTATGATTTAGAAAAGCTGCGTCAGGTCGAAGATGAAAATATGATTTTAAATAAGGAAGAAGTGGATTTACGGGAATTGTCTGAAACAGTGCGGATGGCATTTGAACCGGAACTTGAAAAAAAGCATCTTGAGTGTACCGTAGAGGGACATGCTGTAGTGATATGGGGCGACCGGAAACGTTTACAGCAGGTCATTTTTAATCTTTTGTCTAATGCAGTGAAATATTCCTTAGAAGGTGGAGTAATCTGTATGTGTGTTCATGAAAACAGCACGGAAGCAGTGTGGACGATCGAGGATCAGGGAATCGGCATCTCAAAAGAAGATCAGCCGATGATCTTTGAACGTTTTTACCGGGCAGACCGTTCGCGGAACCGCAAAACAGGCGGTGTCGGAATCGGACTGACGATCGTTAAGGCGATTGTTTCCGCGCATGGCGGGAAAATATCTGTCGAGAGTGAAGAGGGACATGGGGCAAAATTTATTGTCGCACTGCCGAAATATTAGACCTTGACGTTTCCCGCAAATTGCGCTATAGTACTCTCTACTTTACAAAAAACAGTGTAGAAATGGAGAGTACTATGACATTTTATCAGGAACTTCAGCTCAGTTCGACAGGTTCAAAACAGCTCATCAAAAATACAACAGACAAAAAAGAAAAGAGACGTCATATCTTAATCTATAACTTTAAGGTCTATCTGGTGATGGTATTCTGTGTGGCGGTTGTGACCTTATACAGTAAACTGACCGGATCGGAAAACAGTGTGGTCGGAGTGACCGTTCTTTTGGCAGTGCTGGTGCTGCGCCAGGCAGATTTTGGGATCAAAACCACGCATGGACTGCTATCAATCGCCGGTATTTTTGGAATACTGATCGCGGGACCAAGGCTTAGCAATATGCTTTCGCCCATCCCGGCATTCTTTGTAAACGTATTCTGTATCATGCTTCTGATGATCTTAGGATGTCACAATGTGGTCATGTACAACCATTCTACGTTTGTACTCGGTTATCTGCTGTTACAGGGATATGACGTGAGCGGACATGCGTATCTGCTGCGCGTGGAGGGACTGCTTGCCGGAATGGTGATCTGTATGGCGATTTTCTATAAGAACCAGAAAAACAGACCATACCGGAGAACTTTTTTGGATCTGTTCCGGGAATTTGATCTTTCCTCTGCCAGAAACCGCTGGTATATAAAACTGACTTTCATTGTTTCCTCTGCGATGCTTGTGATGTCGCTTCTGGGACTTCCAAGAGCAATGTGGGCGGGGATCGCCTGTATGTCAGTCTGCCTGCCGTTTACGGATGACTGCATGGGAAGGGCAGAGAAAAGAGGCCTTTTTAATATCGTTGGAAGCCTTATTTTTGTGGCATTATATCTGGTTCTTCCGGAATCCATGTATCCGTATATCGGCATGATCGGAGGAATCGGAGTTGGTTATTCTGCCGGCTATGCATGGCAGACGGCGTTCAATACGTTTGGGGCGTTGTCGATCGCGGCAGGATTGTTTGGACTGCAGAATGCAGTGATTCTGCGTATCGGGGCAAACATTTTTGGAAGTGTGTATACTGTGATCTGCAATAAAGGTCTGGACCGGCTGGCACAGGTGGTGGAACAGCGGAAAAAAGTAACTGCATAGAGGGCACTCACAAAAAATAAAAATCAAAGAATGAATCAAAGAAAATCCCCGTATACTGGAACAAGGGCATCCGTATACGGGGATTTTAGTGTGCTATGCAAAAAATCAGTCAGCTTGCTGCCACGGGGCAGATCCTGCTTCTTCTGGGGACACATCTGTATTTTACATTTCGTCTGCGGTTTATCCAGCGTAAGATCCCATGTGGGATCAGGCTTAGTTTTTCCGGGAAAAATAATACTTCCTACTCGGCACTTGCGACAGCGTTGGCGGCGACGATCGGGACGGGAAATATTATCGGTATCTCCACGGCGATCGCAGTCGGCGGGGCAGGTGCGGTGTTCTGGTGCTGGATCACCGGTGTGCTTGGAATTGCAACCTGTTATGGAGAATGTTTTTTGTCCATGAAATACCGCAAAACGGAAAAAGATGGAAAGAGGATCGGCGGTCCGATGTATGTGTTGGAGAGAGGCATGCAGCAGAAAGGACTTGCGGTCTTATTTTCTGTGTTTACGATATTAGCGTCGCTTGGGATCGGCAGCAGTGTGCAGGCACATTCGATCAGTGCGGCGATAACGGAACAGATACCGGTATCGCCGCATATCATCGGCATGGCAGCGGGGGTGCTTGCGGGGAAGGTGATCATCGGTGGCAGCCGGCAGATTGGAAAAGTATGTACCTGGCTGGTTCCTGTGATGAGTGCATTTTATTTAGGCGGATGTATTTTTATCCTGATGAAAAATTATACGGTGATCCCGGAGGCAGTAAAAATGATCGTGACCTCTGCGTTTGTGCCGGAGGCTGCCGCAGGAGGGGTGGTTGGGACAACGGTGATGGCGGGGTTAAGAACCGGGATTTCCAGAGGGCTTTTTACAAATGAGGCGGGACTTGGCTCAATTCCAATGGCAGCAGCGACGGCGCAGCATGCCTCACCGCGGGATCAGGCTCTTGTCTCCATGACAGGGCCTTTTTGGGATACGGTCGTCATGTGTGCAATCACAGGAATTGCTTCGGTTTCAAGTATGATTGCCCATCCGGGCAATTATGCGGGGGTGCCGGGGGAGCGGATGTGTTTTGCCGTATTCAGGGAACTGCCGGTGTGGGGCGATGAGATGCTGTCGGTTTCATTGGTCTTGTTTGCGTTTGCGACGATCATCGGATGGAATGTCTATGGCGAGTGCGCCGTGCGGTATCTGTTTGGGGAAAAGGGTGTCCGCATTTACCAGGTCGTTTATATGATGTGCGTTTATTTCGGCGCAGTGATTACTCTTGATGTGGTGTGGGGCATTTCGGATTTGTTTAATTTTCTGATGGCAGTGTCAAATCTGATCTGTCTTTTGGGACTGCGCCGGGAAATTGAAATAAAAGATACAAAAAAGAAATATTAATGTTTACGATACTAGACAAAACAGAAGCCGAAAGATTATAATAGGCAGTATGGTGTGCAGACAGCACATGTAAATATTAATAAGGAAGAAAGAGGTAACCGTATGTACATAATACAGTTTATCAGAGGATTTTGTATGGCACTCGCAGATAGTGTCCCGGGAGTATCCGGTGGAACCGTGGCATTTCTGCTTGGGTTTTACGATCAGTTTATCGACTCGATCGATGATCTGATCACCGGAAATATGGAAAAAAAGAAAACAGCGTTTTTCTTTCTGATCAAGCTCGGTATCGGCTGGGTAACAGGAATGATCCTTGCGATTCTGATCCTTGCAAATGTTTTTGAATCTCATATTTATGCGATCAGTTCATTATTTATCGGATTTATAATTTTTGCAATTCCGATTGTAGTCCGTGAAGAATTGGACACACTAAAAGGGAAATATGCATATTGCCCGTTTGTACTGGTTGGGGCAGCCATCGTGTGTGCCATCACCTATTTTAATCCGGTTGGCGGCGGAAACAGTGTAAATCTGGAACATCTGACAGTCACAACAGGAATTTATGTATTCATAGCAGGCGCAGTTGCAATCTGCGCAATGGTGCTTCCTGGTATTTCCGGTTCCACACTGCTTTTAATTATGGGACTTTACCTGCCGATCGTGACGGCGATCAAGGATATCCTGCATTTAAACTTAAAAAGTTTTCCGACAGTATTCGTATTCGGATGTGGTGTGTTAGTCGGTATTTTCAGTATTGTAAAGCTGATCCGTAAGGCATTAGAGCGTTTTCGGGCGCAGATGATCTTTCTGATCGTCGGACTGATGCTTGGTTCTATTTATGCTGTGATCATGGGACCAACAACACTGGATACCCCACAGCCTGCAATGACGATCCACAATTTTTCCATCCTGTTCTTTATTATCGGTGGGGTAGTGATCTTTGGTTTGCAGCAGATGAAAAAAATTAAAAAATAAACATTTGAGGGCAGTGTGAAAATAAGATTTTCACACTCAAGTTTGTGCTTACGCCCAAACTTGTCATGCGTAAAGTGCAGCGTAAAAATGGAGAATACTATGAAAAAGTTACTGGTTTATTTAAAAGACTATAAAAAGGAAAGTGTATTAGGTCCGCTTTTTAAACTGCTCGAGGCAACCTTTGAACTGATCGTGCCGCTGGTTATGGCGGCCATCATTGATACCGGTGTTGCGACCGGGGACAAGTCCTATATTATGAAAATGTGCATGGTGCTGGTACTGCTTGCAGTGATCGGTCTGACCTGCTCGGTCACCGCACAGTATTTCGCGGCAAAGGCGGCAGTCGGGTTTGCAACAAAACTGCGCCATGCGCTGTTTGCACACATTGAGAGCCTCTCTTTTACAGAGATGGATACTGTTGGAACGGCGACACTGATCACGAGAATGACAAGTGATGTCAATCAGGTGCAGAACGGCGTGAACCTTGTGCTGCGTCTGTTTCTGCGTTCCCCGTTTATCGTGTTCGGCGCAATGGTCATGGCATTTACCATCGATGTCAAAGCGGCACTGGTGTTTGTCGTTACGATCCCGCTTCTTTCCATAATCGTATTCGGTATCATGCTGATCAGTATTCCGCTTTATAAAAAGGTACAGTCAGCGCTCGATAAGGTGCTTGGGATCACAAGAGAAAATTTAACAGGAAGCAGGGTGATCCGTGCTTTTAATAAGGAAGATGATGAAAAAGTACATTTTAATGAAAATAATGATCTTCTGACAAGGGCGCAGATCTATGTCGGAAAGATATCAGCACTAATGAATCCGCTTACCTATGTGATCATCAACGGTGCGATCGTGGTGCTTGTCTGGACCGGTGCAGTCCGTGTTGATAACGGATATATCACACAGGGTGAGGTGGTTGCGCTGATCAACTATATGTCACAGATCTTAGTGGAGTTAGTGAAGCTTGCAAACCTGA
>ERZ809426.1471-NODE-1471-length-13661-cov-22.667867_pt1 | contig 13661 bp, 10 predicted proteins | sample MGYA00520791_ERZ809426 | MGnify/ENA primary metagenome ERZ809426 (study PRJEB31576, sample SAMEA3212668) | Homo sapiens | biome: human-gut; feature: human gut; material: fecal | place: Sweden | collected 2012 ... | reverse complement strand
GCCGATAGTTTGTGTATGTCATTCGTGCGTTGTATTTTTGTCACTCGTAATTAAATTAATCATTAGAGATAATATGTTGAAGACTATTTTAGCGATTTCTGGAAAACCAGGTTTGTACAAACTGATTTCTCAGGCAAAGAATATGCTGATTGTGGAAACAGTCAGTGCAGATAAGAAAAGAGTTCCGGTCTATGCCAGTGACAAGGTAATCTCACTGGGCGATATTGCCATGTATACTGATGCAGAAGAAGTAGCTTTGGGCGAAGTGCTGGAATCTGTAAAGAAGAAAGAAAACGGTAACGTGACTTCTTTGGATTACAAGAAAGCTTCTGCAGAAGAATTGCACGCATTTATGGCTGAGGTATTGCCTAACTACGACCGTGACCGTGTACATACCAGTGACATTAAGAAATTGATTCAGTGGTACAACTTGCTGGTGTCAAACGGAGAAACTGATTTCGTAGAAACAGAAAAAGCAGCCGAATAAAGCAGAAGAGTCGTACAGCTTGATGTACAATTTGGAACAGGAAACTGTCTCAAGGTAAACGGATGCATCGTTCCGGCTACGGAGTGCACATTTGCCTTGAGACAGTTTTTATTTATATACTAACGGAAGCTGAAAACCACAGCAGAAGATTATGAAGAAGATAATACTGATTACGGGCGGCGAGCGATCTGGAAAAAGCAGTTATGCAGAACGTCTGGCTCATGAGTTGTCTACATCGCCGGTGTATATGGCTACGGCAAAGATATGGGACGAGGAATTTCGTCGCCGGGTAGAACGTCACCAGCAAAACCGGGGTCCGGAGTGGACGAACATCGAAGAAGAAAAGGAACTGAGCCGTCATGACATTACGGGACGGGTGGCTGTCATTGACTGCGTGACGCTCTGGTGTACGAACTACTTTGTGGAACAGCCGGAAGTGTCACTTGCTTTAGAAGCCTTGAAGCAGGAATTCGACCGTTTTACCGCTCAGGATGCGACCTTTATTTTCGTCACGAACGAGATAGGTATGGGAGGCGTTTCCCCCAATGAGGTACAGCGTCGTTTCACCGATTTGCAAGGATGGATGAACCAGTATATTGCTTCGAAAGCCGATCAGGTCGTACTGATGGTTTCCGGTATTCCGGTTAAAGTGAAAGGATAAATCATGCGTAAGTTTACTATAGCACCTATTGCCTGTTCGGAACTGGAGCAGGCAGCCCGTGAAAAGATTGATAACCTGACGAAACCGAAAGGTTCTCTGGGGTGTCTGGAGGAATTGGCCCTGCAGGTTTGTATGATTCAGCAGACCTTGTCGCCTTCGTTGAACAATCCTTATAACTTGCTTTTTGCAGCTGATCATGGTATTGTGGAAGAAAAGGTCAGTGCTTCGCCGAAGGAGATTACCTGGCAGCAAATCAGTAATTTCCTGCACGGAGGAGCCGGTATCAACTTTTTGTGCCGTCAGCATGGATTCCGCCTGGAAATCATTGATGCAGGAGTGGATTACGACTTGCCCTACGAAAAAGGCATCATTGATATGAAAGTCCGTCGCGGTACACGTAATTTCCTTCACGAAGATGCCATGACACCCGAGGAAATGAATCTGTGTCTGGAGCGTGGAGCGCAATGCGTAGACCGTATTCATGCCGCAGGTTGTAACGTGGTGAGTTTCGGCGAAATGGGAGTAGGAAACACCTCCGCTTCTTCCTTGTGGATGAGTTGCCTGACGGGTATTCCACTGGAACAATGCGTGGGAGCCGGCAGCGGATTGTATGGAGAAGCCATGACCCATAAGTTCCGGGTGCTTCAGCAGGCTCTTCAACATTTCTCGGGCGAGCACACGGTGGAAGAAATCCTGTGTCGTTTCGGAGGACTTGAGATGATGATGGCAGTAGGTGGCATGCTGCGTGCGGCAGAGTTGCGCATGGTCATTCTGGTGGACGGCTTTATCATGACCAACTGTATACTGGCTGCTTCGCGTCTGTGTCCTGACGTACTTTCGTATGCTGTGTTCGGACATCAGGGAGATGAAAGCGGCCACAAGCTGTTACTGGATTACCTGCACGCCCGTCCGTTGTTGAATCTGTCATTGCGCCTGGGTGAGGGAAGTGGCTCTGTCTGTGCCTTTCCTATCCTCGATTCAGCCGTGCGGATGCTGAACGAGATGGATAACTTTGCCCATGCTTCTATTACCAAATACTTCTGACCTCATGAATAATTTACTGGCTGCCCTGATGTTTTTCACCCGTCTGCCTTTCTGGCGGATTTGTACGGTGCCGTCTGAATGTTTCCGGCATGTGGTGAGCTACTGGAGCCTTTGCGGATGGCTCACGGGAGGAGTGATGGCCCTGTCTTTCTGGGTTTTCTCCACCTGGTTTCCTCTGCCGGTAGCGGTATTGTTGGCCTTGTGTGCCCGTCTTTTCCTGACGGGGGCTTTGCATGAAGACGGTCTGGCCGATTTCTTCGATGGATTTGGGGGCGGACGCGACCGGGAAGGCATTCTCCGCATCATGAAAGATTCTCATATCGGGAGCTACGGTGTGCTGGGGTTGATATTGTATTACCTGCTCTCATTTTCGTTATTGGTATCTTTGCCTGCGCCTGTTATTCCCTGGGTGCTGTGCGTGGCTGACCCTTTCTGCAAGTTTGTATGCAGTTTCATGCTCCTGTTTCTTCCGTACGCCCGAAAAGAGGAAAAAAGCAAGGCTAAGGTGGTTTATACCCGCATGAGCCTTCCGGAGTGGATAGCCAATGCCGCAGGAGGATTGTTGCCCTTGCTGCTTTTACCTCTTTCTTATTGGGGAATGCTGTGCTTTCCATGTGTACTTTTCATTGGATTGGGCTGGCTGCTCAAGCGACGTTTAGGAGGATACACCGGCGACTGTTGTGGCGCACTTTTCCTCTTGTGTGAGCTGGCGTGCTGGATGGGAGCGGTAGTGATGGCATATAATTTTTAATACGGTTAGACATAAGAAAATGAAAGTATATTTAGTTCGACATACTTCGGTGGATGTGGCACCCGGGACGTGCTACGGGCAGACCGATGTGCCCCTGCGTGCTTCATTCCAGGAAGAGGCAGAGGCATGTAAAAAGGCCCTTCAGGATACGGGAATGCGTTTTTCACGTATCTATACCAGTCCTTTGTCCCGCTGTACACGCTTGGCAGCCTATTGCGGCTTTCCCGAAGCGGAACGTGACGAGCGGCTGAAAGAAATGAACATGGGTGAGTGGGAGATGCAGCGTTTTGAGGAAATAACCGACCCGCGCATCCAGGAATGGTATGACGATTACCTGCGGGTTCGGACTACCGGAGGCGAATCGTTCATGGACGTGCTGGCCCGTGTGTCCGATTTCTTTGACCACCTGGACCGTACTTCAGGTCCGGCACTGGTATTTGCCCATGGCGGTGTGCTGGTAGCCGCACAGGTCTATGCCGGTAAGGTGAAACTGGAAGATGCCATGAAAGCCTTGCCTCCTTATGGAGGGATGGTGGAAATCGACCTGCCGCTTCCACGTTTGCATCCGCTCATGCTGGCCGGAACAGGCAGTGACGTGGGTAAGAGTGTACTGGCTGCAGCGTTATGCCGTATTTTCTTGCAGGACGGGTACCATCCGGCACCTTTCAAGGCACAGAATATGGCACTCAACTCGTATGCCACTCCCGAAGGACTGGAAATCGGACGGGCACAGGCGGTGCAGGCTGAGGCCGCAGGAGTACCCTGCCATACGGATATGAATCCTTTGCTGCTGAAACCGACTTCCGACCATACTTCACAAGTGGTACTGAACGGCAAGCCCATAGGCAACCGAAGTGCGTATGCCTATTTCCGAACAGAGGGACGGGATGAGTTGCGCCGGGAAGTGAACCAGGCATTCGACCGCTTGGCAGCCCGTTACAATCCGGTGGTGATGGAAGGAGCGGGCAGCATCTCGGAAATTAACCTGAAGGATACGGATTTGGTAAATCTGCCCATGGCGCGTCATGCCCATGCGGATGTGATTCTAGTAGCCGACATCGACCGGGGAGGTGTGTTCGCCAGTGCCTACGGTTCGGTGGCCCTGCAGACGCCGGAAGACCGCAAGCGCATCAAGGGAATCATTGTCAATAAGTTTCGTGGCGACCTTCGCTTGTTTGAGTCGGGTGTGAAGATGATGGAAGAAATCTGCGGCATTCCAGTGCTGGGCGTGATACCATATTACCACGACATTTACATTGAGGAAGAAGATTCGGTGGAGCTTTCCTTGAAACAGCGGAAAGCAGTGCAGGGGAAGGTTAATGTGGCGGTGGTGTTGCTCCGTCATCTCTCGAACTTTACCGATTTCAATATGCTGGAGCATGACGAACGGGTAAACTTATACTATACGAACAACGTGGACGACCTGATGAAGGCCGACATCATCCTGCTACCCGGCAGCAAGAGCACCATTGATGATTTGTATGAACTACGCCGTAACGGAGTGGCACAAGCCATTCTTCAGGCACGCCGCAACGGCGCTACCGTGATGGGAATTTGTGGCGGATACCAGATGATGGGGCAGCGGATTGCCGACCCCGACGGAGTGGAAGGAAGTATCAGTCAGATGCCCGGACTTGGACTTCTGCCGACAGAGACGGTTATAGAAGAAGAGAAGGTGACACGTCAGGTACGTTTTGCTTTCCTGTCTTCCGAAGAACCGACCTGCACGGGATACGAAATCCACATGGGGCGTACTTCGGCGGTGGAAGGAGAGACTTTGACTCCGTTAGTACGTCTGGAGAACGGAGAAACGGATGGCTGTGTGGTGGACCGGAAATGTGCCGGTTCCTATATTCACGGCATACTGGATAATCCGGAAGTGATAGAGTGGCTGCTGGCTCCGTATGCCGAAAAGCTGGAGCAACCTCAGCTGGATTATACCGCTTTCAAGGAAGAACAATACAACAAGCTGGCCGACCATGTGCGGAAGCACCTGAACATGCCGCTGCTTTACCAAATACTGACTCAAAATGATTAACGGACACGGAGACGACGCCTATCGCTATACGGCCATTCGTGCCAATTTCAGTTCGAATGTGTACCACCGGGTGAACCATGACGGGTTGAACCGCTACCTGTCCGGATGCCTGTCGTGCATCCGTTCCTATCCGGAACCGGAACCTTATGCACTGGCTGCCGAGCTGGCCCGGTTGCAGGGTGTCAGTCCGGAAGAGGTCTGTGTGACGAACGGAGCCACAGAGGCCATTTACCTCATTGCCCAGGCTTTTTGCGGAAGTCATTCTGCCGTGTGGATACCGACCTTTAGTGAATATGCAGATGCCTGCCGCTTGCACGGACATCGGGTGGAAGGCATTTCCAGCCTAGAGAAGCTGACGGACGACGAAGGGATTTTCTGGCTGTGTAATCCGAACAACCCCACGGGGCAGACATGGGATGCTGCCACGCTTCGCCGCCTGATAGCCGCATATCCCCGAAAACTGTTTGTCATCGACCAGTCGTATGCGTTGTTTACAGAGAAAGAGGTGCTGTCTGTAGCCGAGACGGTGAAACTGCCTAACGTATTGCTCCTGCATTCCATGACCAAATGCTATGCCGTGCCGGGGTTGCGTCTGGGAGCGGTGACGGGCAGCAGGGAACTTCTTTCCCGGATACGTGCCTGCCGTATGCCCTGGTCGGTCAATGCCTTGGCCGTAGAAGCCGGACATTACCTGTTGCAGCATCCGGAGGAATATCGCATGGACATACAGGCTTTGCTGACGGAACGGAAACGGGTGACCGATGCGCTGGAAGCTTCGGGTGGGGTGGAGGTACTGCCTACGGATACGCATTATTTTCTGGCGTGGCTGCAGAGGGGTACTGCGGCACAACTGAAGGAATTCTTGGCTACCCGACACGGACTGCTGATTCGCGATGCATCCAATTTCGAAGGACTGGATGCGCGTTATTTCCGTATCGCCATACAGACGGAAGAAGAAAACAATCTATTAATTGAAGGCATACACGAATGGATACAGAACTCGTAATGGGATTGATTCCCCTGGCAGGAGGCTTTCTGCTTGACAAGATTTTAGGTGACCCGCTGTGGTTGCCCCATCCGGTGGTAGGATTCGGAAAACTGATTTCGCGGTGTGAGCGCAGAGGAAATCAGGGAGCTCACCGCAGACGGAACGGAGCGTGGACCGCAATAGGGCTGGTTGTGCTAACCTTTCTGGTGAGCAAGGGGCTGCTGGAAGCGGCAGCTCTGCTGCATCCCTGGGTAAAGATAGCACTTTCGGTAGTGGCCGTATTCTATTGTCTGGCCGGGAAAACCCTGATAGATGAGGTTCGGATGGTGTTTGAAGCGGCGGATACTTCGCTGGAAGCCGGGAGAAAACAGGTGGCCCGCATCGTGGGAAGAGATACTTCTTCCTTGACTGACCAGGAGGTGCGTACGGCTGCCCTTGAGACTTTGGCCGAGAATTTGAGTGACGGTGTCATCGCTCCGCTTTTCTGGTATTTTCTGTTGGGGGTGCCGGGGATGCTGGCGTATAAGATGGTCAATACTCTCGACTCTATGATTGGCTACCGTAATGCCCGTTATAAAGATTTTGGCTGCTGGGCGGCCCGCATGGACGACGTGGCCAATTACCTTCCTGCCCGACTGACTGCTCTGCTGATGGTGCTGGTTTCCGGTCGCTGGTCGTTGCTGAAGTTCGTGGCACATTACGGGCGGATGCATGCTAGCCCTAATTCCGGTTATCCGGAAGCGGCACTGGCGGGAATCCTGAACTGCCGCTTTGGTGGTCCGCACGATTATTTCGGCGAGACCGTTTACAAGCCCTTCATCGGAGATAATCCTCGTCCGTTGGATAGTCGGGATATGCGTGTGGCCATCCGTGTCAACCGTGGGGCTGAACTGTTGATGATATTGCTTATGATAGGGATGTATTTTGTTGTAATTCAATGATTTATTGAAATTCTCCTTAAGGACTTCAATGAGTATAAAAAAACGCTAGTGCGTTTGAACTAAAACGTAAAAGAGTTTTGGTCCAAACGCACTTGCGTTTTAAGTAAAACGTCCTTGCGTTTACTTTGAAACGCAAAGACACGTTTTGAGGGTTGTTAATCATAGATGTATTCTACGTCCGATTTCTTAAAGCGAAGAAGTCGGGTGTCGTTTGATCCTGCACCGTTCTTGTTGGGATAAAGCCCTGCCATTGTTCCGTTATAAAACCATCCTTGTCCGTTGCTGGGCGAGTGGGTAGCCCATAACATGGCATTGTAGTGTCCATGTTTGATGCCACTGTCATCCCATTGTGCTCCGGGACCGTACCATACGAGTGGTTCGTATTGCTGTTCTGCATTATTGTACATCTGAATGTAAATCAGGTCAGACAGCGCTACGCTTCCTACGGTAACATCGTTTCTTCTTCTTTGGCGACGCTGAATGTTTGAGCCTCCGTTCCATGCCGTGGTATGGCTTCCGTCCCACATCAGCCAGATGGTTCCACTGGTTGAGTTTAAGACTCTTTCAAAATTCTCCATGGAAGGAAGTTCGTAGCCGTCGGGTGCCATGGCGGTGGCATCCAGTCTGTTGATATGAGCGCTGGATGGACCGTATCCTTTCAGTTTAGCCACTCCACCGTCGTCAATCACTTCCATACCCTGCGTGGTTTTTCCCTGATACTGCCACTTCCATAGTTTGAAGAACTCTTCAGGAGTACAGTCGCGCAGGTAATCAAAAAGCGTCTTTCCTGCCTTGGCAGCCGGGTCGTTAGAAGAAAGTATCTGGTCGCTGAAATTCTTTGAATCTCCCATGGCATTGTATTTGCACCACCATACACCGTTGAGGTAGGTAACAGGGAGTCCCCAGTTGCGGCGTACGACCGTGTATTCTTCTCTGTCCGTACCGTCGGTATTGCAGATTACCAGTGTAGCTTTCTGCTTGCGTCCGTTGGCCGTTGGGTCATTGGGTTTCCAGCCTCCTATGATGCGGAATGAGTTGGGTGTTTCATCCTGCTCCTCCAGCTTAATCCAGTGACCTTCACCACTTTCGTATTCCACCGTCAGTTTTTTAGACTCCGGCAGAGTGATGAGTCCCAATTCATTGTCAATGTAGCGTCCGAAGTCAAATTCATAGCCGTCATGGAAGTGGATGAGCCCTTCCAGTTTAATTGGGTTTTCAGATAAGACTAATGTCAGAGCGTCTTCCTCATAATTGTGAAGCAGTCCTTTCCGGTGGAATCTGAGCTTCAGTTCTTGGCCTGCAACGCCAGGTCTCCATTGTTCTTTCTGAATACGGAACAGGTTCTTTCCTATCGTTTCCGGACGAGTACCTCCCAGTGATTCAATCTTTATCGGCATATTCCCTGGAATGAGTTCCAGTTCATCATCACAGTCGATGGCCAATGTCATCTCTGTAGCTGTATGAGGAAGGGTTACCTGTGTCTTTTCCTCATTTATCACCACATTCTCAGGAAGAATAGACGTCTGGGTATCTACTTTTAAGTTGCCCATGCCGGAAGAAAAGAAAGGGTATGGTCGCCTCCGTTTTCCCATTCAACGATGTTCAGTTTGGCTTCTCCCGTAGCAGAATCCGTAGTAATCTCTAATGTGTACACTACGTTTCGTTTCAAAGTAGATGGAAGGGTAGATTCCAAAGTAGTCTCTTTCCCATTCTTCACGATTTCCATGCTCGCCTTTAAATCTTCTCCAGACTGCTCGTACACGTAGGCGATGCCTTGGGTATTCGTTTCCAGCCATTGTGGAAACTCAATCGAACGGTCTTTTACACCCGCATCAGTCGGTATGGTGACCGGATTTTGCGGAAACAGGAAAGTGTGGTGCGTCATGTTCTTGAGCACGACCTTTTTCACCTTGATGGAGCTGGTGGTCCGGATGGAAAGGTCAAAACGGGCGATACCTCTTTCCAGGTGGAGGTGGAGCGCATTCTCAGCAGTCTGTCCTAAGTCAATCATGCCAGAGAAAAATTCCGGTGCATGTATGTAGTCTTCAGCATGTGCAAACGTAATCTGTTGCCATTCATCTTCGGTGATGCCTTGTGCTTTCAGTTCCTGCACATTGATCTGGTCGGCAATGTTGGCCAATATGTAGAGATGACCTGTCTGTTTGTCTGTCTGAAACATATACTGGCCGTCTTTCTGAGTGAACTGGGTATAGATTTCCGTCATCGCACCGTCTTCGAACAGGCAGGCCTGCAGCTCTTTTATCTCACCTTCACCGGGAAGAGAGGAGTTTTCTCCTTCCACCTGGAACTCATTGATGTGAGTAGTGATAGTTCGGACAGGTGTGCTGCTTCCTCCGTCTCCTGTACCTCCTCCTTCTCCTCCGCTGGGGATATCTTCTCCTCCACAGGCTGTTGTAAATAATAGGGCAGAAAGTATGCCGAAAAACTGTATGTATTTTTTGATGTACATATTATACTGGTTTATTTGTCTGTTTAGATATTGTTGTTTTTTTACTCGTAGATGTATTCCACCGGTGTCTTGATGCATCGGATAGTACGGGTTTTCTGTGCATTGTTGCCTGTATACTTGAACCAGTTTCCTCTGCCTTCACTGTTTGAATAACCTTCTATCATCCAGGTGCTTCCTCCATTTCCATAGGTCGCCAGCAAAATCATCATCTTTGATATGCTGGTTGCATCCCATTGGTGACCTAAGCCGCAGATTGTCCAGTGGCTGCCTTCGTATTCAAAATCATAGAAGGTAACCGGACCGTACTGCAATCCCTGGAAAGTCGCATTACGTTCTACGACCTTAAAGTTGAGTCGCTGGCCTAAACCATTGTTGAAGGCACCGGGGTTGAAGTAACCCAGATTGAAATTCGTGCTTCCTGTAAAGAAACGGTAGTCATCGAAGTCCGGAATCTGGTAACCGTCGGGTGCCATGACGGTAGGAGACAGGGTCCCGAAGTTGTTCGTCTGGCTTTTGTATCCTTCGTAATAGAATGAAGAGTCATCATGAGTAAGTTGTAACCCTTCAGGATTTCCGGCCTGATACTGGTCGCCCAGAATGTGCAGGAAGTCAGGTAGTCTGCCAGACTGCTGTCTTTGGCAGGGTCTGAATTAATCAGAATCTGGTCATTGAAATTCTTCACGTTACCTCTCAGGTTGTACTTGCACCACCATGTACCGTTGACATTAACTACCGGCAATCCCCAGTTGAGGCGTCGGATGGTATAAGTCTCCGAATAGCTGCCGTCTTTATCTGTAATGATTAATTCGCCGGCCTGCTCTCTTCCGTCTGCTTTCGGGTCATTGGGTTTCCATCCCCCTAACAGACGATAGGTATTGTTACCTTCATCAGTGAGTTTCATCCATTGTGCTTCTTCTTCTCCGAATCTCAGTGTGGCGGTTTTTCCTTCCGGCAAAATCAAGCGGGCCAGTTCTCCGTCCACGTATCGGTTGAAGTCACATTCTCCATTTTCGTCAAACTGGATAAGTCCGCTCAATTCTATCGGATTAGGCGTAAACACCAGTACTACTCTACCGGTTTGTACCTGGTCTTTATGAACATCCAGATATACGTATTCATGTTTGCTGCCCGGCATTTTCTGTCTGCTGGCGACATTGATTTGTGCAACGGGAGAAAGTCCTCTGGAGCGAGTGGCTGGAGTGACTGTGACTCCTTCAGCTTCTCCAAAGATGCTGACTTCGGCTCCTGTTTCGGCTGCCAAGGTCAGCTGGAAGTTGCTTTCCCAGCAAGGAATGAATACGGTGTCGCCACGCTCGTTGATGGTTACTCCTTCTGACAGTTGTGAATTCTCTTTATCGACCAGTCCTTTGAGTGTAAGACCTGATGCGGATGAGTCACCGCTTTCCCAGTTATCCGTCAGTACTTCCACGTTCAGGTTTGCCCCGTTTCCATACACTCTCAGCGTGTACACCGTGTTACGTTTCAACGCCGGCAGGGTAGTTCTTAACCTATGCCATCCTCCATTGGCGGTCATCATAATTTCCACCTCATGACCGTGGGATGTTTGTTCCGGAAGGTAGTAAAGAGATTCTTTTCCGTTTTTAAACGGATGCTCTCCGAAGTCTTTTGTCAACTCGTTTTTTTCGAGGTTCGCCAGTACGCTTTGGTTACCGGCTTCATGTACTAAACCTGTCAGAGCTACTTCTTTTATCACGATGCGGTTTACTTCTGCATCTTGAAATGAAGACTCCAGGTCGATACGGGCTACCGCACGCTTTAAAGCTACGGAGAAAGATGTATTGCCTGAACTCAAGTCGGCCATTCCGTTCATTAACATATATCCTGATGCCATCTCTTCTGAAGTAGCGGTCAAGTTCAGAAACTCGTCCAGAGTTGTGACATCGTCTGTCAGATTAACCTTTGAAATCACGCTTTCACCATTGGCCAGAAAATAGATGTTTCCCTTTATCTGCTCAAGGTCAAGCTTGCACATTCCTTCATCGTTTACTTGTAAGGATTTGAATGATTCCTTCAGTATTCCGTTTTCAAAGCGGTAGGCATTGAGTGTATGTATTTGCTCATCAGTGTTTGTGTCTGTTTCATTTGTCATTCCAGTTCTGGAAAAGTTGACGGTTAAAATTCCGCCTGAGTCGGGTGACTGCTGAAAATCTTCCTGCAGACAGCCACTTAGTAAAAACAAGCCTGCGCTTGCCAGCGTAAGTATATATTTCATATTCATTTTTTCATCAGATTTAATTTCGTTTGTTTATTTGTATCGGTGAGGGTTTTGGGCACTGTTCAAATAGTTTTTGGAGTTGATAGGCATATCCTGGATGTTGTTGACATAAAAATTGTTCATCAATTTTTCTGCCCATGGTCCATAAGTAAACGAACTGTTGTGTCCGTATCCCATTACGTGTCCCAGCTCATGGAACATGATGCTGCACGAGTAGGTATTAAAGTAGTGTTCAAACCATCCTTGCTGGTAACATCCAAAGGTACTTCCACCTCCTAAACCAATGACTCCGTTTCCTGGGTAGACCAATCCCACCTGAAGGGTCTTGGCCATCCGCATCTGTTGCAATACCGCTTCCACCTTTACGGGCTGTTTGTTGTCATCGTACAGCTGGTCGGCATTATCACGCAGAATCTGTTCGTGTTCCGGCATGTCAATCATATAGGTGAAGTTCAGGAAGAGGGCTACCGACTCACGGCAATGCACCGGGCGTATTCCCATCCAGTTACCTACCGGACCACCGTCTTCTCTTTCCGGATCTCCGCCATACAGGCCCCAGTAAATATTCCATCCATGCTTAATATCCTGCAGCTTGGCCCAAAACGGGTCATCCGATTCTATTTTCAGTACGGCATTCGAAAGTTCGGCAGCCGTTTTCTTGCTTATTTCAATCACTTTTCCTGATTCCGTGCGGCACATTACTGAACGTTCTATCAATGGAATCTCTTCATAAAAATCGCAGAATGCCGGAATTGAATCAAAATAGGCCAGGTCGAAATACTCATTGCTTACTTGCGGCAACTGCATTTTTATCAGTACGTTACTCAGATTACGGGGAGAGTAAAAACGTGCGTGCAGTTTTCCTTCTTCGGTAACCGACACCTGAAGCGGTTGTGAAGTATTGAACTTCCGGAGTGACGGATTGGTGTACACTTCTTTTGTTTCATCGTCCTGCAGGATGGCTTTATGTCCGCCTGCATTGTATGCTGCAGGTGTGATGAACATCACTATATCCTTGTCATCCGGATGAGTTACTACCGATTCTATGTGATGAATGTGATTGCTGCTTAGTGATTGATGCTCGAATCCATACACCTGACGCCTTTCCTCCTTGCGGTAGTTGCGAGTGGAAATTGTGATTTCACCGTTGAGGTGCGCATTCCCACACAGCGGCATGAAGAGGTAGGAAGTCTGCTCATTCAAGGAAATCGGGTCGAGGGTGCCGTTGCTTTCACCGCTCAGTTCTCCGCTGCCCGAGAGAGTGGTATAAAACCGTACGTCACCGAATGACAGACTTTTATCTGTTACCGCATTGCGTACGTAAGGATTATGGTAGGTGAAATCGAAATCAACCCGGCTTACAATCCGTTTTTGGGGTATTTCATCTGTAATTGAAGCCGTTTCCTGTATTCCGTCGGCAGTCTGTACCTCTATGACTGAGAAAGGAGTTTGCGAATAGAAATATTCAGCCTCCAGTGGTTTCTGCAAATCTTCCGGAAATGCCAGCCACTCATCTTGTATACGCTCAGGAGTATGAACGATGGCTTTATCTTTGGTGGCATCGCCCTGGATTCCTAAAACCAGCAGACGGTAATTTCCTTTGTGCAGTCCTTCGGTATAAATTGTGGACGTAGAGGCTTCATAATAGCTCTTGATATTTTTGACCTTTTCACCGTTTTCATCCACAATGAAATAGTGCAACTCATCGTATGGAGAGGTTTCCTTTCCAAAGATACGCGAAGTACTTCCCTCATATCCATCCTTTTGTAATTTGAATAAAATCCCGGATTTGTTTGTAGTAGACGATGTGTCTAATTGTTCTTCCTGGTTACAAGAAACCAATAGCAAAGTGCATAAAAATGCAATAAAAGTAAGTTTTCTCATTTTGTTGTTGTTTTCTCGTTGATTACAATCTATTAAACCAACCCTATAACTTTTTCCGTCGAAAAAATAACTAATTAGTCGTTTTATGGTTTAGTTTGTTTATCTCGTTAATGTTTTTGCCTATTCATGTTTTTAAACGTAATATTCCCGTTTTTGTTCAG
>ERZ809426.1420-NODE-1420-length-14128-cov-34.033966_pt1 | contig 14128 bp, 7 predicted proteins | sample MGYA00520791_ERZ809426 | MGnify/ENA primary metagenome ERZ809426 (study PRJEB31576, sample SAMEA3212668) | Homo sapiens | biome: human-gut; feature: human gut; material: fecal | place: Sweden | collected 2012 ... | reverse complement strand
TGTAAAGATGATACAAAAATTCCTTCTGAATTTTTTCCTGAGCAGTTTTTTGTAGTGGAAACTGAGCATGAGTTGAATATTGACACAAAATCTTCTTTTGATATAATAATTAACGCCTCTTCTTCATGGGAAGCCTCTACAAATGTTTCTTGGTGCCACTTAGAGAAAAGTTTGTTTAGTGGGCGAGATACCTTGACTGTTGCTGTTGATGCAAATCGTGGAACAGAGGAAAGATGTTGCTATATAAAGATTAATACTTTCTTTAAAGATAATCCTGTAATTGATTCTGTGCTAGTGATACAACCGGTCAACACCTTACCAGCATTGGAAGTTTCACCTATGGGAGACAGAGAGGTTTTTTATAAGGGAACTGAGTTTGATTTGAATGTATTATATAATTATGGAGTAGATTTCCGTATTGATTATCTAGCTGGAGGAGAAGGATGGATTAAGACTACTCCTGCTTCTTTCGAAGATTCAGAAGCTGTTATAGAAGTTCCAATGCATGTAACGGTGGAACCCAATATGGAAGGGACGGAGAATCGTGAAGCTGATTTGATTTTTGTAAATAGACAGGACCAAAATGTTTGTAAGATTCATATTACTCAGAACTTCCCTATTCCTGCAATTTTAGGATTTTCTGATGATTTCCAAACAGCTACAACTACAGGGCAACCTTATGTGAAAGATGGATGGACCTTCCAAAGTAATCCAAACGGAACTTTACTATTTAAGCAATTTAACAATTCTGCTCAGGCATTACTTATAAATGGAAGTACGACTTCTCGAGCAGAAGGTTTTGCTATCTTCCCTGTATTTAATATTGCTGATATGCAAAATAAGGTATTTTCTTATACATGGGGAGCAGGAAATAAGAATCCGGCTTTAGATGGTGATGTATTCCAATTAGTTGGTTCATTGGATTATGAAGGTGATGCTTTTAGTGCACATTGGGAAATAATACAAGATTTGACTAATACGGCTGAAGCTCCTGCTATCTCTTTACCTAATAAAAAGGTTGAAGTAAATTTGGGAACTTCAAAATTTGCAAATGAAAAGCGGGTTTATTTGGCTCTTCGCTATGTGGGAGGAGGTCATGCCTATAGATTCGATAATTTAAAGATTGGAGATATAGAATAAAAGGTAATAAAAGATTGTTGTTACATTGAATGAAAAAGAGACCTGGACTATGGTCTGTATAAAACATAGTTTTAGGTCTCTTTCTTTATGTCTTATAATAAATTTTGAATACTTATGAAGAACATTTTAATTATACTTCTATTGGTTGTTAATTTGTCTATGGTTATTTCTCAACCTATAACTGCTAAAGAAAAGGATTTTATAAGTTTGGCTTACGTATCTTTATCCATGTTGAACATGCATAAGCTAGAGGCTTCAGAAGTGAAACCTTTACTTGATAAGTATAACTGGAACGGCATTTCGGATGTAGCATTGATAAATGGTGTTTTTATGACTGGGAAAGATGGAAGTATTATTACTTCTTGGAATAGAGATGAATGGCCTGCCGTATTCGATGGAATAGATTATAAAGGTGATTCTATAGATGAACAAAAACAAAGGGAAATGCTTTGCTCAAAGAAAGTTGTAAAGGAAGTAGTGAAGTATTTTAAAAAGAAGGGTATTGACATTTGGCTTAGTCAAACTCCTTATTGTTGGTTGACGGGAGGCAGTCTTGGTGTGGTGTTGGAAGATCATGAAAAGACTATGCTTTACGCTCATCGCTTGAATCGTTTTGCACGTAAATTTGGCTGTGTAGGTTTGGACTTTGATTTTGAATTTCCTCCAACAGAACGTCAGGCACAAGGATATAGAGAATTGATGCAAGAAAGTAAACGTTTGGGTATGAAAGTTTCTGTATGTGCGATTCAGCCAACTGTTGATAAGTCTTATCAAGATAATTGTTTTCCGGATGATGCCGCTGTAAATAGTCACGAGGGGAAGTATATGAAATGGGAAAAGATTGTAGGTGAAGGAATTGTAGATAATATTAATGTTATGCAATATTTGGCCTACAATCCTAAACAGAAGCAGATGGATGTAAATGTTAAGTATGAGAAAATGAGCATTTGGGAGAAAGCTTATCCAGAAGAATTTACTTCTGGCAGGAAAGTTAACATGCTGTGTGGTATAGGTTATTATTCGTTTATGCTTCCTGAAGCAAAAGTTGGTAAAAATATTAAAGGAAAAGGAACTTTGAATTTTAATCAATTATATGAAAAGTATGGACAGGCTGCATATACGGATGGATTAGTAGGAGGAGAACATGCTGTATGGACTACAGACGATGTACGCGATATCGTAAGAACTGCCAAGGCAAAAGGATGGAAAGGAGTTTTTACATGGTTAGTTACTCATGATTTTACGTTAGAGCATCCATTGAAATATAACAGACAGCAGGCTTTGGCAGAAGAGGTTGAGAAGATATGGAAAAATGAATAAGTTATTCTGTTATGTTAAAGATTTATTAAAAGAGAGAGGCAGTTCATTTCGAATTTGCAATGTGCAATAGTATTTGTTATAAGTTTGTCACTTTATTAAAAATATACTGTAAGTTTTCAATAGAAATAGCATAAATCATGTTTCAGGCCCTTCATGCCATTCACTATTTAGGTAAAAGTTCTATTTATGGAGAATGTGTGAAAGGTGTGAAGGGCAAATAGGGCATTTAAAAACACTTAGTTGTTGGTTGTTAGGGGCAAAAGTTAAACTTTATTCATATGACAAAAATTTCATATTTAGGTTTTAGGAACCTATACATTGGATTTGTCATATAAATGAAGCTATGTGTGATTGATGCATATCTTTATTTTAAATATTATATGGTTTATGGTTAGCTTATAAATTTAATAAATATGAAGAGGATATTTCTTTTGTTGGAAAATAATCTTTCTGATTGATCAACGAATCTACATCCTTATTTTATACTGTATGAACGATTTTTATTTAGTTGTATGTAAATTCAAATTCTTGAAAAAACAATTTTGCTTTGTAAAATGGATTACTTATGAACATGAAGAAAATACTTTTAGCGGGAATATGTTTTTGCACGGTACAACTTTTTGCTGTACCCCGCCATACTATTTATGTATCTCCCAATGGTAATGACAATGCAGTTGGATCTTTGTCAAAACCATTACGTACTGTAGAAGAGGCACTTCGTCAAGCCAAGGAAATAGATGTGAATGTTCCTGTAGATATTGTCCTTCGTGCTGGAGTATATGAACAAGCTAAAACATTAGAAGTAAATAGAAGTAACCTTGCCATATATCCATATGGAATAGATAAAGTAATAATATCAGGAGGAAAGAAACTACTTCCATCTAATTTGAAGAAGGTGAAAGATTCTGATGTATTGGAACGCTTGCAGCCACAAGTACGGAAATATATAAAAGAAATTGATTTTGCTTCTTTAAATGAAAAGCTGATAGGGCTTCATGCTGTGGGATTTGGGCGTCCTAGTATTTCTACATGGACAGAAGTTTTTATAGACGGTAAGCCTTTGAATTTATCGCGTTGGCCTAATGACTCTACTGTGCTGATAGGGAAGATTAAGGAGTCTGGCATTGCAAAAAATGGGGAAAAGGTTTCTTTCCCAATATTTAGTTATTTGGAGGACCGGCCTTCTTCATGGAAGAACTCTGATGAGTTGTGGATTGGTGGATATTTTGCCCATGGGTATGCAGATGATATGATTAAAGTAGAACGAATTGATACCATTTCCAAAATGATTTATACGGCTCAGCATACATTGTATGGTTTTATGACTGGTGCTCCTTTTCGTAGATGGTTTGCTTTGAATTTATTGGAAGAGTTAGATATGCCAGGTGAATATGTTGTAGATGAGAAGAGACAAAAGATATATGTTTACTTGGCGAAAGACAGAGTGGAAGATGTGCAGTTTTCTTTTTTGGATGCTCCCATTATGGCAATAGAAAACTGTAATAATGTGAAAATTAAAGGCATAACATTTGAGTATGGTCGTCAGATTGGAATATATATGGAAAATACGAATCAAGTAATCGTTTCAGAATGTACGATACGTAATATGGGGGGGGCAGGTATCTGTATTGGACGAGGAAGTTTGCTTGAAGGAAATGTAGAAGGAAATAAGAAAGGAGGAGAACCTTTATCCCGTCAGATAGGTGATTTGATGGGAAAAATATATGATGACCCTCTTTTTGACCGTAAAGCAGGAACTGAAAATGGAATTGTGAACTGCCTTATATATAATGTGGGTGCTGGAGGTATCAACATGGGAGGAGGAAATCGTACGACGTTAGAGCATGGTAATAATTATGTGGAAAATTGTCGGATTCATTCTTTTAATCGAATTGAGAAGTCCTATCGTCCGGGTATATGGTTGGATGGAGTTGGAAATAGAATATCAAAGTGTGATATTTATGATGCTCCTAGTATGGCAATTTTATTCCATGGCAATGACAATATTATAGAGTTATGTAATATTAGTCGTGTATGTAATGAAATAGATGATCAGGGAGCTGTATATTATGGACGTGACCCGTCGGAGCTAGGCAATGTAATACGCTATTGCTATTTTCATGATTTCAGTACTCGGCATCGTGTGTCTGCAACTTATCATGATGATGGTGCTTGTGGAGCAGAAGTATATGGAAATATTTATTGTAGGGCAGGGTCCGTTCCTGTCTTAATAGGAGGGGGACACTACAATCATTATAAAAACAATATATTTATGGAGTGTCCGGTTGCAATACATATTGATGCTCGTATGCAAAAGTGGGGGAAATTTATGATTGAAAAAGGAGGAGTGATAGATAGTCGTTTAAACCGAGTGAATTATACACAGCCTCCTTACAGTGAGGTTTATCCGAATTTGGTGTCTTACTGGGATATGGATCCATCTTATCCGCAGCATAATATAATAGAGGGAAACTTGTTTTATAATATAAACAATGTAGTAAGAGGAGAAACTCAGTGGCTGGAACTAAAAAACAACTGGAGTACTTCTCTAAATCCAGGTTGGGTGGATGTGACTGATCCGCTGAAAGGATTCAGGCCAGATGCTCTTGTATATAAAAATATTCAAGGTTTTGAGAAAATACCATTTGATAAGATAGGATGTGATTTGCCTTATGAGATTTCGGAAGAAAATCGTATGGTGAGAATCATGTCGTATAATGTACATAATGCAATTGGTATGGATGGTAAAACTGATTGTAATAGAATTGCAGATATAATTACATCGGTTAATCCTGATGTTGTAGCTATTCAGGAAGTGGATAGTATGACCATTCGTAGTAAAAGGAAAGATATATTAGGTGAAATTGCAAAGCAAACAGGAATGAAAGCAACATTTGCTGAAGCTATTCCATATCAGGGAGGAAAATATGGCATTGGTATTTTATCGAAAGAAAAACCAATTCGAGTGAAACGAGTTCCACTTCCAGGTAGAGAGGAGGCACGGACGATGGTGTTGGCTGAGTTTAATGATTATGTTTTTGTTGCTACTCATTTTTCTTTAACTAAAGCTGATCAAGAGTTGTCAATACCTCTGATTTTAAATGAATTAAGACCATATAATAAACCCATATTTTTTGCAGGAGATATGAACTCCGTACCAAATTCTAAAGTACAAAAAGATTTGCGTAAGTATTTTAACGTATTAACCGCAGGTGATTGGCTTACTTGTAATGGTACTTGTATTGATTTTATTTATGAATATAAGGAAAATGCGAAAATGTCTCCAGTATTATATAAAGAAATGATAAAGGATTATATAGCTTCAGATCATTGTCCGATATATGTAGATGTGATGTTAGCAAAGTAATAAAATTAAACTTTGTAAAGATAATACTTTAGGTAATTCTCTTTATAACAAGATATGATTAATATAAGTTTTAAATTTATGATAATATGAAAAGCATAAAAAAATTAATTTATGGTAGTAGTGCTTTGCTTGTGTTAGCAAGTTGCAATACAAAGCAGCAAATGGAAAACAAGCCATTGAATATTGTATATATCATGACAGATGATCATACAGCGCAGATGATGAGTTGCTATGATACTCGTTATATGGAAACACCTAATCTTGATCGCATAGCTGCTGATGGAGTACGTTTTACTAATAGTTTTGTTGCTAATTCGTTGAGCGGTCCTAGTCGTGCTTGTATTTTGACGGGTAAACATAGTTGTCAGAATAAATTTTATGATAATACGACTTGTGTGTTTGATACAGCTCAACAGACCTTTCCAAAACTTTTACAAAAAGCCGGATATCAAACGGCTTTATTTGGTAAATTGCATTTAGAGAGTTTACCGGTAGGATTTGATTATTGGGAAATATTACCAGGACAGGGCGATTATTATAATCCGGACTTTATCACAATGGATAATGATACGGTTCAGAAGCATGGTTACGTGACGAATATCATTACTGATGATGCTATTGACTGGATGGAAAATAAGCGTGATAAAAATAAGCCTTTTTGTTTGATGATTCATCATAAAGCGATTCATCGTAACTGGATGGCTGATACGTGTAATTTGAAATTGTATGAAGATAAAACATTCCCGCTTCCAGATAATTTCTTTGATGATTATAAAGGACGCCCGGCTGCTGCAGCTCAGGAAATGAGTATTGTGAATGATATGGATATGATTTATGATTTAAAGATGTTACGTCCGGATAAAAAGACGCGCTTAAAATCATTGTATGAACAATTTATCGGTAGAATGGATGAGGCTCAACGTGCAGCATGGGATGCTTTTTATGGTCCGATTATTGATGACTTTTATAAGCAGAATCTACAAGGAAAGGACTTGGCAAATTGGAAATTTCAACGTTACATGCGTGATTATATGAAGACTGTCAAATCGTTGGATGATAATGTAGGACGTGTACTTGATTATTTGGAAGAAAATGGATTATTGGATAATACATTAGTTGTTTATACTTCTGACCAGGGATTCTATATGGGTGAGCATGGGTGGTTTGATAAACGTTTTATGTATGAAGAGTCTATGCATACTCCTTTAATAATGCGTTTACCGAAAGGATTTGATCGTAGAGGAGATATTACAGAAATGGTTCAGAATATTGATTATGCTCCTACATTTCTTGAATTAGCTGGGGTAGAAGTACCAGAAGATATTCAAGGTGTGTCATTGCTTCCATTGTTAAAAGGTGAGCATCCGAAAGATTGGCGTAAATCTTTATATTACCACTTCTATGAATATCCCGCAGAGCATATGGTAAAACGTCATTATGGAGTGCGTACAGATCGCTATAAATTAATTCATTTTTATAATGATATTGATGAATGGGAATTATTTGATTTAAAAAACGATCCTTCTGAAATGAATAATTTGATTGATAATCCGGATTATGCAGATGTGTTAGACAGCATGAAAATTGAATTGAATAAATTACAAATTCAATATAAAGACGTGGTATTTGAGAAGTAATATGAAAAATTATATAATTGGTTTATTATCGGGGTTGCTGTGTATCGCTCCGGTAATAGCCCAAAACAGATTAGCTGAACCATCTCGAGTACAGTTGGAGTGGCAACGGATGGAAACTACTGCTTTTGTACATTTTAGTGTCAATACTTATACGGATATGGAATGGGGATATGGGAATGAATCTCCTCAACTATTTAATCCGGAAAAGTTGGATTGTCGTCAATGGGCACGTACTTGTAAAGAAGCAGGTTTGCAAGGGGTTATTCTTACAGCTAAGCATCATGATGGTTTCTGTTTATGGCCTTCTGCTTATACTGAGCATAGTGTGAAAAATTCTCCATGGAAAAATGGGCAAGGAGATTTGGTTAGAGAATTTGTAGATGCTTGTCGGGAATATGGCTTAAAAGTTGGACTTTATCTTTCTCCGTGGGACTGTAATCATCCGGAATATGGAAAACCTGAATATATCACTTACTTCTGTAATCAGTTACGTGAATTATTGACTAACTATGGGGAATTGTATGAGTTTTGGTTTGATGGTGCAAATGGTGGACGTGGATATTATGGGACGGACTCATTACATACCCGTAAAATTCCTGCTGATTATTATCCATGGGAGAAAATTACTAAGATGGTTTACGAGTTGCAACCCAATTGTGTTGTTCATGGAGGTGATTTGGCTAATATTCGCTGGGTTGGAAATGAAGAGGGATATGCACTTGAGGAGCATTGGAGTACAGTACGTGAGCCGGAACTTTATGATAAAAATGTACAAAAGCGTTTTCAATGGATGAAAGGATATGATGATGGCACAATATGGATGCCTTCGGAAGTTGATGTTTCTGTTCGTCCGGGGTGGTATTATCATGCTTCGGAAGATCATAAACTGAAGTCTTTGTCGAAATTGACCGATATTTATTACGAAAGCGTAGGACGTAATAGTTTGTTATTATTGAACTTGACTCCAAATAAAGATGGTTTGATTCCAGCTCAGGATTCTATTCGCTTGTGTGAATGGCACAAAAGATATACTTCGGAATTAAGTAATAATCTTATGTCAGACCGGATGAGGATTTCAGGAGGAAAAGATACGAAAAGGTTGAGATGCTTATTGGATGGTAACAGAGAATCTTATTGGGTAGCGGATACAAAAACACCCGTGGTTGAGGTGGATTTTGGAAAGAAACTTCGTTTTAACCGACTTCTACTCCAAGAATATATAGAGAAAGGACAACGAGTAAAAGCTTTTACTATAGAATATTGGAAAGATGGAAAATGGATAGTATTGGATACTCAAACAACGATTGGTTACAAACGCATTCTTCGTTTTCCTGAAATTGTTTCTTCCCGTTTACGTATTTGTGTAAAAGATTCAAGGGATATTCCATATTTATCGGAAATACAAATCTATTTAGCTGAAACTGTACCCGATGCTCCTGTTATTTCTCGTAATCAGAAAGGGGAAGTTAGTTTGACTTGTTCAGATTCTAATGCTGCTATTTTTTATACATTGGATGGTAAAGAGCCTACTGTATCTGATGGGATACAGTATCAGAAACCATTTGTTTCTGATGGAGATTGTATAGTAAAGTCAATTGCAGTGAATGGCAATAGAATTTCCACTACGGCCATTCGTCGGTTTGAAGGTAGTAAGGCGATATGGACTACGATACCGGCAAAAGCGGCTTCTCGTATATTTGATGGGGTAGAACATACAGCCTGGGTAGGAACTAATCCGTTGGTAGTAGATTTAAACGCTGTTTGTAAATTGAAAGGATTGACTTATCTACCTGATCAATCTCGTTGGGCCAGTGGTCTTGTGGTGAAATATGTAATAGAAATTTCGAAGGATGGTGATCAATGGGAAGAAGCGATACGAGGTGAGTTTGCAAATATGCAAAATCATCCGGTGGAACAGCAGATTCTTTTTCCGAAAGTATGTGAAGGACGTTTCATCCGTTTTCGTGCATTGTCTACGGTAGATAACAGTGATAGACTAGGAGCGGCCGAGTTAAATGTTATATTGTTTAAATAAAAAATACATGAAGAAATATCAAAGTTTTGCGTTTTGTCTGGCTGGTGGAGCTAGTTTGTGCGCTTTGCCTGCGTATACCTATGCCCAGACAAAGAAGCATCCGCATATCATTTTAATTATGACTGATCAACAACGTGCGGATGCCATGGGATGTGCCGGCAATGAAGCGGTGATTTCGCCAAATCTGGATCGTTTGGCTTCTGACGGACATTTGTTCTGTAATGCGTATACAGCAGCTCCGAGTAGCACTCCTGCTCGAGCGGGGATGCTTACCGGAATGTCACCTTGGCATCATGGCTTGTTGGGATATGGGCAGGTAGCGGAACATTATCGTTACGAAATGCCTCAAATGTTGAAGGATTTGGGATATCATACGTTAGGTATCGGTAAGATGCATTGGCACCCACAGAATGTTTTGCATGGTTTTGAAGCTACATTAATTGATGAAAGCGGTCGTGTAGAATCTCCTTATTTTATGAGTGATTATCGGAAGTGGTTTAATATACAAGCATTTGGATTAAATCCGGATAGTACAGGAGTGGGGTGGAATGCACATGAGGCGAAGGTCTATGCATTACCTGAGCGCTTACATCCGACTGTTTGGACAGGAGATAGAGCTGTAGAAGCTATTCGTGGTTATTCTTCTGAGCAGCCATTATTTTTAAAAGTGTCATTTGCCCGTCCACATAGTCCGTATGATCCTCCTCAAAGATTTGTAGATATGTATGAAGGAAAAGATATTCCGGCACCGGTTGTAGGTGATTGGTGCAATAGCATGCCGATAGATACTCATCCTGAAAAAAATCCAGAAGCTGCGATAGGTAATTTTGGTGATGAGTATGCAAAAAATTCCCGTAAATACTATTATGCAGCTATTACTTTTATTGATGAGCAAATTGGACGCATCATTAATGAATTGAAAGCAAAAGGTATGTATGATGATGCTTTGATTTGTTTTGTTTCCGATCATGGAGATATGTTGGGGGATCATCATATGTGGAGAAAGACATACGCTTATGAAGGTTCATCAGCTATTCCTTTTATAGTGAAGTTGCCTTGTAGTATAGAAACAAAGTTAAAACCTGGTGAAGTGATAGATGCTCCCGTAGAACTTAGGGATTTACTCCCTACTTTCTTAGAAGCTAACGGAGAAAAAGTTCCGGAGGAAATGGATGGCCTTTCGTTATTACCTTTACTATATAATGAAAAAGCTCCATGGCGTAAGTATATTGATATAGAACATTCTACAGCTTATTTTTCTGATAATTATTGGTGTGCCTTAACAGATGGAAAGATAAAATATATTTGGTTTTGCCGTACAGGTAAAGAGCAATTATTTGATTTAAAAAGAGATCCGTATGAGATACATGATTTGTCAGAAGATATTTCTTGGAAGAAAAAACTAAATGAAATGCGCCGTGTAATGGTAGAACATTTGCGTGAGCGAGGTGAGGAATGGGTTAAAAATGATAGTTTAGTGATTCGTAAAAATAATTTGTTGTATAGTCCCAATTATCCAAAAAATAAATAGAATTTATGATGAAAGCACAAATTTTGATTTTATTATTATTGTTTACGACAAGCTTAAAAGCTGCGGTGTCAATTATTCCAATACCACAAAAATGTGTGGAAAGAAAAGGCAATTTTATTGTGAATGAAAAAACGACGATAGTTATTCCTGAAAATGACAAAGATATACGTGATGCGATATCTGTTTGGAATGATTTGTTTACTACTGCTGCGGGATTTCCGTTGGAAATAACAACTTTAAAGCAGAAAACTAATTTTATTCAATGTAGCTTAAATGCTTCTTTAGAAGAAGAGGCTTATAAATTAAAAGTTTCTACTAAAGATATACGGATAGAAGCTAAAACTGCTAAAGGAATTTTTTATGCATTCCAGACTTTACGCCAACTACTTCCTCCTGCAATAGAAGGAAATGTACGTGTCGAGAATATTGAGTGGAATATTCCTTGTGTAACGATAGAGGATAAACCTTCATTTTCATATAGAGGAATGATGTTGGATGTGTCTCGTCATTTTATAGAAAAAGAAGATATAAAGCGCTATATAGACTTGCTTGCTTTTCACAAAATGAATGTTTTTCATTGGCATTTGACTGATGACCAAGGGTGGCGTATTGAAATAAAGAAATATCCTAAATTAACTTCTATTGGCGGATATCGCAATAAAACCATTGTTGGGTATATGTGGGATAATCCTACTGAGTGGGATACAAAACGTTATGGAGGATTCTATACTCAAGAAGATATTAAGGAGGTGGTTGCTTATGCCCAGAAGCGTTTTGTAAATATTATTCCTGAAATTGAAATGCCAGGGCATAGTTTGTCAGCTTTGGCAGCTTATCCTGAATATTCCTGTACAGGAGGTCCTTTTGAAGTAGAAGGGCGCTGGGGAGTTTTTAATGATATTTATTGTACTAAAGAGGAAACATTTAAATTTTTACAAGATGTTCTAGATGAAGTAATAGCTTTATTTCCGTCAGAATATATTCATTTGGGAGGAGATGAAGCTCCGCGCATACGTTGGAGAAACTGTGTACATTGTCAAAAACGTATGGAACAGGAGCATTTGACTAAAGAGGCTGAATTGCAAACTTATTTTATTAATCGTATTGAAAATTATTTGAATGAAAAGGGAAAGAAAATTATTGGTTGGGATGAAATTCTAGAAGGTGGAATACCACAACGGGCAACTGTTATGTCATGGAGAGGTGAAAAAGGAGGAATTCATGCTGCAAAAGCAGGGTATGATGTAATTATGTCTCCCAATATATATATGTATTTGAATAACCATCAATTGGGAGTTAATGATAAAATTGGAATAAAAAAACGATTGATTTCATTAAAGAAAGTCTATGATTATCATCCTGTACCTGCAGAGTTAGATAAAAAGGCTGCTTTGCATGTCAAAGGTGTTCAAGCAAATTTATGGACAGAATATTTGGATACAGCTGAAGAATTTGATTATTCTCTTTATCCACGTATGGCAGCTGTAGCTGAAGTTGCTTGGAGTTTAGTGGAAAATAAAAGTTATGATAACTTTTGTATCCGTTTGATGGATATAGAAAAGCATTATGATGCATTTGGCTTGTCTTATTGTAAAATGATATATGATAAATAATCTTTTCTAGTATGCTTAGGTTTATATTAATATTTTGTGTTGCTCTTCTTTCGTGGAAGAGCAACTATGCTCATAAGAGATATAAGGGAAAGGCTGTTGATTTACAAATTGAAAAATGGGATAATTCTGAAATGGCTGTAGGTTATTCGGCGTTTTCAATAAAAGATAAATTTGTTTGGTGTGGTTCGGCCATTCGTTCCAAAGAAGATGGTAAATATTATTTGTTTTATTCTGCAATGGATAGTGGGGAAAACTGTCCGCCTTTTATTGATTCTTGGGTATTAGGGTCAAAAATAGGTGTTGCTGTTTCTGATTCCCCATATGGTGGTTATAAAGATTTAGGGATTTTTTACAATAAAGACGGGTATATTCCAGATAATTCTTCTTGGGATGCACAGACTGTTCACAATCCTCATATTAAATATTTCAATGGTAAATATTATTTGTATTATATCGGAGCTGTTGATCCGGGGGCGAATGCTTATGTAAAAGGACATTTAAATAGGAGAGATCGAATACAGCAAAATCTGAAATTAGGAGTAATTTGTTTTGAAACTATAGAAGACTTTCTGACTGGAAAAGTTAGTTGTAATGAACAGCCTCTGCTTGTGCCTCGTACCCGTGTCAAAGCAAATAATGTACTGGAACCTTCGGCAGAGGGGACTGTTATAAAACCTGATAATCTTATTATGGTAAATCCTTCTGTTGTGTATCGTCCTTCGGATAGAAAGTATTTACTTTATTTTAAAGGAAATGTATATGATCCTACGTGGCGAGGAGTACACGGTATAGCTATAAGTGATAATCCGGAAGGTCCTTTTAATGTGCAGGATGACTATGTATTTGAGTTTGAGACACCAGATGGAAGTAAATTGAATGCTGAAGATCCGTTTGTTTGGTATCATCGGAAAGATAAGTGTTTTTATGCTGTATTCAAGGATTTCACAGGAGGATTTACGAAAGGTAAACCGGGACTGGCTATCATGTATTCAAAAGATGGAATAGACTGGAAGTTACCCCAAAACTCTTTATTTATGGAAAAGGGAATTATATTGAAAGATGGAACTCATATATCGGTAGATCGGTTGGAACGCCCACAGTTAATACTTGATGATAACGATAATCCTATTGTGCTTTATGCTGCATGTTCAATAACACCTGTCAATCAGAAAAAGGATGGAAGTTCATTTAATATTCAGATTCCAATAATGCTCCAAGAATGATTATATGAAAAATGAACTTTATATTTTCCAAGTAAACAGCAAATAGATTAAAGGTAAATAGTCTTTTAATTCTATGCGAAGTTGTTTTAATGCTTGTTGTATACGGTAGTCCACTGTTTTTGGGGAAATATTTAGTTGTACAGCAATTTCCTTATAGCTCATATCGTGGAAGCGATGCATGATGAATGCTTCGCGATATGAAGAGGGAAGTCGCAAGATTGCCTCTTGTATTTGTTTTTGCAGTTCTTCTATTTGGAAAAGT
>ERZ809426.1379-NODE-1379-length-14481-cov-7.582698_pt1 | contig 14481 bp, 10 predicted proteins | sample MGYA00520791_ERZ809426 | MGnify/ENA primary metagenome ERZ809426 (study PRJEB31576, sample SAMEA3212668) | Homo sapiens | biome: human-gut; feature: human gut; material: fecal | place: Sweden | collected 2012 ... | reverse complement strand
GGGACTTCGGAAGTCATTCTTTTGTCTCAGCGCTTGGCGCTCAAGTATAATACCACACACCGGGGTGGATGTCAACACTTTTTTACAAGTTTTTTCAAAAAACTTCAAATTGCTGCGTCCGGGCAGAAAATTGAACCCCTCCGGGACGGCCACGGCCGTCCCGGCTACCCTTTCCCAAGGGGAGCTTGCAGTTTTGCGGACGCGGTTGTATTATATAATTACATTATAGAGGCAGAGGAGGCCCCCGACCATGATCCTGACGGTCAACATCGGCAACACACACATCACCATCGCCGGATACGAACACGACGCCCTGCAATTCAGCGGGCGTCTGCACTCCGACGCAGCAGCGACCATTGACGAATATGCCATAGCTCTGCTGAATCTGCTCTCTCTGTACCGCGTCCAGACCGAGCGCATCGAGGGAGGCATTCTGGGCAGTGTCGTGCCTGCGCTGACGGGCCGCGTCCTGGCGGCACTGCGAATGCTCTGCTCCACCCGCTTTCTGACCGTTGGGCCGGGCCTGAAGAGCGGCATCAAGCTGCGGCTGGACAATCCGGCCCAGCTGGGTGCAGAGCTTTTGTGCGGTGCCGTTGCCGCGCTGGCCGAGACGCCCGGCCCGCTGGCCGTCATCTCCGCCGACACAGCCATCTCCATCATGGCCGTGAACGAGAAGCAGGAGCTTGTGGGCGGCGTCATCCTGCCCGGCCCGCAGCTGTCGCAGGCAGCGCTGGTCCAGAAGACCGCCCAGCTGCCCCAGATCGACCTTTCGGCACCGGCTTCAGCCTCCATTCTGGGCAAGAACACCGCTGCCTGCCTGCAGAACGGTTTCGTGCTGGGCACCGCCAGCCTGCTGGACGGACTGGCTGAGCGCTTCCGCGCCGAACTCGGCCCGGAGCTCAAATTCTACGCCACCGGCAATCTGCCCCGCACCATCCGCGAAGCCTGCCACACGAACATTCTCTACCGCGAGACCCTCATCACCGATGGCTTGTACCGCATCTGGCAGAAAAATCGGAAAGGGTAATAACAAAATCAAAAGGAGTGCCACACCATGAATTCCAAACTCGTATCTCTGTTCTGCTGTCTGATCATGCTCGTGAGCTTTTCCGGCTGTACCAAGGTCACACAGCTTGTAAAAGACAATCAACCAACCAAAGCGGAACTGCTCGCAGAAATCAACGAAGAGCATCAGCGTTGGGAAGCGGCTCCTGCCGCCGACCCGACACCCTATCTGCGGCATTACGATGACCCCGCCGATGCACAGAAATATTTTGATTACGTCACCGATACCTACAGCGAATACGATGCCGAAAAAGAACTGACCGTAGAAGAAGCGAAAGAGGATGTGAACTATCTCTTCGATGCCTTCTATTATGATTTTGCTTTCTATGACTATTTTGGCGGGCACACTGTATTCGATCAGGCAAAGGCTGATACTCTGCAGGAAGTCCAAAGCAGGGACAGCCTGACCTGTGAAGATTTGCAGAAGATTCTGGTAAGTCATCTTACCTTTATCAAGGACGGTCACTTCAACATCAATCAGGACTATCCGTCGGAAAAAGACATTCCGTTTTTCTTCCGTCAGGTGATGTTCGTAAAAACGGATTCGGGCTATCAGAATGCCAATGGAAAAGTCGTTGCATCCGTGGACGATCATCCCGATCTGGATGAACTGTTCAAGCGTTCAATCTCTGAGCAGGGGTATCTGGTGTATTATCCGGTTCTGCTGAAGCCTGCCACATTTGATGGGACAGAATGGGAAAAGCACACCTGTGATGAAACGCTGACGGTGCACTATACAGACGGCAGTACCGACACACTGACAGCAGACGCATGGAGACAGTATTATAAAGAGCTTCCCAAAGACCAGAATACCGATCTTCGCCAGACAGATGGAATCCCGGTGTTCCAGTTCAACAGCTTTGATGGCTCTTTCCTGCAAGAGGTCAATGCTGCGGCGGCACAAATGAGTGATGCTGCGATCTCCATGCTGGATCTGCGCTCCAATGTCGGCGGATATGAAGAAGTAGCTCATCAGTGGATCACCCGATACAGCCGCCAGCGTGTACAGGGCAATGGAGTCCGCTATGACGTTGTTAATCCGGTATCCGTAGCGATAGCTCATCGGTGGCAAACGCACGACAACATTCTGATTCTTTTAAGCGGAAAATGCTCTGCCTCTTCTGCAGAAATCACAATGGACCTTGCCTATAATCTGGAAAACAGCCTGATCATCGGAGAAAACACAAATGGATGTATGATCGGAAATGGTGGGCATGTGGAACTGCCGAACAGCAAATGCTCGGTTATAATGACATCCGTATGTGTCTATCTGCTGCCGGAAGGTGCAGATTATTTTGAAGAAATGCGTGGCCTTTCTCCGGATATCTGGGTCCCGGCCAAAGAAGCCGAGACGCTGGCGGCAAAACTGATGGAGAATTTGAAATGAGATTCGAATCCTCCCGGCCGCAAATAAACGCCAGTCCTCTTGTTCGACATTCCTACGGCTCCAGGAACCGCGCACTAAGCAACAGCCCGCTGGGCTGATTGCTTACCCCGCCTGCGGCGGGGCCGTGCTGTTCGAATCCTCCCGGTCGCAAATAAAAATCCCCAGCACACGAAAGTGTACTGGGGATTTTATGCGACCGGGAGGATTCGAACCTCTGGCCTTCCGGGTCGGAGCCGAACGCTCTATCCAGCTGAGCTACGATCGCACATCTTCTGAACGGATTCAGTATAAGGTAGTATAGCACAGCCGGACAGAAATTGCAAATAGAAATCTTCGCCCTTGTCGGCCCAATTTCTGCATCCGAAGCATCCTTCTGAAAAATCATCGGGCGGCGCGTAAAAATTTCACCTCTGCTTTTTGGGTTTTCCATCTTGCAAAAGCACCGCCGGGCCTTATAATAGAGCTTGTGCCCCGGTGTGCGCGGGCACAGTTTCGGATCAGGAAAAGGAATCATCAAGTTATGAAGTCAAACACCAAATCGCTGACGGAAGGCCCTCTGGCCAAGCAGATCCTTCTGGTCAGTCTGCCGCTGGCACTGTCCAACCTGCTGCAGGTGCTGTTCAACATGTCGGACGTCGCGGTCGTGGGCCGGTTCGCCGGCTCCACGGCGCTGGGTGCAGTGGGTTCCACGAGCATCTTCGTCACCCTGTTCACCGGTTTTCTCATCGGCCTGAGCAACGGCATCAACGTGCTGGTGGCCCGCTTCTATGGGGCCAGGCACACCGATGACGTCCGCCGCACCGTTCACTCGGCGCTGGTGGTCAGCCTCATCGCCGGTGTGGTGCTGCTGTTCGTGGGCCTGCTTGGCTCCCCCGCCCTGCTGCGGCTGCTGAACACCAAGGAAGACCTGCTGCCCGGTGCCATCCTCTACCTGCGGGTCTACTTCCTCGGTATGCCCGCGCTGGCGCTCTACAACTTTGGCAACGCCATCTTCAGCGCCATCGGCGACACCAAAAAGCCGCTGTACTTCCTGAGCATCGCGGGTGTGCTGAACATCCTGCTCAACCTCTTCTTCGTCATCGTCTGCAAGCTGGATGTCATGGGCGTGGCGCTGGCCAGTGCCATTTCGCAATGCGTTTCCGCCGGGCTCATCCTCCACGCGCTGACTCAGGTGCAGGACTGCTACACCCTGCATTTCCGGGAAGCCCGGCTCGACCCGGCCATGACCCGGAGCATTCTGGCGCTGGGCCTGCCTGCCGGGTTCCAGAACGCCGTCTTCGCCATCGCCAACCTCTTCATCCAGGCAGGCGTCAACTCCTTCGACTCCCTCATGGTCAAGGGCAACTCCGCCGCCGCCAACGCCGACAACCTCATCTACGACTGCATGGCCGCCTTCTACATGGCCTGTGCCAGCTTCATGAGCCAGAACTACGGCGCAGGCAAGCCCGACCGCGTGAAGAAGAGCTACTTCATCGCGCTGGGCTATTCCTTTGGCGTGGGCCTGCTGCTTGGCGGCAGCCTGTTTGTGTTCGGCCGCGAGTTCCTGGCCCTCTTCACCACCGAGCCGGCCGTCATCGACGCCGGCATGAAGCGTGTGGGCGTCATGGGTCTGGCCTACTGCATCTCGGCCTTTATGGACTGCACCATCGCCGCCTCCCGCGGCCTGGGCAAGACCGTCGTGCCCACCGTCATCGTCATCCTGGGCTCCTGCGTCTTCCGCGTCATCTGGGTGTACACCATCTTTGCCCACTTCCACACCATCCCCTCGCTTTATCTGCTCTACCCCTGCTCCTGGATACTGACCGCTCTGGCGGAGATCGTCTACTTCGTCCACTGCTACAAGCAGGCCATGAAAATTTTCTGTGAGCCGGTCCCTGCGTCGCTGTAAACCGTTCAGACATAAGAAAAGGCAGATGCCGTTCGATGCGGCATCTGCCTTTTTTGTTTCATTACACCTTTACTTCTCCCGCCAGCACCCGCTGATAGTCCTCGTGCTTTCAAACCTGCTCTCTGTCCTCATTATAAACCGACCTTCTGCGCCGTGCGAGAAGTTTGGCACAACAAAAGCTCCCCGGAAACGAGGAGCTCTTGTTGGTTCTCTTATGCGTATTGGTGGTTCAGGAACATCGCCTTGATGAGGACGACCTCGTCGTACTCCTCCTGCTCGACCTGAACGTCGGCGTTCAGCGCTTTCAGGCGGGCCTTGACGGCCTCCAGCGCCTCCGGCACAGTGACAGCGCGGCCCTCTTCGATGGCGTCCATCATCTGCTTGAGGACGGTCGGGTGTGCGTAATAGCTCGGCACCGGGAACGCACCGTTCGGGTAGCGCTTCACATAGTCTGCTGCGGCCTGCTCGGCCCGGTCGGCCCGCTTCATGATGGCGCTGTGGTTGTTGCGGGCGGTGGGCAGCATGTTGTAGCTGGAAAAGAGGAAGATGGCCGCAAAGCCGAACAGCGCAAAGTAGATGCCGTAATTGCCCACATGGTTCGTGATGGCATAGAGGCCGTAGGCTGCGGCCACAAGGCCGAACAGGAAGATGGCCAATGCGACATAGCGGTACACCGGCTTGCTCTGCAGCTGGGCGCGCTTGCGGCGCTCGGCGGCGCTCAGCTCGTCCGAGATCTCCGGCTTGGCTTCCAGATACTCTTTTGCCCGGCGCAGCACCGTCAGGCTGTGCTCGGCGTCTTTCGTCAGCTCCGGCAGCTTGCGGGCGGCCTTTTCGGCCTCCTTCTTCTGCACGGTCTGCTCACCTGCCGCGCTCAACCGCTTGATCTGCGGCTGCTCTTTGGCCAGAACGTCCAGCAGGGCGTCCACGTCCCGCTCATCCTTGAAGTTGCACTGCTTCTGCTTGCCGCCGTCGTACTCCACCACCAGATAGGCCATGGAGGCAAACATCCCTTTGCCGGTAAAGCCGCCCTGGCTCATGGCGACCCGCTTGAACGCACGGGTGATGCTGCCGTAAGGCAGATAATAGCAGCGGTCGATGTAAAAGCTGTTGAGGTACAGCGCCTTTTTGCCGACGCCGCAGGGGCCGATCTTTTTGCAGGCTTTTTTGTCTGCTTCCAGCTCGGCAGCGCCGAGTTTTGCCAGACCCAGTTGTGCAGGTTTGAACAGCATAGTGTATCCCTCTTTTGCGTTTTGTTTGTACCCATTGTCCCACTGTCTTTCGCAAAATGCAAGAGTCTTTTCCACTCTTAGCCAAAAACAAGACCGGCCGCTGGTGTGGGCAGCGGCCGGTCTTGAGATCACAGGGGGTTATGCCGCCTTGAATGGGTTATGCGGCTTTCTTCTCCGTGTGCTTCTTGGTAGCGTGGATAAACAGGGCCAGCATTGCAACGGCGAAGACGATGCCCACAGGGTATGCGATTGCCGTATTGTAGATGGTGGCACCCTCAGCAGTTTTGCTGTTCAGCAGGCCGCCCAGGCACTCCGGAGCCAGCACGAAGTAGGTGCAGGACACGGCGCTCATGAAGGTAGCGGGCACAGCGGTGATCCAGTAGTTCTTCTTTTCCTTGAACAGGTACATGGAAGCAGCCCACAGGACGATCATGGCCAGCGTCTGGTTGGTCCAGCTGAAGTAACGCCAGATCACGGTGTAGTTGATGAAGCCCAGCGCGTTGCCGATGCCCAGGAAGGCGCCGACACCCAGAACGGGGATGCAGAGCTTCAGGCGGTTTCCGTAGCTGTCCTGGTCCAGCTTCAGCCAGTCGGCCAGAGTCAGACGAGCAGAACGGAAGGCGGTATCACCAGAAGTGATGGGGCAGATGACGACGCCGATCATTGCCAGGGCAATGCCGACACCGCCCATGGTCTTGGAGCAGACGTCATAGATGGCAGCGGACTGACCTTCGGCCAGAGCAGCGGCCAGACCGGTGTTCAGACCACCGGTGACTTCGTACAGAGAGCAGCCGGCAGCAGCCCAGATCAGAGCGATGATGCCTTCGCAGACCATTGCGCCGTAGAAGACGAAGTGGCCCTGCTTCTCACTCTTCATGCAGCGCGCCATCAGAGGCGACTGGGTGGAGTGGAAGCCGGAAATAGCGCCGCAGGCGACCGTGATGAACATGAAGCTCCAGATCGGGGTGCCCGACGGGTGCATGCTGCCGAAGTGATCCCACAGTTCGGGGATGGTGTAGGCGGGGTTGGTGAAGATGCCAAAGATAACGCCCACTGCCATGATGATCAGGCAGATGCCGAAGACCGGGTAGATCTTGCCGATGATGGCATCAATGGAGATAAAGGTCGCGATGAAGTAATAGACCAAGATGATGATCAGCCAGAACAGGGTGGTGGTGAGCACACCGCTCATCCCGCTGTTCTTGCACAGGGTCACGATCAGGCCAGCAGGGCCGACTGCGAACACCGTGCCCACCATGATCAGCAGCACGACAGAGAACACACGCATGATGTTCTGCATCACAGGTCCCAGATACTTGCCGGTAACTTCTGCGATGGAAGCGCCTTCGTTGCGCTCGCTCATCATACCGGAGAAGTAGTCGTGGACGCCGCCTGCAAAGATGGTGCCGAAGGTGATCCACAGGAACACCACAGGGCCCCACAGAGCACCCTGCAGTGCACCAAAGATGGGGCCGAGGCCCGCAATGTTCAGCAGCTGGACGAGGAACAGCTTCCACTGCGGCATCACGACGTAGTCAACGCCATCGTTGATGCGTACAGCGGGAGTTTCACGGTCGTCCGGTCCAAACGTGTTGTCCACGATCTTGCCATAGACAAAATAGCCTATGATCAGGAGCGCCAGACAGAGTAAGAAACTAATCATACCAGAAACCTCCTTTTTCAGATCCACGCCCACGGCCCCATTCTGCCGTGCGTGGTCCATGTCTGGCTTCATGTTAACACATTTTTCATAACTCGAACAATATCTTTCCCGCATAGCCCTCATATCAAAAAGTATATGGTGGGGCTCCCGGCGTTTCTTTCGGCAAAGATTTTTAGCGTCTCCTCGGCAAATTTTCTTTTCCGAAAACGTTCTTTGTGTGATTTTGACCGACGAAAGTTGCAGCTCCCAAACTTTCCGCCTGTTTTTTGTGCAGTTTGACTACGCCTGCAATTTTTTCGCGATTTTCAGTGTTTTTTCGTGTTATTCAGCCGGGTTTCTCCCGTTGCAAACGAAGACCGGCCGTCCGGGGACTTCCCGGCGGCCGGTCTTCTGTGAATGGGCAAATATTAGAAGAGGAACTCAGGATCTCATCGGATCATGCGGCTTTCCTGACGCCAGCCTTTTTGGTGGCGTGGATAAACAGGGCCAGCATCGCAGCGGCAAAGAGGATACCCACAGGGTATGCGACCGCCGTATTGTAGATGGTCGCGCCTTCCGCGGTCTTGCTGTTCAGCAGCCCGCCCAGGCACTCCGGAGCCAGCACGAAGTAGGTGCAGGACACAGCGCTCATGAACGTTGCGGGCACGGCCGTGATCCAGTAGTTCTTCTTTTCCTTGAAGAGGTACATGGAAGCGGCCCACAGAACGATCATGGCCAGCGTCTGGTTGGTCCAGCTGAAGTAACGCCAGATGACCGTGTAGTTGATGAAGCCCAACGCGTTGCCGATGCCCAGGAACGCACCCACGCCCAGAACGGGGATGCAGAGCTTCAGGCGGTTCGCGTAGCCGTCCTGGTCGATCTTGAACCAGTCGGCCAGCGTCAGACGCGCGGAACGGAAGGCGGTATCACCAGAAGTGATGGGGCAGACGACGACGCCCACCATGGCCAGCGCAATGCCCACGCCGCCCATGGTCTTGGAGCAGACATCGTAGATGGCCTTAGACTGGCCCATGGCCAGCGCCTGTGCCAGACCGGTGTTCAGGCCGCCGGTGACTTCGTACAGAGAGCAGCCGGCTGCGGCCCAGATCAGAGCGATGACGCCCTCACAGACCATGGCACCGTAGAAAACGAAGTGGCCCTGCTTCTCACTCTTCATGCAGCGCGCCATCAGAGGCGACTGGGTGGAGTGGAAGCCGGAAATAGCGCCGCAGGCGACCGTGATGAACATGAAGCTCCAGATCGGGGTGCCCGACGGGTGCATGCTGCCGAAGTGATCCCAGATCTCCGGGATCGTATAGGCAGGGTTGGTGAAGATACCGAAGATGACGCCGATGGCCATGATGATGAGGCAGATGCCGAAGATGGGGTAGATCTTGCCGATGACCGCGTCAATGGAGATAAAGGTTGCGATGAAGTAATACACCAGGATGATGATGAGCCAGAACAGCAGCGAAGTGAACACGCCGGATGCACCGCTCTGGCTGCACAGCTCCACGATCAGGCCCGCAGGGCCGACCGCAAACACCGTGCCCACCATGATGAGCAGAACCACGGAGAAGACACGCATCACGTTCTGCATCACCGGGCCAAGGTATTTGCCGGTGATCTCGGCGATGGAAGCGCCGTCGTTGCGCTCGCTCATCATGCCGGAGAAGTAGTCATGGACACCGCCCGCAAAGATCGTGCCGAAGGTGATCCACAGGAAGACCACCGGCCCCCACAGAGCGCCCTGCATGGCGCCGAAGATGGGGCCGAGGCCCGCGATGTTCAGCAGCTGGACGAGGAACAATTTCCACTGCGGCATCACGACATAGTCCACGCCATCGTTGATGCGCACAGCCGGAGTTTCGCGGTCGTCCGGGCCGAAGGTGTTGTCTACGATCTTACCGTAGACGAAGTAGCCCACGATCAAGAGCGCCAGACAGAGCAAGAAACTGATCATACCAGAAACCTCCTTTTTTCGGTGCTGTCCGCGGCCCCATTCCGCCGCCGGGCAGCTCCCAATCTCTGGCCTCATGGTAACATATTTTTCATCATCTGCACAATATTTTTCCAGCATAGGGGTATATCGCACCCGATATACCTGCTAAGAATTTTTACCGTTGTCCGGTCCGTTTTTTGTCGAAAAGCCAGCAAAAAAGAAACGAAACCGAATTTTCGGTTTCGTTTCTTTGCCACATTTCTCTATTTTTATCAATTCCGGAGCCAAAACTTTAGCCGCTTCTTTGCCGGCGGCTTCTCATTTCATGGTCTGGGCCGCCTGTTTGTGGAGCAGATCGACAAACGCCTGTTCCTCCGCCCGCAGGCCACCCTTGTCCGGATAGACCAGGATATCCCGCATCTGCTGGCGCTGGGCCGGGCATTTCTTCAGCACCAGATGATACTGTTCCAGCGCCTTGCGGGGCATGGGTGACGCCCACATATACGCAGACGGGAGCCGCTGCAAGATCGAAAACTGGCTGCACCGCTCATACACATGGATACGCCGGGCTTGGTTCACATGCCAGCGCACACCGTCGCCGCCCTCCTCGCCGGGCAGCTGAAAGTCGTCGTGCCGGATCTCCATATACTGGTTCAGTTCGGTCAGGTCGCGCACCTCGTGCCGGGCCAGCGGGCCGTCCCGGTTGGTGAGCAGCTGATATTCGAAGTCCATCACCGGCTCCATCTTCAGCCCCCGCCGGGCGCAGTAGTGGGTGTAGTGTTCATCGTCCTCCACCGCATAGCGCAGCAGCGCCAGGTGATAGCCCCGCCGCAGCACGAAATCCAGCGCCTCCATCGAGCCGCCCTCCCGGATGTGGATGTGCACCCGCTCCAGATGCACCGCCTGTTCCAGATAATCCACCGCCGCATAGGACGCATAGGTCGCATGGGGCAGCATCACCCGCAGCTCCGCGCAGCGCTCCTGCTCTTCCTCGACGCTCCGGCTCAGGCGGTCCACATCTTCCAGCACCCGCTCGGCCTGCTCGATGAACCGCCGCCCCTGCTCAGTGGGGATCATGCCGGTGGAGGAGCGCTCAAAGATGCGGATGTGATACTCCTCTTCCAGATTTTTCAGCGCCTTGCTGATGTTGGGCTGGGCCGCATACAGCTGCTTTGCCGCAGCGCTCACCGACCCCCACTGCATGATGGCGACCAGATAGCGCAATTCTGTAATGTTCAAGCTCTTCTCTCCTTTTGGCGTCGTGTGGAACCATTTTGTCCTATTGTATCAGCCCCGGCGCCGGGCTGTCAAGTTGACGGCAGCGCATCGGGGCTTTATAATAAGAATACCACGTTCTCCCCTGCCGGGAGAATCATCTGTAAAACGAGAACACTGTATTTTTCGAGGAAGATCGTATGACATACCGCGTTTTGCGCATCGACGAGCAGCTGTACGGCTGCGAGGAGCTGCCGGAAGGGCAGCCCGTCTGCTGCGATGTCTTATTGGAGGACGAGACCGGCGAGCGCCGGGTCATCGCCTACCAGGACGCTGCGCTGACCCGCCTTGGCATCGACGAAGGCGACGCCGTCCGGCTCGACCACCATACCCTCATCAAACTCTGAAGGAGCCTCTATGCACAGCTTATATTTTACCCGCCACGGCGAGACCGTCTGGAACGTTGAAAACAAGATCTGCGGCATGACCGACAGCCCGCTGACCGCCCGCGGCCGAGCACAGGCCGCTGCGCTGGGGGCCAATGTCCGGGACAGCGGGGTCCACATTGACGAGATCCTGTATTCTCCCCTGTCCCGCGCTGCCGACACCGCTCTGGCTATCGCCGAGGCCACCGGCATCCCGGCCCGCCCGGAACCCCGCCTGCGGGAGCAGTGCTTTGGCCGCTACGAGGGGACGCCCCGCGATGGGGCCGAGTTCAAAGTCTCCAAGACCCACTTTGCCGACCGCTACTCCGGCGGCGAGAGTATGCTGCAATTGGCCCAGCGCATCTACGACCTGCTGGACGAGCTGCGGGCCGACGAGAGCAAGACCTATCTGCTGGTAGCCCACAACGGCATCGCCCGCGTGGTGCGGTCTTACTTTTACGATATGACCAACGAGGAGTATGCCGCCTTCGGCATCCGGAACTGCGAGTTCGTCGAGTATACGTTTGCATGACAACGAAAGCCGCCGGGGCCCCGGCGGCTTTCGTTGTCCTAGCGCGTCACACATGACGGTAATGGAATTTCCGATCTTTTGTCACGAACATATACACGCTCACCCCCAGCGCGGCAAGCTCGGCGGCCGTGACGGCCAGCCAGATGCCATCCATCCCCATGAGCGTCGGCAGTGCGAAGACCGCCGCCACCTGAAACAGCAGGGTGCGCAGAAAAGAGATGAGGGCGCTCGTCACACCGTCGCCCAGCGCAGTAAAGAAGGACGACGCATAGACGTTGAAGCCCATGATGAGGAAGCTCAGCGCATAGAGCCGGAAGGCGTGGGTGGTCAGTGTCAGCAGCCCGGCATCGTAGCCCACGAAGATGCGGGCCACATGTGGGATGAGGAACATCGAACCAATGGTCATGACGACGGCCACCACGCCGATGAGGCGGAAGCTCATGGAATAAAGGTTGTGGACCTCCCGGTGATTGCGGGCACCGTAGTGGTAGCTGACGATGGGGGCGCTGCCAACGGCATAGCCCACGAAGACGGCCACAAAGAGGAAGGCGGCATACATGATGACGCCGTAGGCCGCCACGCCGTCCTCGCCCGCAAAGCGGAGGAGCTGGTAATTGTAGAGGATGTTGACCAGCGACATGGAGAGGTTGGTCATCAGCTCCGACGAGCCGTTGATGCAGGCATTCCGCAGGACGCGGCCATAGAACTTCGTCCGGCTCAGGTGCAGGCGGCTGGTGTTGTTCCGGTCCAGGAAATAGAACACCGGCAGCAGGCCGCCGACGATCTGGCTGAGGAAGGTCGCGACAGCGGCACCCTCAACGCCCCAGCGGAGCACCCCCACCAGCACAACGTCCAGCACCATGTTGGTGCAGCCCGCGCCCACGGTGAAGGCAAAGCCCAGGTGGGGCTTTTCGGCCGTGACGAAGAAACTCTGGAACATGTTTTGCAAGATAAAGGTCGGCAGGCTGACCAGCAGGATGCGGCCATACCGCAGCGCATAGTCCAGCATCTCCCCCTTTGCGCCCAGCAGCTCCGCCACCGGCTCAAGGATGACCAGACCAACGGCGCTGAACACGATGCCCGCTGCAAGGGCCGAACTGAGGAAGAGGCTGAAAAGTTCGTCCGCCTTTTTCCCATCGCCCTCGCCCAGCGTGATGCCCACGATGGCGCTGCCGCCGGTGCCCAGCATAAAGCCGACGCTACCGATGAGCATGGGCAGCGGCATGATGAGGTTGACCGCCGCAAAGGCCGTCTTGCCCACGAAGTTCGAGACGCACAGGCCGTCCACGATGCCGTAGATGGAGGTGAACAGCATGGTGCCGATGCAGGGCAGCACGAACCGGATCAGCCGGGAATCGGTAAAGTGATCGGACAATTGGATGGGGTGCTTTGGCATGAGATCTCCTTTTTCACATCATCCCGCCGGGGCGCCAGCCGGTGCAGTAGCGGGCATAATCGCGGTCGGCCTGCTTGACGTAGAGGACAAGTTCTTCCTTCCCCTCTTTGTTTCTCATCGTGCGGACCTTGGTGGGCAGGCTCTGGCGCTGGAGCAGCTCCAGTTCGTCGTTCAGCTCGTCCTCGTTGTCGAAGGTGTCGAGCCTGGTCCAGTGGGTGGCAAACAGCCAGAATTTTGCAAGGGTATCGCTCATGGTTCAGTCTCCTTCTCCGGCGCGGGCTGCGGGGCCGTCAGCCGGTAAAACGGCGCGATGGCATTGGCGTCGCCATGGCGCACAATAGAATAGGTGATGTCGCAATAGGGCTGGATGGCCGTGCTCTTCTCGACAGTGGAGATGAGCAGGACCTGCAATTGCAAACGGCGGAACAGCTCCATCATGGGGCGGATGCGGTCGCTGGTCATCTTGCTGAAGGCCTCGTCCAGCAGAACCAGACGGATGCTGTTCTCGCTCTTCTGATAAATTTGCAGCAGCGAAGCGCAGATGGCCACATAGAACGGGGCCTGATTCTCGCCGCCGGAGGAATCGCGGCTGACACGGGACAGATACGCCTGCTGGCCGGAGACCGTGTTCGTGACCTTGATGTCGTAGTCCAGATAGGTGCGGTAATCCACATAGTCGGACAGGGTGGCACCGGAGGTACTGCGGCCCTCCTGCCGGGCGCGGGTGTTCTCGTCCACATCGGCCATGATCTTTTCCATCAGCTCATCCACCTGCCGCTCGTAAACGGGGTCGGCCGTGGCGGCGAGGTTGTCCAGCGAGTCGGTGTCGGTCATCTGCTGGTTGCCCTTGTCCACGATGACCTGATAGAACGCGGCCAGCTGCGGGTCGCGGCTGGGTTCCAGCTCGAAGCGGTAGACCTCTTCGCCGTAGGTCAGCTGCTCCATCACCTTGTTCAGCTCCCGGAACTGGCGGCGGGCGTTGAAGATGTCGTCTTTCATCCGGAAGAGGATGTCCTTCCGGAAGCGGTCCTTGCAGTCGCGCTGGGCCTGGTCCAGGCGGGCGGCGTAGCGCTCCAGGTCGATGCGGACGAGGCTCTCGTGCTGGGCGCGGTACTGCTCGATGCCCACAAGGCCCAGCGGATAATCGCAGACGTACCGCTCGTTGTACGCCTTCTGGGCCGGTTCCAGCGTGGCGGTGAGGTAGCTTTGCAGGGTGTCGTCCAGCTTGGTCTGCGCTTTTTCGGCCGCCTGGGCAGCGGCGCGGGCTGTGCGGCCCCCGTTCATGAGGCCCTTTTTGCGCTCCTGCGCCAGCGGCTCCAGCAGCGGATATTTTTCAAAGAAGGTCTGGGCCGCCCCGGCGCTCTGCTGCGCTGCGGCCACGGCCCGGCCCTGCTCTGCCGCGCAGGAAGCCAGCTGCTTTTCGCAGACGCGGATATCGCCGCCTGCCTGTTCCACTGCCTTGCGGGCCGCTTCCCAGGCGGCTTCGCGGGTCTCCTCTTCCCGATACAGCTCCTGCAGCAGCGGGTTCTCCCGGCAGTCGGCCAGCTTCTGGGCCTGTGCCGCATAGTCGGCTTTGGCGGCAGCAAGGGCGTCCCGGCCTTCCCACAGGCCGGCCAGCGTTTCCAGTGCGCGGCCGCGCAGGATGTTCTGGTACTGGTCGTAGGCCGTTTTCAGCGACCGTTCGGCCTGCACGGCCTCGCGGCGGCGTTCACCGAGGGCCGTCAGCTCCTCTTCCAGCGCACCGGCGCGGGCACGGCGGG
>ERZ809426.1368-NODE-1368-length-14553-cov-6.478756_pt1 | contig 14553 bp, 11 predicted proteins | sample MGYA00520791_ERZ809426 | MGnify/ENA primary metagenome ERZ809426 (study PRJEB31576, sample SAMEA3212668) | Homo sapiens | biome: human-gut; feature: human gut; material: fecal | place: Sweden | collected 2012 ... | reverse complement strand
TTGCGGAAAGGTACTGTGCCTGCACCGGAATCAAGGCAGCGTCTGCCGCCGCCAGTGCGTTGATGGTCAGCATTCCCAGCGAGGGCATACAGTCCAGCAGAATAAAATCGTACTCTCGTTTGGCACTGTCCAGCACCTGTTTTAGCATCTTTTCCCGGTTCATGCTGTTCACAAGGGCAACTTCCAGCCCTGCCAGTTCAATGTTTGCTGGAATCAGGTCAACGCCCTCTGCGTGGTGCAGAATGCCCTCGCCGGGCTGGATGGGCTGGTCGTTCATGGCTTTCTGCATCAGGGTGGAAAGGGTGGTGGGCAGTTCATCGGGCTGCTGCCAGCCCATGCTGATGGTCAATGACCCCTGTGGATCAGTGTCCACCAACAGGACTTTCTTGCCCTCCATCGCTAGACCGATGCCCAAATTTTCACAGGTGGTGCTTTTTCCCACACCGCCTTTTTGATTGGTGACTGCGATAATCGTAGCCTTCTTTGCGATAACATCACCCCGCCTTCGGTGAACCACGCGCAAAATCGTGGTTCGTCTTGTTCTGATAGTAGAGGTTCATGGTGGTGGGCGCATTGTAGAGCATCGCCAGCAGATACTGCTTCATGTTCCGCACCGGGGCGGTGTTTTCTGCCAGAGAATCTAGCACGAAACGGATGTGGTCAGCATTCAGCTTTTTCAGCCGACTGCGTACCACCTCGGCAGGTTTGTCATCTCCGGCAATCCGCAATATCTTGCGCTTGGTAGAGCAGGTATCCACAAGCAAGTCCACGATCTGATAGATGGTGTCCTCATCGTCCGGGCAGAGCCGGAGCAGAAGGTCTACCTCCAAAGATTGAGAAAAATAATCCTCAAACTGCTCCCGGATGCCCCCGGAATAGATAGGGTCAGGATCGTTCCACTCTGTCTTATTCTTATCAGTCTTATTTGCTTGCGGTTTTGACTGCTCCAGAATTGCGCTTTCAGCAGCACCAGAATTGCTGTTTGGGCAATTCTGTACTTGCGCTTTTGGCAGTCCAGACGAAAAGTCCTTGACGTAGATCAGGCTGGGTCTGCCCAGACCACGGCGTTTGCGCTCGATGAGGTCGATGTCCTCCAGTTCCCGGAATAGCTTGACCGCCTTGTGTTCGGCACAGCAGAGGGATTCCTGCACTTCCCGGACGGTGTAGATGATATACACCCGCCCTTGCTCGTCCAACCAGCCGTTCTTTGCGGACAGGCTCATGCGGTCCAGCAGGATGCCGTACAGTGTCCGGGCATCCGTGGAGATCTGCCGGAAGCGGTGGTCTTGGAACAGTGCTTTCGGGATACGGAAGTAGGAGAACAACTCGCCCGACTGACCATAGAAGTAGTCATAACTCATGGTATTAACGAATCATCAACTCACGGTCTGCGGCACCTTTCATATACATAGCTTCTGCGATGTCATCCATCACCCGGAACAGTGCATCGTCCAGTTCAAGATACTTCCGCCCCAGCTTTTCATCCAGCAGCCTCCGGAACTCACGTTCAATTTTGTCGCGCTCACAGGCAGCCCGCTGGTAGCGAGGTGTTTTCATCAGTTCCGTCCATATAGGACGTACCATTTTGTCGTAGTAGTTCAGCATAAAGTCTTTATCCATAGGCATCCTCCTTTTGAAATGTGTTGTGGCAAAAATAAAAGCGCAGCTTCTATTCATTCAGAGTAGAAGTTGCGCTTTGCTGCTAATTTGTGCGTCAGACCATCACTATTTATTTTTCTGCTTCGATGTACTGCCTTAGAACATCGCAGAATGTCATATCATTGCATTTGCTGATTTGCTCCTTTACGGATACTGATTATTTCACCTCGAAAGTTACGCATATAAGCTATTGCTTTTTGTATGCACACATGCTATGATATAAACAACATTGTTCAGCATATTGTTTACAACGAGGAGGACATGAAATGGCAACTGCAAACGATCTTTTAGCTCGAGCTATAGACGAAACAAAGCATCTACATACTAATGAAATTTTTCTTGTACGAGATTTATTTAAAGGCTATGAGTGGAATCGAATCTCAAGAAGCGACAGATTGTTATTGGGAACTTTGTTCTTAAACTACGTTCACACCTCTGGAACCCGTTTGAAACCAATCGAAAAAACTTCCTCTGGACAGCAAAAGTATAAAGTCAGCAGCAATTGATAGTTTTATACACTATCAGAATGACAACTATTCGAGAGGGAGGATTTGCCATATGAAAGCAGAATTATACAAGAGACTATTTCGAGCCATTTTCTCCGAAGATATAGCATCATTAAAAAAAATAGCCATTACAATCATTCAAGAGGAGCGCAAACTCGGTCATAACGTTCTTGCAGACTCTTTAGAAAAAATTTCAATTACTGAAAAGCCCAAATATACTCTGTTTGATAGTAGAAAAAACGAAAGTGGATTATCTGCTTTGCCAAAGAGCAAGCGTACAAATTCACAATTGGTATCATATATTCCAAGAGAACAATTAAAACATCATATGATTTTACCAAACGAAGTTGAAGAACGACTTCTTTCGATTGAGCAGGAATATGTAGCACGCGAACGGTTGAAAAAATTCAATCTTGTACCTAAAAGAAAAATACTTCTCTATGGTCCTCCGGGATGTGGCAAAACATTAAGTGCCGAACGAATTGCATGGAATCTCGGGTTACCACTATTGAAAGTTCGATTCGATTCTTTACTTTCTTCTTACTTTGGAGAGTCCGCATCAAACCTTAGAATGGTATTTGATTATTGCAAAAGTGAACCTGTTGTTTTACTTCTTGACGAATGTGATTTTATCGCTAAATCTCGCATTACAACGCAGGATGTTGGCGAAGTTCCTAGAATCGTCAATATGCTACTCACTTTGTTAGACGAATATGATGCTCCGGGATTGGTTCTAGCCACTACAAATTTGAAAGTATCTCTTGATGAGGCTCTTTTCCGAAGATTCGATGACGTTATTGAAATGCCGATGCCGGGGAAATTAGAACGTAAACGCTTATTGGAGATGACTTTATCTGCAATACCAGTTGCTCCGGATATTGATATGGATAAAATATCAAATCAATTGGAGGGATACTCTGCCGCCAATGTTGTTTTGATTGCGCAACGGGCTGCCAAAATTGGTATTCTCGCAGGGTGCAAAAAAGTATGTAACGAACATTTTGTAAAAGCATTGGAAGAAAGCTCTAAATTTTAATCTGTAAGGAGGTACGACAATGGCAGAGAATAATGGTTTTACGCATTTACCCCTCCCACTGTTATTTCAAGGAAAACCGAAATTACGTGGTGGCGGTGCAGTATCTGCGCAGACAAAGAGGAATACTGCTAATCGAATTACTCACGGTGGCTATGTGAAACATCGCTCTGCTGAATTGTCCCGCTTTTGGAAAGAACGTCGTGCAGAACGTTCAGAAAATGCGTTACCTGAAATAGAAACTGGTATTCCCATACTGCTAGAAATAGATCCTTCTACGGATATTGATTTCCTGCGTGGATTGGGATTTGAAATCGTCTGCGAGATTGAGGAAGGATTTATTATAGTTGCTACAGAAGATGTTGATCTTTCAGTCTTTAATGAGAAAGTAGATGCTTTTGTTGCAAATGTAACGGCAAGGTGCAATTCACCGGCAAAAGTTTATGCTCTCTGTGAAGATGGTGATAGGCTTAAGCGGATTTTGTCAAAAGAACTCTATGCAAAATGGGCAACAATTTCACCAGATTCAGTATATGTTATTGATATAGGCGTTAGTTGCTGTGGAAACATCGAGTTGCCTAAACGGCCCAATCGAAAAGATGATGAAACAGATGGACACTATTCTGCTCGTGAACAGCGGTGGAAGGAAAAGTTTAACGCCGCCTATATAGCTTGGGACGAAATCAAGATGCAACGAGAAGAAACAATAGAAAATTTTGTTTCTGATTATAATGGTGAAATTATGGAACTCGCTGATGGTATATCGGAAATAGCCGATTTACCTGACAGCTTCTCGGCACGCTTAAGAATATCTGGTAAATGTTTGCTTGACCTAGTGTTGAATTTTGCATATATATTTGAAGTATCCGAAGCCGAGACAATAGCTATGGGATATACGCCCGAAAATAAAGACGATTTCATCGAAACCGTACAAATTGAGGCTCCTACCCAATCCGCTCCCATTGTATGTATAATGGATAGCGGTGTTCAAGAAGAACACAAATATTTAGCACCATCAATTTCTAGTGACGAATCTATCAGTTTACTACCCAATAATACGAGTACAAGTGACGAAGTTGCTGGAGGAGGACATGGAACACGAGTAGCCGGCGCAGTCTTGTATCCAAAGACAGTCCCTTTAGATGGAGTTTATCAACTTCCTTGCTGGATTCGCAACATGCGAATTCTCGATGAAAACAATTGCCTGCCAGAAAGTGTATATCCTCCAAAGGCAATTGCAATCGCTGTACAGAAATATAATGTTGAAAACCAAATCCCAACTAAAATATTTAATCACTCCATTGGTAGCCATCGACCTTGTGAAATGAAACACATGACACCATGGGCCGCTGAAATTGATAGTCAGTCTTACAACCACGATGTTTTGTTTATACAGGCTGCGGGAAATATTTCCACAGATGTCATATCGGCCTATTGGCAGGCAGGATATCCATATCCTGAATATCTTGACAGAGAGTTATGTAGAATTTCAAATCCAGCGCAGAGCCTACAAGCGATTACTGTCGGTTCCGTGTCAGCGGACGAGCTAGAAACGGATGACTTTATCGCACTGGGAAAGCATATGGAAGTCTCTTCATTCTCACGCTCAGGACCCGGTATTTGGGATGTCTTAAAGCCAGAAGTTGTCGAATATGGAGGAACTCACGTATATAATAAAGGGAGCGTCCCTCCTCAACTCACAACGCCTCCGGAAGTATGTCCAGAACTAATTCGTAAATCTCCAGAAGGTCCAGCTTTTGCACGTGATGATGTTGGCACGTCTTTTTCAGCACCAAAAGTCACCTATATTGCATCACAGGTTGAAAAGGCTTTGCCTGAGTCGCCTGCATTGCTGTATAGAGCTTTAATAGCCCAATCTGCCCGGTGGCCTAAAAATATCAATGAAGTTAGCAAAGAAGAATGTGTCTCTACATTGCGTCATATAGGATATGGTGTTCCGGATGTCGAACGTGCTACTCACAATGACGAGTACCGAATAACGTTGGTAACACCATCTCTTATGGAACTTGGTGATGATGAAGCTCATATTTTTCAAGTTCCTATTCCTGAAGAACTATCTAACGTTGGTGAAGATTATGACATTCTGGTCGAAGTTACTCTGTCCTATGTAGCGAATCCTCGCCGGACTCGGCGTTACGTAAAAGGGTATTTATCAACATGGCTAGATTGGTGCTGTAGCCGAATTGGAGAGAGTGCGGAGACATTTGCTCGCCGTATATTTGAAACGGGCGCTATCATTGAAGATGATGGAGACTTTAACTGGGTGCTTGGAGAGGCAACCAATCGGGGGGTAGCAGAAGGATATTCACGAAAAAATGGTACTCTTCAAAAGGATTGGTGTATAATCAAATCCAATCAATTGAGTGATGCTTTTTGCATTGCGGTTCGTGGTCATAAAGGCTGGGGAGGCTTGTTTAAAGCAAAATATTCATTAGCTATCAGTTTTGAAGCTGTCAATCAGGATATACCGATCTATGAACCGATACGGACTGAAATTGAATTGGCTGTTGAAAACGGAGAAATCGAGGTCGAAATGCCAGAGCACAAACCATAATATCTTTATTTGGAGAAGAGTCAATTGGCTTTCCTCCATTTTTGGGGCCAAGTTTGCTCGAAGAATAACCTTGAAAAGATTTACTAAACGTCCGCAATATTGTTGACCTGTTCTTGCTGCTATCCTATTCTCTGAGTTCTCATTCCTCCTATAGTATCGGCCATTATGGCACTGTTGGGCGTTGGGCCGTTCTTCATCAGTTATATGTGTCTTCTGCGATGTCATCTTTTACCATTATAACTGCGGATTCTAAATCAAGGCACTTACGCTTCTATCCATCGTTCAGCATAAAGTATTTATCCATAGGAATTCTCTCTTGAAATATGATGCGGATTAAAAAAGCGCATCTTCCATTCATTCAGAGCAGAAGTTACGCTTTTACGGTACATCGTATTTTATTGTGAATTGGGATGCGATACATCTGAACCCCATGTGAGTTACATCTCAAGGGCCTGTAGCTCACTTGTCCGCCAACCATATTACGCCCCAAACTGCATCATCTTGAAAATCCGCGGCTTGGAGACCATACTTGCGAGCGAGAAAGGTCGTTTGGATGGCAGAACATTTTATATAGACGAATATACGTTGATTTTTCTTCTCTCGCAGTGCATAAGGTGTGCACAAAAGCGATATTGCTGGGAGAGCGTTCGGTTCGCATCCGAGAGGTCAAGGGTTCGAATCCCTCTAGGTCCACTTTTAGCAGCAGCGTAATTTTAACGCTGCTGCTTTTCTTTTGTGTGCACATAAGTCAAACGCTGGCTTTGGGACCTGGAGGGATTCGAACAGCACGGCCCTGCCGTAGGCAGGGTAAGCAAGCCGTCCGGGAGGATCTGCGGATCTTCCCAGACGGCTTGCTTCACAGGCGCAGACGGCGCTTCTTTTGCCGGATTCATCCCCTGGCGTCCTGCCGGGTGGTGTGGAAGTACTCCTTGGGGGTCATGCCGTACTCCTTTTTAAAGGCGCGGAAAAAGTGGTTGTAACCGCCAAAGCCGCTGGTCTTGTACACCTCGGTGATGGGCAGCCCCTGCTCGATGAGGGTGCAGCAGCGGTCTAACCGCGCCTTTACGATATAGCGGTGCACCGTCTGCCCGGTCTGGCGTTTGAATTCCCGGGCAATATGTTCCCGGGAGACGAAAAACTCCTTTTCCAGCCGCTCCAGCGTCAGTTCCTCGGTAAGGTGCGCCTGAATAAACAAAAACACCTCGTCCAGCATCAGGTGGTGGCGGCTGACCGATGCGGTGTGGAACTCCGCATGGATGCAGGCACGCAGCGCCAGCACCACAAACATTTGCAAAATACCGTGCTCGAACACCGCTGCACCGAACTGGGTGCGCTCCTGCGGGAGCATCAGCAGCTTCCGGGCAAGGTTTTTCAGCAGCATATAGATCTGGCTGTCCGGGCGCACAGCCACCTGCCGGAAGGGCACAACGTTGAAGCTTTTTTCAAGGTCGGTATCTGCGTCCGAAAGCTGCGCCAGCGTCTGGGGGGGCAGCTGCACCCGAATAAGTTCCAGCGGGCCGTAAGCACCGGCGTATTCCAGTCTGCCGCCCTGACCGGGCTTGAAGATGATGAGATTCTGCTGCTGTGCAGGCAGCACCACCTCGCTGCACCGGAACACACCGCTGCCCCGCATGACCAGAAACAAATCATAATACGCGCCGGAATAAAATTCCCGGACGGCGCTCTGCTCAAAAAGATAACGCTTGGCTGTATAATTCACCAAAAAGTCCTCCATGAAACTGTCATGTGTAACAGATTGTTGTACACAACAGAAAAGTACAACTGTTATAATTGCATAATACATCAATATGCGATAGTTTTCAATCATTTTTTGGATATGTATTGATGAAAAATTAACGTATAATGTAAACGTAGAAAAGAGACTTGTGTGAAAAGTCTCGTGGTTTCACTGTTTTTAAGGAGGATAAAACACAATGGACCAGAAAAAGACCATCCGACCCTTCTCCATGAAGGACAAGATCGGTTATACGCTGGGCGATCTGGGCTGCTGCTTCACCGAGCAGTACCGCGCCATGTATCTATCGATCTTCTACACCCTGATCCTGCAGGTCAACCCCTTCCACGTGGGTATCCTGCTGCTGATCACCAAGATCTGGGACGCCGTGAATGACCCCATCATCGGTGCCTTGGTGGACTCCCGCAAGGCCACCAAGGGCGGCAAGTTCATCCCGTGGATCCGCGCCTTCTCCTTCCCCATGGCAGTGCTGTGCATCCTTGGCTTTGTCAATGTAGGCAATATCAACTACGGCCTGCGTCTGGCCTACATGTTCGTCACCTACGTTCTGTACGAGGCGCTGTACACCTGCGTCAACGTGCCCTTCGGTACTCTGTCCAGCGTGATGACCGATGATGTCAGCCAGCGCACCGCACTGTCCCGCTACCGCAGCCTTGGCGGCACCATCTTCATGACCGTCATGGTCATGATCGGCCCCCTGTTCCTGTATGTGGACAACAAGCCCGTGGCTGGCCGCTTCCTGATGCTGGCCTGCATCTGCGCTATGCTGGGCCTGCTGTGCCTGCAGATCACCTGCGTGTGGTGCAAGGAGCGCGTGGAAGTGCCCGAACGTCCGCAGGGCGAAAAGCTGAACTACCTGCACGTGCTCAAGGAGATCTCTCACAATAAGGCTCTGCTGGGCGTTATGTTCTTCAGCCTGACCGGCATGATCGGTGCTTCCGTGGTCAACGGTCTGAACACCTACCTGTATAAGGACTTCTTCGGCAACGTTAAAATTCAGGCTGTCTCCGGTATGCTGAGCGTGCTGTACGCGGTGCTGTCCTTTGCCATCACCCAGCCTCTTGCCAACAAGTTCGGCAAGAAGGAGTGGTGCTGCATGGGCGCCGGCTTTGCCGCCATCGTGTTCGGCATCCTGTTCTTCTTCCCTGTCCACAACCCTGTGGCCTTCATCGTCATCAACGGTATCTGCTATCTGGGCGCTTCCGGCATGCAGGTGCTGATCTGGGCTATGGTCAACGACGCCATCGACTACCACGAGCTGCAGACCGGCGAGCGCAACGAGGGCATCGTTTACTCCACCTACTCCTTCTTCCGCAAGCTTGCAAGCGCCATTTCCGGCAGCCTGTCCAGCTTTGTGCTGGGTGCCATCGGCTACAACGTTACCGCAGGCGCTGTGCAGACCGCAGGCGTTGTGAACGCCATCTGGAAGAGCTACACCGGCGTCTACTTCCTGGGCTACGGCATTGCAGTTGCCATCCTGTTCTTCGTCTACCCCCTGACCAAGCAAAAGACTGCTGAGATGCTGACCGAGCTGAAGGCTCGCCGCGCCGCAAAGGAGAGCAAGTAAACCATGAAGATCTTACAGGTTCAGTTTAAAAACCGCAATGGCCACACCCTGCGCGGCATCGTGACCCTGCCCGACACCGAGGGCAAGGCACCCTTTGTGGTGCATCTGCACGGCTTTGCCGGCAGCTGCAGCGGCTACAAGTCCATGTACACCCATCTGTCCCGCGCTCTGGCAGCGCAGGGCATCGGCAGCGCCCGGTTCGATTTCTACGGCAACGGCGAGAGCGACGGCGAGTTCGAGGATATGAGCTTTGACGGCTTGCACACCGATGCACAGGATATCTTTGCATGGGCCGCTGAACAGCCCTATGTGGACAGCGAAAAGCTGTTCCTCTCCGGCCAGAGCATGGGCGGCTACATTGCCGCCTCCTGCGCACCGGTCATCCAGCCCCACGGCCTGATTTTGCTGTGCCCGGGCGCCGGGATGTGGTTCGGCTGCGCCCAGCGCGCCGACGGCATTATGCAGACCGGCAAGGACTACGCCGACATGGAGGGTCTGTGCTACAAGATGGCCTTTAACTACGAGATGGCAAAGCACCCCGACCCCTTTACCGAGGCCAAGGGCTACAACGGCCCAGTGCTGCTGCTGCGCGCCGACGATGACCGTCTGGTGGACGAGGGCACCTGCAACCGTTACGCACAGGTGTACACCGCACCCGATGTGGACACCATTGCAGGCGGCGGCCACAACTTTGCCACGCTGGCAGCTCGTGCCGCCGTGGAGGAAAAGACCGCAGCATTCATCAAAGCAAATCTGTAAAGTAAAGCGTATCTGCAAGGAGGTTTTCGTATGCAAAACGTGATTCTGCAGCCCATCGAGGTGGGCGGACAGACCTTTAAAAACCGCATCATGTTCCCCCCGCTGACCACCGGCTACGAGAAAAACGGCATGATCAGCGAGCAGGACATGGGCTTCTACACCCGTCTGGCAAAGGGCGGTGTGGGCTACATCGTTATGGGCGATGTGGCACCCATCAACAGCTTTTCTCCCACCCCCAAGCTGTTTGACGACAGCCAGATCCCTGCCTTCAAGGCACTGGCCGACAGCGTACACGCCTACGGCACCAAGCTGGGCGTCCAGCTCTTCCACCCGGAGTACGACGTAGACGCCATCAACAGTCTGTTTATGCAGAAAAAGTTTGATGAGATGCGTCAGCGCCTGCATCACGACATGATGTTCTTCACCGATGAGGTCAGCGAGGAGATGCTGATGGCCATCATCGATAAGATGTGTGCCTGCGCAGTGCGTGCACAGAAGGCCGGTGTGGACGTCATCCAGATCCACGGCGACCGCCTGAACGGCTGCCTGTGCTCCACCCGCATGAACCACCGCACCGATAAGTTCGGCGGCAGTCTGGAGAACCGCGTCCGCTTTGCCCGCATGCTGACCCGCGCCATCCGCAAGGCTGTGCCGGATATGGTCATCGACTACAAGCTGTCCATCGTCACCCCGCAGCGCGGCAAGGGCGGCATTGACGAAGCCGACGCCGTGCAGTTTGCCCAGTGGCTGGTAGAGGACGGCGTGGATATGTTCCACGTTGCGCAGGCCAACCACACCGGCAACATGGCCGACACCATTCCTCCCATGGGCGTACAGCCCTACGGCTTCTTCGTCAAAATCGCCGGGGACATCAAAAAGGCCGTCAATGTGCCGGTCAGCGCCGTGGGTCGTATCGTGGATGCCGAAATGGCTGCGCGTGTCATCGAGAGCGGCATGGCCGACATGGTTGCCATGGGTCGCCCGCTGCTGGCAGACCCCGACTGGGGCACCAAGATCGCTGCCGGGAAGGCCTGCGATATCCGCCGCTGCATCAGCTGCAACAAGGGCTGCACCGATGCCATCCAGAACCGTCAGTTCCTCTCCTGCGTGCTGAACGCGGAGAACGGCTACGAGAACACCCGCAGCATCCAGCCCGCAGCGCAGAAAAAGAAGATCGCCGTCCTCGGCGGCGGCCCTGCCGGTCTGGAAGCCGCCCGTGTGGCAGCGCTGCGCGGCCATGACGTGACCCTGTTTGAAAAGACCACCACTCTGGGCGGCCAGCTGAACATTGCCTGCGTACCTCCCCGCAAGGAGGAGATGCGCCGCGCCGCACAGGACCTGATCCACGCGGTCTGCAACGCCGGTGTGCACCTGTGCATGGGTCAGACCCGCACCGCAGAGCAGCTGAAGGATGCCGGTTTCGAGGCCGTCATCAACGCTGTGGGCGCACACAGCGCCGCACCCCGCATCCCCGGCATCGACAGCGTGAACGTGGCCGATGCATGGAAGGTTCTGGCCGGTGAGCAGCAGGTGTACGGCACGGTTGCCGTCATCGGCGGCGGCATGGTGGGCTGCGAGACCGCAGAGTATCTGGCTGCCCGCGGCTGCAAGGTGTCCGTGATCGAGATGATGGACAAGATCGCCGCAGGCGAGAGCACCACCATTCTGCCCACCCTGCTGGAAAACTATAAGACCTACGGCGTGGAGCAGTACCCCAGCCACAAGGTCAAGGAGTTCCGCATGGACGCCGTCGTCTGCGAGAACAAGGACGGCGCAGAGGTGACCATCCCCTGCGATTACATCGTGCTGGCTATGGGCGCACGCTCCAACGAATTTGACGCTGCTGCGCTGGAAGCTGCCAGCATCCCGGTGTATTCCATTGGCGATGCCGCCGGCAAGGCTGCGGATATCTCCAACGCCATCCGCACCGGCTACGATACCGCCTGCCAGCTGTAAAACAAAAATATCGTTCTATTTGTGGGTCAGAAACGCCTGTAGGCGCTTCTGACCCACTTTTTTTACTCTTTCAGGCAAAGCCGTCAGGGTTTTGCCTCGCCCTCTCAGGCGCTCCCCTCTCCGTCACCTCCTGCTTTTTCGCCCAGCTCAGAGTTCGCCGTCCTGCCACCGGCTCCCGCTCTGGGGGAGCTGCCCGCCGGAAAGCGGACGGAGCGGAGCGTCCAGCTCCAGCAGGGTGGCCGCTGCGGCCTCATCGAGGCTCTGGACGCTGCGCAGTTTCCGGCTGATGGCGCGGCTGCGCACCCCGATGAGGTTGTCGAGCTCTTCGTCGGTCTGGCGGAGGCGCTGCTGCATTTTGGAGAGCCCCTGCCCGAACTTGTCGAACTCGGTCTTCACGGCACCGAGCAGCTGCCAGACCTCACCCGACCGCTTCTGGATCGCCAGCGTCTTGAAGCCCATCTGCAAACTGTTCAGCAGGGCCGCCATAGTGCTGGGGCCGGCCACATTCACCTGATAGTCCCGCTGCAGCACTTCCAGCAATCCAGCATTGACCACCTCGGCATACAGGCCCTCAAACGGCAGGAACAGGATGCCGAACGTCGTGGTATAGGGCGGCTCCACGTACTTTTCGCGGATGTCTTTTGCCTCGCTGCGCAGCACCAGCTCCAGCGCGTGGCGGGCATTCTCCACCGCCTGCGCATCGCCGGAAGCCTGTGCATCCTGCAAATGGGCGTAGGTGTCGCCGGGGAATTTCGAGTCGATAGGCAGCCAGACCGTGCTGCCGTCCACGCCCGGCATCTTGACGGCATATTCCACCCGCTGGCTGCTGCCGGGGATGGTGGCCACATTGGTCTCGTACTGTTCCGGGGCAAGGATCTCTTCCAGAATGGCCCCCAGCTGGATCTCGCCGAGGATGCCGCGGGTCTTGACGCCGGAGAGCACCTGCTTCAGCCCGCCGACGTCGGCGGCAAGATTCTGCATCTCGCCCAGCCCCTTGTACACCTGTTCCAGCTGCTCGTTGACGGCCTTGAAGCTCTCGCTCACCCGCTTTTGCAGGGTATCCTGCAACTGTTCATCGACGGTGTGGCGGATCTCATCCAGTTTGCGGTTGTTCTCGGCCTGCAGGGCAGTCATGCTCTCGGCTATGCTCCGGCGCAGCTCTTCCAGCTTCTGGGTATTGGATGCTTCCAGCGAACGCAGACGGCGTTCCAGAAGCTGCTGCTGGCTGTCCTGCCCCTGTGCCAGCGTCGTGCTCATGTTCTGCACCGCAGTCTGCAGCGTCTCGCTGACGCTGCGCAGGGCGGTGTGATTCTGCTCAGCAAGGGCCGACTGCCTGGCCGCAAACTCCCTGGCCTGCGCATCCAGCTGCTGCTGCATCCAGTGCTTGAGCTCGTCGTGATCCGGTGCGCTGCCCTGCTTTTTGCCGGTGCGCCAGAGCACCACGGCCAGTTCCAGGCAGATGGCAACCAGCAGAAGGGTGTAAAGTCCTGCCAGATATTCCATGAATGGTTTTCTCCTATCATCAAAATCCGGGTCCCGCAGAAGGCAGGGCCCGGTGTTTTTTACAGTAATTCGTAGTTCACAAGTTCCTTGCGGGTGTCAAGGGCATCGCCATACAGGCCCACGCCGTCCACCTCGCATTCGCCGGACTGGTTGTCGTAGGGGTCGGAGCGGAAGCCGGTCATGGGCGGGTCGAAGGGGGCCTCGAAGGCGCGGTTCGCCACCATCCGCCCGGTGTCCAGACTGCCGAAGTAGTGGCGGCGCATCGTTTCATCGCCCTGCCGCGCCATCGACGCGCCGAACGAGCAGTCCGCATACATCCAGCCCTTGGGCGCGATGTAGAACATCGCCCAGTCGTGGCAGCCCACACCTGTGAGCGAGACGGACAGGCCGCTCTGCCACTGGGCCGGGATGCCCACCAGACGGCAGAGGGTGATGAAGGTCAGCGCCATGATGCCGCAGTCGCCCCGGCGGTTCCGGGCGCACTGGTCGGGCAGGCACTCCTGCACGAAGTAGGCGGGCTGATAGTGGTAGCGCACATTCAGGGTGACGTAATCGTAGATGCGTTTTGCCTTTTCCGCCGGGTCGGTGATGCCGTCGGTCAGCTGGCGGGCCAGCGCCCGCAGATAGGGCGTGAAGACGATGTGCGGCGCTTCCTCGCCGGTGTCAAAGGTCGGCTGCTGTGCATCCGGCCGGATGTCCATCGGGTCTGTGTAGACGGCCGTGGTCCGGTAGCGGTACTCCACCCCGAAGCGGCGGTTCTCGGTGAGGTCGGCCTCCCAGAAGACCGTCCGCTGGGGCGCGTTCTCGTCCGCGATGCGGGCAGGCGGCTCGGTGCAGTCCAGCAGCTCGATCTCGCTCTGGGAAAGGCAGGCGGCCGGGATGGGCAGCCAGGCGCGGACATGCACACTGTTCCGCCCCTCCGCCTTCGCTCCGGCCAGTGCGGCGGCAAAGGCTTCGTCCGACATGCCAACGCTGGTCTTCAGGGTGATGCGGGCGCTTGCCTGGCCGTCCCTCTCCATCTGCTCATGCTGGCGGTTGCGGAACTCCCGCGCCGAGGTGCCGGGGGCAGGCGGGTCGATCTGGCGGGCGGCGAGGTCGGCATGGGTCGCCAGCAGCGTTTCGGCAAAGCGGTCGAGGTAGTGCTTTGCCCCTTCCACGAACCGCCAGTCCACCCGGCCCTCCTTCACGAGAAGCCGGAACTCCTCACGCGTGAAGTCCCGCACCATCCCCTGCATCCGG